>Ga0126371_10000102_pt1 | contig 62448 bp, 58 predicted proteins | sample PanSoiMetaPlot_4_FD_110145 | JGI IMG/M metagenome (GOLD analysis project Ga0126371, IMG submission 110145) | Tropical forest soil microbial communities from Panama - MetaG Plot_4 | ecosystem: Environmental > Terrestrial > Soil > Tropical forest > Bulk soil | place: Panama | collected 2016-02-17
GCCGCACATTGCCACGCTGCACCGGCAAGCAATCTTGAATTCGCTCGTACTGCTCGGCTGTGATCTCCATGCATGCATCTTACTCGAAGATTGTTGACGTAGTGTGAACACGCCCTAGTTTAACCCTCTTTGTCGCCACCCCGGAAAGTCCTGCCCCTGTCCGCTCAGGAAAAAACTGTTTGGAGCGCGCCAGAACAGCCCATCGTCGACCCGATCAAAACACTGCGCAAGCTAGATGACAGCGTCCGCGCGCGAACCAGCAAAGAACTCGCCTTACAGATTCGCCACCTTCCGCTAGTGCCGAACCAACGGAAGCTTGCCGGAGGCCTTTCTGGCCTGTCCACCGAAGGCGACTTTGGCCGCGATACCCTACTGGAAGTCACCAACACCCTTGCTGTTGCGCTCCGTGAGCAGCCACCTGACGGAAAAGCAGGCGAGCCAAATGATCTCTACGTCGAACTTGCCTCGCTCGTTCGCTACGAAGACATGCAGGCAGAATCCGACAACCCTCAGTTCACCGAAGCCAGGGCCAAGCTCGAGGCCGATGACCTGAAGCGGCAGACTGCCGATTTTACGCTCCAGGACCTGCAGGGAAAGTCCTGACATCTGCGAGATCGGCAAGGAAAAGTTGTGCTGGTGAATTTCTGGGCAACTTGGTGCCCACCCTGCCGCAAAGCGATGCCCGACCTGCAGGCGCTGCATGACCAGTACAAAGATCAAGGCTTCCTCGTGCTGTCGATCTCGGATGAGGAGATGGCCAGGGGTTCTCCGTTCATTGCCGAGCGCAAGATCACCTACCCGGTTCTGCTCGATCCCGGACGCAAAGTAAATGACGCCTTTGTTGTCGAAGGGATCCCCCAGAGCTTCGTCTACGATCGCGAGGGCAGAATGGTCGACCAATCCATAGACATGGGTGCCAGAAGCCAATTCCAGCAAATGCTAGCCCCAAGCCGGCCTACACTAATTGTTTGTGTCTCAAAAGTTGACACTAGCAAACCCGTCAAGCGTCAGCCGCTCCAGTTGCTGGAGACGATTCGTATCAGGGCAAGCCTTCAGCCGTGTCCTAGCCCATCGCTGCATTGGGATCGGTTTTAGCCCCTGCCTGAGCCCGAACCCACCATCCGCGCTATCATTTCCAACATCCAATCTGCCATGCGATATCTAGTTCGAGCCCGCGTCAAACCCGGACGCGAATCCGACCTCCTCCGCGTCATCGAAAGTGGAACCCTTGGCGGAGGCTCAGTCGCCGAAGGCGAATACCTCCGCAACATGAACGACGCCCGTCTCTGCCCAGATCAGACCGCGCGCTGGGTTGAGGTCTGCTATTGCCCAACCCCCCTTCAGGAAGAACGCCCCTACTGGGAAGAGTATTTCGAGCTCCCGCGCGTGCAAGATGCCCACGATCGCCGCAAATGCCGCGACCAGAACGGCACCGAGCCCTGGGCCTGTAACGACTGCGACTGCACCGCCAAACTCGAGAAGAAACTACAAACGTCCGGTACTCCTTTTCTGCGTTGGCTGAAAAGCCAATTCGTGTAGGGGCGGACGCCTTCGTCCGCCCCTACTCGCGAAGCGCGCGTTTGGAAGCGAGCGTTGCCCCGCTATCGAGCGCCAGCCGCTCCACTTGTCGGAAGTATGCCTATTCGGAAGTATGCCTATCAGGAAACGCCTTTAAGTTGTGCCCGTAGGAACGGAAAAAGGCTTTAGCCGATGCCTACGCCAGCCAACGCCGCATCCAACTCCTTCAAGTCCTCAGCGACGGCTTTCAAGTTAAACACCAGCGCCCAAAACGGCAGCATGCGATCCAGCGCAAACGGAGCCGTCGCCCGCTGTTCGCGCAGCCGTGCCAGATCCTGATCCAATGCCCGCAATGTGCGATCCAAATCCGCCGAACTGACATTCGTTCTTGGCTGACGCACGGCCTGAGCCACCATCGGGAACTGCTCCGCGGTCTTCTGAGCAACCGCCGCAAGCGAGGGCACCATGCCCGGCGACGCTTGCGCATGAACATACAAAGACCGGTCCTCAGCCATCGCCGTAATTCGCCGCCGAATCTGGTCGCTGATTTCGACGACCCTTTGATATCCGGTTTCGTCGAAGCGGTGAAAGGTTAGTTCGCTTCGCGCCTCTCCCATCTGCTGCGTAATCCCGTGCCGCAGATCGTGCAAGCACCGTTCAAGATGCTTCACTTCTTGCTCGTTGTCGATTCCTTGCAGGGCTGCCGCGGTCACTGCCTGATACAGAGTTCCCGCTCCCTCGAGAATCTTGGCGATCTTTTCGCACAGAATTTCCCGCGCATGCACAGGCCAGATCAGCGCGCCTACAAGAAATGCGATAATCGCTCCCATGATTGTGCACAGCACGCGCAGCCATGCCATATGCCAAGGTTCGCCGATTCCGCCGAACACCAGAATTAACGCCGCCGTGAAGCCTGCCGCGGTAAACGCCGGATGCAGCGCCGTCAGATATCCAAACAGACTTCCCAGAAGAAGCAAGACCACCCCGACTCCCACCGGTCCCTTGCCCAGAATTGGGACCAACAGGGCGGCTGCGACCGCGCCGCTGGCCGACCCGATCGTGCGATACAGCGCCGCTTTCCACGACGCGCCCAGGTTCGTCTGCGTCACCACCAGCGCGGCGAACACCGCCCAATACCCTTGCGGCAGGTTCCATCCCGCATAGATGGCAAAAGCGATCGTGCCCGCCAGTCCCGTCTTGATTCCTTGCTTCAACGAAGCCGACTCGCGCGACCAGAATGTCGCTCTCGACACAGATGCCGAAGGAGATAGCAAAGGAGGGTTTGCAGACGCCATCTGCGGATTATATCGGCCCTGATTCTCTACCCTTCTGCCTGCATCTCACCACGAACAAGAGGCTAACCAACCGAGAATCACGGTAACTTCGGTCACTGACGACCCGACAAGATCGGACCGACTCTGGGGTAGAATCGGGCTAGCAATTTCCCTTTTACTGAGAACTTTATGAAACGAGTGGCGATCTTTCTCTGCCTGGTATTCTGTTGCCTTTGCTTTTCCATTCCGGCTGGAGCAAAGACGAATAACTCCGTCTACTCCCAAAGTCGCGCCCAGCGAAAGGCCGAGAAGAAACAGCAGAAGGCGATGAAGAAATACCTGAAGAAGCAAAAGAAGGCACAGAACAAGATGTTCAAGAATAGCCAGAAAAACACGCACTATCCCAAGAGACAGTACTAAGTTGGCCTCAGGCGATCCAGCCGCCGCCTACCACAACATCGCCATCGTAGAAGACCGCAGCCTGGCCGGGCGTGATTGCTCGCTGGGGTTGGTCAAAGGTCACGAGAATCTCGTCGGTCCCGGTGCGCTCGATTCTCGCCGGAGCAGGCTCATGCCGATGCCGAATCTTCACCGCAACGCGCATCGGCTCGTGTAGGTCGTCGATCGAGATCAGATTCACGCGGCGCGCTCGCAGCGTGCGCGAGTAAAGATGCTCGTCACCTCCGACAATCACCTGCTTCTGCCCTCCGCTGATCTGAATGACGTACAGCGGCGATCCCGTCGCGACACCGAGTCCCTTGCGCTGTCCAACGGTGAAGTTATGAATGCCCGGATGCTCGCCAATCACGTCCCCGGTCGTGGTCACAAGTTCGCCGGAGGTGTCGGGGAGTGACTCTCCCTGCTCGGCCAGGTAGGCATCAATGAAGCGCTTGTAGTCGCCACCCGGAACAAAGCAAATTTCCTGCGAGTCGGGCTTCTCCGCCAGCGCCAAACCATGCTTGCGGGCCAGTTCACGCACCTCAGGCTTCGTCATATCACCCAAGGGAAAAAGTGTCCGGCTAAGCTGCTTCTGAGTGAGTCCGGAGAGAAAGTAGGTCTGGTCCTTGCTGTGGTCCGCCGGGCGCTTGAGGAGCCAGCGCCCTCGCGCCTCGTCAAACGTCACGCGTGCGTAGTGCCCGGTCGCAACCCGCTCGGCTCCGATTTGCTGCGCCACAATGAGCAACTGGTCGAACTTCAGATGATTGTTGCAAAGGCTGCACGGGATGGGCGTGCGTCCGGAGAGATACTCCTCGACAAACGGACGCACCACGTCACGCTCAAACCGCTCCTCATGATTCACCACGTAATACGGGATGCCGATCTGCTGCGCCACACGCCGCGCGTCGTAAACATCATCGAGCGAACAGCAGCGTCCCTGCACCGACTCGGGCATGCCCTCGCGTCCAGCAAGTCGCCGCTGGTTCCAGAGCTGCATGGTCAGCCCGATAACGCTATGTCCTTCCGCGCACAGCATGGCCGCGACGGTGGAGGAATCCACACCGCCCGACATGGCTACCGCGATCGTGTTTGGTTCCGTCATGCTCGCCACTTCGTAGCAATTAGCAATTGGCAATTAGCGATTGGCTAATGCGAATCTTTGCTGGCCAACTGGCAATTGCTAAGTGCTAACTACCTGCTTGTTGTATCTCGGCGAAATCGAGCGCAAGCGTGCGACAGTCTCAGGCACTATGCTCAGCGCGAAGTCAATGTCTTCTTCTGTCGTCTGCTTGCCCAGACTGAAGCGAATGCTGGCACGCGCGCGCTCCGGCTTCAGTCCCATCGCTAGCAGCACATGCGATGGCTCCATCGCGCCCGAGGAACAGGCTGCGCCGGTCGAAACGGCAAGACCCTTCAGGTCAAGAGCAATCACTAGAGCCTCTCCTTCGATGTGATCGAAGTGAATGTTGCTTGTGTTGGGAACTCGCGGTGCTCCGTCGCCATTGACTCCGGCCTCGCCAACCTGCGCCAAGATTCCCTGCTCCAGCCGGTCGCGCATCGCGGACATCCTCTCCTGACCTCCGCGGTCGAATGCCTGCTTAGCCATCTCCGCCGCCTTGCCCAGGGCAACGATTCCGGGCACGTTCTCCGTTCCAGCGCGCCGCGAGCGCTCGTGTCGTCCGCCATAGAAAAGCGGGGTCAGGCGAGTTCCCTTTTTCACATACAGCGCGCCGACTCCCTGCGGCGCATGCATCTTGTGCCCGGAAATCGAGAGTGCCTGACAAGCGATTCGCTTTGCGTCGAGCGCCACCTTGCCCGCAGCCTGCACCGCATCGGTATGGAAGTGGGCACCAGCTTCGGCCGCCAGCTTGCCGATCTCTTCTGCCAGCTGCAGCACCCCGGTTTCGTTGTTCGCCATCATCACGGAAATCAGCTTGGTTTTCGGACGAAGGGCACGTCGTACATCCGACGGATCGATCAAGCCTCGACCATCCACAGGAAGGACAGTGACCTCACAACCCAGCTCTTCCAGATGCTTCGCCGCATGTAGCACCGCGTGATGCTCGATGCCCGAAGTAATCACATGGTCACCCGCAGCAACCAGCCCTGCAATAGCGAGGTTGTCGCTCTCGGTTCCACCGCTAGTGAAAACCACCTCGGGAGCATTGCACCCGAGCAACTCCGCGACGGACTCGCGCGCACTCTCAACCGCCGCCCGCGTATCCTGTCCATGGTGATGGATGGACGAGGCATTGCCAAAACGCTCGCCAAACCAGGGGCGCATAGCCTCAAACACCTCGGGCAGGACCGGCGTGGTGGCGTTGTTGTCGAGGTAAACGCGGTGCATACAGAACCCGCTTCTATTCTACGGGAATTGAGGTAGAGGCGTAGGTTGCTACGTCTTGCCGTCAGCGTTGGAATGGTGGAGAGAGAGACGTTGCCAGCAACGTCTCTACAGAAAGCTCATTTTCACCGCTGATCGATGGGCACGTAGTGATTCGGATACTCCGGCCCCAGATACTCTGCGCGCGGGCGGATCAGGCGATTGTCATCGAGTTGCTCGATTACGTGGGCGGTCCATCCGCTGATACGAGAGATGGCGAAGATCGGCGTGAATAGGTCCACGTCAATGCCGAGCGTGTGATACGTCGAAGCCGAGTAAAAATCGACGTTCGCATTCAATTTCTTCTCAGCCTTCACGAACTCTTCGATCTTGTGGGAAATTTCAAACCACTTCCCCTGCCCGCTGGAATTGCCAAGGTCTCGCGACATAACGCGCAGATGGGTCGCACGTGGATCCTCGGTGTGATAGACGCGGTGTCCGAATCCGGGAATCTTCTTCTTTTGCGCGAGCATGCCCTTGATGTAGTCGACAGGGTCTGCGCCAGATTCGTCGATCGCCTCGAGAATGTGGAACACCGCTTCATTCGCACCCCCATGCAGAGGTCCCTTTAGGGCCCCGATTGCCGAGGTGATGGCGGAATGCATGTCAGACAGCGTTGCGGCGGTTACACGAGCTGCAAAAGTCGAGGCATTCAATTCATGATCGGCATGAAGGATCAACGCGATATCGAGGGCCCGTTCTGCCGTCGTCGAAGGATGCTTGCCATTCAGCATCAGCAGAAAGTTGGCAGCATGCGAGAGTGAGCGCTCTGGCTCCACCACCGGATGTCCCTTGCGAATGCGATCGTACGCAGCGACGATCATTGCGATCTGCGAGGTCAGTCGGATCGACTTATCGACATTAGCGGTGCGGTCGTTGTTCTTCTCCTGAGGGTCGTAAAACGACAGCGCCGAAACTGCTGTGCGCAACACATCCATGGGCAGCGCATGACGCGGCGCATTGCGCAAGAGATTGATAATCGACGCATCCAGTTTTCGTTCTTCGGCTAGCCGGTCATGCAATTCCCGCAACTCGGATCGGGTCGGGAGCTTGCCAAACCACAGCAGATAGCAGATTTCTTCGAAGTTCGAATGGTCGGCCAATTCGTGGATATCGATGCCGCGGTAGGCGAGCACACCGCGGTCCCCGTCGATGTAGCAAATTTTGGAGTTGGTAGCAACGACACCCTCAAGGCCCTTTGGGGCGTGAGTAGTCACGCTGGACATTGGATTCTCACTTAGATGAATTCTGGTTGCGGCCGCGCAAGGTAGGCGCTGAGAGGCAACCTTCGTTTATACCTCAAAGTTTTCGAGCTTTCCAACCCTGCGCGAGATTCCGCTACGCTACCGGGTTGGATGCTGCCTTAGGCGGCCAAATTTGCCGGAAATCGTTGATGCAAGGTTTGCCCATGGTTCTGGCGCGCGTATACTGAATGGTTGGCCCAAAATCCTCACAGCTCCGCATCTAAGCTCATATAGCTTCCTCATGGAGGAACCAATCATAATGAAACGATTCTGCTCCGTCCTGCTTGCGTGCGCCTTCGTGTTTTCAAATCTGGCCGCAGCCGATGAAGGCATGTGGCTCTACAATGAACCGCCAAAAGACAAAATCAAAGCGAAATACGGTTTCGAACTGACTCCGGAATGGCTGAGTCACCTGCGCCTCTCGTCCGTCCGTTTCAACAACGGCGGCTCCGGCTCTTTCGTCTCCGCTGATGGACTGACGTTCACCAACCATCACGTCGGTGCCGCATGCGTGCAACAGCTCTCGAGGGAAGGCCACGATTACATTAAAACCGGCTTCTATGCAAAGACCCAAGCGGAAGAAGCGAAATGTCCCAACCTGGAACTCAACCAGCTCGTCGGAATTGAAGACGTCACCGACAAGATCAATGCAGGTGTGAAACCGGGCATGTCCGCCGCGGAGATTGGCCAAGCCCAGCGCGCCGCGATGTCACAAGTCGAGAAAGATTGCACCATTTCTACGGGTCTCCGCTGCGACGTAGTCACGTTTTATTCGGGACAGGTTTATAACCTCTACAAATACAAGAAATATACGGATGTCCGTCTGGTGTTCGCGCCGGAGTTCGACATCGCCTTCTTCGGTGGAGATCCGGACAACTTCGAATACCCGCGTTACGATCTCGATATCACGTTCTTCCGCGTCTATGAGAATGACAAACCGGCCCACCTGGACAACTATCTGAAGTGGTCGCCGACCGGAGTGAGCGATAAGGAGCTCATTTTCGTTTCTGGACATCCAGGCAGCACCAGTCGCCTCCTTACCGTGGCGCAGCTCGACTTCCTACGCGACGTGCAATACCCCTCGGTCCTGAAATTCCTCGCAACAAGAATTGGACAACTGCAAGACTTCAGCAGGCAGTCGGAAGAGAACACCCGCATTGCCAAAGAAGAAATCTTTGGCTTGCAGAATGGACAAAAGGCGATCGGGGGATACCAGCAGGGATTGCTGGATAAATCCATCATGGATGCCAAGTCCGCCGACGAGGCAAAGTTGCGCGCCAGTTTCAAAGCCGATCCGAAGAATGCGGGTGCTCCCAATCCGTGGCAAGAGATCGCAGAAGCGATGAAAGTACAGCAGTCGTTCTACTCCAATCTCACATACACGGAGCGCTTGCGCGGGTTCCCTCGTTTGGCTCAATTCGCCCGAATACTCGTGCGCGCCGCCGCCGAAAAGTCGAAACCGAACCAGGATCGTATGCGCGAGTTCCGCGACTCAGCCTTGCCTTCGCTTGAACAGCAACTGTTCTCCGCGGAGCCTATCTATAAGAACTTGGAGACGCTCGATCTCACCGGGTCTTTGGACGAGATGCAGGAAGCACTTGGCAAAGACAATCCTGATGTTCAGAAGCTGCTCCAGGGTAAGTTACCCGCGGATGCGGCGAAAGACCTCATCGCCAATACCAAGCTCGATGAGGTTGCCGTGCGCAAGCAGCTTTACGAAGGCGGACAAGCGGCGATTGATGCCAGCACCGATCCGCTGATTGTGGCCATGCGCGGCGTCGATCCGGATGCTCGCGCTGTGCGCAAGGACTTCGAAGATAAGGTCGACGCGGTCGTCCGCCGCGACGGCATGGTCATTGCGAAAGCTCGCTTTGCGCAAAGCGGATTCGCTCAGCCTCCGGACGCGACGTTCACGCTTCGGCTGAGCTACGGGGCCGTCAAGGGATATGAGGAGAACGGCAAGGCGCTTCCCTTCGATACAAACATTGGGGGCGCCTTCGAGCATGCCGCAGAACATGGCAGCCAGTCGCCTTACAACCTGCCCGAGAGCTGGATCAAGGCGAAATCGAAACTCGATCTGAAAACTCCGTTCAACTTCGTTTCGACAGCCGACATCATTGGGGGAAACTCCGGATCGCCGACGGTGAACAAGAAAGGCGAAGTTGTCGGGATCATTTTCGACGGCAACATCGAGTCTCTTGCGTGGAACTTTGCTTACAACGACGTGCAAGGCCGCGCGGTTTCGGTGGATTCCCGTGGAATTCAGGAGGCCCTGCGAAAGATCTACGGAGCGACCGCACTGGCCGACGAACTGATGGGAACCCAAGCCGCAGCAGCAACAGCAGCTGAGTAATAGGCCTGCTACCCAGTTTCAGGCCCGCAGATCTTTGCGGGCCTTTTTGTTTCGGCTGAGTACTCCAACAATTCAATTCCTTTTCCATTCACTACGGATGTCTGTCGCAGTGCTATCATGGGCGAACTTTTTCGAGGAGATAAGGGATGGGACATCCAGTCGTGCATTTCGAAATCGGTTGCCGGGACAGTGCCAAAACCGCAGACTTCTTCAACCGCCTGTTTGGATGGCATACACAGGCGATGGGCCCCGCGACCATGATCGACACTGGCGCTGGCAGCGGCATTCTGGGCCACATTTCTTCGCTCGGGCATGAACCGCACAACTACACCATCTTTTATGTCGAAGTGGATGACGTGCAAGGCTATCTCGACAAGGCGACGTCACTCGGCGGCAGAACGGTCGTGCCACCGGTCGAAATCCCTACCGGGACATTCGCGTGGTTCGCCGATGTGGAAGGAAGCACGATTGGACTCTGGAAGCCGAAATAAGAATCACGTTGGCCAAATCGCAAGAGCCGTTTTCGTCAAAATCTGTTGCTGGATCTCTACGCTGAGTGGTAACGCCCTGAATTCGTTGAGATTCCTCTTGATATCAGGCACGCCCGGACCGGGCCAGTCTGTGCCGAAAAGTGTCTTGTGCGCGATCTCGTCTAGCCGCGGGAAATACTGCAGCAGAGTCTTCGGCGGTATGCCGCTGATATCGAGATAAACGTTCGGGTGGCGGCGTACCAGGAAAAACGCCGTCTGCATCCACAAGGGGCGTCCGCCGTGAGCTAGAAGGATCTTTAAATTGGGAAAATCCACCGCCACATCGTCGACGTAGATCGGATCTCCGTACTTGTTTCGCGCGCCCGGGAAGATCGATGTTCCCGTGTGGAACATCACCGGAATGCCATTAGCTTCGGCAGCGCGGTAGATGATCTCGAGTTCCTTGGCGCCGGTGAGGTAATCGTTTGGAAACAGCAACTGATGCGGTGGATGAATCTTGATCATCTGCAGTCCCAGCCGCAAGATCTGTTCCACGTCGGCCAGGATGTTCTCGGTGTGCCGTGGGTGCAGGCTGCCGCACGAGAGCAGGCGGGTGGGATCTTCCTTCACATAATCCGCAACATATTGATTTACACCGCTGGTGAATCCGATCACTTCCGGCGCCACGTAGTTAATCAGCATCGCACGGTCAATGCCGCTGGCATCCATGAACTTGAGGAATGCTTTGGGTGAACGGCAGAACTCGACGATCTGATCGAAGTTGGGGCGCTTCTTTTTCATCAGCTCCAGCGCGTGGGGCTTAAACATCTCCATCGGCTGTATGTGGATATGGCAGTCGGTGATCATTCCGTGGCTAGTAATCAGGGATCAGTGGTCAGTTGCAAACGCGTCAGAAGAATAACAGATGCGTCAGTTGGCTGCTGCCGCCAGAATTGCACGCTTCGTAAAGACTCGAATCATCTCGCGACGATACGCTGGGGTGAGAGCGGATGTTGTGAGCGGTTTGCTAATTCTGGCGGCCAAATCGCCAACGGTTTCAGCAAGGGATTCATCGACTGCCTTTCCAGTCAGCAACTCGGTTGCACCCTTTACAAGTAGCGGCGCAGGGTTCACGGCAGTGATCCCGATACGCGCGTCGCCAACGTGACCATTCGATCGCTTCATCACAACCGCCACCCCGGCGAGCGGGTAATCGATCGATCCGCGCACGCGAAGCTTGCGATAGACGCCCCGGTATCCGGCCGATGATGCCGGCAGGAAGACTCGAGTTACGAGTTCGTGCGGCTGCAGGTTGCGGTAGGTGTCGCCGAGTCCAGTGTAGAAATCCGCAAGCGGGATCCGGCGGGTACCGGCGGCGTTTGCAATTTCAATTTCCGCATTGAGGCAGAGCAACGCCGGAGGCGTGTCTCCCGAAAATGCGGCCCAGCATTTGCTGCCACCGGGAGCGACATGGCAGAGATCGCCGTCCTTCTTGATACAGAAGCCGCATCCCTTGCGCCAGGTGAGCGACTGGTTGTACCACAGGCAGCGAGTGTCGAGGCAGATATTCCCCCCTATTGTTCCCATGTTGCGCAGAACGGGCGAGGCGACTGTGGCGGCGGCTTCGCTCAGCACAGGATAGTGCTGACGCAGGAAATCGGAACGCTCGATGGCGCGAATCGTCGTGAGGGCTCCGATTTCAACGCCGCCGTCGGACTGCGGCCTGATTCCTCGCAGGGGCGAGATTCCTCGCAGGTCCAGAACATACTGCGGTTCAAAAAGCTTCTGCCGCATGGAGGGAATCAAGTCCGTGCCACCGGCCAGCACGCGGATGTTACCTTTTTGCGGCGAGAGCTGGGCGAGCGCATCTTCCAAGCCCCGAGGACGTAAGAGGCGAAACTCGGGGAGGCTCAATCCGCACCTCCCCCAGCAACTGCGTTACGCGAAGGATCAAGCGGATGGCGCTCGGGACCTTTGTCCTTGAACCACAAGGAGCCACCATGTTCACGAAAGCGCTGGGGTGCTGTTGGGTCGATGCCCTCTGTCAGATTAAGTGTCTTTGCATTTTTCTTGGCGCGGATTGCTGCCAGAACGCGCTCAGGAGTAAACGGACACTCATGCAACCTGACGCCTACGGCATCGTAGATGGCGTTGGCGATGGCTGGTATCGTTGCAGCCAGCGATCCTTCGCTGCATTCCTTCGCCCCGAACGGACCTTCAGGATCGATGCTCTCGACGATGATCGGCTCGACCTCAGGCGATTCGACTGCCGAAGGGCTGCGATATTCAAGCAGTCCGGGATTCATGAGCATACCGTCTTTCCAAACCATCTCTTCGGTCAGGGCCTGGCCCATGCCCATCCAGACGGAACCGATAATCTGTCCTTCGACGGAGACCGGGTTGAGAGCGCGGCCGCAATCGTGGGCGGCCCAAACTTTGTGTACTGTAACCTGGCCCGTGTCTTCGTCGACGCTAACCTCTACCACCTGCGCCGAATATGAATAAGCGGGAGAGGGGCCCACGCCAGCACCTTTATGCTTCCCGCCGCGGGCTTCCGGTGGAGGAGCGTAGGAACCGGTGCCCGTCAGCGCGCCATGAAAGTCGATGGCGGCGACAACCGCTTCCTCGAAGGTTATCTGATCTTTCGGACCTTCGTCTTTGCGCTTCTGCTGTAGAGAGCCGCGGAGGATTTGTCCCACCACGCGGCCTGAGACGGAAGGCGAATCATCTGGGGACGGCTCTTGTGGAGACGGCCGGCCGCGGTCGTCCGGTCCTGGCGAAGTTTGCCCGGACGAGATGTTTCCTGCGCCCGGAATCTGTGCCACGACAGAACCGCCCGCGCCCACTTCGCGCGAGCGGGGGCGGCTGTCTCCACATGATTCCTGCCGGGCATTGGACTTCTTCAGGACGAGGTCTTCGCGAAAGATCAGATCTTCAACCGCGCAGTTCATCTTCTTCGCGGCTGCCGCGGCAATCAGCTTTTTGACTTCTTGTGCTGCTCGCAACGTCGCATTCCCCGCCATAAACGTGACGCGACTTGAGTAGGAACCGATGTCGATGGGCGTGAGGTCGGTGTCGGCGGCAATCACTCGCACCCGGGGCAAGGAGCACCCTAAGGTTTCTGCGGCGATTTGCGCCGTCATCGTATCGGAGCCTTGGCCAATCTCTGACGCTCCCGTGTAAACCACCACGCCGCCGTCGCGATCGATCTTGATGTTCACCGTCGAATGCGGCATGTCGGAACGGATAATGGAGTTCGCCGCTCCGCTCACATAATGGCTGCAGGCTATTCCCAGACCGCGTCCCTTGGGCAGTTTTCCTTTGCGATTCTTCCAGCCCGAGCGCGCGACTGTCTTGTCGATGCATTCCGGAAGGCCGTAGCTCTGCACGCGCAGTCCATTCACCGTGATACAGGGCGATTGCAGCAGATTACGCTGGCGAATCCCGGCAGGGTCCATTCCGATTTTCGCAGCGAGTTCGTCGAGTTGCGACTCGAAGGCGAAACGGACATTCACTGTGCCGTGTCCACGCATGGCCCCACAGGCGGGTTTGTTGGTCAGGACGCGATATCCGTCGTACTGAATGTTCGGGATGTTATACAGCGCGCCGAGGAGGGCACCGGAGTAAAGAATTGTCACAACACCGTAGGAGCAGTACGCACCGCCATCCTGCACAACGCGTGCCTTCACCGCGGTGATGCGGCCGTCTTTCTTGACTCCAGTTCTTAGATCGACGATGGTGCGCGGGCGCCCTCGATGGGCCCAGAAGACTTCCTCGCGCGTGTACGTGATCTTTACAGGGGCTTGCGCTTTGCGGGCGGCGACGGCGGCGATGATCTCCAGGGGAATCACTTCGCTCTTACCGCCAAAGCCTCCGCCAACCAGCGGCTTGATGACACGTATCTGCGCCATCGGCATCTCGAGCACGAGCGAAAGCTTGTGTTGCAGGTAGTACGGAACTTGAGTCGAAGACCAGATAGTGAGGCGTCCCGGCTTGCCGGTGTGCGGGTCGACCTCGAATGCGGCCAGGGTCGAGTGCGGCTCCATCGCAGCATGCGTAACTTCGTTGGCAATGAAACGGGCCTCTGCAATTTCGTCTGCCTCAGCGAAGCCCTTTTCGGGATCCCCGAAAACGTGGTGGTAGTCTTTCTCCACATTGTGCGGCTTGTTGTCGTGGATGAGATCGGTCTCGGCCTTCATCGATTCCTCGGGATCGAAGTAGGCCGGCAGGATTTCGTAATCAACATCGATCAGCTCGAGGGCCGTCTCCGCGATTGCTTCAGACGTGGCGACGACGCAGGCAACGTTGTCGCCGACGTAGCGGACCTTATCGAGCGCAAGCGGATATTCGTCGTGACCGACGGGAAGGATGCCGTAGGTTTTCGGCGCATCTTTGCCGATGACAACCGCGATGACGCCTTCAAGTCTTTCGGCGCGGCTCGAGTCAACATTCTTGATGCGGGCGTGTGGGTACGGAGAATGGAGAACCTTGCCGACTAGCATTCCCGAGACGCGGAGGTCGTCGGTATATTTGCCTGCCCCCGTGGTCTTTTCAGCCGCGTCAACCATCGCGGTCGGTTTGCCGATGATGGAAAAGTCGTTGCTCATGTACCTTCAGTCATTAAACATTCAGAGTTGTCATTCCGAGCAAAGCGAGGAATCTGTTTTCTGCGGACGGCGCATGATCACTTTGCAGAAGCCATCCCTTCGCGCTCTGCCGCAATCGCCGAGCGAATCGCCTCGTACATCTGGTTGTAGCCGGTGCAGCGGCAAAGATTGCTGCTTAGCGCGGCACGAACATCGGCTTCCGATGGATCTGGATTTTCCGTGAGCAGCGACTTAACCGTCATGATGAATCCCGGAGTGCAGTAGCCACACTGAGCTCCACCCCAATCTCCGTAGGCTTTCTGGATGGCAGCTAGGCTGCCGTGTTCGCTCACGCCTTCGATGGTGGTAATCTCCTGCCCTTCGCAACTGGCCGCGAGCAGCGTGCAGGACAGCATCGCAATACCGTCAACCAGCACCGTGCACGCTCCGCAGGAGGAGTCGTCGCATCCGCGCTTGGAACCAGTGAGTTCCAACTCCTGACGCAGGACGTCGAGGAGCAAGGAACTCGGCTCGACCGCAACCTCATGAGTGCGGCCGTTGACACGAAACTCGATCAGTTCTTTTTTCATCATCGGCTCTTAGCGATTGGCCCTTGGCTCTTCGCTGGTCCGGTCTGGCTAAATGCCAAGAGCCAAAGGCCAAGAGCGCTTTCAGTACTTCGGCACCCTCTCATCCACGCGGCGCGACCAGGCGTCGATTCCGCCGCGCATCGACTGTGCGTGTTCAAATCCTTGCTGTCGCAGCCACGCCGTAACATTCATCGAGCGCACGCCGTGGTGGCACATCACGACGATGTGATCGTCCGGATCAAGTTCCTGATGCGCTCGCGACGGCACATCGCCCATCGGCATCAGCTTGGCTCCAGTGATCCGTGCGGTCTCGAACTCCCAAGGCTCGCGGACATCCAGCAGCATGAAAGATTCGCCCGCATCTATCTTCCCTTTCACGTCTTCGACGCTGATTTCGTAATCCGTCATCGCCCGGCTCTACTTCCCAGTCCACCTCGGCGGACGCTTTTCCCTGAAGGCACGAATGCCCTCCACCGCATCGGCAGTCTTCATCAAATCTTCGAAATAAATCCTCTCAGCCCGGGCCAGCCCTTTATCGAAATGCATGGAATCCCAAGCGTACGAAGCTTTCTTAGCGATCGCCAGAGCGGCCGGACTCAGTTGGAGGAGGTGTTTCACGATTCCCTCTACCGCCGCAACCAGTTCTCTCTCAGGCCAAACGCTCGTGGCTAGCCCGTTCTCCGCAGCTTCCACTCCGCTGATCGTGCGCCCGGTGAGAATCAGATCAGCCGCGCGCTTCTGGCCGACTAACGCGGCCAGAGCGGTACACGCCACGGGCGGATAACAGCCAAGCTTGATCTCGGGGAATCCCCACTGAGCGCTCTCCGCGGTATGGACCAGGTCACAGACCATCGCCAACTCCGCACCTCCACCGAGGCAAGCTCCGTGCACCGAGGCAATCGTAACCTTCTTCGTTGCAACGAGGGCCCGGATCATGGCATGGAACTTCCCGAGCATCTCCTCCACTTTGTCCGGAGTATGCGCGGCGACGTCAACTCCCGCGGAGAATGCCTTCCCGTCCCCGCTCAACACAATCATTGAAACGGAGGGCTGCGACTCAATTTCGGCAAGGACCCGCGACAACTCCTCCATCATCGGAATGTCGATGACGTTCAGTGGAGGATGGTGTAACCCGATGCGCGCGACTGGTGGCGCGATGTCAATCGAGACCCGGGCTTCGGTAATGAACGTGGAAGTCATGAACGACTCGAATCAGTCGACCTCAGCGGCTAAAGCCGTTTTGATTTGTTGCACACTTGCGGCGCGGCTCGAGGCCGCGCCCTTTCAAAGCGCTCCAATCCTCGAATGTCCTAAATATTGATCGCCGACTTTCTGACCTCTCCGATACTGGCGAGCGGATCTCGGGCGCCCGCCTTCTCGGCAATCCACTTTTTCTCAGTTTCGATAATCTCGAGCAATAACTTCTTGTCGGCCGCCGATGGCATGTATTCCTTCCAATGCTCTTCATAGGCGCGATCATCGAGAGGTTCACCGGTCTGAGCGTGGAACTTCTGCCCAGACCAACGTCCGATGGCGCGGTTGAACTTGATGTCGGGCGCGTAAAGTCTTGGTTCACCCGCCTTCAGATAGCCGTTGAAACGCTCGATCAGTCCGGCTACCTCCTCACGGTAGAGATGGCGGTTGTAATCGTTCAGGTCATCCAGATCGGCTGCCTTATCGTTCTTAGGCTCGTCGTAGCGTCCCTTGATGCCCCAGACGTAGGCCCAGTGCGCTGAAGACGAATAATCGGTTCCGAACAGATCGTACGAACTCGAGATCCACTTGTTGAGATATTTTTGGATAAGCCACGCCGGAATCACTCCCGCTTCGACAATGCGGCGCAGGCCGTCATTTCCGGTGCCCATGTGGAACGCCTCTTCACGAAGCATATAGGACATCGAGCGTCCCAGGGGAGCGAAGGCTGAGTACTTCAACATCTGCAGTTGAAACTTACCGTCGCGGTCAACGAAGTCGGTGTAGGTGAAAAAGTCCATCCAGTTGTCGACATCGACGTTGAAGGCACCGAGCAGTCGCTTGTTCTCGAAGGCGCGGCGCTCCAGCATCTTCTGCGCCTCAACCTTGCCTGAATAACCGAAGTGATCCACCAGGAGTGCGCACATCTGCCATCCATGACGCATTTCTTCGATCATGACGCGCGTGATGGCGCGCCGGTCCCAATCGGTGGGAGCGTTATCGAGCAGATTCCGCTGTTGCTCGACGCTGGCGAACTCCGTGTCGCCCTGGTAGACGATCATGTTCATCAGCGCGTCGCGCATCTGCTGGGTGGGAATCTGCCGCAGGTTTTCCCACTTGCGGCGGCCCTTGTAGTGGCCGAACTCGATGTCATCCGTTTCAATGGCGCCGAACAGCGTGTCGAACTCGAAAGCCTCGATGTCTTCCGTGTTGACGCCAATCTCTTTGCGCCAGTCGTTGAAGAGACCGACCCAATCACTAAATGTTCCGATTTTTGCTACTTTGCCGGGCATATTGAAAAAACCTCTCACCACAGGGGACACAGAGGATGACAGGGGAGCCATTCACTCTGTAGATCTGTGTGCATCTCTGTGCCTCTTTGTGGTTCATCATTTCTCCTAACTCATGTTTAGCCACACGGTCTTTAGTTCCGTGTAATGCTCGATCGCGTGCGCGCCCAGTTCGCGGCCGAAGCCGGAGCTCTTGTAGCCGCCGAATGGGAGCGACGCGTCCATCAAACCGTACGTGTTGATCCAAACTGTGCCCGCCTTCAGCCGCCGCGAGACGGTGTGAGCCTTCTTCACATCGCGCGTCCAGACTGCCGCTGCAAGGCCATATGGGTTGTTGTTTGCTTGCTCAATCACTTCATCGATGTCATCGAAGGTCAGCACCGACAGCACCGGGCCAAAGATTTCTTCCCGTGCGATTTTCATGTCGTTCTTCACCTCACCGAAAATTGTCGGCTCGATGAAGAACCCCTTGTCACCGTTCACTGAAACCCGATTGCCGCCGGCCACCAACTTCGCTCCGTCTCTCTTCCCGGACTCGATGAATCCGAGAACCGTGTTCATCTGCTCCTCGCTGACAATCGCCCCTAGGCGCGTCTTCGGGTCGAGCGGATCGGCCGGGCGCATTTTGGAGGCGCGAGCGACCAACTTCTCAGTGAACTCCGCTCGCAGCGTGCTTTCGAGGAAGAGGCGCGAACCGGCATTGCAGACCTCGCCTTTCCCGTAAAAGATGCCGTTAATGGCGCCTTTGACAGCGCTGTCAATATCGGCATCAGAGAAAACAATGTTTGGCGATTTGCCGCCAAGCTCAAGCGTGACGCGCTTCAACGTATCAGCGGCGCCGCGCATGATCTCTTTGCCCACTGAAGTCGAACCCGTGAAGGCGATCTTGTGGATTCCAGGATGAGCAACGATAGCTTTCCCCGTCTCAGGGCCGCCAGTCAGGATGTTGACAACGCCCGCGGGAAAGCCTGCTTCGACCACCAACTCTCCGAACTTCAAAGTTGTAAGCGGAGTTTGCTCCGCGGGCTTCAGCACCAGCGTGTTCCCGCACGCCAGTGCTGGTCCCACTTTCCACGAAGCAAGCAACAACGGGAAATTCCAAGGAACAATCAGCCCGACTACTCCGACTGGCTCCCGAAGGGTGTACGTAAACGCCGTCTCGAAGGTGTTAACGGTCTCGCCATGAATCTTCGTCGTGAGGCCAGCGTAGTATCGCAAGACGTCAATGACCATCGGCATATCGACGTAGCGCGATTCGAAAACCGGCTTGCCATTATCGAGGGTTTCGAGTTCGGCGAGTTCGTCGATATTTTTCTCGACGAGGTCGGCCAGTTTCCACAGGAGCCGTCCGCGCTCGCTGGCCGAGAGCTTGCGCCACGGGCCGCTACGGTCTTCGAATGCATGGCGCGCGGCTTCAACGGCGCGGTCGACATCAGCACCCGAGGCTTCAGCCACCTGGGTCAGGATTTCACCAGTTGCCGGATTGATGGTGTCAAAGGTCTTTGAACTGCTAACCCACTGACCGTTGATCAACAACTGACCGGGCGTGAGATTCACTTTTGTTGCCGCTGGCATCGATCTCCTTCAAAATCCGCGCTGCGCGCGGCGGGCGAATGCGTCCGCCGCTACACGAGCTATTTTGCTTTGAACGTTGCCGGACGCTTCTCCACGTATGCCGCCAGGCCTTCTTTCGCGTCTTCGCTCTGGAACAGCAACTGCTGGTTTTCGCGCTCGACCGCCAAAGCCGACTCCATCGGAATCTCCCATCCCGTCTGCACAGCACGCTTGATGCGTCCGACCGCCTTCGCGGCCTTGTTGGGTGGGCAGAACTGGCGCGCGTATTCCATGACGTTGTCCATGAACCCTTCGCGCTCGTAGATGTCATTGACGATGCCCAGTTCCTGTGCCTCTTCAAATGAAAAGGTGTTACCTGTGACCATCAATTCAATGGCCTTGCTCTTGCCTACCAGGCGCGACAGACGCTGCGTGCCGCCGGTGCCGGGCAGGACGCCCAGATTGACTTCGGGCAGACCGATCTTACCCGCATCTTTGCGCGCGATGCGAATATCGGCGGCCATCGCGATCTCGAGTCCTCCACCGACGCAGTGGCCATTGATGGCTGCGATCACCAATTTTGGGGTGTGCTCGAGCCGAAGCAACATCTCGTTGGCGTGCAGGCAAAAGTAGTACTTGAATGTCGGGTCAACGCTGGAGAGCATTTTGATGTTCGCTCCCGCCGAGAAGAACTTGTCTCCTGCGCCAGTCACGACGATTACATAGACGTTATTGTCCATGCGAGCCTCGAGGATGGCGTCATCAAGTTGGCGGTTCATCTGGTAGGTGTAGGTATTTGCGGGAGGGTCGCACATCTCGATGATTGCCACGCCACCATCGGTGCGGTAATTGACGAGTTGCTTGGTGGACTCAGTCGCTACTGGCTGCATTGTCGTCGCCATGAAAATCGCTCCTTGATCTCTAAATATTCTCGGCTTCCCCGCTATTTCTCTCTTCGTCCTTTAGTGGTGCTCACACCACGCAGAAAAATGTCTCCCATTTCGTTCGCGATCGAGGCTGCATCGGCATCGACCCGCGGATTGTGCCAGGTATAAATCCAATTCATCATGCCGAAGAGGCTCAACACGGCGAGACGAGTCGAAAACTGCCCTCCACGCTCGCGCTTCAGATCGTCGAGTAGTCCCACGCAGATTCGGTAGTATTCGCGTTTAATGGCCGCGACTTCCGAGCCGAAACCGTTCTTCAGAACTTCATCCTCGTGTGAGAGCACTTTCATGGCAGCTTGGTTCGCGAGGAAATATTCGAGGTGATTCAGGATGAAAATCCTAATGCGCTCTTCCTCATCGGTTACGCCTTCCAGCCGCGATTTCAGCCGCTGCACGATTGTGGCGAACGTGTGCTTCTGAATGAGATACAGCAACCGCTCTTTCGATTCGAAGTAGTAGTACAAGCCCGCCAGAGACATGCCACTTTCACGCGAGAGGTCGCGCATCGACGCGCCTTCGTACCCTTTCTTGCAAAAGACTTCCGTAGCGTGGGTAAGGATTTCGGCAAGGCGGCGATCATAGCGAGTCTCGGGAACAGGTCGCGAGCGATGACGACGCGGGTTAACGCGGGTTGCTGTAGAAGGACTCCCCATAGTCGCTTATTCCAGCAGCAGACGGATCATTCGAACGTTCGTTAGAAATAAGTATACTCCGCGTGTTACTCGGTCACAAGTGGGTTAACGACTACTGGGGTTCTTTTTGGCGAGAGCCGCATCGTATGCATCGCCAAGCCAGTTCAGGGCGTCGTGAAGATCTGAGTCAGTGGAGAGTTCGAAGGTGAACCAGCGCGCGTTGTTCCGGTCGATCGAACCGATGCGATGATCGGAATCTAGCCGCGCACGCACGGTGCGCTTGGGAGCATCGATAGGAAATGCGATGGCGTTTCTGGTTGCAATGCAACGGGTGCGCGGCAGCAACCCGAACATATGCCTGCCACGATAAAGAGCAGTAAAGCCGAAGAATACTTTCTGACTGACTTGCGGCCAATCGCCGATTTCAGCCGCGACGGCAGCCGACCAAGCCTTCATCTGCTCGGAGATCGGTGGCATGCTGGGGGCCGAGGTCTTCCGTGCCACATCGTCCTCTCGATTAATTGCGAATGTCGGCCAGCAGGGACTCGATCTCAGTCTTCGTGTCCGCCATCAGCGGCAAGAACGGCAGGCGTGCCGGGCCGCCGTAATAGCCGTTGAAGTCCATGCCGTACTTGAATCCGGGAACCCCGAGATCGCCGACTCGTTGTGCGGCCTTTGCGATTCGTTCCTGCTTGATACGCGCCAGTTCGGCATCGCCTTCTTTCCATGCAGCATAAATCTCGTAGCAGGCCGTCGGCGCTGGACCGGCAAAGGCTAGAATCGCCCCAACGGCTCCGGCATCAAGCGACGGATGCAGCTTGTGCGCGGCTCCGACGAGTACCTGAAAACCGATTTCTTTCTGGCGTGTCTTCATCTTTCCGACGACGGTCACAGCTGCGGAAGACGGCTTTGATTCCTTTTCCCCGGAGAGCGCTCCCACCGGAACCAATTCCCCGCCGTTACCAGAGTCTCCGGCGGCGGCAGCCGCCAGCATGCGTGGAGTGACCGCTTCGAATGTCTCTGTCACTGTCGCAGAGCGCTTGATGTGCCGGGTCGCTTCTACCATGTTCCGGACTTTCTCCACATCGCCGCTGGATTCCTTAATGCCGATCAGATTGGGATGCTCCGCTAGCTCGATGACCACTTCGGCTGGCATGTCGTAGCCGGTAGCCTGCGGGAAGTTGTAGATAATGACGGGCAGCGGCGAGCGGTCAGCGACGGTGCGGTAAAAGGCAAGCTGGTTCGCGGGCAGCATCTGCTTCTTGTAGTAATGCGGAGTACGCACCATGGCTACGTCGTAGCCAAGCTCGGCGGCATATTCGGTCAATCGCAGCGTCTCGATGGCCGACTCAATGCCGGTGCCAGCGATCAGAACTTTATTTGGCGCAGCCGTTTCACGCGCGACTTTAAGCACGTCGCGCTTCTCCTGATCGGAAAGCATGAGCGCTTCGCCTGTGGATCCGAGGACGACAATTCCAGCAACCGGCGTGCGTGAATAGCGGTCCACATTAGCTTCGAGCTTTTTGTAGTAGACGTTGCCGTCGGGATAGAACGGCGTCGTGATGGGAGGCAGGATTCCGTAGAGAAGCATGCTCTAGTCTACTTCAATCACAAAGCGCGAAACCACAAAGGACACGAAGTACCACGAAGGAGCTTCCATAGTCGTACTTCGTGCGCCTTCGTGTCCTTGGTGTGATGGTCTTTGCGGTTATCCCGTAACCGAACGTTCGGCATGCAACTGCTGGAGCGCATGCACGTTTACTTCGCCACGCTGAAGGGCGGCAATGCCTTCTGCCGCGGCGCGTGCAGCGGCTAGAGTCGTGATTGTCGGGATTCGCGCGGTGACTGCCGCCCGGCGAATCGCCTTCTCATCAAACCAAGGCTCCTGCCCCGTGGGAGTGTTAACCACGAGTTGGATGCGCTGGCCTTTGATGAAATCCACGACGTTGGGGCGTCCTTCTTTTACTTTGTAGACGCGCTCGACGTTCATCCCCGCAGCTTCAATTACGTCGGCCGTTCCTGCGGTAGCGACCAGCTTGAATCCCATGTCGACGAACTTGCGCGCGACGGAGGCGACTTGGCGTTTGTCATGGTCGGTCACGCTGATGAAGACGGCACCCTTGGTTGGTAGCTTCTGCCCGGCAGCAACCTGCGCCTTGGCAAAAGCTTCGCCAAAGTTGTCGGCCACCCCCATCACCTCACCCGTGGACTTCATCTCCGGACCCAGGACGGTGTCGACGCCAGGAAACTTACTCCAGGGAAATACGGGGGACTTCACATAGTAGAAGCTGCCGGTGTCGAGATCAGCGCGGCGCCGGATGAAATCCGGCAGGAATTCGCGCAGCTTGCGCCCAGTCATGAGACGAGCAGCGATCTTGGCCATCGCCACTCCAGTCGCCTTGGAGACGTAGGGCACGGTACGCGAAGCGCGCGGATTCACTTCAAGCACGTAAACCTTGCTGCCTTCAGATCCGTTGCCGCTACCGCCATTTCCACGCGGGATCGCGAACTGGATGTTCATGAGGCCGACAACCTTAAGAGCCTTGGCGAGTTTGAAGGTGTACTCGCGCATGCGGTCCAGCAGATGCTGCGGAATATCGACCGCTGGCAGCACGCACGAAGAATCGCCAGAGTGAATCCCGGCTTCTTCGATGTGCTGCATGATTCCCCCGATGACGACGTCTTCGCCGTCGGAGAGCGCGTCGACATCAACTTCGATTGCGTCTTCGAGGAAGTGGTCGATCAGGACGGGACGATCGTGCGAGTACTCGACCGCATCTTTCATGTAGCGCACGATCGATTGCTCGTCATAGGCGATCACCATGGCGCGTCCGCCGAGTACGTAGGAGGGACGAACCAGAACCGGATAGCCGATGCGCTTGGCGCCTTCGACCGCTTCTTCGATCGAGGTCGCCATCACGCCCGGGGCCTGCGGAATCTGGAGGTCTTCGAGCAGCTTGTTGAAGTGCTTGCGGTCTTCCGCAAGATCAATCGACTCGGGCGAGGTACCGATGATCTTCACGCCAGCTTGTTTTAGAGGCAGTGCGAGGTTCAGCGGTGTCTGTCCGCCGAACTGGACGATCACGCCAACGTCTGCACCATGCGAAGTTTCGTGCTGATAGATAGCCCAGACGTCTTCGAATGTCAGTGGCTCGAAGTAGAGGCGATCGCTGGTGTCGTAGTCGGTCGAGACGGTCTCGGGATTGCAGTTGATCATGATCGTCTCGTACCCATCGTCGCGCAGCGCGAACGAGGCGTGGCAGCAGCAATAATCGAACTCAATTCCCTGCCCGATGCGGTTCGGCCCGCTGCCGAGAATAATGACTTTCTTTTTGTCGGTTGGCGCGGCCTCGTCTTCGTCTTCGTAAGTCGAGTAGAGATAGGGCGTGAAGCTCTCGAACTCGGCCGCGCAGGTGTCAACCCGCTTGTACACGGGCATGATGCCGTGCTTCTTGCGCATATGCCGGACTTTGTCCTGGGTCTCCAGCCGCCAGACTTGCGCCAGGCGCCCATCAGACAGGCCCATGCGTTTTGACTCGCGCAGCACCTCGGTCGGGATCGATTCCATGGGGTGCTTTTCCAACTCGAGTTGCTGGTCGTTGATTTCTTTGAGTTGGTAAAGGAACCAGGGGTCCATCGAGGTCATCTTGGCAATCTGCTTGACCGTGTGTCCCTGGCGGAGCGCATAGCGCACATAGGCCAGCCGTTCCGGATGCGGCGTGACCAGGCGTTGCGTGAGAATCTTCGGCTCGATCTTGTCGGAGCCGACTTTCTTGCCCGTGTCGAGCGAGCGGATGCCCTTCATCAAAGCTTCTTTGAAGGTGCGGCCAATGGCCATGACTTCGCCGACGGACTTCATCTGCGGGCCGAGAGTGTCATCGGCGCCGGGGAATTTCTCGAACTGCCATTTCGGAATTTTGACGACAACGTAGTCAAGCGTCGGCTCGAAGCAGGCCGGAGTCTTGCGCGTGATGTCGTTCGGGATTTCGTCGAGCGTGTAGCCGACCGCAAGTTTGGCGGCAATCTTGGCGATCGGGAAACCGGTGGCCTTGGAGGCGAGAGCCGACGACCGCGACACGCGCGGATTCATCTCGATGACGACCATGCGTCCAGTTTCGGGATTCACACCGAACTGAATATTCGACCCGCCGGTATCTACGCCGATTTCGCGGATCACGGCGATCGACGCGTCGCGCATGGCCTGGTACTCGCGGTCCGTCAGCGTCTGCGCCGGAGCAACCGTGATCGAGTCGCCAGTGTGCACGCCCATCGGATCGAAGTTTTCGATCGAGCAGACGATGATGACGTTGTCGGCGGTGTCGCGCATCACCTCAAGCTCGAATTCCTTCCATCCGAGGACCGACTCTTCGATGAGCGCTTCGTGTACCGGCGAGAGATCGAGGCCGCGAGTCAGCACTTCGCCCAATTCCTCCCGGTTGTATGCGATGCCGCCACCAGTACCGCCAAGCGTGAACGATGGCCGGACGATCACTGGGAATCCGATCTTGCCCGCGAACTCAACGCCGTCTTTTGTGTTGTTGACCAGCGCCGACTTGGGAACGTCGAGGCCGATCCGCTGCATCGCGTCTTTGAAGAAAAGGCGATCTTCGGCCTTTTTGATCGCGGCGACGTTGGCGCCGATGAGATTCACGTTGTATTTCTCGAGCACGCCGCCGTCAGAAAGTTCGATGGCAAGGTTCAGCGCGGTCTGCCCGCCAACTGTGGGGAGCACGGCGAATCCGGCGCCAGGAGACATCTCGCGCTCGATGCGGATGATCTCTTCCAGGTATTCCAGAGTGAGCGGCTCGATGTAGGTGCGGTCGGCCGACTCCGGATCAGTCATGATCGTGGCCGGGTTGGAGTTGGCCAGCACAACCTCGTAGCCCTCAGACTTGAGCGCCTTGCAGGCCTGCGTGCCGGAGTAATCGAACTCGGCCGACTGCCCGATGACAATGGGCCCGGAGCCGAGTACTAGGATTTTCGAGATGTCAGTTCTCTTTGGCATTGAAAATCAGTTGTCAGTGGCCAGTGGCCGGTTGTCAGTTGCGCGCGCCTTCAAGGCGCACTCTTTCATAGCCTCATAGCTCGGAGGTGGGTCACTTCACACTCTCAGCGACCACATCTCGACATCCCTCCGCGTAATACCTCACCCGAAGCCGCTGATGCGGGGCATCAATGCCAGGTGCGATGACCTCGACCGCAATGGATCCACTTAGGTCGAGCCCGGCACGATCCAGTATCGACCGGGGTCCGCTTGACCAGAGCTAAACAGTCCGTTCGAATCGAAGGAGGCCAATTTCAAAGTTGGCTTTTCGTGCGCGCCCTTCGTACGCGCCTCAGATCGATCACATGTGATTGCCCGGTGCAGCGCGAAAGTCATTTTGCCCTGCTTCAAGCCACCCCAGCTTTCATCGAATGTGACGAGACCAGTCAGGGAAACCGTGCTTACGACAACAGCTGGCTGCTCAGTCTGCCAGCACCCAAAAGCTGCGGTCGCCGCGCCAAGCAAAATCACACTGCGAATGAGCGCCGTGCTCACCGCTTCCACTCCTCCATCATCTTCGTGAATTCTTTGAACAGATAGTGCGAGTCATGCGGCCCTGGTGCAGCTTCCGGGTGATACTGCACGGTGAACAGCGGCATGTTCCGGTGGCGCAGGCCTTCGAGCGTTTCGTCATTCAGGTTCATGTGCGTGAACTCGACTTCACTCTGCGCAAGCGAGTCGGGGTCGACCGCAAAGTTATGGTTGTGCGCTGTAATCTCGATCTTGCCGGTCTTCATCTGCTTGACCGGATGGTTTCCGCCGTGATGGCCAAACTTCAGCTTGAAGGTCTTGCCGCCCAGGGCGATTCCGGTCAGTTGATGCCCGAGACAGATTCCAAAGATCGGTTGCCGTCCCATGAGCCTGCGAATCGAATCGACCGCGTAAGTACAGGGCTCAGGATCGCCCGGGCCGTTCGAGAGGAAGACCCCGTCTGGTTTCAGCGCGAGCACATCTTCCGCCGGAGTCTGCGCCGGGACGACCGTCACCTTGCATCCTTCACCGCGCAGCTTCCGCAAGATGTTTTGCTTGATGCCGAAGTCATAGGCGACCACGTGGAACCGCGGCGGCTCGTCTTTAACTCCGACCACGGCAACCGGCTCATGCGAGCGTTCGCCGACTTCCCACACATACGACCGCTTGGTGCTGACTTCTCTTGCGAGGTCGGTGCCATCCATCTTTGGAATCGAGCGCGCTTTTGCGATCAGCTTCTCGGGGTCGCCCTCGATGGTCGAGAGCACACCGCGCATCACCCCGTGATCCCGTAGATGGCGCACCAGTGCGCGGGTATCGATATCGGAGAGTACCGGCACTTTGAATTGCTCAAGGTATTCCTCGGCCACTTGCTGCGAGCGCCAGTTCGAACTGACGCGCGAGAACTCGCGTACGATCAGCCCTTCGATCCAGGGACGCGTGGCCTCGTTATCTTCCTGGTTGGTGCCATAATTTCCGATTTGGGGATTCGTCAGAACGACGATCTGTCCGGAGTAGGAAGGGTCAGTGAAAATTTCCTGGTATCCGGTGATGGAAGTATTAAAAACGACTTCGCCGTAGCATTCGCCTTTGGCGCCGTAGCCTTTGCCTCGGAAGACTCTACCGTCTTCCAGCGCAAGGATAGCCTGCATTCTCGCTCCGAGGAGTGGATTTTATGAATTTTATCAGGGATTTTCAGGTGGGCCAAGGAAAGAAGCCCGCTCATCTGAGGAAATCTGAGGATAAATCGGCTGCTTCCAAAGAGGGCTACTTCACGCGGCCTAACTTATCCATAGGCCAATATCCGAAAACCGCCTTTCCGTAGATATAACTCTGATTAACGGCACCAAAGTCACGGCTGTCGTTCGACATCGATCTGTGATCGCCCAACACAAAATAGGAATTCGGAGGGACGGTAATCTCCGGGTAGGATCGAGCGTCGGTATATTCGGAAGGAACGTACGCCTCATCGAGTGCTTGGCCATTGACGTAGACCTCTCCGGCATCGATGCGAATGCGGTCGCCCGCCATCCCTATAACTCGCTTGATGTAGCTTTTCGAGGGATCCCGCGGATAACGGAATACGACGACATCGCCGCGCCCGATTGGCTCCAACCGATAAACGAACTTGTTGACGAAGATCCTTTCCTGATCTTCCAGCGAAGGCATCATGCTAGTCCCCTCCACTTTCACGGGCTGGTAGAGGAAGATGATGATGAAAGCGGAAATTGCGAGCGAGATGATCAGGTCGCGAAGCCAGACGCCGAGGCCGGCACCGATGCGAAGGGAAGGATCAATGAGGGTGGAAGCCTGGTTCGGTCCAGAGTGTGGCACGATTGCGTTTTTTGCCGGGCCCGCCGTCGATCCAGGATTCGGGGAAGCTTCCTGCATGCTCCTCTATTGTATACAGAAGCGGCTTCAAAACCAGCGGGTTCTGTGGTTGTAATTTACAATGACCGGATTGGGGTGAATTCGATGATTGTTCGCATAGTTCGCAACAAAATCGTGTCCCGTAGCCTGGCGCTGGCTTTCCTTTTTGTCGTCACATTGTCAGTCTCGGCGCAGTGGACCGCACCGCAGGAGGGAGGCGGCGTTCCAGCCTACAACGCCGGGCCACCACCAAAAGGGACAAAGCTGCCACCGATCCTGACCAAGGCGGATTTGTGGGGTGCGGACGCCCAGTATCCGTTTCAGACGCATGCCTACGAATTGGCGGCCAAGATCCCCAACGTACTCCATCAGCAGCCCTGCTACTGCTATTGCGACCGCATGGGCCACAATAGCCTTCACAGCTGCTTCGAGAACACGCACGGTGCACAGTGCTCTACTTGCCTGAAAGAGCTCTACTACACCTATCAGCAGAGCCAAAAGGGCAGGTCAGCGACTGCGATCCGCGCAGGCATCATAAGGGGCGAGTGGAAACAGATTGACCTTGAGCAAGCCGCGACCATGAAATAGTTTCCCCCCGAGTCAAACGCGATTTGACCGTCGAGACGGAAAACAGCTGGTGACTACTCGCCCAGGCCTAGACCTACAACCGTTCTTTAGGCGATACTTTACTGCTCAGACTACGGAGCGCGTCGCCTAAGGAGCCCGCCATCACGAAGAACACAGGAAGAGTCTTACACATGGCCCAAAAACCCACCCCCAAGAAGACGGCTGCGGAAGATCCGCGCTATACGCAAGCCCTTCAGAGCTATGAGTCTGGCCTGCGAGCCATGCAGGAGCACAAGTTCGAGAAGGCAAAACCCTTCTTCCAGAAGGTGCTTGCCGGACCCAGCAAGGAACTGGCCGACCGCGCAACAGTTCATCTCAGCATTTGTAGTCAGCATCTAGATCGATCAGCGGCGACCCAGTTCAAAACGGCGGAAGAGCACTTCGACTATGCAGTCTCGCTCATGAACGTTGGTGACTATGTCACCGCCCGCGAGCATCTCGACAAGTTGCTCAAGCAGAACCCCAAGTCTGACTACGTCACATACGGCCTGGCCGCGCTGGATTGTCTGACAGGTCACGTTGAAGATTCTCTCCGCCACCTGAACGAAGCACTTCGGTTGAACCCGCAACTGCGTTTCCAGGCACGTAACGATTCGGATTTCCAGAATCTGGCCGAGGATCCTCGGTTCACCGAATTGCTATATCCCGATCCAGGAGCGGAACTCGAGGCATCCGGACAACTCGGCGACGAAGAATCTCTCTAGCCCACTCCGAGGACAAGCAGGATGGAAATCAAGGCCGCCGAGTACTCGACACAGGACAAGACCGCACAGGCTGGGGGTCTTCGCGTGGTCGCGATCGGTGGGGGAACCGGACTTTCCACTCTCCTGAAAGGACTCAAGAAGTTTGCACTCTCGGCGGTAGAAACACCAACGACGAACTTACCTTCCCTTTCGATCCGCGATCTCTGCGCTGTGGTCACCGTCAGTGATGACGGAGGATCTAGCGGAAGACTCCGGAAAGAGTTCAACATGTTGCCTCCAGGAGATATCCGCAACTGCATCGTTGCACTCAGTGAAGACGAGGCCTTGCTTGCTAAGTTGTTTCGACACAGGTTTGAGAAGGGGTCCGGATTAGAAGGCCACAATTTTGGCAACCTGTTTCTAGCCGCGCTGACCTCGTTGACCTCAGATTTCTCGGAAGCGGTGCGTCTGTCCTCGGAAATTCTTCTCACCCGCGGCCACATCTACCCCGCTACGACCTCCAATATCGAACTTGAGGCGCTGATGGAGGATGGAACCCGAGTCCGCGGCGAAACAAAGATCACTGCCAGCAAAGGGCGGATTCGTGAACTGTTTCTCGTTCCTCCGGACGTCGGCCCGATGCCGCAAACTCTGGAGGCGATTGCGGCAGCCGACCTGATCACAATTGGGCCGGGATCACTATTCACGAGCCTGATCCCAAACTTACTGGTTCGAGGAATTTCCCAGGCAATTGTTGGATCCCGTGCGACGAAGGTCTACATCTGCAACCTGATGACGCAGGCGAACGAGAGCCTCGGTCTAACTGCGGCAGACCACATACGAGCACTCAATCGGCATGCGCAGGGACCCATCTTCGACTACGCACTGGTCAATAGAACGCCGGTTTCTGACGAACTCAAGGCCAAGTATGCCTTAGAAGGCGCCTGCCAGATTGTCAATGATCTCGAGGAAGTGGAAGCCCTGGGCGTGATTCCAGTGCTCGGGGATTATCTGGAAGAAGCGGGCGTAGCGCGACACAACTTCACCCGCGCGGCAAAGGATGTTCTCGAACTGGCGATTCATGGCTCAGGCGGTAATCGAAGTAAGACTTCGGCCAATCAGTGCTAGGAACCAATGCCCCTGACACGATTCGTTCTGGCCCTCCTGGTCCTAATCATTCCGAATCTGCTGAGCGCTCAAGTCGGGCCGGAAACCGGCGGGCACGAGGTTCAGATATGGGCTGGTGGTGGACACTCCGTCGCCGGCGGCCGGGGAAATACAGGCGCATTCAATGCCGGGTTGCGCTACGGATGGGTCTTGACCGGATTACATCTGCCCGGTTTTCTCCGGGGCCGATTCGAGTACGCGGTCGATGCTGTCCCAATTTTTCTTGTATTCCAATCGGCTAACACGGTGTACGGGGCTGGATTTGACCCGCTCGGCCTCAAGTGGAACTTCGAGCGCCATGGGCGTGTTTCGCCGTATCTGGAACTGACCGGCGGAACACTGTTCACAAACCACAGCGTCCCTACCGGAACGAATACCGTGAACTTTACCGACCAAGCTGCGTTAGGTATGCACATTCTCGGCGTGCACAAGAACCTGAGTATCGAGCTACGCTACATGCACATTTCGAATGCGGGATTGGCGACGCCGAACCCAGGGATCAATACGGTGCAGGTGCGGCTAGGAATTGGCAAGTTTTTCGACAGAAAGTAAATGGGTTCCTCCAGGCTCATCTGAGCAATCCAGTTCGCCGCCAAAGTTGCGCGCGAACTCCAGTGCCCGTTATCCTCTTCCGTTATGTCAACGCTCGTCGAATGTGTCCCAAATTTCTCTGAAGGCCGCGACAAAGCCAAGGTTGACGCGATTGTTGACGCGATGAAGGTACAGGGCGTCTACCTGCTCGACCGCGAAATGGATTCCGACCACAACCGGTGTGTCATTACGCTGGCAGGAGAACGTGAAGCGATTCAGGAAGCGGCCATTCGCGGCGTTGGCAAGGCCTCCGAGTTGATCGATTTGAATACCCACAGCGGAGCCCATCCACGTATGGGCGCGGCAGACGTGGTGCCGTTCATCCCCATCGACGGAGTAACTATCGAGGATTGCGTGGCAATGGCAAACCATGTCGGCGAGGAGATCTGGAAGCGGTATCAGATTCCCGTGTATCTGTACGAAGCGGCGGCAAGAACGTCCGATCGACAGGGGCTGGAGAATATTCGGCGCGGACAGTTCGAAGGCATTCGAGGGGAGATCGCAACGAATCCTGCTCGGCGTCCGGATATTGGAGAACCTCGCGTCCACCCCACCGCTGGCGCAACCGTCGTCGGGGCACGCAAGTTTCTGATTGCCTACAACGTTTTCCTGAACACCACTGAGGTCGACATCGCCAAGAAAATTGCGAAGGCAGTGCGCTTTTCCTCTGGTGGAATGCGCTTCGTCAAGGGAGCCGGATTCTTAGTGCGGGGCCTGGCCCAGGTCTCGATGAATCTAACGGATTTCGAGCAGACACCAATTCACCGTGTATTCGAAATGGTGAAGCGCGAAGCGGCCCGATACGGAGTGCTGCCGATCTCGAGCGAGATCGTGGGCCTTATCCCCAAAAAGGCTCTCGAAGACGCAGCGGAATGGTTCCTTCAGGTAGAGAACTTCGATTCATCGCTGATCCTTGAGAACCGACTGGCAGCTGTCATGGGCGGGAAGTTGGCGGTTGGCGGCCTTCGCGCCGGCGTCGAACCTTTCGTCGAGCAACTGGCTGCGCCTACAGCTACTCCGGGAGGGGGTAGCGCATCAGCCGCAGCGGCCGCAATGGCAGCCGGGCTGGCAACCATGGTGGCCTCCATGTCCCGGGGCAAGAAGGCGTATCTGCAGTATGAATCGCAATTAAGCGCCGCTATCGCGAGACTGGCGCCCCTGCGGGAGGAGTTGAAAGCGGCTGTCGATGCCGACGCTCAGTCTTACGATTCCGTCATGAAGGCCTATAAGGCCGCACGTTGCGCGGGAGATGAGAAATCGGGAGAAGCCTTAATTGAAGCTGCGTTGAAGGGTGCGACGTCTGTTCCTCTCAGTGTTGCCGAAAAAGCAAACGAGATCGCGGAGATCGCAAAATCCCTTGGGCCGATTACCAACCCGAATATGAACTCCGACCTAACTACAGCATCGGTTCTAGCCAACGCAGCAATTACCGGAGCGCTAGCCAATGTCGAGATTAATCTGACGTCTTTGAAGGATGCGACCTTCGTAGAGCAGATTCGCCGTCGGACAGAGGCCCTCCGGGCGTAGAACACTGTACACCGCCCCACAAGCAACCTCACGAAAGTATAGGACGCATTGAAACTGCCTCAGTCCCCTTCCGAATCCGAGTTTTTCAGTTGGCTGGAGGATTCTGCACCTGATGGAGGACATTAATCTGCCATCACTAGGCTACGCTGGTACCTGTGCCGATGATCTCTCCGACTGTTTCAACTTTCATTAACAGCCACTTGTAATCCAGACGATTGACGCGGCACTAAAGGCCCAATACTTCCTGCACGACACGTCGCCGCCGACCGATCCTGCTGACAAATAGCGGGCCGTCATAATTTGGCCAGGCTTACTTCGCCGCCCGTTGGTCAACGGTCCCTGCACTTTTGTTCCAACCGCACGGGCTGCAAGTAAAATAGAATAAAGCGATCTAATGACGATGAGGTCGGATTGCGCATCCAAGTTAGGAGTACGCAATCCTGACATTTTCTGATTCCGAGGCGTTATGCGACTTTTGAAGATTTTTGGGGTTTCTATCGTTCTAGTGGGCATGGCGTCCGCTATGCCGCTCAATTCGTCCGCTCGCTCCTGCGTACCCGCCGATCTGCTGCAGCTGATTTCGGTGGACTACCGTGCCTTGAAGGACTCGCCCACGGCAATGGCGTTGAAGCAGCAACTTATGCCAGAAAACATCAAGCAGTTCGAAGCCGCCCTAAAAGGCATAGGACTCGATCCGGAGAAGGATGTAGACACTCTCACCTTCGCATCCTTCCGCACAGGTAAGCAGGGTGTGAAGACAGTCGGGGTAGCGGCAGGTCCCTTCAATATGAAGGCTGTTCTCAAGAAAATGAAGCTGCAGAAATACGTTCCCAAGAAGTATGGGAATGCTGACATCTATCCCATGGATGGTGGCTTCGTCATGAGCTTTCTGGATGACAGCACTCTGCTCTTCGGCGATAGCACTTCCATCCGTACCGCACTCGATACCAGAGATGGTCAGATTCTCGGTCTCGATACCAATGGAACCATGGCCGACATGATGTCGGATGTCGACTCTTCCCCAGTGTGGAGCGTCCTTGATCAGCAAGGTACGCAGAATGCCTTGCATTCCGCGATGGGAGACGCGTCGAAGATTGCAGATTACGATACCGTCAAAAAGCGATTGCTCGGATCGCGCTATGCGATGAATTTCAACAGCGGCGTGAATTTCGATATGACCGTGATTACGTCCGACTCAACAACCGCAGCGACGGTCACTTCCCTGCTCAAGGGGTACATGCTCTACAAGAAGATGAGCGCCACACCAGCTGAGAAAGTTGCCGTGGAGAACACTTCGGTCGATTCCGATGGGCAGAATGTCGGCGTTCATTTTAAGGCTAACGATCAGCAGTTCCAGTCCTTAATGCACTCGGAACTGTTCGCCGCTGTAACGCACTGAGTCTCGAACGCAAAACGAGAAAGCACCGGAGCGAAGCCTCTGGTGCTTTCTTCTTTATAGATTCACGCAACCCCGACACGACTCCCAACGCTACTTCTTCGCCGCATCTCCCGTAGCTGCGGCAGTTTTCGGGGAAGCTTTCGGCGGAGCCACCGGGATCATAGCATGCTCATAAGGCGTGCCTGTCCACATCATGTAAGGACCAGATGGATCGGCATCCGCCGTAGATGCCAGCCCCAGGGTCTGCGCCGCTGGACCCACAATCATTACATGTGGCCCGGTGACCACCCAATGGTTGTCGGAGGACTTGGCGGTGGCGAAAGGATCGGTATTGCTCGCCCCGTCATCACCCGCCAGCATGTAGGTCAGCCCGAGTTTATCGGGCGGATTCTGGTGTTTCATCCAGGCGTCGAAGAACGCCATGCTGTTTGCATCGGCGCACATTTTGTTGCTGCCGACCACCATGCACGAGAAGCCGTTCTTCCCCTTGCGAATCGTGGTCATCTTTCCTGCTTCGCCCATTCGAACAACTGCTGCGTCCTTGGCTACTGATTTCGGAGCGGCGGATAGTGCTTGAGCGATGTACTGAGCCTCAGAAGACTCAGCCTTTTTCTGAGAGGCTGCGAAACCAACGAAAACCACGAGCGACAACCATACAGCAAGACCCGAGATAAGCTTGCGCATGTTCTCCTCCTGATTTGTGGTTTAACTCCCCAAGTTGGTGAAAGCAGCAGAATTCTACAACCTCCAGTCACAACGTCAAGACCCTGGTTCGTCGTGACTGGGACTGAGGTTACGAGCTTACGATTTCGCGCGGCTAGCCCGCTTCTCCCGCGCCCATCCTTCCTTTACCACTTGCCTAGACCGTCCGAGCGCCAGCGAATCGTCCGGAACATCCTCAGTGATGCACGATGCTGCGCCGACGTAGGCGCGATTGCCAACTCGAATCGGCGCCACCAGCGTGCTGTCGCTTCCGATGAAAACAGCATCACCGATCACAGTCTTGTGCTTATTCACGCCGTCATAGTTGCAAATAATCGTGCCCGCGCCGATGTTCACTCCGGCACCGATTTCCGCATCGCCCAGATAAGTCAGGTGATTCGCCTTCGATCCCTTTCCCAATTTGATTTTTTTAGTCTCTACGAAATTCCCGACGTGCGCCTCTTCCCCGATCTCGCTTCCAGGTCGCAAATGAGAATATGGACCAATAATCGCGCCTGCACTTATGTGGGCGTCTTCCATTATGCAACCCGGACGAACCGTTACTCTCTCACCAATCTCCGAATTACGAATAACGCAATATGACCGGACACGGGAACCGGTCCCAATCTTCGTTCTGCCGAGCAACTGCACATACGGCTCGATCACGGAATCAGGTGCAATCTCAACATCGTTGTCGATCACGCACGTGGCCGGATAAAAGACCGTTACTCCATCGGCCATCAGTTGACGGCATTTCGCCATCCTCATTTGCTGATCAATATCCGCCAGTTCGGCCCGGGTGTTTCCGCCGAGAACCTCCTTGGGCGTCGGCGTTTGCCAGGCAACCACTCTCTTCCGCGCGTTGCGGAGAACAGCAGCCATGTCGGTTAGGTAATATTCCCCATGTGCATTCGCGGTTGAAAGGTCTCCGATGTGCGCATAGAGATCCTTTACCGCGAATACATAGAACCCGGAATTGATCTCGTGGATCTTCTTCTGGGCAGCGGTTGCCGACTTCTCCTCAACAATCTGTTTAACTTCGGAACTGCGCGGCCCGATGCGCAACACACGGCCATATCCGTACGGGTTCTTCAGGTCGGCACTGAGCAGTGTCATTGCCGGCTTTTCGCAAACGTGAAAATCTCGCAAGTGACCGATTGTTTCTGAGGTAATCAATGGCGCGTCGCCTGACAGCACAATAACGTGCTCGTATCCGGCCAGAGCGTCGCGTGCGACCATCAGCGCGTGCCCAGTGCCTTTCTGCTCAGACTGCAGTACAAAATTCACCCCGGTATGTCCCAGCGCGGCGCGGACGCGGTCGGCTTCGTGCCCAATGATTGCGTACACATCCTTGGAGGGGACAAGGCGCGCAGCCGTGCGTATTACATGCTCAAGGAGCGGCATCCCGCCGACTTCATGTAACACTTTAGGACGCTGCGATTTCAGCCTGGTTCCCTTGCCCGCTGCCATAATTGCAATTGCTATTCGAGAACCTCGCGACGGCGTTGATTTCGAGGAGGATGGCTGGGACCACGATGAATTCTTCTTTGATTTCATTTCGAACCCAATATACCTTGGCCCCGCAGCAATGGCTATTTCTGCTAATCTAACGTGCCGTCAAACTCCCGTGCTTCCCGGGGGCAGCAGCGGAAGACACTTTGGAGGAAATGCATGCCGAAGTACGTCATTGAAAGGGATATTCCGAGTGTTGGGGATGTGACTCCCGAGCAGGTCATCGCCATTTCGCAAAAATCGTGCAGCGTGCTGAACAATCTCGGTCCAAAGATCCAATGGCTGCACAGCTATGTCACGCAAGACAAGATCTATTGCGTCTACATCGCGCCCAATGAGGAAATGGTTCGGGAGCATGCTCGGCAAGGTGGATTCCCGGCAAACAAAGTTTCCGAAGTAAAGCTGGTAATCGATCCGACTTCGGCGGAAGCCTAGCTTACAGTGCCAGTCCGCCGTCCACTGCGAGTATCTGGCCGGTAATGAACTGTGGTGCTGTCGCAAAGAACAGGACCGCCGCAGCAATTTCTTCTCCTCGGCCGTTGCGCAGCATCGGCGTCTGCTTCGACATACGCCGCATAAAGGCTGCGGCTGCTTTCTCTCCCAAATCGATCATTCCGGGGGCAACGGCATTTACCGCAATCTCCGGTGCCAATGCTTTCGCCATCACCTTCGTCAACATGTGCAACGCCGCTTTCGAAGAGCAATAGTGAGCATGGGTGGGCCAAGGCTTTAGCCCGCCCAGCGACCCCATATTGATGATTTTCGCCTCGACCGGCCCTGCGCCTTTGCCCCGATTGCGCCGCATCCATTTCAGAGCTTCCCGGCTCACCAGGAATGGCCCTCGCGTGTTTGAGGCAAAAATCGCGTCCCATTGCTTGATCGTCAGTTTTTCGAATTCTGCGGTTTCGTAATTTGCCGCGTTGTTCACCAGGATGTCGATCCTTCCCAGTTCCCTGCCTACGTCTTTCATCATGGCGCGGACGCTAGGCTCGTCCGTTACGTCGCAATGCAGGGCAAATGCCCGGACGCCATACCCTGAAAGGTCCACGACAGTCTCGCGAGCCTCCCGGGCGGAGTCGAGAAACGTAATGGCCACGTCGGCTCCGGCTTCTGCCAAAGCAAGCGCCGTGGCACGCCCTAAACGTCGTGCAGCGCCGGTTACCAGCGCCGTTTTGCCTGTCAGAGGCTTCTGCAGCCGATTGTGCATCCAGCGATTTTACTGTGTTCGGCGCTTCCCGCACAGGAATGGTCCAACCACCGACCTAAGGTTTGGCGCTGGAAAAATGTGCCCTTTCCAAGCTAGAATCCCTGCAACATGAGCGCACTTCGAACCGTCGTTGTGTACTCCCGCAAAGGATGTCATCTCTGTGAAGTCGTCAAAGAAAGCCTCGGCAAGCTCTCGCGACGAGGCGGCTTCACCTGGCACGAAATTGACGTCGACACCGACATCGATCTTCGGCGTCAGTTCAACGACGAAGTCCCAGTGGTATTTATCGACGGCCGAAAGGCCTTCAAATACCGCATGGATGAGCAGGAATTCCTCCGAAGGCTCGTCAGCTAGTTATCTTCCGCATGTGCCTCGAGGGTGTGTATCCACGGACACTGACGTGTCGCGGCTGACACGATGACCGCTGCGATTTCTTGCTAAATCCAATTCATTCAACTCGAATATTCCGGCCATCTCCCTGCAAGTTAATCCCTGTGAATTGCCAACAAAGGGGAGGAACACTTGCTGCGCCAAATTCTTGCACTGGCTTTTATCTTCGTCTGTACAACTATCGCTTGGCTTATTCTCGGGGCGACGATTTCTTCGCGCACCGATGGAGCCACTCAGCAACTACAGAGCCACGTCGCGTCGACCTGGGGTATGCCCCAACAACAAACGCCACCTACAGCGACGTTCGCTGTCAAAGAAAGCAAAACCTCAACCAGTCGGGTAGATGGCAGGGAAGTCGTGCGCGAAGAGCAGGCCGAACGTCAAGTCCCGCTCGCGCTACAAGCCAGCCGGATTCACGTCAATATTCACCTTGATCCGCGAAAAAAAGGCTTGCTGTGGTATAGCACGTATGCCGTCAATTTCACCGGAGACTACGTTTTTCATAACGACACTTCGGAATCTCGGGACGTCACTTTTCGTCTGAAATTCCCGGCGGATAAGGCCATCTACGACGGTCTGCAGATGACGATCAATGACCAAACCATACCATCTTTCACCGACGCTGACGGTACAGTTGGCCGCACCACCGTCTCCGCTCAGTCGAACGTGAAACTTCACGTCGCCTATAGGTCCCAGGGCTTGGATTCGTGGCGCTATCAACTCGGCGACGGAATCGCACAAGCTCGTGATTTTCAACTTGTGATGCAGACCAACTTCCGTAACATCGATTTCGCAGACGACACCCTCTCTCCCACATCAAAGCTTCTCGTGCCGGGAGGGTGGCAACTCACCTGGAGTATTCCAATCTGGTCTCAGGATTTCAGATCGGAATGACCATGCCGGAAAAGCTCCAGCCCGGACCACTGGCGGGCGAGATCAGCTACGCGGCTCCGGTATCGCTCTTCTTCTTTTTCTTCCTGATCTTCATCATCACCACCCTCCGGGGTATCGATCTCCACCCGATGAACTACTTCTTCCTGGCCACTGCATTCTTTGCCTTTCATCTGCTGCTTGCCTACCTGGTCGATCACATTTCCATTCACGCGGCGATGCTCATGTCATCGATAGTTTCCGTCCTGCTGGTCGTGAGTTACTTGCGGCTAGTGGTGGGAATGCGTTTCGCCGCTTTGGAGGCGGGAACTGCGCAACTCATATACCTGGTGCTGTTCTCTTACGCATTTTTCTGGCAAGGCTTCACTGGCTTATCGATCACGGTGATAGCAATCATCACGTTGTTCGTGGTGATGCAGACTACCGGTAAGATCCGCTGGTCCGAACACTTCTCCGCCCGCAGCAGGGCACCGCTAACGAACCGGCAGTAGCGCCCCATAGGGGCGGCGGCAGAGTTTTCGCCGCCCCTTTTCATTCTCACCATCGGCATTTTTCCGCTACAATCCCTTCCGGAATGCTTCGCACGCAACTTTACGCGAACCCTGACAATCTCTTTCTCCACGATCTTGTTCTCGACTCTTGCCGGCGCAACGCTGGCAAATTGGCGCTGGTAGACGCTTCCTGCGGACGTCGTCTGACGTACTCGGAATACGGCGGCCTGGTGGAAGGACTCGCGCATGGACTAGTTGCGGCGGGTGTGAAGCCGGCCGATATCATCGCTATTTTCTTGCCCAACTCTTGGGAGTTCTGTGTTGCATTCCACGCTTCACAACTGGTTGGAGCCGTTCCGACCCTGCTGAACCCAACGTATCGTGATCGCGAGGTGCGATATCAACTGGAGAACTCCGGCGCGGTGATTCTCATTACAGACGGCCCAAACATAGAGGGCATTCAGTTGTGCGAATTGCCCAATCTGCGCCGCGTATACACCACACAACAATCCGCAACCGGTGCCGAACCCTTTGCCAACCTGTTGCAACCTGTCTCGAACAGTCTCCCAAGGCCCGTTGACTCTCCAAAGCAAGCGCTGGCAACTCTTCCCTATTCCAGCGGTACAACCGGCATGCCAAAAGGAGTCATGCTCTCGCACTGCAACTTGGTGGCAAACATCTACCAGTTGCTCGGTCCGAATGCGGCCAAACTTAATTCTGAGGACACGATCCTTTGCAGTTTGCCTCTCTATCACATCTACGGATTGAATGTGATCCTGAATCCAGCGCTGATTTTGGGGGCCACGCTCGTGCTGGTGCCGCGCTTCAATGTCCAGCAGGTTGGCAATTTGCTCGTCGAAGAACGGGTTACGATGATGCCGCTGGTTCCACCGGCCATTAACGCTCTTTGCCAGGCAGCAGAGGCAGGACAGTTCCCTCGCGCGCACTGCGTTCATTGGGTGAAATCAGGAGCAGCGCCTCTTGCGCCAGAGCTTGCGCGTAGGTTCACTGCACTTACTGGAATTTTGGTTTGCCAAGGTTACGGGATGACCGAGGCCTCTCCCGTCACTCATTGCGGTTACCTTGACCCTGCGCTCTACCGACCGGATTCGATCGGCCATCCTCTTGCCCTCACGGACTGTCGAGTCCTTGGGCATAGCGAGATCGATGCGAACGAAACTCCCGAAAACCTCACTGAGGCATCTTCAGGGCTTCCCGGAGAACTCGTCATGCGTGGACCGCAATTCATGCTGGGTTACTGGAAAGAACCGAACGCGACGACCGCAGTCCTGCGTGACGGCTGGTACTGGTCTGGCGACATCGTTACTCGAGACCGTGAAGGCTTCTACCGTGTAGTCGACCGCCGCAAGGAGATGATCAAGTACAAGGGATTCGCGGTAGCGCCAGCGGAAGTGGAAGCGGTGCTTCTGGAACATCCCGCAGTAAAGGAATGCGGCGTCGTGGGTCGTCCTAATACAGACGCAGGGGAGATTCCCGTCGCATTTGTCGCGTTGCGTACCGGATTCGTTGACAGCCAAAAACTTCAAGAAGAACTTTGCTCGTTTGTTGCAGACCGCCTTACGCACTTTAAGCAACCGCGAGAAGTACACTTCGTCGATGTAGTCCCTAAGACGGCATCTGGCAAGGTCTTGCGGCGCGAGCTAAGAAAGGCCCTCCAGTAGTTACGAAACTGCCGCCCCTCCATTAATCGTCGGAACTTTGTCTTGCCTTGCTTCGTATCTTCTTCCAGAACACGAAATCGCCAAGCGACGGGAAGGAGAATTACAATGGAAGGACTCACTGGCCTGGCAGCAGTCGTAATGTTTCTCGCAATTCCAATCGCGGCAATTGCACTGTACACCTTTTACCGGGTGCGGAAGTTGCGCACTGACGAACGGCTGGCAGCGATGCAACGCGGGGTGAACATCCCCATGGAAGCCGAACTTTCAGAATCCGCACGTTCGCGGCGCTACGGCATTCTGTTGACCGCGGGCGCGGTGGGCTATATGACGGCGTTCACGATAGTCGCTCGCGTCGAACCTGATGCGTTGATGGCCGCGGCCTTCGGAGCGATTCCGTTCACACTCGGCCTGGGATATTTCCTCGATTCCGCCTTGATACGGCGCGACGCCCGCGTTTCGTAGTTCGCAAAAACGAACTAGCCGGTGACCGAACCGAGCGCGCCCATCCTGGATTCGCGAAGCTGCGAATCTGGGATGGGATTTTTTTCTGTTGGGAGAACGAGGGTTTATTCGCCAGTGAGGAATCTGTACTGTCTCTCATGGAGAGGCACCACGCTGAGCCTTCCCTGTCGAACGAGTGGCGACTCCGAGAAAACATCGCTAGCTTTGACATCGGCCAAGCTTTTGGGCGTGGCAATCGCCTTTCCGACTTTGATCTTAACCCGAGGATTCTTCGCATCCGAGGCATCGACGGAAACCACGCTCGCGGTGCCCACAGCAGTCTTCTCGTCGCCCGTGTGATAAATCACGAGACGCTCTCCGGGCTTCATCCCTCGCAAATATTTGAGAGCCACAGGATTTGAGACTCCGTCCCACACAGTCGTTTTCTCTTTCTCCAGATCGGCGAATGAATAGGTGGATGGCTCGGTTTTCAAAAGGTAGTCCATAGATTCCCCACTCAAGGATTACGCTGGATGTTGGTAGCTAGTTCGGTTTTTGCTGATCTGCGGGCGGCGAATCCGGTTTTGCATTTGAATCCTTTGGGTGATCCTCGTAGATCGAGAATTGTCCCTGCGGCCGCTTCAATTTAATGGTGATCTCCGTCTTCGGCTTCGAGACTTCGAAGTCTTCCCCATAGGTTTGAAATCCATGCGCCAGCACCTGCACGCGAAGGGTTCCGTACGGAATGCCATCAATGTTTGACTTCCCCTCAGGATCCGTCTTTAGTTCTAACCCACCGCGCTCCTGACTGCCCTTTTCATTGACGGGATGCAAGATGACGGCCGCGTTGCGCACCGGTTTTCCGTTGTCATCCTTGATCACTGAGAAATACAACCATGAAGTGGGCCCCTCATCCTTGTCTTTCTGCGCAACAGAAAGGCTCGCGCCGAGAAGCAATCCCGCCATCGCCCAAGCAAAGATAATCTTCCGCATGGGGGTAATTGTATGCACCCGGAACGCCCGCTGTCACCTGCCCTTATCGCCCTTCCCGCCCTTGGTCCAAATAAGTCTTTTACAATGCGGCAGTGAAGACTTGGGACGTGATCGTCATCGGCGGGGGCATCATCGGCCTCTCATTGTCGATTGCTCTGCGGAAGCGCGGTGCAACCGTTTTGCTGGTCGAGCGAGGGGAACCGGGCCGCGAAGCCTCTCAAGCTGCTGGCGGAATGCTCGTCGATTGTCCCCTCGAGACTCCCGCAGTGCTGCAGGATTTGGCCAGCGCCAGTGCGCGGATGTATCCCGAATTCGTATATGAACTGGAAGTCGAATCGGGAATGAAGGTTGACCTCCGGGATTTCGGCACGATCCTATTCGTGTCGCCCGAGCATGCAGAGCATAATCCAGCATTCGTTTCCAGTCATGCTCTTCCCAATCCGCTTAGTGAGATGGAACCGGCGCTCACTCCGTTTGATGGCTCCCTTGTCTACCTGAGGGAACGGAGCGTCGATCCGCAGGCTCTCACGGCAGCCGCCATCAAGGCGGCGAAGAAGCGGGGTGTTGATTTCTCGTCCGGCGATCCTGTGACAGCGGTCCACCAATCGAGTAACAGGGTCTCCGGCGTGAAAACTGTCAAGACATCGTTCTCGGCCCCAAAGGTACTCAACTGCGCGGGTGCATGGGCGGGCATGATCGCGCCGATCGCACTGCCAACTCGTCCAGTAAAGGGGCAGATGCTCTGCCTGGCGTTGCCTTCACGGAGCTTGCTGCGGCACGTAGTGCGATCTCCGAAGGTGTATCTGATTCCGCGAAGCGATGGTCGGTTACTCGTTGGAGCGACCGTTGAAGATGCCGGCTTCGATAAGCGGACGATTCCCTCGACGATCCAGCGCCAGCATCACGCGGCGCTTGAGTTAGTGCCTCAGTTGCGCGACGCGAAGATTCTCGAAGACTGGGCAGGCCTCCGTCCAGGAACGCCGGATGGCTTGCCGATCCTGGGTGAGATCGAGATTCCGGGCTATTACGTTGCAACGGGTCACTTCCGCGACGGCATCTTGCTTGCTCCGATTACGGCACAGCTCATGGCGCAAATCATTAGCGGGGAAAAACCGGCATATGACCTATCGAACTTTTCACCTCTCCGCTTCGTTTAAGCCGTTGTCATCCTGATGTCATCTTGAGGAGCCTGAAGGGCTCCGTGGAACCATAAGCAAGCTGCAAGCGTCGGCGCGGTGGAGGGGAATTTTCCGCGTTACTTTCCGCAGTCGGCCATCCCGTTCGACAGCACCGAGACGTCCGGCCTAGGTAAGGTCCCTCGTCCGGCTTACGCCGGACTCAGGATGACAAATCTTAAAAGCACCGCGGAACTTCTGTTGCGTGTTATACCTTTCTCCAGTGCGGTAAATGCATTGCCAGAAGCTAGCAGCTGGAAGCTAGAAGCTTTTTCCCGCGGAGGTGGCGTGCAACTCACGATCGAAAATGTTAGCAAGCGCTATGGTGGCGGAAACTGGGCCCTGCGCGACTTCTCACTACAACTTGGACCTGGAGTGCTCGGCCTGCTCGGCCCGAACGGTGCTGGCAAGACGACGTTGATGAGTATTCTGGCGACGATTACCAGAGCCACTGAAGGCCGCGTGTCGTGGAATGGGACTGATCTGGCCGCGCAACCCGACGCCCTGCGCGCAACTCTCGGCTATCTCCCACAGGATTTTGGCGTCTACCCGAACCTCAACGCAGTCGAGTTCCTTGAGTATTTGGCGGCGGTGAAGGGCCTCGACGCGGCTGCCTCCAGGCGCCGCGTCGACGAACTCTTGCGCCTGGTGAATCTGGCGGACGTCCGCAAACGCCCTCTGGGCAGCTACTCCGGAGGAATGAAACAGCGCATCGGTATCGCACAAGCGCTTCTCCATGATCCGCAACTGCTCATCGTGGACGAACCTACGGCTGGCCTTGATCCCGAGGAGCGTGTGCGCTTCCGCAACCTGCTCTCTGAGCTCTCGGGCGAGCGCATCATTATCCTCTCGACTCACATCGTCTCTGACGTCGAAGCGACGGCAACGGACATTGCGTTGATCTCTCAGGGAATGTTAGTCGCACACGCATCACCGGAGACACTCTTGCAACGAGTGGAAGGCAGAGTTTGGGAATGGGTTCTGCCCAGCGCCGAACTGAATGCGGCGCGTCAGAGATATCTGATCAGCAACACCGCGCGGCGCAGCGATGGAGTTCATGCGCGTGTTCTGGGCGATGCTCCTCCAGATGGCGCTCAGAGAGTTGCGCCAAATCTCGAGGATGCTTATCTATACTGCCTATCCCAGTATCGCGCTGGAGCGACAGCATGAATGCGCGCCGCGTGCTGTACCAGATGGTGCGCGCCGACTTCCTGGAGCGTGTTCGCCGCTACAGCTTCCTGGTGACGCTAGCGGCGTCGCTCTATCTCGCTTACGGCGTGGCTGCCGAGAAGGTCTGGATCGTTGTGGGCAACGGTTATCGCGGAGTCTACAACTCGGCCTGGATCGGCGCACTCATGAGCATCTGCTGCTCCACCCTTCTGTCTCTTGCGGGCTTCTACATCGTGAAGAACGCAGTGCAACGCGACACCGACACGCGCGTAGGGCAAATTTTGGCGGCAACGCCGATGCGCAAGGATTTCTACACCGTGGCAAAGATGCTGAGCAACTTTGCAGTGCTTGGATGCATGGTGTTAATCCTGATGCTCGCGGCCGTGGTCATGCAATTCACGCTGGGAGAAGCGCATTCATTCTCCCTCTGGAAACTCTGGTCTCCGTTCATTCTCCTCGCCTTGCCCAGCATGCTACTGACGGCGGCGGTCGCGGTGCTGTTTGAGACAATTCCGGGATTGCGCGGTGGCATCGGCAATGTCGTCTATTTCTTCCTCTGGACCGCGGGCATTGGACTTGGTGCAACTGGACTCGACGATCCGACGGGACTGCAGCTTCTCTACAGGAGTTCGCGCAACGCTCTGCGCGTGATCGATCCCAGTGACTCGCAGGAATTTCACTTCAGCCTTACGATCGGTGGCGAACACGCCGTCCGCACCTTCCCATGGAACGGGATCGATTGGTCGATCCAAGTCTTATCGATGCGTCTGTTGTGGATCGCCGTCGCATTGGCACTGGCGTTGGTAGCGTCGCTATTCTTCCATCGTTTTGATCCAGCGAGGCCTTGGGGAAGACGTCGCGCCGCCGCAGCAGCGGAATCTAGACTGCCAACAGCCGAAGAGAAGTCAGCTGTTTCGTCCGCGATCTCAGCGAACGTCGCGCATCTCACGCGGTTGAATCGTACTGCGACGCACTCACGCTTCCTTCCGTTGGTAATGTCGGAGCTGCGGCTCATGCTCAAGGGACAACGTTGGTGGTGGTACGCGGCTGCGGGTGGAATGCTGGTTGGGCAGATCGTATCGCCTGCTGTTCAAGTGCGAAGCGGTTTTCTCATCGCTGCCTGGATCTGGCCCTTGCTGCTGTGGTCGCAGATGGGTTGTCGCGAGGCACGCAACGGAACCGGATCGCTGCTCTTCTCCTCGGAGCGGAGCCTCTCGCGGCAATTCCCTGCTCTGTGGACTGCAGGCGTTCTCGTCGCTTGGCTCACTGGAGCGGGCGGTGGCATTCGACTCATGCTCAGTGCCGACTGGCACAGCCTGGCTGCGTGGGTTGCCGGAGCGTTCTTCATCCCGAGCCTCGCTCTCGCGCTCGGCGTGTGGAGCGGCGGACCACGGGCGTTTGAGGCGATCTATACAATCTGGTGGTACATCGGGCCTGCGCACCAGATTCCTGGGCTTGACTTCATGGGGACAACTCCGGCTTCAAGCACTCCGGGATTTTATGCAGGAGCCGCAGCAGTGCTGTTGGTGGTCGCGTTATTCAGGCGCAGGCAAAAGCTGGGTTATGCCTAAGCCGATGTCCGAAAAGTTCCAAGCGACGGTTCGGTGAATCGGCAAGCCTGCTGGCTTCGCGCTATACTGATTCGTTTCCGCGGCCCTGATCCATTATCTTGCGATGCCCGCCGACGTTCAAATCGCAGCACTCAGAAAGGAATCTTATGGCCTCTCCCGCAGTCGATTTTGCGCGCAGTAATCAGCAACGTTTCCTGAACGAACTCAAAGATCTTCTCAGCATTCCCAGCGTCAGCACCCTCGAACAGCACAAGCCTGACATTCAGAAAGCCGCCAATTATGTGGCGAATGAACTGCGCCGTATCGGCATGGAGAACGTCGAGGTCATCGCGACCAAGGGACATCCGCTGATTTACGCCGATTGGCTGCATGCATCGGGGAAACCGACGGTCCTGATGTATGCGCACTACGACGTGCAGCCCGCGGAGCCGCTCGATGAGTGGCACACACCTCCGTTTGAGCCGACCGAGCGCAACAACAACATCTACGCGCGCGGCGCCGTCGATGACAAGGGTCAGCTTTGGATGGAAGTGAAGGCTCTTGAAGCGCTCATGCAGACTGGCGGCGGGAAGCTGCCGATCAATGTGAAGGTAATCTTTGAGGGCGAAGAGGAAGTCGGCGGAGAGTCAATTGCCGAGTACATCCGCAAGCAGAAGGCGAAGTTGAAAGCGGACTTTGCGCTGGTCTGCGATACAGAGCTGTTCGCTCCCGATCTTCCGACGTTGTGCGTGGGACTGCGCGGTCTGGTTTACACCGAGATCGAAGCATACGGGGCGAAGACTGATCTGCATTCGGGTATGTATGGAGGAGCCGCGCCGAATCCGTTCTTCGCTCTGATCGAGATGATCAGCAAGATGAAAGACTCGAAGGGCAAGGTGCTGATTCCGGGCTTCTACAAGGGCGTAAAGGCTCCGACAGCAGCCGAACTGAAGGCGTGGAAGCGGCTGCCATTTAACGAAGAGCACTACCGCAAAACCGAGGTCGGGTCGAAGGTTTTGACGGGCGAGCCTGGATATTCCGTTCTATACCGCACGTGGGCGCGACCGACGCTCGAGGTGCATGGAATGCCAGGAGGCTTTATCGCTGATGGCGCCAAGACCGTGATTCCTGCGAAGGCGAAGGCCAAGGTTTCGATGCGGCTTGTGCCCAATCAGGATCCGGAGGACATCCTAAAGAAGTACCTGGGCTTTGTGAAGAAGTCCACGCCGAAGGGGATTGCAACCAAAGTTAAAGTGTGGAGCAAAGGTCCGGCTTGCGTGGTGAGCACCGACAACGAGTACATCGAAGCCGCAACTCAGGCCTTACATGACACATTCAAGAAAGACACGGTATTTATCCGCAGCGGTGGCTCAATTCCGATCGTCACCGACTTTCAGGATGTGCTAAAGATTCCAAGCGTGATGATGGGCTTCGGGCTTCCGGACGACAACCTGCACGCGCCGAATGAGAAGTTCCACATTCCGAATTTTTATCGGGGGATAGAGACGATTTGCAGGTTCTTTGAGAAGCTGGGTTAGGTTCGAGCCGCGAGCCTCCCGCCGCGAGATTAGCGCAATTGACAACTGGCAGCTAGCAATTCGCAAGAGCGTACCTTTGGGGCGCTCTTTTTTTTGTTTGTTTTCTTCGCGTCGTATTCCCGAATTGGGAAGGATGGCTGGTTCGGAGTATCCCTCCCCCTCGAATCTTTCGATTCATAGGTCTAGAGGAAAATCGCAAAGTAATCTATGCGCTGCAATTACTTACGGGCAAAATATTGAGCCACAAGGGGTTATGCTCTAAGTCTAACTGCTCGCACTCATCCCCATTCTTTCCGAATTCGAAATCTTCAGTCAAGGTCAGCTAAACATCTTCGAGCCGTGGAAAAAGCGCGTCATTCTATCGCCCCCCTCTTTGTACGATTGGCAGTCGTCAATTAGCAGTTGGCGTCCACGCGCTTTGCGCGACGGCATACGCCCTTACGGCAGAGTCCTTTTGCCGGCGGCTGTCCTTTTCTCCAAGTTCTCGATTCGGGAAACGTCAATCATTTTCAAACGCCCGGAGCACCAAAGGCGCTTGACAGCATGCCGATTTGGGTGTCTGCTTAAGAACCAATAAGAAGGTATTCGTAATCAGACGCAACCTGCGTCGTAACAATCCGGAATGCTCGTCTAACAGATCCGTCCACGAGGAGGACATATGCAAAGCCGCCGTTCACCGCGCAGTCTGAAATTGGGCCTCGGGAGAGCGGTTTCTGCAATGCGATTCACCGTGCTTGTGGTCGGGCTCTCTATTCATCTTGCTGGGCAGGTAAGCGTCAGCATATCGCCCAGCGTGGTCACGCTGGGGACGCTGGCAACCCAGTCCTTCACGGCTACCGTGACCGGTTCGACGAACACTGCGGTGACTTGGCAGGTTAATGGAGTCAGCGGCGGAAGTTCCGCGAATGGTGTGATCTCAACCACCGTCTTGGGGACAGCGAATGAGGCGATCTATCTGGCGTCATCGGCAGTGCCTAGTCCGGCATCCGTTTCGGTGACCGCGATTTCTCAGGCGGATACTAGGAAATCGGCGACCGCAACGGTCACGATTCAACTGCCGTCGCGTTCTGGAACCACGTACTACGTTTCGACCTTGGGCAGCGACAACAACGCCGGAACGCTCGCGGCGCCTTGGCGCACGATTCAAAAGGCGGCAAACACGGTCAAGGCGGGCGATACCGTCCAGGTACGCGGAGGAATGTACAACGAAATCGTCACGATGAAGACCTCGGGCAATGCCAGCTCGGGATACATCACATTTCAGAACTATCCGGGTGAGAGCCCGATCGTCGACGGCACAGGGCTCGCTGTGGGCAGCAGCGGCCAGACGGGGCTTTTCAGTCTGGAGGGGACGTTTAATTATATTGTCCTTCAGGGATTCGAGATCCGGAATTTCTCGAGCTCAGCCAAAGGCAAGGTTCCCGTCGGCATTGATTTTGAAGGAGCCGGTAGCAACATTGAAATTCTGAACAATCACATCCACAACATTGCGCAGACACTGAGCAGTTGCAGTGCTGCCAACGCGCTGGCGATCGCCCTCTACGGCATACAGGCGCCTGCGTCCATCAACAACGTTACGCTCTACGGCAACGAGATTGACCACAATACGACCGGTTGCAGCGAGAACGTTTCTTTCGATGGCAACGTGCAGTATTTCGTGGAAGCAAACAATCTCGTGCATGACGGCGACAATATCGGGCTGGACAACATCGGCTTCGAAGGCGTCTCGCCGAACGTGAGCTACGATCAGGCGCGGGATGGCTGGGTTTTTCAGAACACGATTTACAACATCTCTTCGACCACGAATCCTGTGTATCACAACCAGGTTGGAGCCGATGGATATTACTGCGATGGCTGCACTCGCATCATCGTTGAGCGCAATCTGATCCATGACTCCGATCTGAGCGAAATGGCCAGCGAACACTCGGGACACACGTCGAGCTACGTCATGTTCCGCAACAACATCATTTATCACTCGCTCTACGTGGGACTGTCGATTGGCGGATATTCCAAGAGCGTTGGCGGCACCGACCACTGTGTGATCGTCAACAACTCGCTGTGGGACGACGGGACGGACGGCAGCAGCGGACTGGGAGAGTTCCAGATCCAGTACCACGCCACCAACAACACCGTCGCGAACAACATCTTTGACGACTACACACTCGCGTCGAAGTATCTTCTGTATGACTTCACGACCAGCGTGCCGAATCCGGCAATGCTGGATTACAACGTCTATTACGATACGGCGGGCGCCGCGGGCGCGTTGTTCGATTGGCAATCCAAGTCGCTGACGGGCTTCGCGGCTTACCGGACAGCATCGGCTCAGGACGCGCACTCTCAGTTCGCGGATCCGTTGTATGTCAACATCACCGCACCTCCGTACAATTTCGATCTTGCCTCGGGGTCGCCGGCGATTAACGCGGGAATGAATCTTGGCGTAAACCTAGTTGGAGTGCTCGATTATGCGGGTAATCCGCGGGTGAACGGCAGCGGACAGATTAATGTCGGGGCGTACGAACAATAGATGTTCTTGGCGCGGGCGCCACGTGCCGATCACGACCAACGACCAAACGCGCCTGCAGTCGGCACGGTCTTGACGAAAGGTGAGAGCCCCATGAACAAGCTGAAGATGACGCCATTGCTGTACTTAACCCGCCGACGGTTGTTCCGTACAAGAGTGGAACAACCGAACACGAACGTTCGCAGACCACAATTCTCGAGACAAAAAAGGGCCCGGGAGCTCGGAGCTCCCGGCCAGCGATTCTTCGAGGCTGTTAGAAGTTCAAACGCGCGCCAAACTCCATTTTGCTGGGGTATCGCCGGTTAATACGACCCAGCCAATCCAACGTCCGTGTAAGGAAAGTTCGAGGCTGTGGATGGGGATAGAGCCGAAATCCGCACCAAGGGGATACGCAAGTAAAAAAGAGCTATTGTGGGAGGACGGGCAGCTATTACCCGGGCTGCTGGAGGATCGCTTTCCGCGGATTTGGTTCCTGGCCAACGTGCAGGAGTCGCTTTGGCATCGGCATCGACTGGTGCACGAGTGCAGGGCGGGTGATGAATCAGTTATCGGCCGCAGATCGCAATCAAAGGTCTGCAGCGTATGAGTTCTGGCGAGCTCGAAGTGGCAAGAACCGGCGTGTAGCGCACTAGTCCGTGCGCCCAGCGTCAAAGGAAGGACTCGCCCCACATATTCGACCTACTGATGCCGATAACCCAGGAAACAACAATTGAGTGCGATTTATCTCTGCTTCGAGCACGCCGAACACCATGGAGACTCCAGCCAGGTCGGCTGGTGACGAGCAATCGCAGGTGTACACTGGCTCTCCACATTGAAAGAGAGTATTAGTATTCGCGTGAGGGGAGGCTCATGAGCGACGACCAGGGGAAGGAAATTTGTTCGCGGCGTGGGTTCCTGGGGATGGGGTCTGCGGCGCTGGCGGCTGCCGGAATGCTCAAAGCAACAGAGGTGTCGGGCCAGGAACAGAAACCTTATCCCAGCAAGAACGATCGCAGTGCCAGCGCTCCTGGGCCGGGCAATCCGTCGATTGACGAGCAAAATCCCGACTCTTTCCTGCCGCCCTCTTCTGATGCTGGCGGCGTGCAGACATTCAAGTATCCCTTTGGGATTTCTCACAAACGAATGCAAGAAGGAGGGTGGTCGCGCGAAGTCACGGTCCGCGAGCTTCCGGTTTCCAAAACGATTGCTGGTGTGGACATGAGATTGACCGCGGGAGGCGTACGCGAACTGCATTGGCACACCGCCGCCGAATGGGCGATCATGCTGTACTGTAACGCCCGTATTACTGGCCTCGACGCTGACGGCAAGAGCTTCGTCACCGACGTCACCGAAGGGGATCTCTGGTATTTCCCTACGGGCATCCCGCATTCCATTCAAGGTCTGAATCCCGACGGTTGTGAATTCCTGCTTGTGTTCGACGACGGCAATTTCTCGGAATACGAGACGGTACTACTGACGGACTGGATGGCGCATACCCCCCACGATGTGCTGGCTGCGAATTTTGGCGTACCTCCGCAAGCGATGCAAAAAATGGTTCGCCGCGAAAAATTCATCTTCCAGGCGGCGGTACCAGGCGCCTTGGCCGATGATCAGAAGGCCACAGCGGGCTCGCGAGGTTTATCGTCGCAAGATTTCGCATTCCGAAAGTCGCAGATGAAGGTTGCAAAGCACACACAGGGCGGCGAAGTCACCATCGTCGATTCAGGCACCTTCAAGATCGCCACCACGATCGCCGCCGCAATTGTTACGGTTCGTCCCGGAGGAATTCGCGAACTGCATTGGCATCCCAACGCCGACGAATGGCAGTACTACATCAGCGGTAAGGGACGAATGACCGTGTTCGCAACCGGCGGCCGTGCTCGCACGATGGACTTCCAAGCCGGAGATGTCGGCTATATCCAAAAAACTCTGCCGCATTATGTGCAGAACACCGGCAGCACAGACCTTAAGTTCCTAGAGATGTTCAAGAGCAGTTTTTATCAGGATCTCGCGCTCTCGGAGTGGCTGAGGCACACGCCACCGGAATTGGTCATGGCCCATCTTGAGATTGATAAGGCAACGCTCGATGCCATTCCAAAGGACGAAGTCATAATCATGCCCGAATAGCCGGGTGTTGGGCCTGGCCAGTACGAAATACGTGGGACAAAGAATTCAGGAGACAGAAGGAATTGTCTTCAACTGAGGATATAACGGGCCAGAGCGCAGTCGCCAAACCGAAACACAATTCAGCGTCAGAGTGTTGAAATTTTTCCGAAGTGCACGATCCGATTTCGTTTGTGGCAAAGCATTTTCACGAAAAGCTCTTTCGCTGAGGCTTCACCGGAAGACTGAAATTTAAGTTCGCACGTATTGAAGGCGATTTACCGGTGATGTTTCTCCACGAATGCCAGAAGTGCGGTAAGTTCACACTTACACCCCCGCCGATTTGGTGCCTTATCCCTCGCTCCACCAAGACTGAGCCGCCTATACCGTATGGTGGTAGACCGTCGCGCCCCCTTGTCTGTCCCGTCATTGTCATTATTGACAGTCGACAGCTTGCCGTCGGTCCACACATCCTTTCCAGGCTGCAAATTGGGCCGTCCCAGTCACTCAACCTGAAAAATTGTCTTGGGAAATGCGCTTTCTTGGAGGAAAACGCGCACTGGAAGTCGGCCAAGGCGTTGTCGAAACTATCCGATGCGATCAGCGACACCGCTGAGTTCGCCGGGAACCGACGCAGAGAGACCACCAAGAACATCGTTTACCACCGTGTGTCAGAACCCTTTCTTTGCTTATCGGCGATCTCTTCCTAGGGCGGGGCGACTCCTGCCGGTGTACCTTCACCAATAATGAGATTAGGCGCATTTTGGATTCTGGTCGTCATCTCAATCGCTTGCCTGATCGCTTCGTCTCGGAGCAAAATATGGCATCGCCGGATTACCACTCGGCATCCTTCTCGTCATGCGTAACCGTGGCTTCAATTGACGCTTTCCTCTAAGACGCCCGTGTGTCGTTGAAATCAACTTTTAGTACTCAGCTCTCACAATTTGAAAGGATGCCGTCCGATGCAGCGCTTGTGCTATCTGCTTCTCTTTCTGCTCGCTCTCACCCCGACACTATTTGCTCAGGACTCTCGCCATGTCACTTTTCATTACGGATTCACCGTGAAGAATTTGCCTGCAGGCAAGAAAGCTCGTGTCTGGATTCCTGCAGCGCCGTCTGACGAGTTTCAAGATGTCAAGGTCGTTTCCGCCAAGGGAGATTTACCGCTGAAACACACTCGGGAATCGGAACATGGAAACGAAATGTATTTCGCCGAAACGAAGCGCAACTCTGCGACTGATCTGCATTTTTGACATCGAATACGAGGTCACTCGGCGCGAACGGATAGCATGGAGTCAGTCACCTCGCTTGGTGGCGGCTGCACTTACCGGCAAAGAACGGCGCGACGACCTGCAACCCGATGCTCTGGTTCCCATTACTGGTTTGCCGGCAGAGTTAGCTGTCAAAGTAACCGCGGGCAAGACCCAGACCCTCGACAAGGCGCGCGCTATCTACGATTACGTCTTTACGACCATGGGCTACGACAAAACAGGCACCGGCTGGGGACGCGGCGATGTCCTTTACGCCTGCGACGCGAAGAAGGGTAACTGCACGGATTTTCATTCGCTATTTATCGCGATGTCGCGGTCGCAGGGCATCCCGGCACGTTTTGAAATCGGATTCCCTCTGCCCGCGGACAAACATTCCGGCGAGATCGCAGGCCATCACTGCTGGTCGGACTTTTACATCGACGGCAAGGGATGGATTCCAGTCGACATTTCAGAAGCCTGGAAGCATCCAGAGAAGCGTGACTGTTTTTTCGGATGACACGACGCGAATCGTGTGCAGTTCAGCATGGGGCGCGACTTGCGGCTCACTCCTTCGCAAGAGGGCAAGCCGCTTAATTACTTCGTGTATCCCTACGTTGAGGTCGACGGGCAAGAGTATCCGAATGTTTCGCTAACGTTTTCGTTTCAGGAAGTCGGCCTGCCCTATGACATGAGAAAAGCAATTGGGGAGTACACTCGCTGAGGTTGGGGGCGGCATGAAACCTGTAGCTCTCGGATTCCGCATGCATTCTGGCTGGGGAGTACTTGTGGCAATCTCCGGGAATGCGGACTCACCGACAGTCGTCGATCGCCGCCGCATCGTTGTGATGGATCCGGCCACGCGCGGGGGAAATCAGCCCTATCACTATGCAGCCGAACTTACTCCCGAGAAAGCAGAACAGTACATCGCAAAATGTGGCGTTTTGTCGGCGAGCATGGCTCAGGAAGCCATCAAGCAGGTCTTCGTTGAACTGAGTGAGCGCAATTATCACGTCGCATCGGCAGCAGTCCTAATGGCTGCAGGACGTTCTTTGCCTCCCCTTCCTCAGATTCTCGCGTCTCACCCACTGATTCACGCTGCGGAGGGAGAGTTCTTCCGGAAATCCGTAATCGGCGCTTGCGAGAGCCTTAAGATACCCGTTACGCAAATCCGGGAGCGCGAAGTCGAGGAGCGCGCCAAGTGTGCGCATGGCAAGAAGGCAGGTCAGGTTGTGCGCAACATCGCAGCCCTTGGAAGCTCAATCGGTCCACCTTGGACGGCGGATCACAAAGCAGCTACGTTGGCGGCATTACTTACCCTGAAAATTGGGCAAACTGCCAGTCTATCCAACTCTGGGTAAAACGTCACTGTCGCCCAACAGCATCCCCAGGCCCAGGACCACCTGGACTCTGTGGAATCGTCGGCGGCGTGACGGGCGGGACAGGGTTGACACCATCCGCGGGCTTAGGGACGTCTTCGGAGTCCTCCCCAGGACGGCGCAGGCTGGGAGCATTCGCGGGGCGTTCCTGCTCTTCCTTCTTAGCCTCTTTCTCCTCATCGGGCTTCGGAAGAACGATTTCCCTGTCAGTGCGTACGATCTTTTCACCGCCAACCTTCATGGTCTCAACCCGCACCACTTCATCGCCCACGATACGGACGAAGTCGACATCCTGCGGCGGCTGACCGTAAATCCACTCTTCGTAGTCGGTATCGCCGTCTTTCTCGCGGACTTTCTTGGGAGGCTTGCCTCTGGCATGCACGACCATTTCCGTGTTCATGCCAACCAAAACGTAGTGCGCCTTGATCGCCTCTTTTACCTTCGGAGGCACGGTGTCCAAGTAAGCTTCTTCTTTACTTTTCGCGTTGAAATCGAGTACCGGAAACAAGAGCGAACGCAATTGCGTGGCACTCATTTCAGGAACGTACTTTTCGAAATAGACATCGAGATAGCTTCCGTGGGGATTATCAGTCGACTCATCCCGAGAGAGCGGGACGGACGCACCACTTGCTCCGGAAACTTCGATGTGTTGGTACCACTTCTTGCGGTGGATAGCACCGCCATTCAGGTCGAAATGAATGTGATTATCGTGAATCTTCACGTATGAAATATGAGCCGGATCGCCGGGCTTGATTGAGGGTCCCCACAGCGCTAGAAGCTGCTGCAAATTCTGTCCGTTAGGAGTGATGACTCCGTCCTTCAGGACCAATCCCTTGCTGCCCATCGGAAATAATGTCCGCGAGTAGACCAATTGAGCCTCAAAGTCGCGGATGATTTCAAGGCGAGTCTGCCTCGACATGGGAGGCGAATTGGCCGGGATCTGCGCATTGGGGGGAGCAGGCGTGGGTGATTCAGAAGCCTGGGCCTGTGGAGGCTGGGTCTGTGGAGGCTGGGTCTGTGGAATCTGGGGGGACTTCGGAGACGGAGAGGCATCCTGCGCCGAACAGAGGGTTCCGAAGGAGAGGCAACCGAAGAAAAGGGCCGAAAGACACGCGCGATGCATAACCATCCCAGCCGACCTGCACAGATTATATCCCCGGCTTGGGCGGCTCGTCCGCAGAATGTGCGGCATCTAGAGGATGCGTGGGCCTGAATAGGCGTTGCCCTGATTCATCTTTATGTTTTTCGCGGCCGCCTTAGGACAGATTTAAGGCTTTGCGGATTGTGCCGCGCTCTTTCTGGATCTTCTCCTGCAGAAGAGTGATGGCATAGATCAACTGCTCTGGGCGCGGGGGGCAGCCGGGTACGTAAACATCGACAGGAATAACCTGATTCACACTTTGGACGAGGGCGTAGTTCTGGAACACGCCGCCGGAAGTGGCGCAGGCACCCATCGACATAACCCACTTGGGTTCGGGCATCTGCTCCCACAATTGCCTGATTACAGGGGCCATTTTGTTGGAAACGCGGCCGGCAATGATCATCAGATCACTTTGCCGCGGAGAGGGACGGAATACTTCGGCGCCGAAACGCGCAATGTCGAAGCGCGAGGCACCCATCGACATCATCTCAATGGCGCAGCAAGCCAGACCGAATGTCATCGGCCAGATTGAACTCTTGCGCATCCAGTTGACGGCCGAATCAAGCGTCGTTAGGACCACACCCTCGGGCGTCGGGTTGCCAAAGGTCAGGTCTTTGACCGTCTTCTTGCCGTTTTCTACTTCAACATAAGGACCGAAATTCAGTTCACGGGACATTATGTAGATATTTTAAACCACAGGGGTCACAGAGGGCACGAAGGCGGCACTGCCTCTGTTACATAAAGCCTGTGAGAAGGAGACATAGCGGTGGCAGTGGTACGTCGCCGTTTGATCAGTCGAGATTGCACCCTCCACCAGGCGACGAGTGCAATCTCGAAGTTAGCAAATAACCCAGGTGATCTAAAAGTTAACTCTCAGAGCGACCTGCATCTGGCGGGCAGAAGTGGTGGCATCGGGCCGCGTCGCTGTGGATGTGATCTGACCGAAGATAGGAGAACCTACCAGATTGCCATCGGCATTCACATCCGCTCCCGGATTGTTGAAATGGGGATGATTGAAGATGTTGTAGCCTTCTACCCGCAACTGAGCGTTCACTCGCTCGGTGAACCTCATAGTCTTGGCAAAAGAAAGATCGAAGTCGACGAAGCCTGGACCATAAAAGTGGTTCCGTCCGATGTTGCCGGGGCCATCGAAGGCCGGAGCGCCATCGCAGAACGTCGGCGATGAGCAGCGGAGAGAAAACGCCCCGAAGGTACCGACATTGCTTAGTGACTCAGTCGTGTTGTTAAACCACGTCTTCAAGCCCGGAGTTTGATTGCCTCCCGGAGTACCGAAGGGGTTCCCCACCAAGTCGGCACGTCCGCTCAGGCCAGTGCGCTCCATGTCGGTCGAGCTAAAGACATCGAACGGGTGTCCGGTCTCTGCGGTGGTGATTCCCGAGAATTGCATTCCCTCGAGGATCTTCCCGATCGTTCCGTTGCTCAAGTGCCCTTTGCCCCTTCCAAGAGGGACATCCCAGATGTAGTTGATGACCGCAACGTGGCGGATATCGTTATCGGAGTTTCCTCGCTCCTCGGAAAGGGCGAGTGAATTCCGCGGGAACCCACGGTTACCAGCGGCGGGAACCAGAGGATCGTTCGAGTCGTCAATGCTGTGAGCCCAAGTGTATGAACCTTGCACTTGAAGACCATGATTCATGCGGTGCGTGAACTTCGCCTGCAAGGAGTTGAAGATCGAGTTGCCAACAGAACGTTGATAGAACGGCTGCACCAGAGCGTTGTACTGCACGGCGTCGAACGGCAAAACACCGAACTCGGCCCCCTTGTAAAGGTTGGTCTTGACGACCGTGTCTGCAGTGCAACCCATCGTATTCTGCGGATTGCTGGGCACACAAAACGCCAGTAGCTGTTGTACCAGCGCCGGATTCGGAGGATTTCCATCCACCTGACGATAAATGTGGTGTCCCTCTGATCCGACGTATGCCAGATCGATTACGTTATTGCCAGGCAATTCCCGCTGGATTCCGAAGTTCCAGCTGTTGCTTGCTGTGTTGCGGAAGTGCGTATCGAAAAGCACGGGCGCGAGACCTCCAACGCCTGTGTTTGGGTCATACAGCGGGATCGACGCCGACGGCGTCGTTTGCGGAACGACGGGCAGCGGGAATGGCCCGTTGATACTTCCGCCGTAGAAACCATTGATCGTATCGAGCGGGTTGGTGCTGTAGTCCTGTTCGAACGGCGGATTGCCTCGCGCATTGCCGAAGAGATTTCCGAAGACGCGGTCATGGAAAATACCAAATGCCCCACGGATGGCGGTCTTACCGTTGCTCCAGGGGTCCCATGAAAATCCGACGCGAGGTTCGATATTCGAATAATCGCTGTTGTAAAGCTGGTGGCCTGTTCCCGGACCGACGATCGACATCACCACTGGGAATGAAGTGGGGGAGGTCAGCAGATTCGACATGTTGGCTCCCTCTTCGTAGGGAACGCCGTCGAGTTGATAACGCAGCCCGAGGTTGAGGGTAAGATTGCGCCGGACTTTCCAGGCGTCCTGTCCAAACCAGTCATATTCGTGCTGGCGGAAATGCTTGAGGTCTGTGCCCTGGCGGGTTGCCGCCTTGTTAAAGAACTCGGCATTCATGTCCTGCCACACCAAGCCGTAGTACGCGGCGGCTGCATCATTCAGTTCGGTCGTCGCGCCCGGAACCCCCTGCACCAACTGCAATCCAAAGTTAAGGGACGTTGCCAACCCTACCTGGCGCCTGGAGAAAAAGCTGTTCTGGCCTTGTTCGCCGACATTGCGAAAATCCCCGCCGAATTTGAACGAGTGATTTCCGTGCACCCAGCTGATGGTGTCGGTATAGCTCGTCGTTCCTGTCTTTCGATATTGACCGTCTGAAACCAACGCAGTGCAACCGATGCTGGTAAACGGGTCCATATTGAAATCCCAACCGTTACCGAATTGATCAAGAGCCGGGACAGGGCTATCGACCGTACTAATACCGGTGCACCCGAAGGTCGAATACAGATGGTTCCATCCAAACGTCAAGCTGTTGACAAGATTGTTGGTCAGGGTTGAGACCAGATTTGCGGCCAGACCTTGACTGATGGCCTTTTCGCTGACTCCACCAACGTTCCCCGGCAGAATGTCATTGTGAGTGGGATTGGGATCAAAGAAGTGATCGTAGCCGTAACGAAGGCTAAGCACTTCCCGTTCGGTGAAGTGATGGTCGATTTTCGCCACAGTGTTATAGCTATTCTGTTGCGAACTGCTGGGGAACAGCAGGGTTCCGGTGTAACCGTCGGGGTTGTTGAAGGTCGGATTGGGGAATAGCGCGAACACCTTTTGCATCGTGGGATCGGCCGGAGCCGGCGCTAAAGCCACCGGTACACCGAACTGCTGCAGAATTGTCGGGGTCCCGTTATTCACACCCGTTTGAGTAAGGTCCACCGGCGTCCCTGGATCGTTGTTCAGATTGAATTTTCCAGTTTTGAACGCTGCGGTCGGCACGATCGACTGGTTTGTCAGTGTCGTGCGGAAACGGTCGAACTCCTCGTTGAAGAAGAAGAAGGTCTTGTTTTTGATGATCGGACCACCGATCGAATATCCGAACTGATTCCGCACATACGGATTCATCGTAGTGTGGTTGGCATTGGCATCGATCGCGGGATTGAACCAGTCGCGAGCGCCACCGAATCCATTCCAGCGGCCAAATTCGTAAGCGTTGCCGTGGAACTGATTGGTACCGCTCTTGGTCACGACATCAATGATGGCTCCCGTGTTGCGGCCATACTCGGCATTGAAGCTGTTCGTGATAATACGGAATTCCTGCGTGGAGTCCGGGTTGGCGTTGAGTGCTCCGTCGGGAATGCCTGGCACCGACGTATCGTTGTTATCTACACCATCGAGCAGGAAGTTGTTGTTCCGTTCGCGCGAACCATTCACGCTGAAGCCACCCAGGCCCGTGTTGGTCTGCGATGTTCCCGGCGAGAGTAAGACCAAGCTGTAGGGATCGCGCGTGATGAGGGGCAGATCTTTCATCTGCTCTTGATCGACAAGATTGCTTACTTGGGACGTTTCCAAGTCGATCGGCGCAGCGGTATCAGCCCGTACCGTGACTTCCTCGCTGGTTGCTCCGGGCTCCAAAGTGGCATCAATCGTGGCAACTTGCGCAACTGTCAGAGTCACGCTGGGAAGGCGAAAGGTTTTGAAGCCCTCTTTCTTGGCGCTAATTTCATAGGCTCCAACTTCAAGATTCGTGATGGAGTACGCACCGGTCGAACTACTATTCGTAATGCGCGACAGATTCGTGGCAAGATTGCGCGCCGTCACCTGCGCATTGGCGACGACCGCTCCGGTGGAATCGGTTACGGTGCCACTGATTGATGCGCTCTGCGCATGAATCTGCAAGGGCAACACAACACTCAACAACACCATCACAAAGACACTGCGAACAGCGTACAAGCACTTCATTGTTTTTAAATCTCCTCAGGATTACTCGACAGGACAACTCATATGAAAGTGCAAGTGCGCGGCCAAACCGGAGAAGCGTACTTCGACTGTAAAACCGAAAAAAATATCTCCGTGATCGAGGGAAAAAATGTCGTCAAGCCTGCGATTTGCGAGGGCAGAATAGGAAACCCGTTTTACCTATCCCCTGAGTTTCCCAAAAATCGTAGCTTGCGACCGGCTGCTCTATTGTTTTTCGTAGACCATCCATGCGAAGTGAACCGCACATAACATGAGCAGACAATCAGAACACTTTTCGGTGAATAGTCCAACCGTGAGAGCGCATCGGCGTTGATTGAGTTCAAGAAATATTGATTTACGGGTTCACGATGACCTTTCCGAACATCGAGCTGTTTTCGAGGTATTCGTGAGCGGCGCGGATTTCTTTCAGCGGGAATGTGCGATCCACCACAGGTTTGAGGCGTCCGGCAAAGATGTGGCCGAGTACTTCGTGCAGTTCAGCCATTGTTCCCATGTAGGAGCCGAGCAAGCGAAGCTGGCGCGCAAAGAGATGCCGTAAATCGACGGCTACGTTTGGACCTGTGGTTGCGCCGCACGTCACCAGGGTGCCGGCAGTTTTGAGAGAGCGCATGCTCTCGTCCCAGGTCGCGGCTCCGACGTGTTCGACGACAATATCGACACCTTCTTTATTCGTGATCTTCCGCACTTCATCTGAGATCTTCTGCTTGTAGTGATCGATCCCGAAGTCGGCGCCGAGTGCATGCGCTTTCTCGAGCTTCTCTTCATTGCCCGCCGTCGTGATTACACGGCAGTGAAAAAGCTTCGCGATCTGAATCGCAGCAATGCCAACACCAGAGCTCGCGCCCAGAACAAGCACGGTCTGCCCCGGACGAACGCCTGCCAGTCCGACCAACATGTGCCACGCCGTGACGAATACGAGCGGGACACTGGCTGCCTGATTGAAATCGAGCGAGTCTGGAATGGGAATCACATTTGCGACCGGAGCTGCGAAGAGTTCACAGTTTCCTCCGTCAACGGCGTTGCCGATCACCGTAAATTCGCGGCACTGATTCTGGAACCCGGCAAGGCATTTTGCGCAGTGTCCGCAGAAATGCATTGGAGCGACCAGGACGCGTTGACCCGCTTTGAATCCGGCGACGTATTCGCCAACCTCGACGATTTCGCCGACGATGTCGCTGCCGAGAATGTGCGGCAGCTTCACGCCGGGCAGTCCCTTGCGCACCCACACGTCCAGATGATTAAGCGAGCACGCTTTCACCCGGATCAGCACTTGATCTTTGCGTGGCTGTGAGTCGGGGACATCTTCGTACGTCAGGACTTCGGGTCCACCGAACTGGTGAATGCGAACGGCTTTCATAGGAGGTTCCTCTTGCGGAAGTGAATAATAACAAGTCCTTACGTGAGTTTCATTCCGGGAAGAGCGCTGGATATTTTCGTAGCTGTGATGATCGTCACAAATGCAAAATGTACGCGAGGTTTAACGTTCTGTGAGGCGGATCACCGTTTGGGAGGGTGTTGCCAGTAGGTACTGGACCCGGTCCGTCAAACCGGTGAGTGGCCTCATCCGCTACTGCAGTTCGATTGTGCCGCCCTCCTTGCGACCACTCACTAAAGATTGTTGACTTGGCGCGACCACTGAGCCAAGACAAGAATGGTTTGGCGGACCGCGTTCCTTAGCTTGGCAGGTCGGGTTAATGCCTACTGCATGTGCAAGAGCCCCGGAGTGATGATCGGAAATTACCTCTTGGGGTGGGTTGGGGCGCGTTAGTGGAAGTAGGTGTAAATGGCCTGTTTCTAGGCTAATTTCGCCCATTCTCTCCAAGCGCCACCCTAGCGCCACCAAGGTTCACTCACTACATTTTTCACTACAGTTTCTTCCGCTTCTTCTTCGCCTTCTCAGTCCTCACCTTCGCAGAGGCCTTGGATGCACTTCGTAGCGATGTTTTTAGGAATGATGAGTGTAATCGCCTGTCCCTTTGGGCCTATAGCCCGCGAAACCGCATGAAAATTTTTCAGAGCCGAGCAATAATCCACGA
>Ga0126371_10000103_pt1 | contig 61519 bp, 51 predicted proteins | sample PanSoiMetaPlot_4_FD_110145 | JGI IMG/M metagenome (GOLD analysis project Ga0126371, IMG submission 110145) | Tropical forest soil microbial communities from Panama - MetaG Plot_4 | ecosystem: Environmental > Terrestrial > Soil > Tropical forest > Bulk soil | place: Panama | collected 2016-02-17
TCCATCGATGTGTCCGAACGGGGACCGTCGTCCATCTTGAACTCGATATCGATGCGTTTGGGCTTGCTGCCGTTTGGAGTGGTGAAGCTCACGGGTACTGGAACGAGTTCGTCATTAAACTTGCCGGCAGAGATCGCAGCCAGGGCCTTCTGATGACTTGCCAACGAGAATTCATCTGCCTGCTCACGAGTAATGCCAAAGCGCTGGGCCAAGCGCTCCGCGGTGAGCCCCATGGAAAGATAAGCGTCAGGATAGTTCTCAATGAGCCACGGATTCGCGCTCACTTTGTTTCCGCCCATGGGAATCATGGTCATCGATTCCACGCCGCCGGCCAGGATCACGTCAGCTCCGCCAGACATGATTCGCTCTGCTGCCATCGCGATCGACTGCAGGCCCGACGAGCAAAAGCGATTGATGGTCATTGCCGAGCTCTCAACCGGGAGTCCTGCTCGGAGCGCTGCAATCCGCGCAACATTCATTCCCTGCTCTGCCTCAGGCATGGCGCAGCCGAGAATCACATCTTCGATTTCTTTCGCATCAAGCTGCGGCACTCGCGCGAGCGCGCCCTTGATCGCGACCGCGGCCATGTCGTCCGGACGCGTGGCGCGCAAGCCACCTTTGTACGCACGACCGACGGGCGTGCGCACTGCACTAGCTATGACTACTTCCCGCATATCTACCTTCTTCACAGAGGAAGCTTCGTCCTCCGGGGCTAATTCCTCAAAGTCTTTCCTGTTTTCAACGTGTACTGAATCCGTTCCTGGGTCTTCTTCTCGCCACAGAGCGACTTGAAAGCTTCACGCTCCAGATCGAGCAGATACTGCTCGCTCACTGGTGTTCCGGGCGTCACGTTCCCGCCGCAGAGTACTTCCGCTACTTTGTTCCCGATCTTTACCTCGTGGTCGCTGATGTACTCCCCCTGTCGCATTAGGTGAACGCCGAGCTTCAGCGTCGCCAGTATGCTTTCGCCCGGAGCAGGTACATCGGTCCGCATCACAGGTGCACTATAGCCCTCTTTCACCAGCTCGCGTGCCCGACGCTTCGCATCAGTAACGAGTCTCTCGCGGTTCATTGTGATTACGTCGGCTTGCGAAAGAAAACCTAGGTTGCGCGCTTCGGCCGCCGAGGTTGAGACCTTGGCCATGGCGATGGTCTCGAAGTTCTTTTTCATCGCTTCCATCAGTTCAACGGACTCACCGCGACCTGCCGGACGAATACTCGTGGAGGCATCAACCGCACGCAGCAACATTTCTTTGCAGCCACCTCCACCAGGAAGAAGTCCGACTCCGACTTCGACCAGGCCCATGTAGAGTTCCGCGTGAGGCTGGCGCGAAGCGGCGTGCAGGCTGACCTCCGTCCCACCCCCTAAGCACATGCCAAATGGAGCGGATACCACCGGCTTGGGACAAAACTTGATGGCTTGAGTCATGCCCTGGAAACCGCGAATTGCGAGATCAACCTCGTCCCATTCGCCTTCCTGAATCGCCATAAGCAGCAGCATGATATTCGCGCCGACTGAGAAATGCTGCGCGTCGTTGGTGATAACGAAGGCGTCGAACTGGTTTACCGCGGGGCTGCCGGGCTTCAGGGTCTGCGTTACGAACTGAACGATGTCGGCGCCCAGCGAATTCATCTTGGAGTGGAACTCAATAGCGGCGACTCCGTCTCCTAAATCGACGAGCGACGTGGAGGCATTCTTCTTCACCACTCCGTTGCACTTCTTCGCAACCGTAACTGACCAGACGCCCTCGGGAACTTCGAGCGAGTGGTAGTTTGAAGTTTTCAGATCGAAATAACTGCGCCCCGAGGATGAACTGTTGTCATCCCCGTACCAGGAAGTCTTCCCGCTTGCCAGAAGTTTCTCGACGTTGGCTGCGACCAGACGCCCTTCCTTCCTCATCCGCTCTACGGTTGGGGCAACTCCAGCGGCGTCCCACATCTCAAACGGTCCCATCTCCCAGTTGAAGCCCGTGCGCATGGCACGATCGATTTCAACGACTGTGTCGGAGATCTCGGGAATACGATTGGCGGCGTAGGTCCACAATTCGGAAAGCGACGTCCAGTAAAACTGCGCAGCCTTGTCGCGTGGATCGGCGGTCAAGAGCATCTTCAGGCGCTCGGTCGACGAGTCCAAGTTCTTGGCCATCTCCAGCAATTGGAACTTCGGCCTTCCGCGCGGGTGATAGTCCAGAGCTCTCCAGTCGATTGCGAGACGTTCTTCTTCGCCTGATGCCGATTTGGTCTTCTTGTAGAAGCCTTGCTTGGTTTTGTCTCCGAGCCACTTCCGCTCCAGCATCTGTTGGTAGAAGGCTGGAAGCTTCAACTCTGAGCGCTCATCCTGCACGTTCTTCATCATGTTGCCCACGACGTGTCCGAGGATATCGAGGCCGACCAGATCGATAGTCCGGAAGGTCGCTGACTTCGGCCAGCCGACAGCGGAGCCGGTGAGCGCATCGATCTCTTCGATCGAGAGTCCCGTCTCTTGCATGATGCGCATTACATTCAGCACTGAGAACGTTCCGATGCGGTTGGCGATGAAGTTTGGCGTGTCCTTTGCCTGAACGACGGCCTTGCCCAGACGCTGATCGCAAAAGTGCGCGATTGCCTGCATGGCCGCCGGATCGGAATCCGGAGTGGGAATGATCTCGACGAGGCGCATGTAACGCGGCGGATTAAAGAAGTGGGTGCCGAACCAGTTGCGGCGGAAGGCTTCGCTGAAGCCTTCGACAATGCTGCCGACCGGCAGCCCGCTAGTGTTGGTTGTGACGATCGCCGATGGCTTGCGAACCGCTTCAACTTTCTTCAGCAGCGCACGCTTGATCTCCGGATTCTCAGCAACGGCTTCGATGATCCAATCCGTATCGGCAAGGAGCTTCAGGTCGTCTTCGAAGTTGCCCATCTTTATGAGCCTCGCCAGCGAGGCGTCGAAGAAAGCCGCCGGCTTTGACTTTTTGGCGCCTTCGAGTCCCGCGAGGACGATCTCGTCACGCTCGGGATTCCGCTCTCCAGCCTTGGCAGGGGTCGAACCGGGCGGCACGATATCGAGCAGGCAGCTGGGAACTCCTGCATTAGCCAAGTGGGCAGCTATGCGGGACCCCATGGTTCCCGCGCCTAAGACGGCAACTTTGTTGATTTGAATGGGCATGGATGAAGTGGTGATCCTCGTTTGCAGCGAGGAATTCATCTTATCGGAGGCAAACTCAACTGTGGCGACAGAAGCGAATTCGAGTTCGTCAGTGGCAATTCCGGACATAGGAGTTCTTCCAGTATACTGAATGAATGTTCATTCAGTCAAAGACCTAGCCCTAATTTCCTTGTGGTTCGATTGGGCTTGTTTCCGCCGTCCCTATTACCCTTGATCGTCGCCGCTGTTAACTAGTTGATGGGTGATCGCGTGGACGGAGAGCGCGATGCGATTCTGAACGCCAACCTTGCGCATCAGCTTGGCCACGTGAGCCTTTACGGTTCGCTCCTCGATCTGCAGGGCTTGCCCAATCTCTCTATTCGAACGTCCAGCCACGAGAAGTTCGAGCACTTCCTTCTCGCGATCCGTGAAGGAGACTCGGCCTGCTGGGAAGATTTTCCCCGGGGACGATGTAACGCGATCGATAAAGATCGACATCACGCGGCGCGGGGCCCAGACCGATCCTTGATGAACTATGCGAATCGCTTGCACAAACTCTTCTGGCTTGGCGGCCTCATCAACGTATCCTTTTGCCCCAGCGGCGAGGGCCTTGAGAATGGCCTCATCGTCGGCTCCGGTTCCAGTAACGATGATGCGCAGGTCCGGACGCGCTGCTTTCATGCTGGCCATCACGTCGAAGACACTGCTGCCTCCGCTGGCGCGGTTTCCCAGGAGGACAAGATCTACATTCTGCAGGCGCGGCAATTCTTCGAGACTCGCAGCAGAAAGTTCCAAATCGGGCTCGTTATCAAAAAGGGAACGAAGTCCAATGAAGCGCAGGGGGTCACTGTCAACGACGGCAATATGAATCATCGGCTTTTTGGCAGTCGCAGCTTTCATGGTCGTGATTACAGCTAACTGTCGCCTAGCATACCTTGAATCCGCGCCTATGAACTACTAGTGCAATGACCTAATGGACATGTACTGAAGTGATTAACAACGGTTGGGGGACATCTTGTGCCTGCTGACGGTGTGGTCAGCGAGTCACTTTTTGAGCTGTAATCATTCTGCTGGAGTTTACAGGCATGCGAGAGATGCCTAACACATATCCGCGACCGAAACCGGAGCAGTACTCGAGAGAATAAACACTGGTGAAGGTCTGACGGCAATATTGTTCGACGTACTCAGCGCTGATTTGAGCTACCGGAGCATTCTCCGATTGCGCGCTTTTGAATCCGGCGGCAACGCCTTCGTCGAAATGAGATCGGCGCGTGTTCGGCAAAACCTCGCTCAGGCCTGCGCCGGCAATCTTGGCCGTTTCAGTAGCCCTAAATTCAACACCAGAGATGGCATCTGCATACCCGTTGTGAAAGCCTGCCTGATAACCCTGTTCGAAGAGTGCCTTATTCCCGAAGCTCAGTCGATATTCTCGGCCTGCCTTCCCAATTTCGCTGGAGATCGTGACTCGAGCGGAGCGTCCCAGATGAATATCCAAGTCGCCGACATGAAAACCTTGTTCATAGCCGTGTCGATATCCGTGAGCAAATGCCGAGTTTGCGTAGAGAGGTCCAGGAGCTTCGCTTTGCAAGTGAGGTTCGTTCGCCAGAAATGGTCGAGGGTTGGCAGGAGTGGAGCGAGTGGCTACTGAGGTGAACTGTGTGGCTGTCTGTGCGACAGCGGCGATGGCGCACCCAAGCGTAACGATTAAGCTAAAGATTATCCGCCGCATCATCCGCTTCACCGGATAACGTAGATGTGGCTGAGCTGCTGTTTGGATGTAACCGACTTCGGAATCGCATTTGCCGCGTTGCGCCAAGGACTCCACTTCATCCTTAGACCACGGACTCAGTGATTACACTAAAGTGCTAGACCTATTGCGGCGCGTAAGGTCATATTAGGCAGCCACTTAGGTGTTTCTTTCCATTTGCCGATTGACCCCCTGCAGCGATACTCCATTCACCTTAACCCCGATCAATTGAGTTCGCGGGCGGGTTCGGCAACGAAAATTCCTGGGGGAAACGAAACCGGGCCGGACGCGAACTCAAGTGGTAACGACCTCCCCGGATAGTTAAACGACTTCCGGGGAGTTCCGTTTAAGCCAATAGCGCAGCAGCGGGAGTTAAGCCGTAATGGGACAATGGCGATTTCCCGCAAACTGCAGCTGCTCTTGCTTTGGGTAAGCGCTCTGTTGTCTTGCGGCCGGGCTTCCTCCTCAAATCCCGTTCAATCTAAGACCTGGTTCGATCAACACCTTCTCAAGAAGACGCAAGGTCTTGCCGCTCACGCTCACAACCCAAACGAGCGCGACGTCCTGATCACGATCGCATCGCTAGATGAAATCTACGATCTGCGTGACTATGTTTCGGACCCATTTCAAATCGACTCCACGCTTGCCCGGTTCAGCGACGATACCAACGTCACGCCCACGGTGCGAGCTGAGGCAGGTTATCTAGCGACCTGCATTACGGGCGCGTCCGTCGACTCACCACAAGCACTGAATGCACTCATCGCGCGCAGCGTCGAAACGACAGCAAGTGACGCAGAGATTCGTGATGCGATTTCCGCAATTAGCCTGTTGCACCACCTAGACATCCCGGCAACTGTCGAGCATTCTCCCGAACCGGCTAACAGCGCCGAAGGATGGTATCTCGCGTCGAAGATTGCCGGTGACGATTATCACAAGCTGCAAGCGCTTCGCAAAACTTTAGAACTGGATCACGATTACGTTCCTGCGCTCACCGAAGTGGCAAAACGATATTCGGCGCAGGGACAGACCACGCGCGCACGAAACATGCTTTCTGCGACGCTGGAGCGCTACCCGGCAGAGACGTCCATACGCGTCATGCTGGCTGAATTTGCTATCAATCAGGGTCACGCATCCGCAGCATTAGAGGTGATGAATCAACTGCGGTCGCGCCCATTGCCGATCACAGTTACCCTGCAGCTCGCAGATGACTATGCCCAGCTTAGGCTTCTGGATCAAGCACGCGAACTCGCGCACCTTGCGGTGAGGCTTCATCCCGGCGGATCTGATGAAAGGGCACTGGCGTTGCGCCTGGATCAGCAGGCGGCCGACGCGAACTCTCCCTTACCGCAGCAGAGATCGCAGCCAAGACTCCCCGCGGCAACTCGATCGTCTGGAGAAACGATTGATGAATCGTCCGATGCACGAGGTCAGACTGACCTGCGCCGTTTATTGAATGGCCAAGCAGTCTCTCTTGACGATTCGCGGGAGTTTTTCGCGGATGTATCAGAGTTGGTCCAGAAGTGGCATGCCCAACCACCAGCGGAGCGGAGTGTCTCGCATATCCTGGTCGACATCCGCGTAGATCAGCTACAACCTGATTACCAGGCGGTACAACATGTGCAGCAGGTAATTGCAATCGGCTCAATGCGCGATGTAATCAACTACAAGCAACGCGGAATCCAGTATTCAGCACAATCGCAGCAGCTCAGTGTCGTCCACGCTCGCTTGCATCATGACGGCGGGAGAATATCTGAAGGCGAAGATCTTGGCGATAATTCCCTTCCTGACTCGACCGTAGGGACTTACGACGATCTGCGGACGCGACAATACCGATTCCGGGATCTCCGAGCTGGTGACGTAATCGAACTGGAATACACGCTCGCGCCCCTAGCCAATGAAAATCCTTACGGCAAGTACTTTGCACAATTAGTCGCATTTGGCTCGTCGATTCCTTGTGATTTTCAGCGTTACGTCTTGCGCAGTCCCCACGAGATTCACCTCAGCAGTTCTGAACATTCTTTATCGCCCGCGATCGTACAACGGCGCTCCGTTGAAGATGTTCGTATTTGGGAAAAAGCTAATTTAATTGCGTTAGTTCGCGAGCCACGCTCACCTTCCTGGAGCGAGCAGGGTGCCTACGTCCACATTTCAAACTTCGATTCATGGCAGGCGCTAGGTAAGTGGTATGCGAATCTGATTCATCCTCAGTTCAAGCTGAATTCAGACTTAGAGGAGAAGGTCGCTGAAATTGTGCGGGCTCATCCCAATCGGCTGGATCGTGTGGCTGCCGTCGATGAGCTTGTTTTGAAGAACACACGCTACGTCGCCCTTGAGCTCGGCGTGTATGGATTCAAACCCTATCCTGTGACTCAAACCTTCGCTCGGCGCTTCGGGGACTGCAAGGACAAGGCTAGCCTGATGGTCGCACTCCTGCGTGCCGCAGGCATCGACGCTGACATCGCTCTCGTTCGCACCAAGGAGCTGGGCGACATCATCGCGCAGCCGGCTTCGGTCTCAGTCTTTGATCATGCAATTGTTTATGTTCCCGAATTTGATCTTTGGCTTGACGGTACTGCTGAGTTCTCCCGTTTGCGGGAACTGCCTGTAGATGACCAGGGTGTGATGGCGCTTACCGTAGCCGCCGACGGAGATGCCGTGCTGCGCCGCACACCAGCATCATCGGCGAGCGACAACTATTCTCGGCGGACGATCAACGCGCGCGTCGAAGCCGATGGGACGATCCGATTCTCCGGAGCTACTTATGTCCGCGGGGAAGACGCTCCCGAGGTGCGCCGCCAATTGGAACCGGGTGAAAGCAAGCTCGGATACATTCGTAACCGCCTGGCGCAGGTGCTCCCGGCGGTCGAAGTGCATGATGTGCAGCTTCCGGTAAATCTTTCCGACACCGTTTCTTTAAGCTTCGATGGTGAGCTGACTTCGTTCCATGGACGCCGTTCAGCAACGCTGCCTTGCTCCTGGATGGAGCGCAATTATGTCGAAACCCTTGCAGCAAAGAACTCGCGCGCTCAAGACCTAATCCTCGAAGCTCCTTGGACCACAAGTGAAGAGATTCACATTGAACTTCCCCGTGGTGCGCGCCTTACGGGAGTTCCACAGGACCAGAGCATTTCAAGTGAATTTGGAAATGCAAGCATTCAGTACGAAGTCCTCGGAGACCAGATCACAATTCTTAGTACCGTGAAGTTCAGCGCGACTCTGATCCCTGCGGCCCAATATGCTGCTTTCCGAGAATTCACGGCGGGCGTCGAGGCTGCCTTTCGCCGGAATCTCGAGGTCGAGCTGCCGTGAAGTCATGGTTGGCGATTTTCTGCTTCGCGACTATGTCTGCTTGCGTCGCGGCACAAGCGCCGTCAGAAACCTCGGCTGACCTGCTATTCGTGAAATCGGACTTAACTGGCGCCCTTCGAAAGAGCGCGATAGAGCTTAAACGCAGCCCGCATGACCTGAATGCACACTTCGTACACATGGAGGCGGCCCGACTAGAGCTGCGCAATCGAGAAGTGCTGCATTCTGCCATCGCAGTCCTACAAGAAACGCGGGGTGAAGATCCTCGAGCCAGGATTGCTGCTGAGCGCCTCCGCCAACTGGCCGCTAATACGCCGCAATTTCGCGCTGTTCTGCAGCAGATCGCCCACCTATTGCGCGATAACAGTCCTTATGCGGTCGAGCTTAGCGATGCGGTACTGATCGCCGGAGCAGATGGAACAGTGCTGCCCGGAAAAATTCACTTAGCACGCAGAATCAGTAAATGGCAAATCGCTGGGCCATTCGGCGTATTTGCCAATGTTGATTTTGATCGCAGCTGGCCTCCGGAGGAAAACGAGCTTCGTGGCACGCGGTACGAACATCAGGTTCGTGAGGAGATCGATGATGAATCCGGAGAGTTGAAACTCCCGGAATACTTTTCTCGTTCAGGCGTCTATTACGCAGCCGCACAGGTCTCTATAACCAAAGCAGCGAAGTACAAGCTCATTGTGGAGAGCGACGGCACATATGAGGTGCGCATCGATGGAGCTCATCTGTTGGTGCATGATGCCCGTTTTGTGCAGCAAAGTGGCACCACTTCAATCGAAGCACAAATGGCGGCTGGAAAACATCGCATTCTCGTAAAGCTACAAGCCTCAGCGCTGCCGCTTCGAATCTGGGTTGAACCGGTTCGGGAACTCCCACACGGGCCGTCCTTAAGAGTTCCTGCCTCAGAAGTGGATTACTTGAACGCTGCAATAGCGGTTATCAACGGAGATCCCAGCCCAGCGCTCGCGTTCCACGACCAAAGTTCGCTAGTCGCCGTGCTCAAGGCCGAGGCATTGGCCCGGGCAGGTGATGAGCAGCAAGCACGAGAGCTCTTTCTAGCTGCGAGCACTTCAGATGTACGGAATTTGCTGGCCGCCTTCAAAGTCGCCGAGAATGCATTTGGAAACGAGCAATACGAGGAAGCAACAAAGCAGCTTGCAAGAGTTCTCAAGAGTGCTCCAGCGTATCCGCCGGCACAAGAGCTGAAATTTCAGCTGGCAGAGCACTTCAATTGGCAGGCCGAGCAAGAAGATTCCCTGAGGCAGCGCCTGCGATTACACCCGAGCTGCAGCACCCTGACGGATGCGGCCAGGCTCTACGACAGTAATTCCCAAAGTGATCGGGCAAGACATTACGAGGCAGCGCTGGCTACGTGTTCACCCAGACCCTATCAATTCTGGGAGCAGCTCAGCCTCCATGGTGAACATGAACTTGCCAGCGACAGTATTAGCAAGTACATCGTCGGACAACCAAGTGATCGCCACGCTTTGACGATTGCCATTCGAGAGGCGGTGCTGGGCGGTGATATGCCTGCCGCGAGCCGCTACGCGAAGATGCTGCGCGCATTAGGTCCAAATTGGACCTGGGCAACACTGCTTACCGAACGTCCCGAATCGATACTCGATTCAAGCGTCGCCTACCCGGCTGCGAACGGGTTTTACAGGCCATTTGTGCGAGATCCCTTCCAAATGATGCACGATAGCGAAGCGCAGCTTTCTGACAGTCGCATGCTGATCAACGATCGTGTTGTGAAGCTCGATGCAGGGGGAGCCTGGATTTATCAGCACACCGTCAGCCAGGCCCTTAATAAGAAAGGCATGGCTCAATTGGGCGAAGTTGAAGTGCCGAGAGCAGTTGACTTGCTCGAACTCCGTACCATCAAGGCAAACGGGACCTTCATCGAGGCGGGGTTAGGTGAGAACAAGAACACGGTTTCGATGCCATCACTCGCCGAGGGAGATGGCATTGAAATCGCATATTTGCAGCACATCAGCGCCGAAGTGCTTGCTGCATCACCAGAGGTTCTGGACTTCACATTTGCCTCTTCGTCGCCGACTCGCTCCGCACGGCTGACACTGATTCGAGATCATGCTCCGGAGCCACTGCTGTGGCGCTCTCCGGCTGTGCGATGCATTCACAGTGAACCCACGGACGATGTCAGTACGACCATCTGGGAGATCAATAACGTGCCAGCCATTCAAGATGAGCCGGCCGCTCCCCAGTACGAGCGACGACCTCGTCTCTTATGGCTGGCCAAAGATCGCTCTGAGCCTAGCGACCCGGTTGCAAAAATACGAGACGCTCTGATCGCTGCCACAAAGGTCAGCTTCCGGATTCGGGAACTGGCTTCGCAGCTGCAATCCGCGTCAGAAGGGAGAGTGAGCGCAGCCTACCAATACGTGATGGAAAACATCGAGGATAATACGGAGAGCTGGCGTGATGCGAATGTCACTTCAGCCGAGGAGAGCCTCCAGCAAGGTGAAGGCAGCCGGGCGGCCACGCTAATCGCTCTTCTTTCGGCGATGGGATATGAAGCGAATCTTGCGCTTGCCAGTGAACGAGGAAAGCATGATCCCAGCGACACATGTCCAAACGCCCGTTGCTACACGCATCCACTCGTCCGAGTTATGGTTCCCGAGTCCGGCCAGATACTGCTCGATCCGGAGATTGACGGGATAGCCGCTGGAGCCCTCTCGCCTGATGTAGAAGGTGAAACCGCTCTCATCCTCTCTCGCTCACAGACTCCCGTGGAGCAGTCCGTAGTAATCCCCCGATCGACCGATCAGCGCAGCGAGGCAACGGCAACGCTGCAGCTCGACGACGCTGGCAATCTTAATGGAAAGATTCGAATCCGATTCGGCAGCTTTCGTAGCGCGCAGATGCGTCAAATGTTGCGCACTATTTCAGCAATGGATCGTGAGGGCCTCTTTGAGCAAATCGCTGACCGGATTCTGCCGACCGCAAATGAAGTCTCGGCAACAGTTAGTCACGAAGACGATCCCGAACAGGCTCTTGAACTCGAACTTAACCTTCGGGCGCCGAAGTTTGCGCGTTGGAACGGCTCAGAACTGCAGTTTGAACAGATGGTCCCGGCGCTCGGATTATCCCGCGTCTATGCCACGCTTCCAGAAAGACAGCAACCGATACTTCTCGACACACCACTGGTTGAAACTTCTGAATTTCTGATCAATCTCCCAACCGGACTCGAAGCGGTGCACGTGCCCAGTGCCGTTGACCTGAAATCCGAATTTGGCGAATACCACAGCGAACTCAAGAGTGAAGGTACCGTCCTCAAGCTCACGCGCAGTTTCCGGATTCCAGCGCAAGTGATTGCGCCAGCTAGCTACCATGACTTCTCCGATTTTGCTCTTCAAGTCGACGGTGCCGAAAGACAGCTCATTCAGTTGCGCCGGACAGTCCTAGTGCAGATGCTTCCCAGCTCAGGAGTGATCGCGCATCCCACACAGCCGCTGCATTAAACTGTTGGTATGCCGGTAACTGAAGAAGATGTAATGACTGCGCTGAAGGACTGCTATGATCCGGAGATCCCGGTAAATATCGTTGATCTCGGACTTATCTACGGGGTTCGCATCACACCTGAATCTGTCCCGGAAATGGCGGAAACACGGCGAGACGTTCAAGTCGAGATGACGCTTACCGCGCCCGGATGTCCCGCACACACGCAGATCAGCCAGCAAGTAAAGGATCGAATCGAGCAACTTCCCGGGGTGAATTCCGCGACGGTCAACGTTGTGTGGTCGCCTCCGTGGACACCTGAGCGGCTGAGCCAGGCAGCACGCCAAAAGCTGGGAATCGAATAGACGAAAAGGGCAGGCCTAACCCTTTGCCTTTTTCCAATTCCGCTCTAATAAGGCTTGTTTTGGAATTCTCCGCTTGAGCGACCCCGCATCTGCTGCCAGCTCTGAGCATGCTCGGTGATGCGCTCTACCAGGCTCTGAATTCCGTTAACGATACGATGGCCTCGGTCGAGGTACTCAGGAGCTTGATTCCATAGCTGCTCGAACTTTTCCGGATGATCGGACGCCAAGGCTGCCAATCCGACACCCGCACTAGCCATGCCAGCCGCCCGCCTGCCACTCAAGAGAAAGTATGCTGCTGCGCCGAATGCGCCAAACATCAGAATCTTCTTCCAATCATTCGATCCCATTATTTCTGCACTCCCTGACTGAATTTGCTGCAAGCTGACCGGATACTTAGAACCCAGAAATCTTAACTCTCGTTGCCTATCGCAGGGTCTGAATCGCGGTTGACCACGCCAGCATCAACAACTTAGTCTCAGAATGTGGCTCATAGCAAGCCCGGACCCTTTGACTCCCTTCTTCGTTGGGTTCTTCGTGACCTCCGGTTTGAGCCTTCGCAGCCTTAGTGTTCGCTCATCGTTTTTGCTTTGATGGATCTTCAGCAGAAAATTCGCACACTTCCCCTCAGCCCGGGCGTGTACATATACAAGAACGCCGAGGGAGAGGTGATCTATGTAGGCAAGGCGAAGAGCTTGCGGGCGAGGGTACGTTCGTATCTGTTGCAAGCCGCGACACAGGACGCCAAGACCGGGTCACTCATGCGCGAAGCTGTCGATGTAGAGTACATCGTCGTCGAGAACGAGCGCGAGGCACTGGCTCTCGAGAACAATCTCATCAAGCAGAAGAAACCTCGCTTCAACATTCTTCTGCGCGACGACAAAACATATCCATACATCAAGCTCACACTTGTTGACCGCTTTCCCAAGGTTTTCGTTACGCGAAGACTCAAGAAAGACGGAAGCGCCTACTACGGTCCCTACTTCCCTGCCAATCTGGCACATCGCACCGTGGACTTGATTCACCGGAGTTTTCTGATTCCATCCTGCAAAATTGACCTGTCGCGATACCATCCTCGTCCTTGCCTGCAGTACTACATCAAGCGGTGTCTCGGTCCCTGCGTGAAAGATCTCACTACGGCAGACCGTTACGCCGAGGCAGTGCGTGATGTTCAGCTCTTTCTTGAAGGTCGACAGGCCGATCTTGCACGTTCGCTGCGAGCCCGCATGGAACGCGCAGCCCAGGAACAGGAATACGAGTCCGCCGCCAAGTATCGCGACCTGATCGGCACAGTTGAAGACTTGATGGAACGTCAGCGCATGGCAGCCGTCCAGGGCGACGACATGGATGTCTTCGGGTTCCATTATGAAAATCAAATGCTCGCTGTGAATTTGTTTCACATGCGGGGCGGACGCATTCTCGATCGTCGCGAATTATTTTGGGAAGACTTGCCAGAATTTGAGCTGCTGTCGGCTACCGAAGATGGAGAAACGACCGGCGGTGCAAGAAATGCTAAACCAGAGTTTGATCCAGGACTCTTCTTTGCAGCCTTGTTGAAACAGTGTTACATCGACCAGCAGTACGTGCCGCGGGCGATCCTTGTTCCGGTGGATTTCAATGAGCGCGTGGCTTTGGAGGAACTGCTCTCCGAAAAGCGCGGTTCCAAAGTTGAAATTCTGGTTCCTGTGCGCGGAGAGAAGCGCTCGCTTATCGACCTGGCAGCCAAGAATGCCCACCAGATTTACGATCAACGATTCCGCGTGATGAAGCCCTCGGTTAAGGCCATTCAGGAGTCGCTGCAGGATGCTCTCACCCTGCCGAGTCTGCCCACTCGCATCGAGTGCTTCGACATTTCGCATATGCAAGGGGCAGAGACCGTAGCTTCCATGGTGGTTTGGGAAGATGGGCAGATGAAGAAGTCTGACTATCGAAAGTTCATCATTCGGACCGTGGAGGGCGTAGACGATTTCGCATCGATGCGCGAAGTGATTGCGCGCCGCTACAAGCGAGTAACAAACGAGAAGCAGAAAATGCCCAGCCTGGTACTGATTGATGGCGGCATCGGACAGCTCCACGCAGCCGCCGAAGCGCTGGAATCGCTCGAAATCACCAGCCAGCCCCTTGCATCCATCGCGAAGCGGGAAGAGATCATCTATGTGCACGGGCAGGAGGATGATCCTGTAGTTCTCGACCGCCACTCACCAGTGCTGCATCTCGTGCAGATGATTCGTGATGAATCTCATCGATTTGCTGTGACTTTTCACCGCAAGCGTCGCGAAATGCGCGACCGCGCCTCCGAGCTGCTGGAGATTCCAGGTATCGGTGCGCTTACGACTCGGAGGCTTGTCGAGCACTTCGGCAGTGTCCGTGCCGTTAAGGAAGCTGAACCGGCCGCGCTCTCAGCCGTCGTAACGCCCGCACAGGCAGCGGCGATTCTTGAACATTTTCGCAATGGTGAAGCGAACAGCCTTCGACTTCGCGCAGGACAGGCTCCGGTCACGAAGGCAAACGGATGAGGTCACAAAGGAAAATCTGGCGATGTTGTGATTATGTGATTTCGCGATTTCTTGTGACGCGATTCTTAATGTTTGTTTTGAGCCTCCCTCTCTTGTTGACCACACTGGCTCTTGCTGCCGATTCTTCGGTTCAACAGATTGCTTCGCGCGTTGATCGCCGCTACAACCATCTCACAACTCTAAAAGCGCAGTTTCAAGAGAGCTACAACGGCGCCGGGCTCACGCGCAATGAATCGGGGGAACTGTGGCTACAGAAACCCGGTAAAATGCGCTGGCAATATGAGCAGCCGACGCCGAAGTTGTTCGTAGTGGATGGAAAGAACGCTTTCTTTTACATTCCATCGGAGCAACAGGCGCGACGAATGCCTGCAAAGAAGCTAGACGACTTCCGCTCGCCCATTCGCTACCTGCTCGGACGCACGAAGCTGCAGCAGGAATTCGCGAAGTTAGCCATCTCCTCCGAGGCACCGAAGCAGCCTGGCGATGTGGTCCTCGAAGGCGTTCCCAAGGGAATGGAAGATCGAGTTCAGCGGGTGTTGCTCGAAATTACACCGTCGGATCAGATTGGGCGCATTTACATCGAGGAATTAGATGGCTCGACCACGGAATTCATTTTTCGCGATCTGCAAGAGAATGTGGCTGTGAAGTCAGATCTTTTTCACTTCACACCGCCTGCGGGAGTCGAAATTGTAGAGAGCGAAAACGTTGAACCCTAGAGACGCGCATGTGGGTCGCTGGGTTCTAAGACAAGAAAGGCCGGACGTTTGTCCGGCCTTTAACTCGGAACGCTGTTACTGGGGATCGCCGCTGCTGTCCGGGCGAATCACAGTTCCGTGGCGCTCGGTGCTCGCGGATGGCATTACCGAAATGGGATTCTGCAAGCGGAAGCTGACTAGGGTTTCTGGACGCAGTTCCACTTTCTGCCCCTTGGTAATGGTGTTTGCGCCAGCTCCCGCGCCAGCTCCCGCCGTCGCTCCGATGGCAGCCCCCTTGCCGCCACCGAAGATTCCGCCCAGAATCGCGCCTACAGCAGCCCCGCCGCCGACCTTCTCCGCGGTGTTCTTACCGCGAGTATCCCCTTTGCGCTGCCATGTGTCGGTTGCGATCTGGTACGTCTTGCCGTTGAAGCTGAGACGCTCAACCGCGAGGACCAGAGAGGCTCCCCCCGTGTAGTGAGTGGCAGCATGCGCCTCCATGACTCGTCCTTCGACTTCGGCGCCGGCCGGAATTACAGTCTGATCGTCCACGGTGATATCGGCGTTCAAAGTTCCGTGCCAGGGATCAGCTTCGTGATTCGTTTCCGAGCTCAAGCCTTCCACAGTCCTCACCTGGAGCACCGTTCCAGCTGGAACTGTGACCTTCTGCGGCGGAGGCGGTGGTGGCGGCGGAGCATAGGTGCTTGCTGTCGAGTTGCTCGAACCTAAATCCGAACCGTTTGAGGTCGTGCTGGTACCCTGAGAGTTCGTATACGAACTAGACGATGAGGGCAGCGAGTGACGGGAGCGCACGTGAGTTGTGCTTGCGTGGCTCGGCGAAGTCCGCTGCGGTGGGGTTTGCTGAACCTCGGGTGCCGGCTCCGGCGTGGCCTGAGCCGTCTGCACTGCCAGGCGGCTGATCACTTGCTTTACGCCCTGCGCCTGCTGCGCGTCAGTGAGGGCGGACGTGACTTCGGCATCGCTATTCACCGTGCCGCTGAGTGTCACGACGCCTTTATCGGCGTTGATACTGATCTGGCGCCCATTGAGCGAGGGATCGGAACTGATTCTGGTTTGGACATCGCCGGCAACTTGCGCATCTGTGCGCTCGCCGCTGGCAACATTGGCCGACTTTGAGCAGCCAGTGATTGCTGCAACCATCAGCAGCAATACCAGGGTGAGAACTGCTCCTGCGGACTTAAATTTCATAACACTCTCCTTCAGCGAATGTCTCCTGTAGAACGGCTGTCTCTCGGACCCTTGCAAACTTGAACGAAGCGCGCTGAACCGTGAGAAGATCCTCACTCATTTTATAACCCGCAGAGTTGCAGTTTGTTGCTCCATCCCCTAGGCGATTCGTCCGACATTCCTATCGAGGAGAGGAGAACACCTTAGATTGTGCAAAACGTCGCCAACGCCCTCCTTATCAGTAAGATCGAGGTGCTAAGAAATCGCGCAATGCAGCACGAAAGCTCTCTGGTTCGATCTGAAATATGCGCCTCATCGCGCTTGGATCAGCAGTTGACCCCTCTTCCATCATCCGCAATTGCACTGATGTAACGGGTGGTTTCATCGGCAGGAATGAAAAGAGCGCTGCCCCAGCCTTCATCAATGGCATAGGAACATGCAATATGGTTTTGCGAAGATCGAGATATGTCGCGATTGCATCGCTGATTTGATCCAGAGTAAGTTCTTCGCCACCGACCAAATCAATATTCTCGCCTGTCGATGCCGGATTGGTTAGCGATTGCGCGAAGCACTCAACCACGTCGTCAACATGCACCGGACGAAAACGATACTTTCCCGTTCCCGGAACTGGTCGAATGAATGGAGCGGCGCGCATTACTTCCACCATCTGCTTCACAAATGGGCTGCCCGGACCAATAATCAACGACGGCCGCAGGATTACCCACGGAATACCGCTATTGCGAACCTCTTCTTCGGCGGCGAATTTTGTTGTGTGGTATGCGCTCGCGTTCTCCGGACGTGCGCCCAGTGCTGACATCTGCACAAACCGTTTCACACCGCTTCTTCGTGCGGCCTCAATTAGATTTCTGGTTCCCTGGTGATGAGCGCGCTCAAACGTGTTTGCACCGTGCTCGTAAATGATGCCAACGAGGTTGATCACAGCGTCGCATCCCGTAACGTGCTTGCTCACGCTCTCGGAGTTGATGTCGTCCTGCACCTCATCCAACCGCCCGGGAGCCTCTACACTGCGCAGCAAACCGCGTCGGCGCACGAGCGCCCGGGCTGTGTGGCCGTCACCCAAGAGGCGCGCTAGCATGTGAGAACCTACAAAGCCCGTCGCGCCGGTCAAGAAAACTTTCATTCAACACTCCGCAGTTCCGTGAAAGTAGGTGCAGTGGATACGCCAAAAAGCCCGATTTCCACCTGTTCCGTAGCACTCAAGCCAGTTTGCTAGTTTAAGGCCATCCCTTCTCAAGCGCAGCCCTGCTAACCCTTGCATGATGTGTCGATTGCCAGTGCAAAATTCCGAATGCAACGACGCAACTTCCTCCCCCGCAATCGTGTTTTCAGTTACCAAAGACACCCCACAAGGGTCGACTGTGCTGGGTAAGCGCCATCCGGAACACAGCCGATCTGAAGCGGAGGGAGGGAGACTAAATGAGATTTATTAATAAAACTTTGCTCTGGACACTGGCTCTGGCCGTGGCCGGAAGCACTGCCGGCGTGGTGCAAGCGAGTGCTCAAGATCGCGATCATGATCGCGACGACGGGCGTTGGCATCGGGAACATGATCGTGATCGCGACAGCAAATACTGGCATCGCGGACACGATCGCGATGGAGACTGGGACGATGATGACCAAGGTTCGCGTCGTCATGACAATGGCAACCATTACGGGTGGTACAAACGCGACAGGGATCGGCAGTACGGTTATTACGGTCCTTACCGAAACAACGGCGGGTATTACGGGAACGGCGGCTACTACGGCAACTACCCGTACTATGGCGGTTACGGTCGCGGAAACGGTGGATATTACGGCGGCGGCATGAACCAGGCCCGCTCGATCGGCTACCAAGACGGACTACGCCATGGGCAAAGCGATCGCTCGACCGGCCACAGCTATCGTCCAACCCACGATGACAACTACAGGGACGCCAACCGCGGATATAGCTCGGCATATGGCAGCAAGGATCAGTACAAAGCCATTTACCGGCAGGGATATGAGCAGGGATATCAGCAAGGCTACGGTTCCGGCGGACGCTGGGGCCGGTAGTTAGCTTCTAGCCTCCTGAAACAGCTAAAGAGCGGGCCGCAATGGCCTGCTCTTGCTGTTTTGGCCTATTTTCCGGAGGTCTCAACACCGGGAACTTCGTCCCGCGAATTCCGACATTTACGCGGATGAAATCGCCCTCCTAGGAGATTTAAACTATCGAGCAGAGTAATCTGTGTTGGAAGTTAACCAGTGTCATACCAGCAAGTTGCAGTCCATCGTTACAGAGTTGTTTCCAAAATCTGGAGAATCAAATAGCAAAATGAGGTTCTTGGCAGTCGCACTCGTATCTGTCCTAGCCTTGGGATGTTCGCTCGACGCGGCTCCGCCGCTGTCATTGCTTCTAGTCGGCACTGGCGAATCCGATTCGGTCAAATCTGTTTCGGAAGGGGACAAAGCCCCTGATTTCTCTCTCCCGTCGCAGGATGGGAGCCCAATCTCGTTGCAGCAATACCACGGGAAATGGGTGGTTTTGTACTTCTATCCCAAGGATTTCACTCAGGGGTGCACCATCGAGGCTCACAATTTCCAGAGGGATGAAGCACAATATCAGTTAAAGAACACCATCATTCTCGGAGTAAGCCTCGATTCAAGCGATTCGCACAAACAGTTCTGTACGAAAGAAGGACTGAACTTTAAACTTCTGTCCGACGAATCGGCAAAAGTCACAGGTGAATACGGTAGCCTTACCGAGTTTCAAGGCAAGAAGTACGCGGCCCGCAACACGTTCATCATCGATCCCGACGGAGTCGTGCAAAAGGTTTTTAAAGGAGTAAAGCCTAACGGACACAGCGCGGAAGTGCTGTCCACGTTGGCAGATCTGCAGCACGCAAAGGCCTAAGGTTCCCCTGGTTGGATTGCATTCCCGTTTAGCGAGGAAGCGATACAAATCATAGGCGATACGCGACAAAAAGAGTTTGAGCAGCTCGCGCTGGTGCATCTGCGCGCGCTGCTAAGAGCTGCAGTGCGTCTGGCCCATGATGTTGCGATAGCAGAGGATTTAGTCCAGGACGCGATGCTTCGAGCATGGCGCCACTTTGACCGGTTTCAGCCGGGAACGAACTGTAAGGCATGGTTATTTCGCATCATGTTGAACTGCTGGACCACGCGCCATCAGCAGATCCGGCAGGAAGCGATTCAGTTCTTCCCGGAGCAGTACGCGGAGAACACAAGCGGCGAACGGCGTCCCCCGACTCGATTCACCGCGGAAGAGATTCAGAACTCGATCGATTTGCTGAACGAAGAGTACCGGACGGTGCTCCTGCTATTCGCGGTCGAAGGGTTCTCCTGTAAGGAGATTGCAGAGATTTTGGGTATTCCGATTGGCACAGTGATGTCGCGGCTCTCACGAGCACGCACGATGGTGAAGAGCGATCTGTCAAAGCGCGAAGCGCGTTACATGAAAGCGAAAGCAAGACTATGAACTGTACCTACAGCGAGCAAGTCACCGATGCTTACCTTTCGGGCGAGATCGAAGGCCCCGAGTGGCGTACCCACCTCAGCAAATGTCCGGAGTGCGCGGCAAGACTCAGCGCAGAATCGGATTTTGACCTCGTCATAAAGCACGCCGTGAACGAAGAACGGCTGCATACGAGGCAACTTGAGGCGCATGTCCGTAATGCTATCCGGAGCTCCTCCCCGTGGAAGTCTCCGGTCGTGATGCTGGTGCGCTACAGTGTGGCCGCAACCGTGATTTTTGTAACCCTCTTGGTCGCAACCTTCGGATATGCCAAGGGAAGGATGGATCTGATCGCCACCTGCGGCGACGCGGTCGACGATCATCAGGAAGAGGTCATTGGCAAGGCTCCCAGGAAATGGCGAGTCGATGACCAGGACGTGCAGGCACTCGGTCAGAGGATGGTTGGGGATCCTAGAGCTGCTCAACGAGTTGCGCCAGAGGGATATCACCTGGTAGGTGCACGGGTATGCGTTCTACACGGTAAGCGCTACATGCACCTCGACTATTCCGATGGCACGAACCAGGTCTCCGTTTTCCTACACCATCAGGACAACCAACGCTTCACTACTCGCGTATTGAGCTGGTTCCAGAACAACGCTCCTGCTACCCAGACTATTGAGGGCCTCGCAGTCGGCTCCGTTCAGAAGCACAACATTGCCTTGGTGCTCGTCTCCGCTTCCCCAGCTCCTGATGTGCAGAAGCTTGTCGAGGTGGCCGGCAACCGTCTCTAGCGTTGCTTGATCCCTGTGTGATCTTTCGGACGACCCACGGTCTGCTCTCAGACCGCCCCTGCGTCATCTGGAACAGCCAAAATAACAGCGAAAGTTTTGGAGTTTAACCCCAAGAACGACGGAAAATTCCGCGCAACTGCTCCACAGCCATTCGCTTACAGAACATGCCTTATTCCGTCGTTCGTCACGGAACAGCGAATAACAGCGTAATAACAGCGAAGTGTCCAGTCGCGATCCGTCGCTCGCATCCGAATCTTCCTTCGCAGGCAGAGCCGGAAGCTCCGAGAGCGTTTCCCGAATTGACAATTTATCTTGCTTTCCAAGACCGGCTCATGGTACTAGCGAACATGGTGAGGAGAGGAAGCAAATCTGGGTAAGAGGTGTAGCGTGTTCTACTTCATCATCCTTCTCATGCCGAACTCGACGACTTGAGGACACAACTCGTACAGATGGCTCAGAAGCCATCCGTGCCAAGGAACAAATATCTCGCGTGTTCCGCGCAGATAACCGCGAAGTATGGCTTGCGCGCATCGCCCGGGAGAGATTCCCTGTTGCATGGTTTCACCCAAACGCTTGCCTTCACTTCCCTGCACCGTATTCGCGCCGAAATTCGTCCGGATGCGACCGGGACAAACGCTGATCACACGAATCCCGCTTGGCCCCAGTTCCAGCCGCGCAGCCTCACTGATTGCATTCAGTGCGTGTTTGCTGGCGCAATAGGCGCTCATGTGCGGCACCGGTAGATGTCCAACGATGCTGGAGATGTTGATGATGGTGCCTCCGCCTTGTGCCTTGAAGCGGGGCGTCACCACCTGCATACACTCGATGGCACCGAACAGATTGGTCTCGAACAGAGCGCGGCATTCTTCCATCGACATCGAGGCTACGGAGTCCAGCAATCCGTAACCAGCATTGTTAATCCAGACGTCGACCTTCCCAAAACGGTTCTTGGCCCCAGAGGCCAGAGCGTCGATCTGGCTACGCTCGCGTACGTCACACGCAATCGCCATAGTGCGGTCGAGGTCTCCTACACGGCTCCTGGCCTCTTCCAACCGGGCGAGATCGCGAGAGCTCAACACGACGCGTGCGCCTTCGGCGAGGAAAGCGCGAGCAAGGGCCTCGCCGATTCCCATGGAGGCGCCGGTTATAACCACTACCTGATCGCGGCACCGCATCGCATTCGTTTGTATCTGCACAATCCAGGAGGGTCAAGCCTGCTGATTTAGAATCAACAAATGAGCAGGCTTCTACCATTGTTCCCATTAGAACTGGTTCTATTTCCGGGAATGGCTCTGCCTCTGCACATCTTTGAGCCCCGATACAAAGAGATGATCGGTGAGTGCGTGGAACACGATTCACCATTCGGTATCGTTCGCGCCATCAAGGATGGCATCGCTCAGATCGGGTGCTCCGCAGAAGTTGTCAAGGTCGTGAAGAAGTATGAGGACGGCCGCTTAGATATCGTTACGCAGGGTCTTCGGCGGTTCGAAGTTCTCGAGATCAATCAGGATCGTTCATTCCTTCAGGCCGATGTTAAGTTTCTGCAGGAAGACTCGGACGAGGCAGACGACACGCGAAAAAAAGCCCTGGAGCTGCATCATTCGCTCTTGTTGATGGCGGCAAGCGGACAGACGGTCCCCACGATCGAACCACCCGAAGAATTCCTCTCCTTCTATCTGATTTCGCAACTTCCAGTCGATCTCGACTTCAAGCAGACCATCCTCGCCATGCCCTCCGAATCGAAACGACTGGCAACACTCATCGAATACTACGAAGCCATCCTGCCCAAGCTCGGAAGAATGATTCAGGCAAAAAAGAAGAGCGGATCGAACGGGCATGTGATGTGAAGGCGGCGGTCGGCATTCAGGCATTCAGCGCTCAGAATTCAGCCAATACACGTTCACGAGAAATCTAAAACCTTCTCGCGCATCTTCAATAAGCCTTCGTGGAAGAGCCAAACTGTTTCTAGGCTGAATGCCGAGTGCTGAGTGCCGATTTCCGCGCCCGCGTATAATTTTCTTGAGGTGATCCCATCTGTAATGAACCTCCCTACCACTCTGGGCGAACTCCGGAAAAATGAATTTAGCGAGCAGCGGCTGCGCACGCGTCGTGTGAAGGACGAGCTGCGCGACAACTTGATTGCAAAGCTTAAAACCGGCGAGACGATCTTCCCGGGAATCGTCGGATATGAAGACAGCGTCGTGCCGCAATTAGTCAATGCGGTTTTGTCGCGGCATAATTTCATCCTGCTCGGTCTGCGCGGACAGGCAAAGAGCCGAATGTTGCGCGCTCTTACAAGTCTCCTCGATCCGCACCTGCCCTACGTAAAGGGGTGCGAGATTCATGACAATCCCTATGAGCCGCTGTGCCGACAGTGCAAACACGTGATCGCTGAAGAAGGTGATGAGACGCCGATCGCCTATCTGAATCCGCAAGAGCGCTACGTCGAGAAACTGGCAACTCCTGATGTAACAGTGGCTGACCTGATCGGCGACATCGACCCGATCAAGGCCGCTCGTGGAGGACTCGACCTCGCCAGCGAGCTAACGGTTCACTACGGATTGCTACCACGTGCCAACCGCGGAATTTTTGCAATCAACGAATTGCCTGACCTCGCAGGTAAGATTCAGGTGGCGCTCTTCAACATCATGCAGGAGGGCGATGTACAGATTAAGGGCTACCCGGTGCGTTTGAATCTCGATGTCGCCCTCGTCTTCAGCGCCAATCCCGAGGATTACACCGCGCGCGGAAAGATCGTTACGCCGCTGAAAGATCGCATCGGCTCCGAGGTCCGGACACACTATGCCGGCACCGTAGAAGAAGGCGTCGCCATCACGCGGCAGGAGGCCTGGGCCGAGCGCAATGGTCATCCACTGCACGTTCCGCAGTTCATTCGCGAAATCGTAGAGCAGATCGCCTTCGCGGCGCGCGAGGACAAGCGCGTCGACAAGCGCTCGGGTGTAAGTCAGCGCCTCCCGATCTCCACGATGGAGAATGTGATCTCCAACGCTGAGCGTCGCGCCCTGCGCAACGCCGAGAGCACCGTCGTTCCCCGCGTCAGCGATATCTACAGCGCGATTCCTTCCATCACCGGCAAACTCGAACTCGAGTACGAAGGAGAACTGCGTGGTGCGGACACAGTAGTTCGTGACCTGATCCGTCTCGCAGTTGCCAAAACCTTCGACCAGTACTTTAAAGACGGCAATATGCAGCAGATCACCCAGTGGTTCGATCTGGGCGGCCAGCTCAAGTTCTCCGACACTGCGGCAGCCGGCGAACTGCTGGATGGACTGAAGCACATACAAGGTCTCACTGAGAAGCTGAACGCGGTCGATGTGAAACCGAAGGACAGGCCCGAGTTGGTCGTATCGGCCGCGGAATTCCTACTAGAAGGCTTGTATGCACACAAGCGCATCGGTCGCAGCGAAGAACGTGTTTTCACGGCGCCGGAGAAGCAACATCATCCGGAAAAGGCGATCGGCCGTGAGGAGTTCCCGATTCGAAATCGGAGACCGTACAACTAGGGGGCGGCTCTTAGTCTGTACTGGCGGCGGTAGCCGCTGGGTGAGTCGCTCGACTGAATAGCTTGTGGTCCAGTGCCCTGTGGCTACCGCCGCCGGTACAGACGCGAAACAGGTCTTCATGAAGTTCATTAAGTACTCCAAATACGTTGCCGATCCCGCCGGGGAGATGAGCATGGAGGACCTGCTCAATGCGCTCTCCAATTATCTGTTGCAGAGCGGCTTTCAGGATTCTTGGTACTTCTACGAATTCAACGAAGGCGAGCAGACGCTGGACCAGCTTCGGCAGGCGATTCAGCAGGCGCTCGAATCGGGCGAGTTGCTTGACGAGAACATGCGGGAGCAACTGGAAAACATGCGCGCCGACGGCCAGCTCGATGAACTCATCGAGAAGTTAATCGAGCGCATGGAGCAGGAAAACTACATCACCGTCGATCAGCCCTTCGACCGCTCGCGGCAGTCGAACCTGCCGGGGCAGACCGGAGAAATGCAGCAAGGGCAGGTGAAGTTTGAGGTTACTGATAAAGGCCTCGACTTTCTTGGATACCGCGCTCTGCGTGATCTCCTCGGCTCGCTCGGCAAGTCGAACTTCGGACGGCACGACACGCGCGACATGGCGACCGGCATTGAGTCGAGTGGCGCGTCGCGTCAGTACGAGTTCGGCGACACGCTCAACCTCGACATCACTGCCACGCTGTCAAACGCGATTCAGCGCGATGGACTTAAAGTCCCACTTGAACTCGAATATTCCGATCTTCACGTGCATCAGTGCGAATATCAGTCGTCATGCGCGACCGTACTGATGCTGGACTGCTCCCACTCGATGATCCTCTATGGCGAGGACCGATTCACTCCGGCAAAAAAAGTTGCCATGGCGCTTTCGCAACTGATTCGCACTCAGTATCCCGGCGATTCACTCTCGCTCGTTCTGTTCCACGATTCCGCAGAAGAGCTGCCCCTCTCGCAGCTCGCTCGCGTAAAAGTTGGTCCTTACTACACCAACACGCGCGAAGGCTTGCGCATGGCGCAGCGCATTCTTGATCGCCAGCGTAAGGACATGAAGCAGATCATCATGATCACCGACGGCAAGCCATCGGCGCTCACGCTTGAAGATGGCCGAATCTACAAGAATGCTTTTGGGCTGGATCCGCTCGTTGTCAGCCAGACGCTGGAAGAGGTTTCACGATGCAAGCGCGCTGGTGTGATGATCAATACGTTCATGCTCGCTTCGGACTATGGGCTAATTCAATTCGTGCAGAAGGTGACCGAGATGTGTCGAGGGAAGGCGTACTTCACGACCCCGCATACCTTGGGACAGTATTTGTTGATGGATTACATGTCTCGCAAGACGCGGACGATTCATTAGCGCATGCACGACTCTTCACTCTTGGGACGCTTAGATTTTCGTTTCAGCTGTAGGTGCGGGATTTTGATTCGCTTCGGCGCGCACGGCAGCTTCGGCAGCCTGGAAGCCCAGCCGACTATGAGTTCCGTCGCAGAAAGGCTTGTTCACGGAACCGCCGCACCGACAGAGTGAGAACGCAGGCTTTCCGGTCAGATCCCATTCCCGACCTTCAGCATCTACCAGCTTCAATGAGCCTTCTACTCGATACGGCCCGTTTGGTTTTACGGTGATCCTCACTTCTGACATGGTCAGCCTCGCTTTCTGGCTTCAAGTGTAATTGAGCCGGTCGGAGTGGCACGCTTTAGGGAAGGGCATCGGCTTTAGCCGTGCCGATTAGAAAGACTCTTCATCTCTTCGGCTTTAGCCACTGAGCTAAAGGCGGATTGCGCCAAGACGAAATATGTTCCCGATCCCACACCGGAACCTCCGTGGCTAAAGCCAAAACCCTTTGCTCCGTTCCCGATCGGCACGGCTAAAGCCGATGCCCTTCCCTACTTCCATCTACTTCCTGAAAGCCACATTAATCAGCAACTTCTCACCACTCACATCCACAACGTTACAGAAAGTTCGCTGTCCGCTGCGGCTGAAGTCGAGAGCGACCCGGCTTTTGCCGATATTGAGATTGCGAATGCGCAGGTAGTCGAGCCAGTCCGGCAGCACGGGGTTCACGATGTTCAATTCCTTGCGCGGAGCCGAAGGCCGAATACCAAGCAAAGAGGTCAGCAGAAGGAAGAAGACTCCCGAGGCCCACGCCTGCGGTGAACACGAAACCGGGTAGTGCACTGGCACATCATGCTCATGCCGCTGAACTCCACAGAACAGTTCGGGCAGACGGTAATCACGAAAATTCAGAGCTCCGTGATAGAGTGCATTGAAAATCTGCCCGACTTCATCTCTAAAACCATATAGCGCCATTCCGTGCGCGATCAGCGAGTTATCGTGCGGCCAGACGGAGCCGCGGTGATAGCTGAGCGGATTGAAGACCCGCTCCGAGCGAGCCATTGTTCTCCATCCCCAACCCGATTGCATGTCGTCGCGCATCAGGCGTTCCACTACGAGACGTGCGCGATCTTTCGCGATGGTTCGAGTGAAGAGCAGATGTCCTGCGTTGGATGCGATGACCTCCATCGGTCGCTTTGCGCTGTCCAGACCCATCGCATAAAAGCCTTCCTGCGGAAGCCAAAACGCCTTTTCGATTCTCTTTGCTAATTCTGCAGAGGCCTTTCGCAGTTTGTCGGCGCGAGAGGTGTCGCCGAACACGCGCAGAAGCTGCGCCATGCGGTACTGCGCCTCATGGCAGTATCCCTGCACCTCGACCAGAGCGATCGGTGGATTAGCAACGCTGCCATCGCGATGCATATTGGCGTCCCAGGAGTCTTTCCAACCCTGGTTCGTGAGCCCTTTCGGGGAGCGTCGTTTGTACTCGATAAAGCCGTCTCCATCGAGGTCGCCGTAGTTCTCGATCCAGTCGAGCGCAGCGTGAGCGGCTGGCAGCAACTCTTGGACTAGATCGGAATCTCCGGTCCAGTTGAAGGTCTCGCTGAGCAGTATGAGAAACAGAGGCGTGGCGTCGACAGATCCGTAGTAGGGACCGAAGGGCATTTCGCCAGCACGCGTCATCTCGCCGGTTCGATACTCGTGCGGAATCTTTCCCGGCTCTTCGTCGAGCCAGTCGTTGGAGCGCCTTCCTTGATACCTCGCGAGCACACGCAGAGTCTCGCAGGCAAGGCGTGGATTGAGCAGAAGCGACTGGTACGCAGCGATCAGGGAGTCGCGCCCGAACATGGTCGCGAACCATGGGATACCGGCAGCTACAACGTGCTGGTCGCTATCGGGAATCTGTAACGCGTGGAAATCGGCGGTACAGGTACGCAGGGATTCATCGAATATGTCGTTGCTGCTTTCAAAGCTGGTCGATTCTTCTTCCCAACGCCGGTATGCCTCCCGACGCTCTCGAAAACCGGCTACCACACTTCTCTCCTTCTGGCGTGAAGGATTGTCGCCAACACGACACGTGATCGTGTTCAAGAGTTCGCGGAAGCCCGAAGCGGGAACTTTGAACCTCCAGCGCAGGAATGGGCTCTCAATCTCATCCGGCGGCGTCTGAAAGGTAATAGCGGTTTCTCGCGTTACTCCATCCAGTCCGAGGTAGAAAAAAAACAGTGAATTCCCTCGTAGCGTCGGCTTGTAGTAGTGTCCGGACTCATTTCGCGCGCACCCGCGCACCTGGAATACGTCGACAAAGTCCGCCTCTACCGCTAGTTCAATCAGCAGTTCGGCTTCCGACTGATTGAAATTGGAAAACGTAATCGAGTCGTAAAGCACGTCGAAGGCGAGAAGCTGCTGACGCCGGATGTGGATCGTGTTCTCCGGCAGGTCGAACGAATTAATTTGGGCGAGCGTGCTGGTGGTCAGCTCGATCTTGGAAGCAAACGTTTTCTCTGTGCTCGACGAAAGCACAACTGTGCGCTGCCCGCTTACCTTCAACTCCAGCCTGCTCAGAAAGCGGGTGTCATCGTGAAAAAAGCCGACATCTGGAGCCCCCGGAGGGGTGATCTCTCCAGCAACAGTCGTAGAGAGGAAAGTCTTGCCATTAATCAGAGTGAGGTTGTTGACTTTCCTCGGCTCGTGAACCAGAAAGCCGAGCTGTGGCTCCGGATAAGGAGACGCAACTTCCTCGAGTCCATCTAAAGGAAGTTTCGTGGCTGCATTCATGCCGCAGTCCCGGGCTCAACCGTCAATGAAAGCGTGTCTGCCTCGGGAAGGACCAGGTCAACGTTCCCAATCAGCGATTCGTAGAGGCTGACGTACTTCATTGCCATTCTCTCCGCCGAGAAGTATTTTTGCGCATATTGGCGAATTATCGCATTGGGAATAGACAGATTTCGAATCCGCTCGATCATCTCCTCAGGGCTCTGGCACACATAGCCAGAGATTCCATCGGAAACGACCTCGCCGACCGATCCGCCGGGCAGCGCGATCACCGGCGTGCCGCAAGCCATCGCTTCAATCATCACCAACCCGAATGGCTCGTTCCACTCTATGGGAAAGAGTAGCGCCATCGAATTACTCAGGAGGTCGTCTTTGATCTGCTTATCGGCTTCACCGATGTATTCGATCAGTTTGCCATCGATGTGCGGTTTGACTTGAGTTTCAAAGTAGTCCTTGAAGACCGGTTGCACTTCTCCCGCGATCTTGAGAGGAATGCCGGTTTTCTTAGCGATCTCGATCGCGATGTGCGGACCTTTCACAGGCGCCAGTCGTCCGATGAAACTCAAGTAGGGCTGCTTCTTGGCTTGAAACGGATAGTCTTCAATCGAGATGCCGTGGTGGATCGTCGTCATCTTCGGCATCGCCTCGAGTGACTTCTGTGCATCGCTGATGGTGACGTAGTTGATTTCGGGATACGAGGCGTAGAAATCGCTCAAATCGGCGTCATGTGGGTGATGGACGGTGTACACAATCGGAACACGCGCGAAACGCGAGGCCGCGAGCCCAGGCGCGTTGTTCAGATGGATGATGTCGCAATCCCGCATCGCGTCAGACACTGCCCAGAAGGTGTGATTCACATCCTTCAAGTTCGAAAATATTTCCCCTGCCAGCGGCCACTCGGATTGGGGATAGAGAAAGCGAACCTCCGCACCAACCGTTGAATCGCCCGTGGCATACACAACAACGTCAATTCCACGATGCCTCAGTCTCTCTGCCAGGCAACCGACGAATAGCTCCGTTCCGCCATACCTTTTTGGGGGAACCGAAATGAATGGTGGAGCGATCAGGGCAACTCTCATTGGACTCCTTAGGCTGGACTTTGAGACTCAGCTGGACTTTGAGACTCAGCTGAATTTTGAGACTCAGCTGAATTTTGTCTTCCGGATGGAACCTTTATTAGATGCTGAGTGCGCGGGCATTGGTTGGCACGTGCCTTAGATGGTTCGAGTGGGGATTAACTTAAGTGCGTGACTTCAACCTCTTCTAGTTGTGCACCAGGAGCGGCGACTTCGCGTTTCGCTTTCGCTGCCTCAATCGCCTGTTCAAATTGTCGCGCGCGAATTTCGCTGGTGTGATCGGACAGGACTCGGGCTCGAGCGGCGTCGCCGATTAGCCGCAGCTCTGAATTAGGCAAAGCAAAATACCGTGCTACATCTTGCGAATCGTTCGCGAGCAGGATCTCGCGTCCGGGAATAAAGAAAGCATCGAGCCCGGGCCAGCTGTCGGAGACGATGACGGCGCCACAGGCCGCGGCTTCAAATAAGCGTACCGAAGGTGAGTAGCCGGCGATCACCATCTCGCGCCGAGTAACGTTCAACGTAAGCCGGGAAGACGAATAAAAGCGCGCGTGCCATTTTGGGTTTACATGCACCATGCGGCGTACATTTTTCGGCCAGCGAATGCTCTTGGGATACTGGGATCCGGCAACTATGAATTGCTTGTCCGGCAACTGTGTGGCGGTATGCACGAGCAGTTCTTCGAGCTTCGTTTGGCGGTCTGAAGCGTAGGTTCCCATGTAGCTCAGATCACACGCAAAGCGTTTATTTGTGCCAAAACGGCGATATTCGGCCGGATCGAAGGAGCAGTAGAGAGGAAAGGCCAACTTCGCGCCGAACTGTTCTTCGATTTCACGAAGCATCGGCCCACCGGTAAAGCTGAAGTAGACATCGAAACCTGGCAGTTGCTCAGCCCTTACACATCCTGTACTGCCGTTTTCTCGCAGACGAGCGATTGTGATTGGTGTATCGATGTCGTAGAACGTCTTCACAGCTCGACTCTCTAACAACTCATCCACAGCCGAAACCCCATCGGGAAAGTATGAGCCCACAATTCCCACATCGGCATCGGCGAGCTCTCTGCGTGCCCGGTTCAGTACCTCGGTCCAGCGGTCGTAAAGCACTACCCTGCAATAGGGCGGCTCAGGAAGATCGCGATTGTCAGCGTACCACTCGGTTTCCTTTTCGAAAAAGACGATTTCGTGCTTGCGGTTGTGGAGAGCTCTTAGAAGGGCGCGGAATGTAGTAGCGTGTCCGTTGCCCCAGGCGGACGTGATCGATAAACCGAAGACGACGATCTTCATAGTTACGCTACCGCACTCCGCTGGTTTCCGACTCGCGCGAGGAGGTCCGATACCTGCGCTACACGCTGTCCATACGTGTGATCGCGCAGAGCACGGCGTCTCATCGCCTCACCTATTTTTGCAGCATGCTCCCGGCTCGTACTTCGCAGCAACCTGACGATCTCACTGGCCGATGATGCTAACAAGATTTCGTTCACTGGCTCGAAGAACGTTTCGATTCCTGCCCAAGCATCAGTCACGACGCAGGCGCCAGCGCCAGCAGCTTCAAAGACTCGGGTTGGCGGAGAAAATCCAACGCTGGCCATAGAATCACGATTCAGATTCAAAACCATGCGGGCCGAGCAATTTACGCGGTTGTGGTCTCTGGTTCCGACGTGTCCGATCCATCGAATGTTTTTGGGCAGACGTTTTGCTTCCCAGCCTTCACCACCCAAAATGAAACGCAGGTTCGGAGCAAGTTCTGCTGCTCGTATAAAGAACTCTTCCACTCGCCGCTCGCGATCAGGCAGGCGATTGGCGACGAGCACAAGGTCGCACTCCAGAGAGGAATCGGAATCGACGGGATAATGAGTCCCCGGGTCGAGGGCGTTGTAGATAGGAAGACAATCACGTGCGCCCAATCTGCGGTAATGATCGACTACGGGCGGCCCACCACCGTAAGTGAGAATGAAGTCATACTCGGGAATCAGAGAGCGGAAAGGATCGCTGGGTTCACGCTCCACGCGAGCGAGGGTTGCCGGAGCATCGACGTCCCAAAAGACACGAATTGCATCACTCGCGATCCGGAAGGCAACCGCGTATTCCAATTCATTATCGTCAACACCGACGCCACTGTGCTTGACAATGAGATCTGCTCGGGCCGCCTGTGCGAACATCTGAGGCAGATCTGATGGACTCGAATAAATCACACTTTCGACGTAAGTGTAGTCGCCGAGATCGCGCCGCTGTTGCCGGCCGTAGGCATCAGGTTCGGCGAAGGTGATTTGATGTCCCAGCCGCGCGAGGTTACTGTAGATTCCGCGGTAGTAAGTCGCAGCTCCGTTCCAATACGAAGAGGTAATGCTGGACCCGAAGACGAATATCTTCATCGTGCGCACTCATCATAGATTCCGACTAGCTGCTCCGCACGATGTTGGCAGGTGTGCCGATTGCAGATGGTTTCTCTTCCGCTCGCCCCGAGTTGTGCACGAGCGTCATCGTCCTTGAGGAGATATTCGATCGTCGAGCGCATACTTTCGCCATCTGGCACGCAGAGGTAATCCTGGCCATGGCGAAACATGTTCTCAGTGTCGGTCCACGGAGAGCACAGCAGTGGCGTTCCACAGGCGAGCGCCTCGAAGACACGGATCGTCGGAATTCCGCTCAAGCCATTGGCATATTGACGACGCGGAACGTGAAGTGTCAGAGCGCTGCTGCTGTAAACGCGTGGAGCTTTGAGGTTCGGCAGATAACCCCTGTATTCGATTCCGGACTCACGCAACTGCTCGAGTGCGGTGTCCGGATAGCGAACCCCGTAGGCCACCATTCGTCGGCCCACCAAAGCACTCGCCGGCTTTAGCACAAATTCCATCAACTCCCGGGTTCGCTCGTTGTCGCCCCAGTTGCCGATCCACAGCACGTCTGTCTCACGCTTCGTCGCTTGCGGCGTAAACACATCGATATCAGCAGCCTCGTGGAAGGTCCATACACGCGGCACGCCGAAGCCATCGATGTAGATTCGGCGGAGAGCCTCGCCAAACGCCAATATGCCGTCCACTTTATGCAAATGGAACTTCAGGATCTCCCCGGGGCAAGTGTAGGCACGATGGTGTGTGTCGTGAAAAAGAGCTTTGAATCTGTACTTCTCCTTGAGCGCGAGAACCTTGTTCGCGACCAAAGGCTCGTTCCATTCGTGGATAAGAACCAGGTCTACATCCTTAAGCTCTTCTTCGAGAAAAGAATCCAGTGTGGCGTCGTTGTTGTAGAAGTGAATATCGAGATCTGGATAGACGCGTCGAAAGCCGTCGACCGCCTCAATCGCAGTTTCGCCTTCATGGCGGATGAGATTCGCGAGCGACCATGCTCCGAGCTCTTCGTACGAACGAACCTCGTGGCCAAGGCGAATCAGTGCGCGCGACAATCCCCGCAGGAAATGCGCGTTGCCGTGGTTCCAGTCAGAAACTAGCGAATGTGCGAAGATGCGAATTCGCAGCTTGCCATTCAAGCGGCCGCAACCTCCGAGTGGATTAGGGAACGGTAATGGGCTAGATAACTCTCGGCCATCTTTTCGGAATTGAACTGCCTGCGCGCCCGTTGCAGGGCACGATGTCCGTATTCCGAACGCCGCAAGGGGTTAGATGCAATTTCCTGAATTGTGAGTACCAGGCTTTGCGGATTGTTGCGTTCAAAATAGATGGCGTCTTCGCCCCATACTTCGTGGAAGGTCTCGATGTCGTTGGCCACAATCGGGCAGCCCGATAAAGCCGCTTCCAACAGCGCAAGCCCGAAGGGTTCATAACGTGAAGTGGCAACGTAGACGGAGGCACCCGCAAGTAACTGAGACAGTTGCTGTTCGGATTGCGGTCCCATCATCCTGAGCTTCGCGAGACGCCCCATGGCATGCGCCGACGCGACAGCCCCCTGCGGACTCTCTTCAGAGCCCACAAGAATCGTTGGCAGCGGAAGGTCATCCCGTAAAAGCAGAGTAGCCTGCTTGCCGGCGTCCCAGAGGCGACCGATAGAGACTATGTAGTCTTGCTTCGCCGCGTCAGGAGCGAAAAGTTGCGGATCACGCCCGTTATGGATGACTGCCATCTTCCTGAGCTCGCCGTAATGGCGGCGAGTCTGGTCCAACATCCACCTTGTTGGAGCAACGACAAGCTCCGCTCGGCTTAAGCCTCGCACTATATTCTCGCGGTACTGACGAATCCAATCGCTCGCCGGTGGCTCAACTCCGTGCACAGCAACCCACCAACTCACTACATCGCTGTGGGCAACGACCATCCGAGGCTGCTCGCACTCAAGTGCTCCGTAATAGAACTGATTGAAATGAAGCAGATCGGGTTTGCTTTCGGCGATGATAGATCTCAGGAAGTCAGCGGATTGTTCCAAGTCCGATTGTGCGTCTTGCATCCATTCGAGTCGGAATGCAGTCGGGTAGTAAGAAACGGCAGGGAGTTCGTCCAACCACTTGGACTGCTCTGCTGAAGGAATCTCCCCAAAGCTCACCAAGGTGATACGAAGACCCATGCGAGCGAGCTGGGTGACCAGATCGCGGGTGTAAGTCCAGACTCCGCCGAGCGTGTCCGCAGTCATCAATAGGTGCATTCAAGATCCTCTAGGGCCGCCGGTTGCTCCTCCTGGATGTCGCTGAATCCTGTTTTCCCAAATTGCGACAGATAAAACTGATGTGCTCGCTCCCAGGCTTCCTCGTCCGGCGACTCGCCGAATGTCTCGACGAAGAGAGGACTGCCCGGAAAAGGAAACATTGGAACCGGCTCACTCACCCAAACATGACGTGATTTCAACTCGTCCTGCCACTTCCGAATCTGACTCTTGTCATCGTGTTCGGTAAGAATCAGGTTTGCCTGTACCCAGGGAATTCGCCGGCGCGCATAGACTAACAGCTCGCCGATGCGGCGCGTGTCGATTCGACAATTCTTATTCAGTCCTTCCCTGCCGGCTTCGGTGATCGATTCGACACCGCACTCCATAGAGATACAGTGCGCGCGGCCGAGCAGATTGAGTGTTTCTTCAGTCCAAAGATCGATTCGGGTCTGGAGGCCGATCTTCACCGGTCGTTCTGCAATGCCCTCGAGCAATTGGAGAACATTCTTGCCGACACCGAATATCTCATCGATGAAGTAGATGTAATCCACTCCTCGCGCTATCAAGATGTCAATCTCGGAGAGTACTGCCTCAACATGACGTTCACGGAATTTATTGCGGAACAGTGTCTTGTTGCAGAATGTGCACGACCACGGACATCCGCGGGCAAACTCTAATTCGGCTCCTCGTCCCTGGCCGTTAAAAACATGGTGTCGATGCGTGTGCAGCTCGACTGGATAGTTGCAGAAGTCTAGAGCATGAAGTGCCTTCACGTTCGTGACTCCCAAATCGGAGCTGATGTGCTCGCCTTTGTCATCACGCCAGCAACAGCCGGGAATTTCCTGCCAGGGTTTGACCGCAAGCTGCGGCAGAGTCTGATCTGGCTCCCCGCGCAGAACGACATCGCACTTTGTCTTGCGCATGGCCGCCCCCGGTGTAGCCGATGGATGAGGGCCAATGGCAACACGAGTGCCACAGCCTCGCAATGCTGAGAACCACTCTTGTGGTACGCGAAGTTCTGGGGGCGGACAACGCCAAAACAGGTACGACGGCGCTGTGGGAATGACGAGGAAATCAGGCCGGAAATCACGAATTCGTGGTGCCGCTTCGGTTGTGGTCAGTTTCTCAACCTGAGCGTCAAGTAAGAGAGCTTCACCTCCCGCAGCCGTCACTTGATCGAAAGCAAACAAAAGCTCCAGCGGATAGTGCGGCTCCTTGCAGCCAAAGTAAGTCGATCCCGAGAAGTCCCAATTCGGGTTAACAAAGGCATACCTCATTACGCAGCCCTTTCGACCAGAGCACCTTGAAGAGCAGGTTCGGTCTTCCGATCGATGCGCTTGCCCCCGAAAATGTCTCGATGCGTTTCCCAGAACTTATAGATCGCTGCCAGAGTCTGGCGAACGGATTCGCGCGGTTTCCATCCCGTATGACTCGCTACCTTCGAATAATCACTCACGTAAATCAGTTGATCTCCGGGACGCCTGCAACTTGTGCTGTAGTGGATGCGTTGTCCAGTCAAGAATTCGATTTCTTCGATTAACTCCACTAAAGAGATTGCATTCCCGGAACCCCCACCGATGTTGTAAATCTGGCCCGCGGTTACTATCAGTGAACCGCGAACTCGCTCAATAGCATGCACGAGATCACCTACGTAAAGGACGTCACGCACCTGATGACCGTCACCGTAGATCACAAGACGATCTCGGCGTAATGCACTGTAGAGAAAGTGAGCCACCCAGCCCTGATCTTCATTCCCGAATTGCATCTCGCCGGCGATGCAAGACATACGAAACACCACGGCAGGCAGTCCGTATGTGCGGGAGTACTCACGAACGTATTGATCTGCTGCGCCCTTTGAGCAGCCGTACGGTGAATGGAAATCGAGTGGCTGGTCCTCAGATATGGAAGTGCGATTTACATACTCATAACGCGACCCGTTCAGCTGAACGGGCTCTTCGGCCATTTCCCCGTACACCTTGTTCGTCGAAGTAAACAGCAGAAACGGACGATTGCCAGAAAGGCGGGCACCCTCGAGAACATTAAATGTCCCATTGACGTTCGTCTCGAAGTCGCAACGAGGATCATTGATCGCTGTCGTGACCGCAACTTGCGCAGCAAGCTGATATATCTCGTTCGCGTCCTTGCAGGCTCGCTCGACAGCCGCAGCATCACGGACGTCTCCGACTGTCACTCGAAGCCGTCCAGACCGACCAGCCGCCTTCTTCAGCAGCTCCAGGTTGTGCTGAACGCCGCGTCGCGACAGATTGTCGAATACGTGCACGCTCGCATCCGTCTCAAGGAGCAGGTGGCGCGCAAGGTTCGCCCCTATAAAACCTGCACCGCCAAAGATCAATACCGCTCGCTTCTCTGATCCCGTATTCTCCATCTCGCCGTTCCTTGTCTTTCCAACGCCGCTAGGCAGTAAGCCCGAAGATTTGTAATTCCTTCACCATCCGCTCAGCTTTGTCTTCAGAGCTCTGTTCCCGCAGCCACTCGACTAGTTCTGCAACACCATCGTCAAACCTCACTCTCGGTTCATAGCTAAGAAGGCTGCGCGCCTTAGAAATGTCGCCGAAACAGTGACGGATGTCTCCCGCCCGATACTTAGCCGTGATCTCGCAGAAGACCTCCAGGTCCATAGCGCGCGCTAGCGCTAATGCGACTTCCCGAATTGAAATGGGCACTCCTGAACCTATGTTAATGGCAGTCCCGTCCGCGCTTTGCGATTCCATGGCAAGCAGATTTGCTCTTACTACGTCATGCACGCTGACGAAATCCCGCATCTGGCGGCCGTCTTCGAAAACCAGAGGTGCCCGCGAGTGCAGGAGACGCGAGGCAAAAATAGCTGCAACACCGGTATATGGGTTCGAAAGAGCCTGGCGCGTCCCGTAAATATTGAAATAACGCAGTGCGACTACGGGCAGGCCATACGTGCATCCATAAAGCAGACAGATTTCTTCCTGATCCTTCTTCGAAAGTGCATAGACCGAGCTGCATTGCAGCGGCTTACCTTCCGCCGTTGGTATAGGCGTCAGTTCTGCGCCGCAATTGGGACATGGCACTTCCCAGCGTTTTTCAGCCAATTGCTCGGACCCCCGTGGCTCAGGGGAAACATCGCCGCAGTTCGCACAACGGTATTGGCCCTCTCCATAAATGGACATCGACGATGCGAGAACAAGCTTCTCCACTCGCGTTTTGCGATCCAGCAACGCTTGCAGCAGTACTGCCGTTCCCTGTGTATTGGTCCCCATGTAGTCGCTGATCTGGTACATGGATTGGCCAACGCCAACAGCAGCAGCAAGATGAAAGATCACGTCAATACCTTCGACTGCGTTCCGAACTGCATCCAAATTGCGCATGTCGCCCAACACGAATTCAACATCGGTTGTAAGGTAGGAAGGCACCGCGCTTCCGTGAACTTGTTGGCACAGGTTGTCAAGGATTCGAACTTCGTGGCCAGCGCCGATCAGGGCATCTGCCAAATGCGAGCCCACAAAGCCGGCGCCACCGGTAATCAAGATCTTCTTTCTCGTCATCTCGCTCTATCTACTTTCAGGCTCTTCTTTGTCATCTAACAATCGAGGGTTCAGGAACGTCCTCTCGTATCGCGATTCCCGATACTTCTCGCCCGTTAACACACGACGCATACCGCGTTACGGCCCATTCGGCAAACTCTGCAAAACCGTTTGGATCTTTCGGCGGACTGGTGTAGTGAGGGGCGATGCCAAGATGCTCTGGGGTAAAGCACAGGGTGAGTGTCGTATCGAAGCACTCAAGAGCCTTCATTTGACGGTTAAACCATCCCTCGGCATTCTCACGAAAGCTGTCGGCCCAGCTGATTCCAGTCCGCACATACCTGACTTTGAGCTTGTGAAACCAATCGACCGCCGAGTCCAGGCGATGATCTTCGTAATGGAACCACTGACAAATTCCCAGTCCGTCGGGAAATTCGGCCGCAGCCATCTTGGGAGATCCATCCGCGCGAAGAAGGCCCATGTAGTAATGGCGATAGTAGGCACTGCCCTCCGCTTCCTTATGTCGAGTCGTTGCTGTCCACGAGGCTGGCAGGTCAAAGAGGCTATACCAATGAATCCGCTCAACGTTGTTGAGCAGCAGTTCTGACATCCTTTGCAAGCCGAACAGCTGAACTTCCTCCGCACCGAAGGATGATGCGCCCACTTCGGAAATCCAGACAGGCAGCTTGGTCACCGCCCTGATCTCGCCGAGCTTGGCGGGCCAGTCGTTCACGCTCCAGTGATTCCAATCGAGAGGAAAGCCGTGTATCGCGACGACATCTACAGCATTGAGCACGCCATAAGAGCCAAGCAGTTGTATGAAGTTAGGGTCAATAGGTGAGATTCCACCCAAGACGATCGGCAGTTCCGGATTGACTCTCCGAATGGCCTTAGCTGCAATGATGACCATCTCGGCGAACATCTTCCATTCAGGATCGATCTTGAAATCCCAATGGGAAAGATTGTTCGGTTCGTTCCACAACATTACCGCTTCAACCATTCGTTCATTCCTCGGTCGGAGTAAGAGTTCTACAAGACTCCAGCAAGCTCGAGGTCCAGCACGTATGTCCCATCGCGCTGCGCCCTGCGCGGCTCGCAAACATAGGTTTCTGATTCTGGACGTCCGACAATTTCTAAGCCGGAACTGCGCAACATGGCCTCGACTGCGCCTCGATTGGGAATCCACCAGTTTGTGTAGTCATGGGCATATCGGTTCTCGATGAAGTACATGCAGGGAAAATCGGGATCCTGAAATGGCTCCATGTCCCAGAACTCATAGTTTTCCTTCCACTTCTTTTCTTCCGTGGATCCGCGAATCATGCTCTGGAAGAAAAGTTTCCCTGCGACTTTCTTAATAATCTTGTCGAGAGCGAACAGCGGATAGCGGAGATGATAGAAGACACCCATGAAGAGCACGTAGTCGAATTATCCGGGAATCTGGTCGACGTCATAGACCGAACACTTCTGAAATTCGACGTCCAGCCCAAGGGTTTCTGCAGCAAACCGGGCTTGATTCAGATAACGGTCATCTACATCAATTCCCAGAACTCTGCCAGCTCCACGTTTTTTAAGTGCAATCGAGTAAAAACCCCCGTTGCATCCAATGTCGAGAACAGAGGCGCCGGCCAGATTCTCGGGGAAGGCGCTTGCGATGTGCTTCCATTTCACGTTAGGAAAGTCGCCCAGGAAGTGATTTGGAGCTGTCCAGACGCCATTGATATTGATGTTGTGAAACCAGTCGCCAAGAGAGCCGATACGCTCGGTTAATAGCGAGTCGGATGAGTGGTGAGCACTCCCGCTTTGCCGGCTTGCCGATTGGTCTATCCTGTTAGGTTCAATGACTGATTGGCGGCCTTCCTCCGCTTGCACCGCTAATCTCCTTCAGCTGATTCCTCCGTTTGAAACTGTGTAGGAATCGCGATCGTAGTGTGAATGACCGCTGTTGTGATTGTCGCCCTAGTCCGCCGACTTCGCGAACAAGGCATGCTTTGCGTATTAGAGAGCGGCGAAGCAGAGTTGGATGCCTGTCACAAACGTCAAAGCATGCCGCAAATTCTGTATTGTCAGGGAGATAAATGGGGTGAGCCTGATCAGGCGGTTGGAGCAGGTGACGTTTGCGAGGGGAACGATAGCGTTTTCCCGCGTTCATACTCCCTGAGCTTTCTATAAAGCGTAGTTTTCCCGATTCCCAACATTCGAGCAGCCAGAAGCTTGTCGCCCTTGGCTACCGCATTTAGAATCGCGTGCCGTTCAACGTCGGCGATCGGAAGAACACGACCCATGCGCCGAACTGGCTCGCTAGTGGAAAACTGAGGTAACTCATGCGAGCGCTAAGTTGGCTGGGGGAAATCAATGGGCTCCAACGTCTCTCCTGTGCCCAATGCCACGGCAGGCTCAATAAAGTTCTCCAATTCGCGAACGTTTCCAGGCCGTATCGAATGTGTCTCGAGAGTTCCAGCTCCGTTCCTCCGGGCAGATGCTCGCTTAGCAGAAGGACCTCAACCAACCCTGATTCCAAAGCGTCGAGTGTTGCCTCAGAATCCTGGGTACCGCGGAGCACCAGTCCCGCAGTACTAGCTATCTCGCGGCATAGATCAACCGATCGGGGATCGACACCGGCTACAAGCAGTTCAGACAGAGGCGGCCCGGAATGAGGAATGCTGGGGCTCATCTCAAGTCACCCTGCATATCGGTTCGAGAATTCGGGAAAATTGATTTTGTAGAAAAGATAGCGCACTGCTCAGCTAATGCAGACCCTCTTCCAACAATCAGATTTTGATTTAAGTGGTTAGAAACGTATGGGTTCCCTTTTGGTCACATAATCCATTAAGTTTGGCTGTTTTGGCACGGCGCATCTAAAAACACGCCCTTCTGCGACGTGTATCCTCCAGATACGATTAGAGAAGAATGGGTTCCTAGCAGCCATTCCCGCTTCAGTGAACTTTCCTATTTAGGGAAGGCTTGCTTGGGACAAATCGAGCTTCGGTGGAGCGCTTACGGACGAATAGAGGCCTTCATCTCTAAAGCCTGCAAGCAGACTATTCAGCTATAATCAATGATTCCCTACCCACTCCTAGACCTCACTGAGAGGGTGCGAAGCGGCTGGGCAGGGTTTTGCTGGGATGTCAAACGAAAGCATTGTTGTACGGGGTGCACGGGTTCACAACCTTAAGAATGTGGACTTTGAAATCCCGCACAACACCCTGACGGTTGTCACTGGAGTCTCTGGCTCCGGTAAGTCTTCCCTGGCCTTCGACACTATCTACGCTGAGGGCCAGCGGCGCTATGTGGAGTCCCTCTCAGCCTATGCCCGTCAGTTCCTGGAAAGAATCGAAAAACCAGACGTAGACCTGATTGATGGCATATCGCCCGCCATAGCAATCCGACAGAAGAACACGACTCGCAATCCGCGTTCCACCGTGGCGACTGCCACTGAGATTTACGATTATCTACGGTTGCTTTTTGCACGCATTGGATGCACCTATTGTGTGAACTGTGGGACTGAGGTCAGGAAGGACACGGTTGACGAAGTCTTTGCCGTCTTGAGCCAACTGCCCGAGGGCACTCGATTCAATGTGCTGTTCCCTGTGGCGCCTGCTCTTTCTCAAGGAGGGCAGCCCAAGAAGTCACGCGGCAGGGTCAAAGCGCAAGCTCCTCAGAAACCGGTGCTAACTGATCAACTCAAGGGGCGCCTGGGGGAACTTCGTCGCCGAGGCTTTAACCGGCTATATCAGAACGGAAATATTTACGAGTTCTCCACGCCCGAGTCGCTGCTTGAGATCAACTTCGCGCAGCCTCTTTTCGTGCTGGTTGACAGGATTGTGTTCGCAGCAGATCAGCGCGCACGCATTGTCGACGCCCTTGAAATTGGTTACCGTGAGTCCGGCGAGGCGGCCTTCGAGATCGTTCCGCGCGACGATTCTCCTCGCCAGCAGCTAAGGTTTTCGCACCGTTTTGAGTGCAAGAAGTGTGGCCGCAAGTATGAGGAGCCGGAGCCGCGACTATTCTCCTTTAACAATCCCTACGGAGCTTGTCAGCGCTGCCAGGGATTTGGAAACACGATCGATTTCGACATCAATCTGGTGGTCCCCAATCCCCTTCTTGCTTTGGCGGAAGGTGCGATTGAGCCGTGGACCAAGCCAAAATACAAACCTTTCCAGGCCGAACTCAAGCGGTTTGCCAAGACACACGGCATTCCACTGAATGTGCCCTGGTGCGACCTTGAAAGTGACCAGCGTTCCCTGATTCTCCAGGGTGACGGAAAATTCCCTGGCATAACTGGCTTTTTTGCCCTGCTTGAGCGCAAGAAGTACAAGCTACACGTTCGTGTGTTCCTCAGCCGCTACCGGGGATATGCGACTTGCCAGGACTGCCAAGGCCAGCGGTTACGCGCGGAGGCGCGCAACGTCAGGATCGAAGGCAAGAATATCTGCGAAATCACCGCGATGACAGTCGAGCAGGCAGCCCGATTTGTGGCTGAGGTAAAGCTGACTCCACAGCAGGCTGCCATCGCAGAAAAGATTCTCGAAGAGGTTCGCGACCGTCTCGGGTTCTTAAACAGCGTGGGCCTTGAATACCTGACTCTCGATCGCACAGCTTCAACGCTATCCGGGGGTGAATCACAGAGGATCCAGTTGGCAACATCCCTTGGTTCACGTCTCGTTGGAGCCTTGTATGTGCTCGACGAGCCATCGATCGGACTCCACAGCCGCGACACCGACCGGCTGGTTCGGATACTGCACGAACTCCGCGATCTCGGTAACACCATCCTAGTTGTGGAGCACGACTCGGAAGTCATGGCCGCTTCGGATCGGATCGTCGACCTTGGTCCGGGCGCTGGTGAACTCGGGGGCAAAATCGTTGCCATGGGAACTTACGACGAGATTTCCCGTAATTCTCATTCATTGACGGGCCGATATCTCAGCCACAACTTAGTCATCCCTATTCCCTCAGCTCGGCGGAAGCCCAGGGGAGAGCTGAGACTCATTGGGGCACGAGCCAACAATCTCAAAAATGTAAATGTTGCTATCCCACTTGGCGTGTTGGCAGTAATCACTGGCGTTTCCGGATCGGGCAAGTCCACGCTTGTGCACGAGGTTCTCTACAAAGCCGTAGCTGCGACAACTGGCAGTACTGAGGCTGGCAGCGCCGCGGGACTGTTCCAGCGACTCGAGGGCGGCGAGCAGATTAAAGAAGTGATCCTCGTCGATCAGTCACCGATTGGGCGCACACCGCGCTCGAATCCAGTTACATACATCAAGGCGTTCGACGCTATCCGCGAGCTATTCGCCTCTTTACCGGAAGCGCAGAAGCGCGGCTACTCCGCCGGACATTTCTCCTTCAACGTCCCCGGAGGCCGTTGCGAAGCCTGCCAGGGAGATGGAACGGTAACGGTTGAAATGCAATTCCTCGCCGACGTGGAACTCATCTGTGAAGAGTGTCGAGGAACCCGATACAAGGCTTCGGTACTTGATGTCCGCTATAAAGGCAAGAACATACACGACGTGCTAAACCTCACCGTCAAAGAGGCTCTGCATTTCTTCTCGGGCGTGCCCAAGATTACGGACAAGTTGCGCGTTCTCGAAGAAGTTGGACTCGGATATCTGCGACTTGGGCAATCGGCAACCACTCTCAGTGGCGGAGAGGCTCAACGAATGAAGCTGGGTGCGCATTTGACCCCGCGTTCCCGCGAGGAGCGCGTGCATGATAGCGACAACGGAAGCGGTACGATTCGCAAGTCGCCACTTAGAACCTTGTATATATTCGATGAGCCGACTACAGGCCTACACTTCGACGATGTAAGCAAGCTGCTCGCGGCGTTTCGGCGATTAATCGAAGCGGGCGGCTCGCTCATTGTGATCGAGCACAACCTGGACGTCATCAAAGCCGCTGACTGGGTAATAGACTTGGGTCCAGAGGGGGGAGCTCGAGGTGGAGAGATCGTTTCCGCCGGGACTCCAGAAGCAATCGCGCGGAACAAGAAGTCTTACACAGGACATTGGCTGTCGCGGGTGCTGTCCAGAAACGGGGATTTTCAATGCGATGATGGCGCCGCACTTCAATAAGTTTCATCTTGGAGTCGTGCTACTCGTTACTCTAAGCTCCGCAATCGGACAGGACACGCACCGAACCGTGCGCCATCATCCCGCTGCTGAACAGACGCCTTCGGCAGCGTCTGCGTTGCTCGACCGGGCCGAAGCCTTACTTGCCAAAGGTGAATACTCCGCGGCGCGACCAATACTTCAACAGGCGACCGCCAAAGATCCAAAGAGCTATCAAGCCTGGTACGATCTGGGCTATTGCGAGCAGGCCCTGAACCATAATGCCGAAGCACTGTCGGCATTCAAGAAATCTCTGGAGATCAACCCAAAGGTTTTCGAGACGAATCTCAACCTCGGCCTGCTGCTTGCGAATTCGGGAGAGCGTGACCAAGCGATCAGCTTTCTTCAAACTGCAACTCAACTTCAGCCAGTCAGTCATCCCGAACAATTGAAGGAGCACGCATGGATAGCGCTTGCTAGGCTGCAACTTGCGAGCGAACCTGGCGATGCCGAGCATGCGCTCGCAGAGGCCGCGAAGTTCAGCCCCTCAGACCCCGAGCCACACCTGATGCTGGGCGAGCTTTACGAAAACGCAGGCAAACTCGAAGATGCGAGGGGGCAATATGAACAGGCGCTCAACGGAACACAGGGCGCGGCCCGTGCTCAAGCCCTTCGCGGTTTGGTGAATATTGCAATCGCATCAAAGAAATACGACGAAGCCGAAAAGAACATTAAGGAATATCTCATTGGTAATCCCTCGGACTCCCAAGCTCATCTTCTGCTTGGTCGCCTCCTAGCTGCTCAAGGAAAGAATGAGGAGGCGCTCGCTCAACTTAATGGAGCTGGCAACGAGGGTGATCCTCAAGTCTTGAAGGAAAAGGCTAATTTGTTGGCGGCGGTTAATCGCGAGGCCGAGGCTCTTCCCATTTACAAACGTCTCGTGGAGCAAAATGCCAACGACGCCCAGCTACGTTACCAATATGGGCTTGGATTGATGCATCAGCATCAGTGGACCGATGCGGAAGCGCAGATGCTGGCCGCAGTCAAACTAAATCCAAACCTAACAAATGCCTATGGCGATCTGGCTATAGCCGCTTCCGAGAACCAGCATTACGACTTGACCTTGAAGGCCCTCGACATCCGCACTAAGCTACTAGGCGAGAATCCTGGAACTTACTTCCTGCGAGCCACTACGTTAGATCACCTGCGTCGGTATCCAGAAGCTACACAAAGCTACAAACAGTTTCTGGCCGCGGCCAACGGAAAGTATCCCGATGAAGAATGGAAGGCGCGGCATCGTCTCGTCGCGATCGAAAAGCTCAAGTGAAGCGACTGCTTCTCATTGCGCTGTTGTTTTTGACTGCCGCCGGATTAACTGCGGACAAGAAGGAGAGTCCTGAGCAGCAAGCTAGCGTGATCGAGGAATTGAAGCAAAAAGTCGCGCGCGATTCAGAACGGGACTTATGCATTGATGCCGCCGAACTGGTACGTGTATTGGTCGAGCAGTTCGACGCCCAGATGAATGCCAGTAAGCTTGAGCCGGCGCAGCAAACACTTACAGACATCGGCACCTACGCAGACAAGGCTCGCGACGGCGCAAAAAACACTCACCACAAACTGAAGCAAGCGGAATTGACGCTCCATAAGGCGTCGCGAAGGTTGGCAGACATTGCTCAATCCTCAGCGGTAGAGAATCGTCCGGCAATTATGGCCATTGTGAAGCGCATCGAAGCCGCCGACGATGAAATCCTGGATCAGATGTTCAAGCACTAAGGCATCACTATGCGCACTCGTCCTTTCATCTATTTCGTTCTCACGTTGGTAATTGCTCTTCCCATGCGTGCACAAGTCCGCGATCGCGATCCGCTCACTGAAAAAGAAGCCGATCAACTGCGCGAGACCGCCATTGAGCCAGAAAAGCGGCTTAAGCTAATGGTGGAGTTTACCAAGGCGCGCATGGTCGCAATCGAGCAGTTGCGTTCCGATTCCAAAATGGCAAAGGACCGCGGGCGAAAGATCCATGACCTGCTGGAAGACGTTGCGACACTTGTGGATGAACTGGACGACAATGTCGAGAATTACAACGAACGCAGCGCAGACTTGCGCAAACCGCTGAAGCTTGTCGTCGAGATGGACAGTGACTTCCAGGCCAAACTGCGGGAGCTAAAGGCAGCTTCTGAGGATCCCAAAAACGTTGATGAAGCAGCGGATTACAAGTTCTCTTTAGAAGATGCGATTGACTCCGTGAACCACAGCGCTGATGCGAGTCGCAAATTGCTGGAAGAACAAAACGTCAAATTCGCGAAAAAGAAAAAGTAGCGCGGGTCGCTGCTGTGTCGGGACGCAGCATGATCTGTCGCTTGCTTTAGCGTGCTAAATTCAACTCAAGTGACCCCGAAGCTCAAGGAGATTTTTTCAGAGGCGTATCGCGAACTGCGTCCACGCGCGCCATTTCCTGAGTTTCATGTTCAGTTCTTCCCTTTTTCTAACATCAACAACACGATCCGCTTGCGCGAGGGACGAGTACTCGTGCGGATCTCAGACATGCTCTCAGGAGCTCCCAGGGACGTGCTACATGCCATCGCACACATTCTCCTGGCCAAGCTGTATCGCAAGGAGATAGAGACACGGCACGCCGCGCGATATCGTCGCTACCTCGGACGCAAAGACGTAACCGGCAAAGCGCACTTGCTGAGGCAACAACGCGGACGAAAGATTCTGTTATCGCCGCAAGGCAGGCACTACGATCTCGAAGCAATATTTGAGGATCTGAATCGGCGCTTCTTTAACGGACTCCTCGCCCGTCCGCTGATGACATGGAGCCGCCACGCTTCGCGGCAAAGTCTCGGCCATTACGATCCTGCTCACAACACGATTGTGATCAGCCGCGTTTTTGATCGCGCAGACATGCCGGGCTATGCAGTGGAATACCTCGTGTATCACGAGATGCTTCACTTGAAGCACCCGGTGAAATTAAATGGAAGCCGTCGATGCGTTCATCCCAAGTCCTTTCAGGATGAGGAAAAACTCTTTCCGGAACTCGAAAAAGCAAAGGAACTGCTAAAGCATTTGTAACAAACAGCGGAGTGCCGGCTGCCTTCGCCCGCGGAAGGCGAGGCTTGTATTGGCTATGATCGTCGATTGGGATGGGGGTTTTCGCAGGCCGGACGGAGGCGCCCGACGCTCCGTTTTAGAAAATCTCATTGATTGCCACTGCTATACTTAATCTTCGCACCCGAACAATCTGCTCTGAAAAGAGGTTGCTCAAGATGTCCTCCCCTGCGCTTGAATATGCGCGGCAGAACCAGCCGCGTTTCCTTGCAGAGCTGAAAGACCTGCTCCGCATTCCCAGCGTTAGCACCCTTCCTCAACATAAGAGCGACATCGAGCGCGCCGCCGATTTCCTCGCAGCCCAAATGCGCACCATCGGCCTCGAGCATGTTGAGGTAATCAAGACCGCGGGCCATCCGCTTGTTTGTGCCGACTGGCTGCATGCCGCTGGCAAGCCCACTGCACTTTGCTACGGACACTATGACGTACAGCCTCCCGATCCGCTGAACGAATGGACCACTCCGCCGTTTGAGCCGACTGAGCGCAACCAGAACCTGTATGCTCGCGGCGCAGTGGACGACAAGGGACAGATGTTCATGCACTTGAAGGCGCTCGAATCACTGATGAAGAGTGGAAACGGGAAACTTCCGATCAACGTGCGCCTATTGCTTGAAGGGGAAGAAGAAGTTGGTGGTGAGGCGATTGCCAAATACATAAGAGACAATGCGCAGAAACTGAGAGCCGACTTTGCTCTCGTTTCCGATACTGAGATGTATGCTCCCGATTTGCCGACACTGTGCGTTGGTCTCCGCGGCATGGTTTACACGGAGGTCGAGGCTCGCGGCGCAAAGGTCGATCTGCACTCTGGAATGTATGGCGGCGCTGCACCGAATCCATTCGTAGCTCTAGCCCAGATCATTGCGAAATTGAAAGATGAGAATGGCCGTATTCTCATTCCGGGATTCTACGATCGCGTTACTACGCCTTCGGCAGACGAGTTGCGAAGCTGGAAATCGCTCCCCTTTGACGAGAAGGATTATCTGGAGCACGAAGTTGGCAGCAGCGAACTCACGGGTGAATCAGAATATTCGGTAGCTGAGCGAACATGGGCACGCCCGACGCTCGACGTTCATGGCATGCCAGGCGGCTTCGTTGCTGCCGGAGCCAAGACTGTGATTCCCGCCAAAGCATCGGCAAAGATCTCGATGCGACTGGTGCCGAATCAGAACCCGGATGAGATCTTCAAGCGTTATTCCGACTATGTGAAGTCAATCACGCCGCGCGGTATTCAGATCAGCATTCGCCAGCTCAGCGGCGCTGATCCCATGCTGATCCGAACGGACAATCATTACGTGCAGGCCGCAAAGGACGCGATGAAAGAAGTCTTCGGCAAAGACACAGTCTTTATTCGCAGCGGTGGATCGATTCCCGTTGTTGCCGATTTCGAGAAGCACCTCCACATTCCTTCAGTAATGATGGGATTTGGACTGCCCGACGACAATCTTCACGCGCCGAACGAAAAATTCCATATCCCTAATTTTTATCGTGGGATCGAATCAATCATTCGCTTCTTTCAGCTTCTTAGCCGTTAAGCAAGCTCAGGAGCTCGGGAACTAAGCAGCTTAGAAGCTGCTTTGTGCTAACATCGCTTTCTTAGCAATCTTCGCTGGGAGGCACGCAGGATATGGCAGACAACGACAGCAACAGCATTGGATGGTTTCTGGCCGGGTTAGGCCTGGGAGCGCTTGTCGGGGTTCTTTATGCTCCGAAATCGGGAAAAGAAACTCGCGACACCATTCTGCAATCCGCAAACGAAGGCCGGGAATACCTCGCCAACCGCGGCCAAGAGTTCCGAGGACAGGTCCAACAGTATGTCCAAAAGGGCAAAGAAACCCTGAGCCGCTCTAAAGATCAGATCACCTCAGCGGTGGAAGCCGGTCGTCAGGCCTATCGCGACGCCGTCGAGCCCAAGGCCTAGAACTGCTACTCCGGTCCATCGCGACAAGGGCGGTGGACCGAGAGCATGCCCATGAACTCCAACCTACTTACTGCCTTCGTCGCAATCACCGCTGTAGCGGTGCTACTGCAGACGTTGCTCCTTGCTGCGATCTATTTCACCATGCGGCAAAGGACTGCGGAGGTACGACGCTTTGCGCTTGAGTTTCAGCGCCGCACGGCTCCGATTATCGAAAACGCACGAGACCTCCTTGCGGATGCAACGCCCAAAGTGAAAGAGATCACTTCGAATCTCACTGAAACGTCTGCCACTCTGAAGCGGCAAGCAACGACGCTGGGAGACGCGGCCGTGGAGATGGCGATCCGCGCAAAGAACAAAGTCGTGGCAGCGGATGACATAATGACCCGGACGCTGGAGCGCGTGGAGAAGACGACCGGAGCTGTACAGAATTCGGTTCTCTTACCGGTCCGCCGCGTGAACGGCATCCTGCAAGGGATCAGTGTTGGAATCGGAGCCTTCCTGAATCAGAAGCGCGAAGTCCGCGAAGAGCGTAAGCGGAGCACGAATGATGAGGGGATGTTCGTTTAGGTAGATACACAACTAAACAGGCTCAGCAGATCCAGCCACCCCCGATCACAACATCCGAGTCGTAAAATACCACGGCCTGTCCGGGTGTGATCGCCCTCTGGGGCTCGTCGAAGGTGACCAAAGCGTAATCGCCGTCCATTCTGACCTCCGCATCCGCGGGCTCGTGACGATGGCGAATCTTGGCCTTCACTCGCATCGGCTGATCGAGGCTCTCAAGGGCGATCCAGTTCAGGCGATGTGCGCACAAGGTTCGCGAGCGCAAGTCATTGTCTCCTCCGACCACGACTTGCCGCTTGTCACCATGCAGTTCGATCACATAAAGCGGCGATCCAGTGGCAACGCCCAAACCCTTTCGCTGTCCTACAGTGAAGTTGTGGATGCCGGCATGAGTGCCGATTACTTCGCCGGACGTCGTTACTAGCTCTCCTGAAGTGTCGGGCAGCTCCTCACCTTGCTCATCGAGGTAGGCGTCGATAAAGCGCTTGTAGTCCCCACCTGGAACAAAGCAAATCTCCTGCGAATCCGGCTTTTCAGCGAGGGCCAGACCGTGCCGATGAGCAAGATCACGCACCTCCGGCTTCGACATGTTCCCCAAGGGAAATAGCGTGCGGCTGAGTTGCTCCTGACTGAGTCCAAAGAGAAAGTAGCTCTGATCTTTGCTCAGATCACAGCCACGTAGCAGAAGCCACCGATCGCGCTCCTCGGAATACTCGACTCGCGCGTAATGTCCGGTCGCAAGCAGGTCGGCACCGATCTGCTGAGCAGTGATCAAGAGCTGATCAAACTTCAAGTGATTGTTGCAGAGACTGCAGGGAATCGGTGTACGGCCCGAAAGATATTCGTCAACAAACGGACGGACCACGTCCCGCTCGAAACGTTCCTGATGGTTAACCACGTAGTACGGAATCCCAAGATGCTCGGCGACGTGCCGCGCGTCGTAGACGTCCTCGATCGAGCAGCATCGGCCCTGCACTTGCTCCGGCATGCCCTCACGTCCAGCAAGCCGCCGCTGGTTCCAGAGCTGCATCGTCAACCCGACAACCGGGTATCCATCAGCATGCAGCATGGCCGCGACAGTGGAAGAATCCACTCCTCCGGACATAGCTACGGCGATGGTCGGCTTCGTCATATGGGTTGGATGCAGTCACAACGGCAAGCCGGGAAGCTTCAGGGAGGACTGACTACCTACATTGATTATAGCTGGTGGCTACAATCGTCGAGCCGACGCGCTATGGCACACGGCGAGCGAACATTGGGTGAGCAGGAAGTATCACAGAGCAGCGAGTGAATTCTGGGCCGGAAGGCAACAGCCGGGTATCCGGGAACTCGTTTATGCGCTCTTTTTCTTCTTCGCAACCTTCTTCGCAGCAGCCTGTGGTTCGTCGCTGATTCGCACCTGGTTCTCACGCTGGTACTCGATGGCGCGTTGCGGACCCTTCTTCTTGCCTTCCATCTGGGCCAAGCTCTGCTTGAGCGCATCCATCAGGTCGACTACTGGCGCGGCCTTCTTAGGCTTCTCGACGCCCACCACGTGCTTGCCCTCCAAGTGGGCCTTGATCAGCTCTTTAACGTTAGTTTCAAAGGTGTCGTAGTACTTCTTCGGTTCCCAATCTGCAGCGAGAGCCTGCACGAGCTGGTGCGCGACCTTCAATTCACCTTCTTTGATCTCTACATCGCTCTTCCCGAAGTTCTCAACCTCGCGGATTTCGTCCTGGTAATACATAGTGTGCAGCATCAACCCACCGGTGTAAGGGCGCAAGAAGACGGTGTACTCGCGGTTGTGCATCGCAAGCTTGGCCACTGCTACGTGTCTGCTCTCTTCCAGAGCTTTCTGCAGAAGGGCATATGGACGCTTACCGGCCTCCTCCGGCATGAGGTAATAAGAAGACTCGAAGTAGATTGGATCGATCTCTTCTGCCTTGACGAATTCCAGAATCTCCATCGCTTTTGCGGTTTTAGGTTCAATTTGCTTCAATTCTTCGGGCTCAATGATCACATACTCGCCCTTCCGAAACTCGTATCCTTTTACGATCTCGTCGCGGCCGATGACCTTATCCTCTTCCGGGCAGATGAGCTGCTGTTTCACGCGCACGTGATCGTCGCGGTGCAGCATGTGAAACGACACGTGATTGGGTCGAGCGCCGGAAAACAGGCGCACCGGCATGGAAATGAGGCCAAACGTCAGATATCCAGTCCAAACGGAGGCAGCCATAGCTATTCCTTATGTGTTTATGCAAGGCCTAACAGCGTAGGAGCGTAATTCTACCCTCGGACCCCGTAAATTCAAGATTACAAACGGTCGCGTTTGTTACGATGCAGATACCCCCAGCAGATGCCGTCCTTGCCACCACCCTCCACGGACGCGGTCTCTAAAGCTGCCGCACCGGTTCGCACCAGCAAGGCGGGCGCTTGGAAACTGTTTGCGTTGGTCCTGATCGGCCTATTCGGCGCGATCTTGGTCAAAACTCCCCTCACACGATTGTTGTCGGTAGTCTTAGTCACAATTGCCTTTGCTGTTTTCGCCAAGATCCTCGGCGGAGTGACTTACATAGGCGCAGCTGCAGGCTTCCTGGTTACATCTCTGCTGTTCCTCTCCAGCGGCCCAGCTATGCTCATTGCAGTGCTCCTTGTGTTTGTTCTCACTCTGACAGCTACGAAGTTCGGTGGAGCGCGCAAGCAATCCTTGACCATTGCAGAGCGCTCCAGTGGCCGCGATGGTGCACAGGTGCTGGCGAACGTTGGAATCTCTGCGATGTTTGGAGCAGTGTCTGCAATAACTCCTTATCGTTTGCCTTTGACGGTCGGAGCCCTCGCTGCGCTCGCAGAGGCAGCCTGCGACACAGTTTCAAGCGAAACAGGAAAGGCTCTTTCTCTCGAAGCCCGGCTTGTCATTTCCGGCAAGATCGTGCCCGCGGGAACTGACGGAGCAATTAGCCTGCCCGGAACCATTTTAGGCGCAATCGCAGCCGCCTTGGTCGCACTCGAAGCAGTCGTCTCAGGCGTACTGGATCTGCACCGAGCTACCATCGTGTCAGTGGCCGGGATTCTCGGAATGCTCGTGGATAGCCTGCTCGGGGCGACGCTCGAGAGGCGTGGCTGGTTGACCAACAACACAGTGAATCTCATCTCGACGCTTGCGGCGGCTTTGCTTGCGATGATTGTCGCGTGGTAAACCAATACACACTTTTTGTCTCATCACTCACGGAGTCACTGCCGCTAGCCCATGAAAACTCGACTTCTACTGATTCTCCTCTCCGGAATCTTCACCGCATCCGCTTTCTCACAGCAATACGACACGCTGATTCGTAATGGAAAAATCGTTGATGGCAGCGGCAATCCCTGGTTCTACGCAGACATCGGAATCATCAGTGACCGCATTGCCTTCATCGGACACGCAGCGGCAGACGTGAAGGCGAAGCACACGGTCGACGCCACCGGGCTAATCGTTTCTCCGGGATTCATCGACATGCTTGGGCAATCGGAGACGAACTTGCTAATCGACAAGCGTGCGATCAGCAAGCTTACCCAAGGCATTACTACTGAAATCACCGGCGAAGGAGAGTCTGTCGCACCGTTCGTAAAATCGGACTTAGTGGAACAAAAGGACTTCCTCGAACACTTTCATCTCACCATCGACTGGGAGAGCCTTGATCAATATTTCAATCGCTTAGCCAAGCAAAGCCCGGCCATAAATCTGGGGACTTATGTCGGTGCCGGCCAAGTACGAAAGAAAGTTCTGGGCCAAGTCAATCGTGCGCCAACCCCGGATGAATTAAAGGACATGGAAGAGTTTGTGGGCGATGCCATGCTCGACGGTGCCATGGGAATTTCGACAGCGTTGATTTACGCGCCGTCAAACTATGCACAAACCGACGAACTGATCGCTCTCGCCAAGGTAGCTTCGAAGTACGGCGGAATCTACGCTACCCACATGCGCAACGAAGGGGACGACGAGATGCAGGCGCTGGATGAGGTCATCCGAATCTCGCGCGAGGCGAACATCCCCGTTGAAATTTTCCATTTGAAGGTCTCGGGAAAACAGAATTGGGGAAAGATGCCGCAAGTCGTCTCCAAGATTGAGGGTGGGCGAGCCAATGGCATCGATGTCACGGCCGATCAATATCCCTACGTTGCCTCCGCTACTTCGCTTGGCGCGCTCATTCCTCCGAAGTACCACGAGGGCGGAGCTGAGGCCCTGGTGGCGCGATTGAAGGACCCTAAGACAAAGGAAGCGATCCGGCAGGAACTTGAGGGCGGCAAAGGATACGAAAACATGTGGCGCGGAGTAGGCGGCCCTGAGGGTGTGATGCTCGTCTCCACCATTGTTCCCGAACTTAAACAATATGAAGGACGCACCGTCGCTGAAGTGGCTCGCATGCAGAACAAAGAGCCATTCGACACTATCTGTGACCTTTTGATCCAGAGCAAAGACGGCATCGGTGCAGCCTACTTCAGCATGCAGGAAAACGATGTCCGCCTGGCGATGCAGCAGCCTTGGGTAAGCGTCGGCACTGATTATGGCGAGGTGGCGCCTGACGGCCTTCTTGGCGAATCAAAGTCTCATCCGCGCGCCTACGGAAGCTTTACTCGCATCCTCGGCAAATATGTTCGCGAAGAGCATCTCCTAAGGCTGGAAGACGCGATTCGCAAGTTCACCTCCCTTCCTGCACAACGTATGCGTCTCGACCATCGCGGTCTCTTGCGTGAGGACTACTTTGCCGACATCACGATCTTCAATCCCACGAAAGTGCTTGATGTGGCGACGTTTGAATCGCCAAATCGTCCCAGTGTGGGAATTGAATACGTGTTCGTGAATGGTACTCTCGCGCTCGAAGCCGAGAAAGTCACAGGACAGTACGGCGGTCGTCCCCTTCGCGGGCCGGCTTACCAAGCCCGGGGAATTGCTCCAGAAGGACTAGCTCCACGAGGAAGTGTCCGTGGGTTTGTAAGCGATACCGATGGGTGGCCGCTGCCTCGCACCAAACTCTCCTTGACCGATGCCTCTGGTAAGGAAATCGGAAGCGCAACTTCGGGACGGGAGGGCAAATACGAAATCCCGATGGAACAACCGTGTGAGAATTGCGCGCTCAGCGCCTCTCGGATGGGATTTACTGCCCAGAAGCGTGCCTTCACGTTTAATGGATCAAACCCCCTTTGGTTCGGTTTTGCGCTCGAAAGAGCCCAGTAAGCCCCATTAATACGCGATCCATCACAGGATTTTTTAACCTGAGCTGCTGCAAACGAGGGAGAAGGATTTGCATCTCATTTCGAGTGTCACTCATCTGCAACTTCGCGCGTGGAATTTGCGTACTAGAGGATGAGAGTTAAGTAGTTCATGAATTTAAGACTGTTAAAGATTCAGGCCTTCGTAGTCGCAGCAACGCTCTCCATTGCAATCCTGCTGTTTGCCGCGCAGAAACATAGCATTGGAACCGGGCCGCAGTTCCGGGCGGTTGTTGACCTCACCGCCTCGACAACGCTGAAAGTCGATCTGAGCTCATCGCACAACACGATCTTGGTGGCTCCAGCGAAGATCGGAGGCGTGTGGACAGTGGATACCCTTCCGGCGACCCGGCTAGTTGCACCGCTGGCGGTGATTGAAGCGCAACACAAGAATTTTCCTGATTCGGAATCACTAGTCACTATGAATGATGTGGCTGACTATGAACGCGATCATGGAGCTGTCCCACAAGGTGCCCTTGTCCTGCTGACGTCAAAGCTGGAGCAGACACCTCGGTTTAGTGAGGATGCTCTGCACTTTCTGGTTGAAGCCCGGAATATCGTTGGAATTGGCAATGCCGGAACGACAGTCACATCCTCAACTGAGGATCGCTATCTTGCTACCAAGGGCATTTACGAACTGGAGAACGTAACGAATCTTTCGTTGGTTCCGCGCTCCGGAGTCATTGCCATCGCGGCGCCAGAGAAGATCGATGGGGCAAGCGAAGGACCTGTTCGGCTCATGGCATTGGTGAGGTAGCCTTTAGAATCCTAACTTCCACGCTGTATAGCTCATAACCTCCCGCAATTTCACTTTCGTCCGCTGCCAATGACTCGATAAACGAGAATCTGGCCGTGGCGACGCATATGCGGTCACGCCTTCGCGTTCCAACATCCTCTTCACGCGGAACATATGATACCCATCACTCACCGCAAGACAGGTGTGCAGGTGATTTGTTCGGAAAATGTTGGCGATGCGTGCCGCCGATTCGCTGGTGTCGCCGCTCTGCGTTTCAGCTATGACTGCCCCGTCTGGCACTCCGCGGGAGACGAGATAGTCTCTGCCGACACCTCCTTCTGTAAAACTTGGATCATCGGCCGCTCCCCCGCTGGTGATGATGAGCGGAGCAAATCCACTCTTAAATAGTGTGTATGCGTGGTCGAGCCGCGCACGATAGATAGGCGATGGATGGCCGGCATACTCCGCTGCGCCAAACACGACAATGGCGTCTGCCTTCCGCGATTCATCGCGATCTGCCTGACGGCTAACAAGCCAGAAGATCGTTGCCACCCAAACCAGAACTGCCGCAACGATCGCCACGATGAAACGCAACCAAATTCGCGGCCTAGGGATACTCGACATCAGTGCCAGAGGATCTGCGAAATTTCTTCCGCAGGAATTGCGCCCTCCCGGATGATCTGCCACTGCGTCAGATCACCGCTCAGATCGACGATCGTTGTTGGCGTGTCGCGCTCTGTGGGCCCGCCATTAACGATGATCGAAATGCGATCTCCCATCTGGTCGCGAACGCATTCGGCTGTAGTGCACTCCGAGGCTCCGAGCAGGTTCGCGGACGTTGCCGTAATGGGAAATCCGATCTCACGGATAATGGCAACTGGAATCGCTGCCGATGGTACGCGCAGTGCGACGTTTCCCGTATTGGCCGTTACCTTCAACGGGAGGCGCGAACTCGCTTTGACGATGATCGTGAGTGGTCCAGGCCAATACTTGTCTGCGAGTTCATGGAAAACATCGGGAACATTGCGGGAAAGATCTTCGGCCTGGTCAACGCTCTCAACCAACAACGACAGTGGCTTATGGCGCGAGCGGCTCTTGATCTCGTAGATCCGCTCGACTGCTCGAAGGTTCACCGGATCGGCGGCGAGGCCGTAAAAGGTGTCGGTTGGCATGCCCAGAACCTGGCCTTGGCGAATGCGGTCGGCAGCGTAACTTACGAGCTTTTGTTCCGGCTGGCTGTTGTTGATCTTCAGGAGTTCTGCCGGCAAAGGCGCCTCTTGTGTACGAAGTGTGAAACGCGAAGGGTAAGCATAAATCATCGTTGCAAGAGCGTCACCAGCACGGTTGGCCCGGCCTTGCGGCATACAATGAGCTGAGAAATGCCACAAGTCGCATCAACTCGGTTACGTCCAGTTACCAGCCCTCAGAACACTCTGGTAAAGGAGCTTCGGCAGGCCTTCAGTCAGGGCCAGGCTGTCGACCGCCTGTTTGCCGTTGAAGGCATACGGCTGATCGAAGAGGCTATCCGCAGCCGGCTAAAGGTACACGCGCTGTTCGTTAGTGAATCCACTCAAGCCAAGGCGCAGAGAGTCCTGGACCAGCTCACTCGGCATGCCGACGCTGTCCTGTTGCCCGATCGAATATTCGACAGCGCTGTGCTAACCGAGCATCCACAGGGAATCGCGGCGCTGGTTAAGGTGCCAGAGCATCATTTGCAATCGCTGTTCGATGCCGGACCTGCGTTGCTCGTGGTGGCTACCGCCATTCAAGATCCCGGGAACCTCGGCACCCTGGTTCGTTCCGCTGAAGCCTTCGGAGCCAGCGGAGTCGCCGGCCTCGAAGGAACTGTCAGCCACTGGAATCCGAAGACCGTGAGAGCCTCCGCCGGATCGATCTTCCGCTTGCCAGTGCTTAAGACAGACGCTTCGGAATTGTTGACAGAGCTTCGCAGTCGACAGACACGAACCATAGCCTTAGTGGCTCCCCACGGCGACGGTAGCTCGAGGGATGGCAGCAGTCCACGCTCGCCAATTGCACTGCAGGAAGCGGACCTCACGACTCCCTGCGCGCTCTTCGTGGGCAATGAAGGTTCTGGAATACCTCGCGAGCTGCTAAGCCAAATCGATCAGTTCGTCGCCATTCCTCAGGCACGAGTTGAATCCCTTAACGCGGGAGTCGCGGCCTCAATCGCACTTTACGAGGCTCAGCGCCAGCGGAGCATCCCGCGATGAGCCTCTTCTCTTCCCTTCCAGATCGGGAAGCCTCAAAGGCGGCATCCACACCTCTGGCGGAACGAATGCGTCCGCGTTCGCTCGATGAAGTCGTCGGCCAAGAGCATTTGCTTGCACCTGGAAAGCCTCTGCGCCTGCAGATCGAGCGCGACGATCCCGGTTCGATCATCTTCTGGGGTCCTCCCGGAGTAGGAAAGACAACGCTGGCCCAGATCATTGCGCGAGTCACGAAAGCGGATTTCATCGAATTCTCCGCCGTTCTCAGTGGAATCAAAGAAATCAAGCAAGTGATGGCCGACGCCGCAAAGGCGCGAGACTTTGGCACACGAACGATCGTCTTTGTCGATGAGATTCATCGCTTCAACAAGGCGCAGCAAGACGCTTTTCTCCCGCACGTAGAAAAAGGCAACATTCGCCTGATCGGCGCAACCACGGAAAACCCTTCGTTTGAAATCATTTCGGCGCTGCTCTCGCGCACACGTGTTTATGTCCTCAAGCCGCTAACTGAGGCGCACATCGTCACCCTGCTGCGTCGCGCCCTTTCCGATGGCGAGCGCGGATTAGGAGATATGGGGGTGAGCATCGACGATGAGGCCCTCGCCAAAATCGCCGCCTACTCCAGCGGCGACGCTCGTTCCGCTTACAACGTACTCGAAATCGCAGCTAAACTCGCCCAAGACCGAGCCAAAACGGGACAAGCTGCCAGCATTACGTCGGATCTGGTTGCCGACGCTCTACAGAAACGAATTCTGCTCTACGACAAGTCAGGCGAAGAGCATTTCAATCTAATCTCAGCGCTACACAAGAGCGTGCGCAACAGTGACGTGGACGCATCACTCTACTGGCTTGGTCGGATGCTTGCAGGGGGCGAGGACCCGCTCTACATCGCACGACGTGTGGTTCGCATGGCGGTTGAAGACATCGGACTAGCTTCTCCTCAGGCCCTCGGAGTCACACTGGCAGCCCGCGATGCCTACGATTTTCTTGGTACGCCAGAGGGCGAACTCGCACTCGCACAGGCGGTGGCATACCTGGCGCTTGCTCCTAAATCGAACGCGATCTACACCGCTTTTGGTGAAGTGCAAGAGGATGTCGAGAAAACCGCCGCCGATCCTGTGCCGCTGCATTTGCGCAACGCGCCCACTCCGTTGATGAAATCCTTCGGTTACGGCCACGGATACCAGTATGCCCATGATCTCGAATCCAAGGTCGCCGACATGCAGTGCCTGCCCGATAACCTTCGCGACCGCCGCTACTTCCACCCAACCGACGAAGGCTTCGAGCGCGAACTGCGAAAACGAATGGAAGAGATCATTCGCGCTAAGGGACAGACCAAACAAGGCCGCAACCAGGAATAGTCAGTACCGTCTGCGGTAGCAGATGGGGTCAGGCTGGCCGCACCCGCTCGCTACCGCAGACGGTACTGACACGATCCGCTGACCCGATTCCTTTCACCTCCAACTGCCAAAACAAAAACGCGAACATATCCGTAAGCTCCTCGACTTGCTTCGACATCGGCTTCCCGGCCCCGTGTCCAGCCTTCACATCGACTCGCATCAGGATTGGACGCTCTGTGCTCTGGCCGTTAGCTGCCTGCGTTTGCAGCATCGCGGTCATCTTCTTCGCGTGCATCGGATCGACACGTGTGTCGGTGTCGGCGGTCATGAACATTACTGCTGGATATTCGGCATTAGCCTTCACATGGTGATAAGGCGAATAGTCGTACAACCAGTGAAACTGCTCGGGATCTTCTGACGATCCGTATTCGGGAATCCAGAGTTTGGCGATCTGGAAGTTCTGATATCGCAGCATGTCAAGCAACGGTACTTGACAAATCACAGCTCGAAACAGCTCTGGACGCTGCGTGAGGACCGCGCCAACCAGAAGTCCACCATTACTCCCGCCTTGAATCACAAGCCGCTTCGGATTCGTGTATTTTTCCGAGATCAAATACACAGCTGCGGCGACGAAGTCATCGAAAACATTCTGCTTATGATCGAGCATGCCGGCGCGATGCCAGTCTTCCCCGTATTCCGAGCCACCACGCAGGTTGGCAAGAGCAAAGACACCTCCACGCTCCAGCCATAAGTACACCGAGGCGCGAAACGCAGGTGAGTTGCTAACGTTGAAGCCTCCGTATCCACTCAGCCAAGTCGGATTTTGTCCATCAAGCTTCACATCCCTGCCATGAACAACAAACATCGGAATTTGTGTTTCGTCTTTGGAAGGATAGAAAACCTGGGTCACAACGTATTGCTGGCAATTGATCGCGCCCCGTAACGATTCCCATAATGACACCTCTGCATCGGGAGACTTCATATCAACGCGATACACAGTTGTAGGCACCGTGAACGACTGGAAGTTGAAGAAGGCGTCGTCGCTGTCGTAGTTGCCTCCGACTCCGGCTAGCGAGCCGAGCCCGGGCAGCGCGACATCCGACAAATGCCTTCCTTCAAGATCAAATAGTTTGATCTCGGCCGTGACATCTTTTTCGTAGGTGAGGAACAGTTTTCCACCGATTACATGGGCGCCCTGGAGGACAGCATCGCGAGCTCCTGGAGTCTGTGGAATGATCTCCAGCCAATGCCTACGAGCAGGTGTACCGACATCCGCTTTTAATACGCGGAATCGAGGCGCATCCTCGTTGCTGGTCACGTAGATGGACCCGCCGTAGATCTCGCCAGCATAGAGAAAATCCTTGCCCTCGGTAATTTCAATCGGCGAAGCATTTGAAAGCAGATCCAGGAGGAAAAGATCGACTCGCGTCCAGCCGTGGCTTACCGCAATCAGCAACCAACAATCATCATCAGAGATGGTGACGTTCGGCCAGGCCTGCGGATCCTTGTCATCAAGGAAGATCCGTTTGTCGTTCGAACCGTCGCTCGCGTGACCCAGCGAATGGTAGAACACCTTGCGGTAATACACTTCCTCCCCAGCCGGCACCTCTCCTGGATTGGGATATCGCGTATAGAAGAAGCCGGAGTTGTCGTGCTTCCACGCCACACTCGCCGCACGCGTCCACTTGATCTTCAGCGGAAGCAATTCGCCCGAAGCCGTCTCAATCACCTGCAAATCGCTGATCTCGGACCCATTTTCGGATGTGCCGAAGCAGACATACTTGCCATCGTGACTCGGATACCACCAATCCAGCGCCGTTGTCCCAGACGCATCCCATGTGTTGATATCCACCAGTGGCCGATCACTGCCATTCAGTACTTGGCGAACATAAAGGACTGCCTGATTCTGTTTACCCTCGCGCTTTGTATAGAAATAGCAGTTGCCACCAATTTGCGGAGCGCCGATTACGCCGATACTCAGAAGTTGCTCGAGTCGTCCGCGAATCTCATCGCGTCCAGGGACTTGATTAAGCAAGCCGCGCGTCCATGCGTTTTGCTCCTCGACGAAGCGCAGCGTTCGCGGATCGCTCGGGTCTTCGAGATATCGAAATGGATCGCGAATCGTGATCCCATGCATCGTCTCTTCGACGGTTTCTTTCTCCAGCGCCGGAGGTCTAGTCAAACTCGATATCAAGGTCATGAGTTCAGATTAACAAGCAATGCGGAGACAAGGAGGTCGCGCGGGGCTGCCAAGCCGTGTATCGATTTTTCGTGCTGCAGCAAGGACAAATTTCGCTGTTGTTTCAGGAACAGCGAATTTATCAGCGAATTTAACAGCGAATTTTTTTCTGCTTTCGTTGCGCGCAACGGACAAATCCGAGCAAACGACTTGTCGACAGACACTTAGAGCGAATGCCGCATCTGCGGTCGCGCAAAAGAACAATGAATAACAGCGAATTAACAGTGAATCTCCGAATTCGCAATCCGTTGCTCGCACTTCGAATCCCGATCCAGGAATGTTCCGCCAAGCCCCGCTAACCTCGCCCATCCAGATTTCGATTGACCGCGGTTTTGGAAACGTGGTGCCACCGAACTACGTTCGGTGCGAACGGGAGAGTAAACGGCAACAGAGTAAGAAGCTCACCTCCCACCCGGCTTCGCTCAAAACTCCAGCGACCCGGGACTATAAGCCAGACAAGTGGCCCGCAAACATCAGCTATGCTATAAAAGAAAGACAACTTAACCGCGACGCATCGTCCTCGCGTTCGGCAAAGACGACACTCCTCAGTAGCTCAATGGCAGAGCATCCGGCTGTTAACCGGAGGGTTGTAGGTTCGAGTCCTACCTGAGGAGCCAATCTTTCAATGGGTTAGCTGATCCTGCGATCAGTTAAAA
>Ga0126371_10000104_pt1 | contig 61503 bp, 63 predicted proteins | sample PanSoiMetaPlot_4_FD_110145 | JGI IMG/M metagenome (GOLD analysis project Ga0126371, IMG submission 110145) | Tropical forest soil microbial communities from Panama - MetaG Plot_4 | ecosystem: Environmental > Terrestrial > Soil > Tropical forest > Bulk soil | place: Panama | collected 2016-02-17
GCTGGCTGGTTTCGATCTCAATTTCCATTGCGCCGCCCGACTTGAGCACGGCGACCTTGCGGATCTGTGCGGTGCCATTGGCAGGCGCGGAAGGTGGAGGAACAGGTGCTGGGGCCGGAGCGACGGCCTCCATCGCAGGTTTGACCACGGTCGCCGTCGTGAGGGTTGCCTCTGCCGGCGCGGCGGCAGTCCGCTCGATGGTGATCATCGGGCGCTTGGCAGTGGTCACGAGTGATGCTTTCGGAGTCGGCGTTTCCGCTGATGCCATTTGCGGTTGCGTGGCACGAACCGTCAACTGCGGCCTCGGCGGTTCAGGAGCAGGCGTCGCAACAGGCGTGGCCGATGCGGCTTCTCGGATGGGTTCAGACGCTTGCGCAGGCTGTGTGGATGCGAGCTGTGTGGCCGCAGGCTCTGGCGCAGTGTGCGCTACAGCTGGGGGCGCTGGCGACGCGTTCGGTTCAGCCGGATGCCCGGCTTCCGATGGAGGCGTCGACTCATTCGCAACTTCAGTCGGAGTCGACTGCGAGCTCGCTCCGAGCAACTTGATCGTCACAGAGGTGCTTGTCGGTACTAGCCGAAACTCCTGCGCCGATTTCAGATCAATCACAACGCGAGTCATCGGAGGCTTGGCAGAAAGCAACGAGGTCCGCACTCCTTTGACCTCGCCCTGACGAACGGCGACGCCGTGCAACTCCGGAACTGGCAACGCGTCAGGAAAATCGATCACCAGGCGATCAGGCTCGGTGAGCACCTGCGTAAGCGGCATGACGCGCTTGGTGGTTTCAATCTTGATTTCCGTGACGCCGCCGGCATTGGCCACGCTGACGTGGCGTACCTGCGCATTCTGCGCGGCAATATTTGTGGGAATCATAACGGCCGAAAAGGCCGCCAGAATGGACACACAGACGATCTTGGGGGAGAAAGTCATTCTTACACCTGACACACTTAGGGTTACCGGGAATTGTAGCAGCGGAGACCGGTGGAAAATTACACGTTAGTCGTAGTACCCAAGATGCCGGGATACCAGACTTTTAGCCCTGTTTTCGAAGTCTTGAGGAATTGGGCACTTTCCGGAGAAGCTAATTATCCCCATACCGGCCAAGAGATCCCGAAAAATTGACCGCTACATCAGGCTGACGTACAGTACCCGCACCTGCCGCTGGTGTGTTCTCCGGGCCACTAAATCTTCAATCCTCTGGAGCCGTGCTATGCCGCGTACGCCCCTTGTGACCCTCGAACTGGCTTTTTTGTTGGCGCTTACCCTCAATCTTTCGGGTTGCGGCAGCAGTTATTCGGGAACCACCCTGCAAACCATCGATATCGCGCCGATCAGCCCAAGCATAGCTGTTGGCGGAACGGTGCAATTTACCGCGACGGGCCACTATTCCGATAACACCACCGCCGACCTCACCAAGCAATCCAATTGGACGTCGAGCGTGACCACGGTCGCTACCGTCGATAACCTGGGAACGACTCCGGGGCTGGCGCATGGGGTGGGCGCGAGGCAATCGAACATCACCGTCTCATTCGCGCAGGGGTCGAGCAGCCTCAATGCCAGCACGAACGTGAACGTGCACTAGCCGATGAGATGTGTCCGCCCGACGGACAGAAGAAGGTTGGGTATCGACTGGCAGCTGTCTATGAAGCTGAGCTGTGTCCCGCGCAGTGCATGACACCCAGATATTGGTTCCATGGCCCCACAGCCTCCGCATATTGATGCGCCATGATCCTCGAGATCTGGTGCAGGTGCGTCAGGTCATGTCCTACCCAGGTCGCCAGTAGCTGCGACATTGTCACCGGGCCCAACGAAGGATGCTTCCCGCGCCGTTCAAAATCCGCGGACTGCAGGTTCAACTTGCGCAACTCGGCGAGATTTTCGGAACGCACGCGGGCAAATTCGTCCAACAACTGCGCGAGAGACTTGCCCTGAACTTCGCGTTCGTGACCCCAGCGGTCGAATGGCACGAACGCTTTTGTATCTCCAAATTCGAGGATCGTTTTGACGCGCGGAACCCAGTCCGCGCGCTCGCCGTGGATGAGATGGCCGACAACTTCAAATGCGCTCCAGGTCTTTTCACCCTCATTGCTGCGGGTCCACGATTCCGGCAGATCGCGCAGCAGAACGTTGAGCGTCGCGGGAGTGCGTTCAAGCAACGCAATCGTATCCTGCAATTGGAACATCGCCTGTTCTTTTTCCATAGATAGATCAGATGTGGGAGTCGAAGCGCAGGGTGCGGAAGTTGTGTGAAGTCCTGGCTGCAGGGACGCAGCCTTCTCACGGATTTCAGTAAGAGGGCGAAACTTCTGCGCTATACGTCGACGCAGCCGGTCGTTCTTGCAGGCGATCTTTCGTAGTGAGCTCGAAGCCAAGGGTTGTCATCAGATCTCCCCATGCCTCTTCTATCCAGGCAACACAAGATTCGGGCAACGAGGTTCGCCAACCACCCGATGTCGCAGCGCGAATCATGGGGATGTCCTGACGGCGATTCTTGGTTCCGACCCATACTTGCGCGTCTTCTTTCTCGAGCATGCGCAGCCGGTCGGCAGCACTCAATTCGAGGACTCGCTTGATTCGATCGGGTCCGGCGTTGACGCCGAGGAACGTCGCCAGCCGTTCGATCTCTCGCGGCCCGTCTTGGACCATATCTTCGTATCGGAGTAGGAGGAAGTTCGAATCACCACCGCGAGTGCTAACCCAGCTCGCTACGTTCTCTTTCCAGGTCCCCCAGTCTTCCGATCCAAGCGTCCCCTTGATGAAATCTTCGACGTAACGTTCCAGGGGATACGCATCGTCAATCTGGCGATACTTTCGCTGGAAGTGGTAGTAGGAGAGTGCAACGTCTCGCGGATCACGGACAACATAAACAATTCGGCGATAGCGGTGATCGAAGTACTGGTGGCTCTTGATGTAGCGAGGCCTTGGCGTACGAAGGAGAGCGCGGTTCGACTGATTACATGTATCGGGAACCAGTTCCTCAATGTTCGAGAGTCGCACTTCGATGTCGGGATGTACGAGGTTCGCGACCAGGAATCGTGTCCACAAATTTCCGGACCTTGCATACGAGACGATGAAGGTGTCGTCAGGATAGACGCGAAAGTTTCGCCCTGCCTGATCGGTGCCGAGCACATAGTTGATCGTGCTTTTTATGCCGTAGATCATTCCTCTCGTGCGCCTCAAGAATTCGATTTGATGCGTGCTGCCGGTGTCCCCAGTTTCGAGCTTCGCGATTGCGGAATTACGCCTTAACTGACCAATGCAGCCGGTTCCGCTGTTTGCTTGACCGGAAAGGTAGTGGTGTCCGGTTCATGCGCGTCCTGCGGTTGAACGATTTCGCGTCCATCATGGCGCCGGATCTTCCACCGACCTTCAATCTTTTCGACAACACTGACCGTTCCCGTGCTCGGGCCGCCTCGAACCGGCACTTTCGCGGAATCGCCGTCTTCAATGATCGTCGTGGCAGCAAGCAAGTTGCGGACATGCGTCACCGCCAGGACGTGCCCGGTGGTCGTGTCGGCCAACGCCAGCAGTTGTTTCAGACGATGCGAATAGCGGCCATAGAACTGGTAGAACGATTCGCCGCTTGGTGCAGCCAAATCCGGGTGCTGATTCAGCAGATTAAGGAAAGGGATGATGTCTTTGATTCGCTGTCCACCGAAGGCGCCTAAATTCCACGGTCGGAGTTCCTTGGTTGCCATCACTGGGGCCTGCACCCTTCGGCGGAGGATCTCTGCGGTCTGGCGGGCGCGCCGCAGGTCGGAACAATAAATGACTTCGATGGGATAGCCCTTGAGGATCTCAGACGTTTCGACGGCTTCCTGTTTCCCTTTGTCGTCGAGCGGGATATCGAGCCAAGCTCGGAGCCTCTCGTCCGCTCCCGGACTATTGAGCGACGTGTGTCCATGCCTCACCAGAATGAGCTTCCCCATATTCCTCGTTTCCGTTGCATTGACTACCGAAAGTCTACTAAGTAAATAGACTTACATGGATTAAGAGCAATTGGGCGGCCATCACGAAATGAATTGTTACGGGAATGTTAATGCGGCATTTAGGCGCAATAACCGGGATTTGGCCGAGACCGCAAGTGAAAGGTATTGCACATTCTGGATATTTCGATCGTTCGATTCCCTCTTGTAGGTCTGAGATCGAGCTTCAGTTCGTTCCGGTCTTCGGCTTGAGAATCGCGCCCAGAATGTCGGGTTGACCTTGGACCTGTTCGAGATGCGGGATCTTCTCGCCGTCGTAGTAAGGAATCGAGTACATCTTGAAGACCTCGCTTGCCTCGGCGATGACTTCGATGGGCTGATGTGTTTCGTGAGCAGACTTAAGTGCATCACGAAGCAGGTCGGAGGAATACTTCCGGCTGTTGATTGCGATCAGCTTCATTCCGGGTCCAAGCCCCGCCGTAAACGCAGGCGAGCCGTGGATCACATCGTAGAGCTCGCCGTCGCGCCCGACCGAGATGCCAAGCGAGTCGGTAAGGTCCGTGTGTTTGCCATCCTTTTGAAGCGCGCTCAGAAAGCCGTTCGGCTTCTCGTTGTAGACCAGCTTCCATCCGCCGCGCTCGATGCCACTGAGCGGCGCATGCGTGCTCGCGTTCTTTACACGCTCCTTCAAAAGCGAGGCCCAATCGTAAGGCGTGACTTCGTTCAGCGTGCGGACCACGTCGTCGAAGGTGTACGGCACGACTTTCGGTGAGCCGCTTTCGCCACCGTGAAAGCGGCGGCAGAAGTCGTCCATCGATCGCTGGCCCTTGGTCTGTTGACGAATGATGCTATCGACTTCGAGCCAGATCAGTTCGCCCTCGGGATAGTAGTCGAGGCTGCGGCGCCAGTTCTGCCATTGCGAGCCAAGCATTCGCAGTGTCTGCACAGAGACGGCCGTATCTTCGAGCGGCCGCCAGGTGCGTCCTGCGCGATGATCGAGTACGGCTGCGGTAAAGGCGAGCGCGTCGCGATATTGTTCGGGCGTCCACAGACCCGAACGCGCAGTGAGCACGTCCCCGAGATATTCCGTGAGGCCTTCGTAGACCCAGAGCAGGTCGCCGATCATCGGCTCCTGATAATTCTTGGTGGCGAGTCCTGCAGGCCGACGGTATTTGCCATTCCACGAGTGGGTAAATTCGTGCGGAAGTAGGGCGGCATCGAGCATGTGATCGGCGGGATCGAGCAGCGTGCGCCCGCCCGTGCTGTTGTCGCTTGATTCGTGGTGCTCGAGGCCGTGATGTCCCACGACTCCGCTCAGCGTGTACAGGAAGTGGTATTGGCGATAGTGATGAGCGCCGAAAAGCGCGTCGGCTTCGGCGACGAGCTTGCGATAAGCCGAGATGTCTGCTGGCGACATGGCGATTGCTTCTTCGGAGTCGCCGACCATGTCGATGAAATGCGCGGGCATTTCCCCTGCGGGAACGAGTTCGATCTGCTTGTAATGAACACCGGCAATTAGGGGAGAATCGACCAGAGTGGTCAGCGACACGGGGTTGAACTCAACATCGCTGCCGGTCGAATGCGCGGTGGTCAGCGTTGTGCCGAACTTCCACCCCTCGGGCAGATGGACCGAGGGCACCACCTGCACCGCATCGGACGCGAGTCCCTGCGGATACAGCACGACCTGGTTCCAGTTGAGATCGAGTAGATTGCTGGAGGCTGCCGGGCCGCCGCCGCCCGCGCTATCCGCTGAGATCAAATCGAACGTTGCTTCCACCTCGGTGACGCCTGTCGGAACGTCGACGTGGAACGAGTACATCTCAATCGGATCGCGGTGCCAGGTGAGCTCTTGCGATCCGGCGCGGAAATGAAGACCCGTAAGGTTCGCGATGGGGCCACTCGGCCGATGATTGCCGGGAATCCACTTGGGATAGACGAAGACTGCGTCGCCCACCGTGGCGGGGATGGTTTCAACCGAGTGGAAGAAGTTGCGAGGAGCGTCCGTCAGATCGACCTTGAGACGGATTGGATTGCTGGTATCAGCGGCGAAACAACACCCAAAGAAAGCGAGGATGCAGAGAAAAAATCGGCGCACGCGAAAACCCCGGCTGAAAAGTAATCGGAGAGCTTAAAAGAGAATGACTCATGCAGCAAGGGGCTAGTAACGGCCCCAACATGTGATCTGCTGGGCGGTCAGCAAAGCTGCGAGGGACTTTCTCTCGATTGAGCTAGCTGCGGCCAAGTTGGTGGCGATAGCGGGTGAACGCTGCTGCCAGTCCGGTCGCAAACAGGATCACCGTCCCGGGCTCGGGCACTTCGGCGGGCGGCGCGCCGCAACCGGCATTGTTCTTCCCTTTTTTTCCGCCGCTTGACTCAGAGCCTGAATCCGACGTCCCCGTGCCGCCGTTGCCTTTCTTCGTCTTTCCCGGGCCGCAACTCGGCAGCGGAGGGGGATAGAGCGTGAGTGCTCCACCGTTGTTCGCGATGAGACCGTAGCCGGGAATCGCGGGTCCGAAAGATTGCAGCGCTGGGCGTGTCAGAGCGGAGTCGAAATCAACGGGATAAGGCGCAACTGTTCCGGCGCCGACTTTGACGGGATCCTCCATCTTCGCGATGGGTGGTTCCTGCGGCGATACTTCCTTGCGGGCGGTTTCCGAGACCTGGTTCGCGCAGCGGGTGCGCAGGGTCATCTTGCCGTCCGTGATTACTTTTTCGCCCTTACGGAGCAGGACCCGCTTGGTTGTCCAGTAAACGTGGCCGACGATGCGGTACGACACATAGACCGTGCGGTCCTCCGTCAACTGAACCACGCGTGCACGGCGAAAATCGAATCCTTTGTAGTGAGAAGCGAGCACCGGATCGTGTTCGAACGCCTCTGCCAGCTCCTTGGGATCGTGCACTCCTCCGGGAACCAGCGAATACGGATAGACCGGCCGTGGGGGCTTCGCAACGCTCGGTTGCGCTTCGGAATCGGGAGCGGCACTGAAAGCCAGCTCGCGATGGACGTCGGTATTGCCCCACTGCGCCGCAGGCTGAGACCTGAAAGAAGACCGGAGGTAGGAGGCAAAATCGAACGGCAGCAGGGCTGCTCCTGCCAATCCTCCCAGGAGAAACACCGCGCAGAACAGAACTCGACGATAGTGGCGATTGCGACGGTGCCGTCGCGTGCGACGACGAACGCGCACACGTGTTGCGTTAGGGTCGATCACAACAACTCCTACTCACAGTCTTGCTTTAGGGTCTGCGGGATCGAAGTCGGGGGAAACTTCACCAACTTCGGTGCAGTTACGCTTCCACTCAGGCAAGACTAAATGCGTTGCAAATACAGGGGAATGGCTCGTTAGTGCCGAACACCATAACACAACAGTGAAGGCATTTGCACTCGGAACGGACCGTGCTAGGATTGCTTCTCCCGTTTTGAATCCGTAGCTTAGCTTGATGGTATAGGTCGGATCTCGATACAATGGAGCTTCCTTATTTAGCTCTAATTGGAGTTCCTACGTGAAAGCACCCCCCCGGATTCTGGTGACCGGCGCCGGCGGATTTATCGGTCATCATCTGGTCAAGCGCCTGAAAAAGGATGGCTTTTGGGTCCGCGGCATCGACGTGAAACCCACCGACTACGAAGCCAGTCCCGCGGACGATTTCGCTCTGCTGGACCTGCGGTTGTGGGAAAACTGTCTGCAGGCAACCAAGGACATCGACCAGGTCTATAACCTTGCCGCCGACATGGGCGGGATCGGCTACATTACGGCCAATCACGCCGATATTTCCCGCAACAATATCCTGATCAACACCCACATGCTCGATGCGAGCCGGCTGAATGGCGTGAACCGCTTCCTGTTTTCGTCCTCGGCGTGCGTCTACCCGCAATACAAGCAAAATGATCCCGATGTTACGCCCTTGAAAGAATCGGACGCGATGCCGGCCGACCCCGAGCCCGGCTATGGCTGGGAGAAGCTTTTCGCCGAAGAACTCTGCCGGTACTACAAGAAAGACTACGGGTTTGAGACGCGGATCGTGCGCTTTCACAATGTCTATGGGCCGTTGGGCACGTACGAAGGCGGCAAGGAAAAGGCTCCGGCGGCAATCTCGCGCAAGGTGGCGCTCGCCGAGGATGGCGGTCCGATTGAAGTGTGGGGCGATGGCGAGCAGACGCGGTCGTTCATGTATGTCGACGACTGCGTGGAAGGACTCGTTCGCCTGATGGCGAGTGATCACTCCGAACCGTTGAACCTCGGCAATGACCGCTTGGTGACAATCAACGAACTCATCGACATCATCTCGAGGATCGCGGGTAAGAAGCTTAAGAAGCAGCATGATTCTACCAAGCCCCAGGGAGTGCGCGGGCGCAACAGCGATAACACCTTGCTGAATCAGGTACTCGGCTGGGAGCCCAAGATTGATCTCGAAGAGGGTTTGGCGATCACCTACAAGTGGATAGAAAACGAACTCCGCAAGGCTGGACGGCTTCCAGCACTTACTGCCGGGCAAATGGCGGACTGAAACAATGCATGAAGCCGCGCAAGCTTCCGGCCACGCTTCATCCAGTTGATCTCATCGTAAAGAAGGGATGCAGGAACCGAAATCGTTGTGTTTTCGTGTGCAAGAAAAACCGCTGCATCCAGGGAGTTGAGCTTTCAGCATCGAATTGAATATGTCTGATTTTTCGCAAGTCACGGTCGATGAGGTTCGCAGTTATTGGGATCGCCGTCCGTGCAACATTCGTCATTCACCCAAGCCGGTCGGCTCGCGCGAATATTTCGATGAAGTCGAAGCGCGCAAGTATTTCGTCGAGCCGCATATTCCCCGCTTCGCGCAGTTCGAACGCTGGCGCGGAAAGAAGGTTTTGGAAATCGGCTGCGGCATCGGGACGGACACCGTCAATTTTGCGAGGAATGGCGCACACGTTACAGCGGTAGATTTGTCTCCGCAGTCATTGGAACTCGCTCTTAAGCGCGTGGAAGTGTACGGCCTGCAGGATCAGGTGGGCTTTTACTCCGGTAGCGCCGAAGAGCTCAGCAGCTTCGTGCCGGTCGAGGCTTACGATTTGATCTACTCGTTTGGCGTCATTCACCACACACCCCATCCCGAGCGCGTGATGGCTCAATTGCGCCAATATGCGCGGCCGGGAACGACTATCAAGCTGATGGTCTACTACCGGCACTCCTGGAAGGTGTTCTGGATTTTGATGGGATACGGCAAAGGACAATTCTGGCGGCTGAAGGAACTGGTCGCTGAGCACTCCGAAGCGCAGACTGGGTGTCCCGTGACGTACACCTACACGCGCGAAGAAGGACGGCAGCTCATCGAGTCTTCAGGCTTCAAGGCAACCGACATTCTTGTGAACCACATCTTTCCTTATCGAATTCCGCAATACGTGAAATACGAATACGTCAAAGACTGGCCTTGGAGCTGGACACCCAATCCTGTCTTCCGGTGGATGGAGCGCCAGTTCGGTTGGCACCTATGCCTGACCGCCGAGGCTCGCCAATGACCATGAAAGCCTGCGTCATTGGCCTCGGGAAACTGGGTTCACCGCTCGCCGCTTGCCTGGCTGCGAAGGGTCTCTCTGTTGTGGGCGTCGACAATGATGCGCGAAAGATCGATGCGATCAATCATGGCCAGCCGCCCGTGAACGAACCGGGGCTCGGAGAACTGCTCGGCCAGAGGCAGGGACGCCTTACCGCGATTTCTGACATTGAACAAGCTGTCACTCAAACCGACATCACGTTTATCGTCGTGTCCACGCCGAGCGACCCAGCGGGCGGATTTTCGCTACGTTACGTGGAGCCGGTTTGCCAGGCGATCGGTCGCGCTCTCGCGAAGAAGGCCGAGTATCACCTCGTTTGCCTGACTAGCACCGTGATGCCCGGAACCACCGGCGGCCCGGTCCGCGAGATGCTCGAAAAGGCCAGCGGCAAACGCATGGGGAAGGATTTCGGACTCTGCTACAGCCCGGAATTCATCGCGCTGGGCAGCGTGATTCGCGACTTTCTCAATCCCGATATGCTGTTGGTCGGGGAGAGCGACACTCGCGCGGGCGACGTACTCGCGTCCCTCTATGCGCAAGTCTGCGAAAACAGGCCGGCAGTCGCGCGCATGGCGTTCGTCAACGCCGAAGTGACCAAGCTCGCAGTCAACACTTACGTCACGACGAAGATCAGCTACGCGAACATGCTGGCTCGGATTTGCGAGCGCTTGCCCGGTGCGAACGTCGACGTGATCACCTCCGCCCTCGGACTGGACACGCGCATTGGGCCCAAGTACCTAAAAGGCGCCTTGAGCTACGGTGGCCCATGCTTTCCGCGTGACAATCTGGCGCTCGCTCAACTGGCAACGCAATTGGGTGTTCCGCCGGATCTTGCACAAACGGTCGATCGTTTCAATCGTTCGCAGATCTCGTGGCTCGCGGACCTTGTGCAGCACCGCACACAAGACACGGCGGGGATCCTCGGCCTGACTTATAAAGCCGGAACCGATGTGGTGGAAGAAGCCGCTGGATTTTTGCTGGCGAAAGAGCTCGCGCGGCGCGGCGTAAGAGTGATTGCATTCGATCCGGCCTACGGGAAGAATTCTCCGCGCGCGTCCTGTGAGAATTTACGTTTCGCGGCGAACGCGACCGAATGCATCGATTCCTCCGATGTCGTCGTGTTGACGACTTCATGGCCGGAATTCAACTCAATTCCGCGCCAGCAATGGACGAACAATCGCAATCATCAGCCGCGGACGGTGATCGATTGCTGGCGCACGCTCAAGTTTCTGCATGACGAACCGGGCGTCCACTATCTTGGACTGGGCCTGGGCGAGGGCTTCGTATGAGCGAAGCTTCGCCGGAACCCGCGACGCTGACGCTGTTCGCGACCCCCAAGCGTTTTCAGGGACACATCGGCAACATCCAGCGCAACGCGATCGCCAGTTGGACGCGTCTCAATCCACGGCCCGAGATCATTCTCTTCGGCACCGACGACGGCACGGCCGAGGTCGCACGCGAATTCGGACTCCGACACGTGCCGAACGTGAAGGCGAACCAGTGGGGCACACCATTGGTCAGCGATCTCTTCCAGCAAGCGGAAGCGACTGGAAGCGGGTCGGCGCTCTGTTACGTTAATGCTGACATTCTTCTGTTCGATGACTTTGCACGAGCGATCGAGCGTGTCTCCGGATGGAGCGACCGTTTTCTGATGGTCGGACGTCGAACCGATCTCGACATCGCCGATCCCCTCGCATTCGAGAACAACTGGGCTGCCAACCTTCGGCACCGTGCACAGCAGGAGGGCAAGCTTCAGATCGCGCGGAGCATCGATTATTTTGCATTCTCGCGGGGACTCTATCCTTCGATGCCGGCGCTGGCGATTGGCCGCTTCTGGTGGGATAACTGGCTGCTCTGGAAGGCGCGCTTCGTGGGCGCGAAGGTTGTGGACGCTTCAAAGGCAGTCATGACCATCCATCAGAATCATGACTACTCGCACACGACTTATGGTCCGAGCAAAGAAGAGATGATGGCCAGCGACGAGTGCATCCTGAACGCGCGCCTCACCTGCGAGCAGAATCCGGGAGATTATGACAACGGCTTTTTCTGGCGCTACGCGTACACAATCGATGATGCGACCTACAGGCTGACTCCCCAAGGCGTCCGCGCCAATCCTCGGCATCTGTGGAAACAGCTGAAGCGCTACGGTTCGCGTCCACTCGGAATGGCGAGGCTCGCGCAGCGGGCGCTGTTCTCTTCCCTGCGCAACGGTGCAGCCAAAAATGCCATTCCAAGGAACTCGTAATGCCCGTCGCAGACGACGCGTGGCCGAAGATCTCTCTCGTTACCCCGGTTTTTAACTCGGCGCGGTATCTCGACGCAACCATCCGATCTGCACTCAGCCAGAACTACCCGAATCTGGAATACATCATTGTCGACGGCGGATCGACGGATGGGAGCGTGGCAATCATCCGGCGCTACGAAGCCGATCTGCACGCCTGGATCAGCGAGCCCGACCGCGGCATGTACGACGCGATCAACAAAGGCTTCGCGCGATCTTCCGGCGAAATCATGGGCTGGATAAGCGCCACCGATCTGTTGCACGCGGGATCGCTATTTGTGGTCGGAGGCGTCTTTCGCAAGTTTCCCCAGGTCGAGTGGATTACAGGCCGTCCGACCGGATTCAACGACGACGGCATGGCCGTGGAATTTCTAAATGTGCGCCAATGGTCGCGATGGTCATTTCTCGCTGGGGCGAATCGTTACATCCAACAGGAGTCGACCTACTGGCGGCGCAGTTTGTGGGATCGCGCGGGAGGACAAGTTGACGCCTCGCGCCGGAGTGCCAGTGACTTCGAGTTGTGGGTTCGGTTCTTCCGTTACGCGCAGCTTTATTCGGTGGATGCCCTCATTGGCGGGTTTCGCTCGCATCCGGACTCCCTTGGGCTGCAGAATCTTGAAGATTGTCACCGCATTCAGGACGAGATCATTGAGAAAGAGCTGGATTCGTTGAAGAACGTAGACGCGATCCGCACTTTCCGCGCGATCGGGAAACGCGCATCACGTTCGCCGCGTATCGCGAAACTCTGGACGAAGTTGGTGATTGGTTCCCTGCGCCGGTGGCCCGGAGCCGGGGCGGCGCCCGTGATCCGGTATCGACACGACCGTTGGGTGATGGAAACACTCTGACGCGTGCGAGACCTTTCACGGACCTTTGTTACTACTTGATCTTCGCGAAGTCTTCCACCACAAACAACTGTCCGTGACGCTCGGCGACACCGATCCCGACCGAATCCATATCGGAGTCGAGAATGTTGGCGCGGTGATTCGGCGATTGCATGAACTGTTCGTGTGCGCCTTCGGCGCTCGACGACTGCACGACATTTTCTGAGATCCAACTGAATCGCGCGCCTGCCTTGGTCGCGCGAGACGCCAACGACGGTTCTGAAGGCAAGGTGTGCGAAACCAGATTATGACGGGCCATTTCTTCGGCGTGTGCCTGGGCGGCACTGGCCAGAGCCTCGTTCCACTTCAGCGCCGGTAAGCCTTGCTCCTTCCGCTCGCGATTCAAGGCGGCGAAGAGAGTCCGCTGTGCAGACGAATCCATACAGAGTGCCGGCAGAATTGATAGTAAAAAGATGGCGCTGGCAATGCCGATAGAAAAAAGATGTTTTCGCATAAGTCTGTCTGCTGATACTAACCCCGGGTTCGGTTCTTTGTTTCGACCGTCAGCCCATGTACCTCGGCGTATAATTTGCCCGCTGTTCGGGTCACAACTATGTCAATCAATCGTAGAGATTTCGGACGCGCGGTGGCTAGCGCAGTCGCGGGCACAATGTTGTCATCTGCTGAGGGGGCCGCGTCCGCCGTTCCTGCAGCGAACGAGCCCTTCCCTCTCTCCGTGATGCTCTGGACGATCTATCGTGATCTCCCTTTTGAGCAGCGCCTGGACAAAGTCGCACAGGCCGGCTACCACGCGGTCGAACTGGTTGGCGAATTCAAAGACTGGTCGGATACGAACTATCTGGCCGCGAATCGCAAAAAGCGCGACCTCGGCATCACCTTCGATGCTACCGCGGGACTTCATCGCAGCCTCACAGATCCCGCCGATCGCGACGCTTTTCTGGACGAAGTTCACGCCATGCTCACGGTCATGGACAAGCTGGAATGCACCAAGCTCATTGTGCTAAGCGGAAACAAGGTTCCGAGCATGTCGCACGCGGATCAGCGCAAGAGCTGTGTCGAAGGGCTGAAGCGCGCCGCGGATATCGCATCGAAGAAAAACGTCGAGCTGCTGCTCGAGAACATCGATCCAGAGGAAAATCCGAAATATTTTCTGACATCGGTCTCAGAAGGATTTGATATCGTGCGCGAAATCGCATCACCGCACGTGAGATTCCTCTACGATTTCTTTCACGAGCAAATTTCCGAGGGAAACCTCATCGAGAAACTCGACAAGAACATTGACGTCGTGGGACTCGTGCACATAGCCGACGTTCCCGGACGTCATGAACCCGGCACGGGTGAGATCCACTATCCCAACATTTACCGCAAGCTTGCGCAGCTCAAGTACGACCGGTATTGCGCAATGGAATTCCTGCCTACCGGCGATCCGGTTAGCAGCCTGCGCGCTGCGCGCGAAGAGGTTATCCGGGCGGTCTCACAGTAGCGTGATGTGTGCTGCCTGTAATATTTGTAAAGCCGTTTACAAATCGGCGGGATTCTTGTGTGCTTTTTTTACATCGTGCAGGCAAGACCTGGAGTTCGCAGGGACCGTTTTACGATCGATGGCTGATTTAACTCTGAATTTACCCTTTTAACATCGGCAAATCGGTATGCTCACTTCGATGAGCATCCCGCAAACTCAACTACCGATTGAGCCGGCTCTCGAAGATCGACGGGACCTGCAGGCAGGAAACGCGGGTCACCCGTCCGAGACGGAAGCCGCCTTTCAGGAAGTAGCGCAATTGATGGGTAAAGTTTCCGAGATGGTGAAGAAGCATCCTGAGTGGCGGCGTCAGAAGCCTGCGGAGCGCATGGACAACATTCTTGCCGCATTGAAACGACTCTGAACGTTGCTTTGCAGCGACAACGTCCGGTTGTGGGATTTTGGCTCCCTGCTGCTTAGTTGCCTAGTGCCCCTTCCAATCTGTATCCGACACCTGAGACTGTGAGGATCAACTCGGGTTTACTCGGCTCCTGCTCAAGCTTCTGCCGCAGGCTGAATACGTGGACGTCCACTGTCCGCGTATACGCCGTGGCATCGTATCCCCACACGGCTTGCAGCAGTTCCGACCGAGGAACGGTCTTGCCGGTGCGCTCCATCAGGTATCGAAGCAACTGGAATTCGCGCGCGGATAAATAAACCGGCCTCCCATCACGAGTGACCTGCTTGCGTGCGATGTCGACGGAGATCCCGCCGATTTGGTGGAATCCACGTCCCGTTTGCATCGGAGCGCGGCGGAGCAACGCTTCGATGCGTGCCAGCAGTTCCGCTGCCTCGAATGGTTTGGTCACGTAGTCGTCGCCGCCGAGTTTTAGACCCACGACCTTGTCGACGATCTCGTTGCGCGCGGTGAGGAACAAGATAGGAGTCGCCACTCCGGCCTTGCGGATGTCGCGGCAAAGGTCGAGTCCGTTGCGAAAAGGCAACATTACATCGAGGATGAGAAGGTCATATGGCGAAGTACTGACCCGCTCCATGCCCTCGTCACCATCTTTGGCGGTCGCCACGACATAGCCTTCTCCACGGAGTCGGTCGCTTAGCGTCGTCCGTAGAGCGTCTTCATCTTCAACCAGCAATATGCTTTCGTTCATCTGGTGGTCACAGTCCTTGCCATTTCGGCAACAGTATTTGAATCGAAGCCTTCGGCGATCCGAAGATGTAACGTAAGAACGCTTCCCACATTGATCTCGCTTGTGACGGACAGGCTGCCGCCCATCGCCTCAGCGATATGCTTCGCCACCGACAGACCGAGTCCGGTACCGTGAATCTGGGCGGCAAGAATGCGCTGGCCGCGGTAGAACGGCTCAAAGATCTATACTTCACCGCATTGCCAATCCGGTTCTGCAAACAATGTGACAGCGCCTGCAGATCGCCCCAGATCGGAGGAAGTCCCTCTTGAATCTGGAAATCAACGGCGCAACCTGAATTTCGAAATAAGACGGAAGTGTTCCGCCGAACGTGGTCGATCAATTCACTTACGCGCAGCTGCCGCACCGAGTAGGCCTTGTTTCCGCTCTTCATCGATACGAACATCAGAATCTGATCCACGAGGTCGATCAATTGACGAGCCTGTGTCGTAATGATCGAACCGTAGACGGGCAGACTCCGAGCGTATCCATCGCTGATGTTTTGTCCCGCAGAAAGAATCGCTGCCAGCGGAGTCCGCAGTTCATGCGAGATGGAGGCGACAAAATCCATCTGAAGATTGGCGAGGTTCTGCGCGTTCTGACTCGCGATAAGCACGAGAACCATCGTGATGGCCAGCAGCAACAACACCACTCCGCCGGTGACCAGATTGCTTCGCCAAACCCGGTTAATGGTTGCTTCAAACGGCTCCTGCCGGTGCTGCAGGAACAAAACCCACGGAGCGCCGTTGGAGGTCGCCCGGATCACTGGAAACCACACTGGACTTGAGAAGCTGTGCCACTCTTCGCCGCGAACAGATTTGCTGTTCTTCAGCGTCTGCCAAAAACTGCCCTCGGTGCTCTCGGGCGGAGACCGAAGATGTTCATTGCGGAATCGAATCCGCTGACCTCCGGTATACCGAACCCCGGGTCTGACGAGTACAGCAGGTTCCCACCTTTTCCTGCCGTGACGAAGGCTAGCTTTTAGTCGAGTCCCTGGCCCCCGGCAAAATAGCGGCGCGTCAACTCCGGGAATATACGATTACGGATCGTGTTGAAATTAAGAACAATGACCATCCAATCGACAGCTTCGAGGTTGGTCACCTCTTGCCGAGACGACCTTGGTTTTCGCTGGAGAATCGGGTGTACGATCGCCGGGATATTCTCGTCAAATTGCCAGCCCGTAATGGCGTTACTGCGTAGCCGATTGTCGCGGGACTGGTCGTCTTCATTCTCCTGGTCCCCAAACCGGCGGGCTGTTGGGCTCCCAAGCGCGCAGCGCAGTCCGGAGATCGCTGGAATGGCCCTGCAGGTGAGCGAGCAACGTACGCAAATCATCGGGGACGGCGGCTTCTTTGATTTCTCCAAAGTCGGCATCAAGCCTTAGCAGCTGCGGATTCCGCTGTAGGCTGGTTTTCCAGATATAGATCTCTTTCACCAGATCGCGATTGGTATAAATGTTCTCGACCGAGTGCAACATTCTTGGAAGCTCGTACCCAATCGTAGTAGCGCTCGAGATAGTCTTCCCAACTGTCGCGTGCGCCTGAATCCGGTCCGACCTGCAACGCCACGCATATCGTTGAGAACTCTCCGTACAGATCGAGTTGCCACTTCATCATCACTGATTCCAGTTCGCCTCCCATCCGGACTTCGGTGGCCTGTTTGATCTGCTTGTTCCAGCGGTATTGAAGGAATGCAACGGTGAACAAAAGAATCGCGATGCCGCACAACGCAGCTACCCACAACAAGGGAAATGCACGTCGACGCGTTGACGATGCGGTGTTGGCGAGTACCCGCGGCTTGTCGACTGTGGGTCGAAACGTCAGAGCATTTCTCTGGATTCAGGCATCTGGAACTTGTTCGCGCAGTCGCGGAGTGTTGAGAACACTTGCGACACGGATCACACAATTCTTCGGGGAGGATACGCTCAGTTTATCAGCGCCCGGTCTGCCGGGACTACTGAAAGAACGCATTTCCGCAGTTTTGATTGTTCGGGTACGCGTATCGACGAACGGGCTGTAAAGTTTGTTAAGAATGTTAAAGACGGCTCGAGGAGGGACGGTCCCCACGTGGAACCGCCTCACGATTTGACACTCCCCTCCGCTGGACCCCATACTCTCTAGCCCGCTTCACGGACGCGGATTTCCGTCCGCAATCGCGATGCTGAAAGAGCCAGACACAAAACCCGCCAGTCTCTTCAAAGTAGTAATCGGAGACATCCATCTTTGGATTCCGCTCGTCGTGCTGTTGGCGGGATTGATTCTTTTGCATAGTCTTCGGTGAGCAAACCTAATGGCGATCGATACCGTCGCTCCGACTCCGATTTTGCTGACTCGCCTACGCGCGTTACAAACCTTGGGAGTGTTGTGTGGGTTCGTCGCCGGAGCTTGGCTTGGTGGCGCCGAGGCTCCGATCAAGCTTGCCGCCGCGAGTATTCCACCGACCACCGTTTCCCTCGTCATGGTGATCGGCGTCTTCCTCGCGCGCTGGAGCCTCCCTGCCCTGGTCCGCGGTACGTCATCAATTCGCAACGACGTCCAGCAGGCTCCGCATCTGATTGTTTGGGCCGTGCTGGCGGGGGCTATGTGGGCCGTGGCCAATACGCTCACGGTTTATGCGATCCGGGACGTGGGTCTCAGCATTGCCTTTCCGTTGTGGAACGTGAACAGCCTGCTGGGAATTTTCTGGGGCTTCACCTTGTTTAATGAGTTGCGCCAGGCTGGATTTGCTCGCTGGCTCGGTGTGCTGGGCGGTGCGCTCGCCATGTTCGCCGGAGCCGCGTTACTCGCGTCCGCATCTTCCACGCAAGCGCCCGCGGGCAGGGCGACCTCGGGAGTCATGGCCGCCCTGGGTGCCGGTTTTTTGTGGGGCACGATGTATGTCCCGTACCGCAAGGCGTACCTCACTGGGATGAATCCGCTTTCCTTCGTCACCTTCTTCACCGTCGGAGAGCTGGTGACGATGGTTGCCCTCGCACTGAGTTACAGCGGAGTCACAACTATTTGGCACGATCTCGCGCAATCGCGACCCGTGCTCTTCTGGCTAATGCTCGGCGGACTCATCTGGGTAATCGGCGACCTGTTTCAGCAGTACGCGACGAAATATGTGGGCATCAGTCGTGGAGTTCCCCTGTCGAACACGAATCAACTCTGGGGCTTGGTATGGGGCATCCTTGTTTTTGGCGAATTGCAGGGGACGACCCACCACCTTTACGCCCAGGTTGTGGGTGGCTCAGTCGCGATGGCGTTGGGAGCTATGGCCATTGCATTTTCATCTGCCACCGGCGAGGAACACCTGCACTGGCAGGGCGCGGCAGAAAGGGAAACGCAACGATACGGCCTCGACGCCGCCTATGTCCACGCGAGCATGCAGGGCACGGAACCTGGCCGCGACCCCATACGCCGCACATGGATCGATTGGCTTTTCATCGCGGGCACCACAGCTATCTTCGTTGTGCTCGGGCTGGGAGCACGACTGCCCGCTATGCACATCAATCTTGCGTGGGCCACACTCGTCTCGATTGTGATGCTGGCGCTCTTTCTCGTCTGCGGGATTGCGCTGTGGCGCACCACGCGGTTCAGTTGACAGTATTTCTTCCGGAAGGATTGCCTCTCCTGCCAATTTATGGTTCCGTGAATACCGCCCACGCTCCGACCTTGCCGTAGTACAACCGCAGGCTGCACTGCTTAGGCGCAATATGGCCGAGCATCAGGCTCACCTCTTTCGCTGCGTCGTCGATAGTGCCTCGATCCATCGGCATACGAGCCAGGTCTTGATGTGCATCGTACTTCTTACTGCTGACGTCTTTATTGACGACCAGCGTCCAATGCTGCTTCTCGGGAAGGATGTATAAGCTGTACGCGCCTGAAGGGATTTCGGTATCGCCCGCCTTTACGGCCTTCGTGGTAAACAGATACATCGGCTGTTCCCCCGGACTCCAGACGTGTCCCCCGGGCAGTTGGTCCCCATGTACCGGAGCCGCATCGTAGCGCACCGACAATTGCCCGCCGTCAGCGAATTGACAGACCGTCGACTGCTGACTTGCCGCAGGTGTCTGCGCCCAGCTGATCATCGCCAACATCCAAAACGCCACCGTTATCACGGTTGCTCTTAGATACGTCATTTGCTCCAACCTCCACAATGAACTAGATCGATTTATATATATATCGTACTACGATATATGCTTCAACGGTTATGACCGGCGCGCTGACAAGCGGCAGATTTCCCGATCTTAAGGGTCGATTATCAAGATCCCCGAAACCGGCGAGTCGCCAAGACCACAAGCGCATTCCAGTCTCTGACCACTCTCGCGTTCTCCGCTACTGGTTGGTCGGTGATCCAGACTTGATCGGTCAGAATCCAGTCGACTGTTCAAAGAGTCATACAACGAAGACGGCCCCGCCCCCCACCGAACTCTTCACAACTCGGCTGTCGCTTTTGACAGATTAGAAAGCCGCCCGCGAATCATAGACTCGGTTTTTCGGCTACGTATTTCATCGTCCATTCCTAAGTCGACTCGCGGTTTTATGAAAGCAGGATTCGAATGAGAGAGAACTTCGTACAAGCCATTCTCCTCGCCGGTCTCTTATGCGGATCGGCGTTCGCACAACGAGTCGAACTCTACGGCGGTGCCCAGTACGAGCATCTCGAATCCGCTTATAACGCCGTTGGATGGAATGCCGCGTTGACCGGAAACTTCAAACATGTGCTCGGAATCACCGGCGATTTCAGCGGTGTGTACAAATCGCACAAGACCAGCTCCTCGGTTTACACCTACACTTTTGGCCCCGTACTCACGGCTCGACTGCCGGTAGTTCAGCCCTTTGTGCACGCCCTGTTCGGCGGGGCCAGCATTTCCGGCGGAGGTGTGAGCGACAACTCATTTGCCATGTTTCTTGGCGGTGGGTTGGACATCGGGTTTCGAAGAGGAATCGGGTTTCGACTGGTTCAGGCGGATTGGCTCATGACCAAGTTCAACGATCAGACTCAAAACAAGCAGGGCCGGGTGTCCGCTGGCATCGTCATAAAGTTTTGAGGCGAACTGACGGAGCGTCGCTCAGGCTCAACCGTGCATCGCATCGCCGAACAGCCAAAAGGCGAAGGCCCGCATAAATCCGCAGACCTCTGCTGACCTTTACCGTCAGCTTCGTCACAAATTTCCCTCGACACCACAGAACTTAGCTCAGAACCTGACAAAACTATCAGTCGTCTTCTACTACCGCGTTGCTTACTTTGCTAGATGTTCCTGAACGCCGAGTTGACGACATCGCGCGATTCAGCCCTACACATTGAAGTCGAATGCCGAGAGGAGAAACAGTTATGCCCCACTTCAACTTCGCCAGAATCGCATCCGTTGCGATCGCGTTGATTGTCGCAGTTTCGTTTCTAGCTACAGCCGCTGCGGAAACCACAAAAGTAGAAGGCCTTATCAAAGCACGTAGTGGGGAGAAGATGGTTGTGCAGACCGTTGAGTCGCCCAATCTCGTTGTTTTGCTCACCGACTACACCGAAGTTGGCCAGGTACAGGGTGTGCTCAAAGCCCGCCGGAAAGAAATGTCGATGGCCGCGCTTGTTCCCGGCCTCAAGATCAAGATCGAGGGGACGAACGACAAGGACGGCCAATTAGTGGCGGAGAAAATTTCCTTCAAGGGAGATGATCTGCAACAGGCGCAATCGATCCAGGCCGGCTTGCACGAGACCAAGATGCAAGGTCAACAAAATGCTGAGGAACTAGAAAAGCAGAATGCTGAATTAAAAGCGCAGAACGCTGCTCTGCAGCAGCACCAAGAGCAGATTTCGGCCAACAAGGCCGCCGTCGACGCGGCTGTGGCACGTTTTGGGCAACTCGACGAGTATTACATTTTCGACGAAGTGACAGTCTACTTTGCCAATGGCAAGGTCACCGTCGACCCGAAGTACAACTCCCAGTTGACGGCTTTAGCGGAGAAAGCCAAAGGTATCAACGGATACATGATCGAGGTCAAGGGATATGCTTCGTCGGTTGGGAGCGCTTCCGTGAACCAGCAACTCAGTGAAGATCGTGCTAACGCAGTCACGAATATCCTGCTGCAGCAGGGTCACGTTCCCCTAACCCGTATGCTAGCGCCGGGCGCCATGGGCGAGACTGAACAAGTTGGAGACAATAAAACAGCAGACGGGCAAGCGGAGAATCGTCGGGTCGTAGTGCGAGTTCTACAGAATAAAGCCATCGCAGGCGTGTAGAGACGGGGGCGGAGAACAACGCACGCGAAGGCACCGAGTGCATCGGCTCTGTTGGGTTGCGTCAGTCGCGATTGACGCCGCACTGGCAGGGCCGGTTCACTCGGCATATTTACCGTCACCCAGATCCGAACTCGCCCTTAAGAAAGCCGCTTGCGCCTTCGTCACGCGAACCAACAGGCGGCGATTTTGTTCCCGGCCGAGCGATACCCTTTGAGACACATAGTTCAATAAGGCCTGTCGCGCGTTGTTGATTCTTGCCTCCCCGATTTCCAATTCCTCCACGCTGCTTATTCGTCCCTCCGGTGTTCTCTGTATGTGGAGAGGCGACCAGGGCTTCTGCTCGAATCACGACGACTCCCATCGCACCTGCAATCCTCTGCACATGCTATGCAACGCACTTTAGCTTTCGCCGCGTCGCGTTAGAACAGAGATTTTACAGTCTTCCTAATGACTGATAAGGAAGCAGTTAAAGTTGCATTTTTCAACAGCAGTTCGGTCCTCATCGTGCTCCAAAACCCCTGCTGCCTCTCCGTCACCTTATGGAGGTGTGTCGTGCGAGGGTACGTCACAAGATCACTCGTTATCTCGATAGTTCTACTATTGATTGCATCCTCTTCGGCACTCGCCGACTCTGTCAGCTTCAATCTCACCTCGAACAACTTGATGATACCGGGATCGGTGGGTACCGTCATGATCACCGACAGTGGGATGAACCAAGTGACAGTCACCATCACCATGAACGCTGGTTTCTCGCTCAAACTTGATGGCGGCGACGTTGCCTTCAACGGTCCGAGCGGACTGATGTCTGGCAGCGCGAGCGGTGTCGCGGGCACCGCCGGTCTTATTGGCTTTGCCGGCTTGACCTTTAAACAATTCCACACCGACCACGAAATGGGCGGTTTGGGAAAATTCTCCTTTGACTACGCCAACATCCAAGGGGCACCAAACGGAACAGTCAGTGCCGACACGCTGACGTTCGTCCTCACCGCTCCGGGCCTGACGGCGAGCCAATTTACCGGCGCCGCGATCCACTTCTGCACAGCCTCGGGCGGCGGTTGCGGACCGAACACAGGGTTTGCCGCGAGTGGCCCGCCAGCATCAGTCCCGGAACCCGGAACACTGTCCATGATGGGGGCAGGTTTGATCGGGATGGCGGGCCTGGTACGCCGCCGCATACGCCGATAAATGCGTCTCTCCTTGAAAAGCCCGGCTCGGCGAGCTGGGCTTTTTTGCGCGCCAAAGACTAAAGTCGTACGAATGCACAGGGCGTGGGGCAGTTCCTGCCTGAGTGGCGCAATGCGCAAATGACAGTTGCATCCTGACGGCGTAAAGACTAGAGTGTGTCCGCTTTTCCTGAAAAACGTTTTTCCGCGCCGCCGCTCTCGACGACCTTCCTGAGGCAAGATCTCGCTTGCCATGGAGCCTATGCCAACTGATTCATTCGATGTCCTAATCGCGGAAGATCACGGGCTTTGGCGGGAATTCATCCACTCGACCTTGCAGCAACATTTCGAGACGTGGGACATTCACGAAGTCACAGATGGGCCGGACGCAATTCAGCAAGCCAGAGAATTGCAGCCTGGACTGATCATCTTGGATATTGGGCTTCCGACGCTCAGCGGCCTCGAGGCTGCGCGGGAAATACGAAAGCTGTCGCCCGGCTCGAAAATCTTGTTCGTCAGTCAGGAAGCTTCTCCTGCGTTGGTGCGCGCAGCGCTGGGCATCGGTAATGGATACGTCGCAAAGATGGATGCAGGACGCGAACTGCTGACGGCAGTGGCTGCGATCCTCCGTGGTGAGCAGTTTGTGGGGGAGAGATTCGCCGATCATGACTTCGCGCGAAAGGGAAGGCCGGCCATCCGGCAAGAGCACGTCGTCTACTTTTATCCGGACGACGAACAACTGTTGCATCGTCTCGCGGAATTGTTTCGCAATGTGCTGCGCGACGGCGAGTCAGTCATCGCCGTAACGACGCGCGAACATCGGCTCGGCCTGTTGGAACGACTCACCGCCCAAGCCATCGACGTCTCGCACGCAATAGAAGAAGGGCGAATTACGTTTTGCGATGCATCCGAGGAACTCAACAACTTCATGGACGCGGATGGCCCGAACAAGGTGCGCCTTCAGTCTCAATTTGCAGACATGATTCGCAAGAAAGCAGCCTCCAGCGCGACACAAACCAACCGGGTCGTTCTATTCGGAGAGATGGTTGCTGTACTGTGGGCGCAGAAGAAATACGACGCGGCCATTCGCTTGGAACAACTGTGGAATGAGCTCACGCGGATCCATCCTTTTTACTTGTGTTGCGCCTACCCCGCGCAGGAATTCGCCGAGAACTCGGATGGCCATCGCGCTACTATTTGCGCGGAGCATACCTGCGAAGTGTCTGCATTTTGATCCGGCGTCGCTGTAGCAACACTAGCGCAGAGACTTAGTCGAAGAACTTGATCTGCCCACGGTCAGGCGGCGCGTTCTGCATTGAAGGGCACGCGCGCATGGAGGGTGGTTCCGCTATTCGGTGTGGAATCAATCTGGATCGAGCCATTGACTAGGCGCACGCGCTCTTGCATGCTCATCAGCCCCAGTCCACCGCTCTTGATCGCCGTTCGAACGTCGAAACCCGCCCCCGAGTCGCTGACCACAAGGTGAATCTCGCCTGAGTCTTCCCGCATTTCTACATCGATGCGTTTTGTAGCGCTGTGCTTGCTGGCGTTGTGCACAGCCTCCTGTAAAACTCGAAAAAGGCACAAGGAAATGTTCTCAGGCAAAGAGTCGGAAACACCCCGGCTGGTGAAATGGATCTCCTTTCCCTGCCGCTGCCCGAATTGGGTGCACCAACTCTTCGCCGCGCGCACTAGGCCAAGATGCTCCAGGGTCGACGGGTGTAACTCTCGCGAGATGTCGTGAACGTCCGCAGCCACGTCCATCAATTGCTTGCGCAATTCACCTATCTGGTTTCGCGTCTCCTTCGAGGCGTTCGCAATCCCCGCTCGGACTTGATCCAGCGTTACGGACAATAGCGCCAGGCGTTGACCGATATCGTCGTGAAGTTCTCTGGCAATGCGAATGCGTTCCTGCTCCTGGGCTTGAATCAGCTTGCCGCTCATATGCGAGAGTGCTTCTTCCGCGAGCTTGTGATCGGTTACGTCAGCCGCCATGCCGACGACTCGCTGCAACCGACCCTTCTCATCGAATAAGCCGCGACCGCTGCTCTTCATCCAGATCGCGCCACCCGCCGCACGCATGAAGCGGTATGTCGCCTCGCTGTAGGGGTTCTTGGGAGTAAGAGAAGCAACGGCAGCCAGAAATGCCTCGCGGTCATCCGGATGAATCCTGTTCACGAATTCTTTATAAGTCAGCCGCGCCGGTTCGTTCAAACCAAGGATCTTGCCATACTCCGAAGATCGCGTGACCTCATCGGCGCCAACTCTCCAATCGTACGAGTACATCTTCCCTGCCTGAGCTGCTAGGCTGAACCGCTCTTCGCTGTCGCGAAGGGCCTCCTCCGCACGCTTACGCTCTGTTGTATCGGATATGACCGCGACCCAACCGCTCACACTCTTCTTGGCGTCGAAGGTAGGAGTGTAAGTTCCCGCGATCCACCTGTTGCCGATTCCGGGCAAGTGCATTTCGCGCTCGTAGTGAACTTTTTCTCCAGCTAGGACCCGCCGGTAGTCCTGCTGCAACGGTTGAAAGACTTCCTGGCATAGCACCTTTTCGATAGGGCGCCCAACGATTTCGTTCAACGGACGGCGGAGCAAGTTCGCATATTCCTGGCTCGCCCACAGGTAGCGCAAATCGCGACTGCAGCGCGTAGCGGCGACCGCCAGCTGTCGGGTGATTACATCAAGCATTTCGCGCGACTGGAGCTGCGACTCTGGGACTGACTTTCTCTTTTTCGGGTCGCGTCGGCTCTTTTTGGAAACTGACATTGCTTCAGCCTTGATTCGACCATCCGCGAGCAGTTCCGAATCATACACCCCTGTAGCAGTAGGTCGGTTTCGGCTTTTGGACATTACTGTACGACTCATCCTCTTCTAACTGTAAGTTCTTGAAGCAGGCATTCCTCCGGCTCTCTGTTTTCACTGAATCTTCACCACGCGTTCCCCGATTTTTGGAAACTTGTCGAAGACGCTCGGATCGTGGCCTGGAATCACCCATTCCGGACGCGTTGCGATTCGCTTCATGCGGTCCTGGGCGCGCAAGTTCGAGGCTGCGTCGAGGGTCTCGGCTATGGGCACGTGCTTCTCCATGTTCTCGTACAGATACATGTTGTCGCTTGCAAGGACGATGGTTCCACCCGCGGTGTTCACTCCGACGTATTGCGACTGGAACGTATGCCTGCCGCCGGTGTAGCAAGTCAAACCTGGCAGTATTTCTTGAGCGTCGCCGTGCACCAGTCCGACACGGCCCTGAGTATTGAGCTTCACAAGTTCGAGTACATCTTCGGGATCGATGCCGTCCGAGGTGTCTTTGGTCTCCCACGCCTCTCCCGCGTAATACTCCAGCTCATCTTTTTGAATCCAGATGCGCGCCTTCGGAAAGAGATCGCTCCCATCGGCGTGATCCCAGTGCATATGGCTGATCACAACGTCGGTGATGTCTTCGGGCTTTACTCCGAGCCCTGCAAGCGCGTCCGAGGGTTTGATAAAATCTTTGACCTTCCATGCTTTGAAGAAACGTTCGTGATAGAAACCAGAATCCACGAGGACGTTGTGCCCGCCGCCGCGAACCAGCCAGATTGTCATCGCGAGGTCGAGTTTGCGCGAGCGGTCGGCTCCCGAAACCAGGTCGGAAACCGGGAAATCCGGCAGACTGGCATAGCGGATGGCATAGACCTCATAAGTTAGTTTCGTTTGCGCTACGACGCTCGAAGACGAAAGGACGAGTACAGCAGCCGTAAAAAGATAAACGTTTTTCATGAGATACCTTGCGAGAGCTTGCGCGGCGTGGGTGTGTCGAAGCTCGAAGTGTTCGCCGCGGCACACAACTTTAAGCGGAATAGCCGAACAAGTCCACGCGCGGTAGCCGTGAGCAGATATCGCACCCGTCGAGGGAATCGAATCCCCTCGGAGAATCTGGCAAGAACTTCATCGAATTAGGCAAGCGCTACGCCGCCGGTAAAATTATCCTTACTCTCGTGCGGCACTCTCCCGTTTAAGAATTCTCGCCGCGCACGGTCAGGAGACGCTATGCAAACGCGCAAACTTGGGAAAAGCAATCTTGAAGTTTCGGCTCTGGGCCTGGGCTGCATGGGTCTGAGCTTCGGCCTGGGTCCGCCCGTCGAAAAGCAGCACGGCATTGCGCTGATTCGCGCGGCCCTTGGACGCGGCGTTACATTCTTCGATACTGCCGAGGCCTACGGTCCTTACAAGAACGAAGAACTCGTTGGCGAAGCGCTCGCACCTTTCCGCGATCAGGTCGTCATCGCAACCAAGTTCGGCTTCTCCTTCGATGAAAAGGGCGCGCAGAATGGCTTGAACAGCCGCCCGCAACACATTCGCGAGTACGTGGAGGGTGCGCTGAAGCGCCTGCGAACCGAGGTGATTGATCTGCTCTACCAGCATCGTGTGGATCCGAACGTCCCGATCGAAGACGTGGCCGGAACGGTGAAGGACCTTATTGCCGAAGGCAAAGTCAAACATTTCGGATTGTCGGAAGCTGGGGTGCAGACCATCCGAAGTGCTCATGCTGTTCAGCCTGTCACCGCCCTCCAGAGCGAGTATTCGCTGTGGTGGCGAGAGCCCGAAAAAGAGCTCCTGCCAACGCTCGAGGAGCTCGGGATCGGCTTCGTCCCATTCAGTCCCTTGGGTAAGGGCTTTCTCACGGGATCGATCAACGAGACGACGAAGTTCGACAGCAAGGATTTCCGCAACATCGTCCCGCGGTTCAACGAGGAAAACCGTAAGGCGAATCAGGGCCTGGTTGGAGTGCTAGGCCAGCTTGCCGCAAGGAAGAACGTTACGCGTGCACAGATTGCCCTTACCTGGTTGCTCGCCCGGACGCCTTGGATCGTTCCTATTCCTGGCACGACCAAGCTCGAGCGTTTGGAAGAAAATCTCGAGGCGGTGGACATTAAACTGACTTCCGACGATCTGCGCGAGATCGATAATGCCCTTGCTGGCGTCGAGGTGCAGGGTGCGCGGTACCCGAAACATCTGCAAGAGCTGGTTGGGCGGTAGCCGACAAGTTCGAAGTTCGGGTCATTTTTAATTACGAGTTTCTACGAGAAAGGGACTTTCATGTACAAAGCGAAAGCTTATTTCGCCGCGAGCGAGACGTCACCGATGGCACCTACCACGATCTCTCGCCGCCAGCCGACCGATCAGGACGTGCAGCTCGAGATTCTCTTCTGCGGCATCTGTCACTCTGATCTGCATCAAGTCCGCAATGAGTGGCGCGATGCGATGCCCACCGTTTACCCGTGCGTGCCCGGACACGAGATCGTCGGCCGCGTGACCAAGGTCGGTTCTGCCGTCACCAACTTCAAGCCCGGTGATCTCGCCGCGGTCGGGTGCATGGTCGACTCGGACCGCACTTGTCCCGAGTGCCAGGCCGGTCTCGAGCAGTTCTGTCCAAATTTCACGCTGACGTACAACTTTCCCGATAAGCATCTGGGAGGCGTCACCTACGGCGGCTATTCCGAAAGTATCGTCGTCGACCAGAGATTTGTTCTGTGCGTTCCCAAGAACCTCAATCCTGCCGGAGCCGCTCCCCTGCTGTGCGCCGGTATCACGACCTACTCGCCTATGCGCCACTGGAGCGTGACCAAAGGCAAGAAAGTTGGCGTGGTCGGTCTTGGCGGTCTTGGCCACATGGCTGTGAAGTTTGCACATGCGCTTGGAGCACACGTCGTCGTCTTCTCGACTTCGCCCAAGAAAAAAGAAGACGCGATGCGCCTCGGCGCCGACGAAGTCGTTATCTCGCGGAACGCCGACGAGATGGCTAAGCACGCGGGGAGTTTCGATTTCATTCTCGACGCTGTTTCGGCCGAGCATGACATTAACGCTTACCTCAACCTGCTGCGCCGCGATGGCAACATCACTATGGTGGGCGCGCCTGAGAAACCTCTGTCGGTTCCGGTATTCAGCCTGATCATGGGCCGTCGTAGCCTCTCGGGCTCTCCCATCGGCGGCATCGCTGAGACCCAGGAGATGCTCGACTTCTGCGGGAAACACAACATCACCTCCGACGTTGAAGTCATCCCTATTCAGAAGGTGAATGAGGCCTACGAACGACTGCTGAAGTCGGATGTGAAGTACCGCTTCTCGATCGACATGGCTTCTCTGAAGTCGTAAAGCGGTTGAACACCAGGATCATAAGGCTGATATTCGAAGCAAATGGGCCGCCGAACTAAAAGAAGCCGAGGTATGATTTCTTTGCATCGAATTCATTCCTCGACGACGCGCCACCTTCGCACACGTAACGATTCATAGGAGCGCATATGGCCGCCGCGAAAAGCGAACTGAAAGACCGTCTCTCTCGATACAACGAGATCAAAATCAGTGTCACGGGCAGGAAATCCGGGCGAATCATCTCGAATCCGGTCTGGTTCGTATCAGACGACAAAAATATCTATCTGTTGCCGGTGAAGGGATCTGACACTCAGTGGTACAAGAACGTGCTTAAGAATCCGAAGATCCGCGTCGACGCGCGGGGCGCTGATGCCGAATTTAAGACTGCTCCAATTACTGATCAAAAAAAGGTTTCAGAAGTCGTGGAAAAGTTCCGCGAGAAGTACGGCGTTGGGGACGTGAAGAAGTATTACTCGAAGTTTGACGTGGCGATTCTCCTCCCGATGCACTGATAGCCTGAAAGTCTACGGATGTCAACACGGGATCCATCACGCAGGTACCTCAATAAGGACCCAATTACGTCTTCGCCTCTCTACGACCGGGCATTGCTGTTGCATGGCTCCAAGCGGAATGAAGTTTTGATTCTTTCGGAGGTTGAGCAATACGGGTTGGATAGCTTTGCTGATCGTGATTACGTCAGCATCTACGGAATGGCACCTCGGGAATGGTATCGACTTGGCATCCGCATGCTTGGGCGAACAGCAGTAGAGTGCACGCGTGATTCTCTCGGCAATCAGATCGGTCGCGACGTTGCCTCGATCGCGTTGCGTATGTCACCCACAATTCCGGTGACGGTCATTGACCTGTTCGCGGGTTCCTGCAATACCCTCTTTTGGATTTTGCGGCACCTGCCCAATGCAGACGGGTTTGCCCTCGAATCCGACGCGCAGGTCTTTCAACTCACTCGTCGCAACCTCGCGGCTCTCGGTCAAGAGATCAAGCTCTTGTGTCGCGATTACCTCCAACTGCTCGATGATTGCGAGACACCGCTGGATCGCGCCATTGTCGCCTTTGTGGCGCCTCCGTGGGGTAGGGCATTGGATGAGGCACAAGGTTTGGACCTTCGCTGCACCGTGCCTCCGATCACCGAGGTTATTGACCAAGTATCGCGCAGGTTCGCGAAGCGTAAGATGCTCTTCGCCATCCAGATTTATGACAAGGTCGACACGTCTTCATTGACTCAAGTTCAAGCACAACTCGATTGGACTGAAGTGCGCGTGTACAAAATAAACGAAGAGGGCCGGAATCACGGTATCCTTCTCGGAGCGAAAGGTTGGACACCGCATTAAAGCGCTGCGCCAAGGCAGTGAGCATTCTCACGATCACAAGAAAGGTATTCTCCTATACAGTGAAACCGAACGGTAGAGTCGTAACACTGCGGCGCCCCCTTTCCACGACGCACCCAGGCGAATCGGATACAGCCAAACTCGCGCGTCTGATTGCGGCCCACGCGCCTTACGACGACAGTTTCGAACTCCGCATCCCGGGTTTGCACGCGGGAAGGTATTCCCACGTTAATTCCGAATGCTTTCATACTTTGCGTGTGCCTTCGTTGTGCATCGCCGCCCAAGGGACGAAAACCGTCATTGTCGGTAAAGAAACCTACGAATATGACGCGTCGCGCATGATCGTATTCTCTGTTGCTTTGCCGATCGCTTCGCAGATCACTCAGGCGAGTCGCTCCGAGCCCTATCTTTCGCTCATTATCGATCTCGATCCGCGCAAGGTCGCCGATCTGGTTCTGAAGGTGTTTCCGAATGGCTTACCCCCCGTACAGGAACGGAGCGCCGTTTATATCACCCCGCCCGATCCAAGCATCATCAACGCGGCAATACGACTGATGGAGTGCCTGCCTCAACCTGGAGACGTCGAGTTACTCGCGCCTTTGATTGTCGACGAGATCCTGATCCGACTTCTCCGCAGCCCGATCGGCGGGCGTGTCGCGCAAATGGGTTTTGCTGAGTCGAGTGTCGACCGGATTGCCAAAGCCATCGCATGGCTTCGCAGCAACTACACGCAGTCGATGAGAGTCGAAGACCTGGCGGAATTAGTCCACATGAGTGTGTCGTCGTTCCACGAACACTTCAAATCGGTCACATCCATGAGTCCGCTGCAATATCAAAAGGTGCTGCGCCTGCAGGAAGCGCGGCGCCTCATGTTATCGGCGATGATGGACGCGAGCAGCGCAAGCCAGCGAGTTGGCTATCTCAGCGCATCGCAGTTCAGCCGCGAGTACAGCCGATTCTTCGGAAATGCGCCAACCAAGGACATCGCGCGCCTGCGTCAAGATACCCGGCTCTGGGCCTGAATATCGACCATAGGCCTGACCTGACGTATCATTATCTTGTCCGATTTTTGTCCGTAATTCCAAGGCATCCGATGCGACGGTACTTGCTCCCACTCGTAACCTTTGCCTCGGCAGAGAAACAAAGCCACTGTGCACAGTCTCCGGTCGCGTCCTGACTGCCGCCGAAGGTACTCCGCTGCGCAGTGCGCGCGCGGCACTCATACCCGTGAATTCGAGATCCGATCAGCACATGTACGCAGACACTCGCGGAAGGCGGTCATCCGAAATCAGAACCACAGACCGTCACGCTCTCTGAGCACGACAAGAAAACACTAGATCGAGCCATAGTGAAGCCGGAGCCTGAATAGGTTACCGCCACACACGAAGCACCAATGGCTCTGCCGACGACACTAGTTAGAAGCGAAATGTAATTCCCCCCGACACATCAAATTCGTGCAAATAGTGATCGTTCCCGATGACCCAGCATCCGCCAAAGAATGGATCGCACCAGATTCCTCCATCCGTAGTCGTGATATAGGTCGGTGACCACTTAAGCTGACCGCGCAGTCCCCAGTGTTGGCTCATGTTGTACTTCGCGCCTCCACCCAGGGAAAATACAAAACGCGTCGCTCCCTTAACTCCACTTGCATCGGGGGAAAGGGCGTTCGCTCCCAACCCGAAGAACGCGAACGGCCTCAACTTTGTTTCCTTGTCAGCAAAATGAAACACGAAGTTTCCCATGTACTGATTGCTGGTCAGATCAAACAGCTTGAGGCTGTTCCCTCCTCCGATAGGCTGACCAGTGGTGCCCGATTTGTTACGATTCCATTGAAACTCCAACCCCATGTGTTCGCCGAGAAGATAGCCAGCCGTCACCCCATAGTTGACGCCATTCTGGACATCGATTCTGTGGAACAGCGAGTCAGAGAGATCGAGGCCGCCGTTGAATTGCCCACCCACCTGGCCCGTCACTTCGAAATTCTGCGCGAGCGCCAATGGAACCATCAACGTTAAGATCGCGAATATGTGAATAATGGTCCGTTCCAATGTCATCGTTACAATCTCCTCTTGTTTTGTGAGCGACACCGTGGCCTACATATTGAAATAAGCAACTCGTGGGGCTGTCTCAACTGGGAGAGTTAACAGGGTTGCGCGCTAAGCATGGTCAAATGCAAGAGATTTCACTCGTTCACCAGGCGCGAGTTATCGTGAATTCGTTCGAACGTCACGGATGAATACCTGTATCAGGTCATTTTTGGCTGAGTGACTAAAGACTGTGTACGAAAGTGCTCCTAACACAATCCACGAAGTCGTTCCAATAGAGCGCAGCGGATTTATGCTATGCACCACACACTCACCCAGCCCTTGTCGATCGCGTCCCTCGCGAGTGGGAAGATCGCTGGGGACGACATAAGCATGACGGGAGATGCATCCATGAGCAAAAGACAAAGTGTGGGACTCATCTTCATGATCGGATCAGCGGCCGCCGCAATTCAGATGACCCTCTTCTTTAGCCCGATCATGCGTGGCTGGTTTTATAGTATCTGCCTCGGTGTCTTGGCTATCGTTTTCGCTAGTGGCGCGGACATGTTCCGGGGCAACGAATAGATTCCGCAACGCTGAGCAGTTCCGCACAGATACCACTCCGAACGCAACTACAAACGCCCACCACTTCTCACCACTTCGCTTTCCCTGACGCCACGTCTTTCTAGAAACACTCCTGGCTCGTACAACCGCACGCTCCCGACTGCCCTTTCTCGCTGTCAGAAGTGACAGTCGAACTCCAGTCGGCGCACATGTCACAGGATAGACGGGGTGATGCCGCTGAAACGTCCGCGTCGCTTGGTGATCGTAGACATCAGACGGTTTTCCACACTGCGGAGCACGAAGCATGGAACTTAAGATTTATAAATCTCATACCTTCGTCCGATTGATTTTGTCGATTGTCGTAATCGCCATGCTATGCGCAAGCGCATCGGCGAGGCGCAAGGACGTTGTCGTCATGAAAAACGGCGACAAGCTGACGGGAGATGTGAAGCGCTTGGAGAACGGCGTGTTGTATGTCGAGACGGATTACTCGTCCGGCTCGGTCCCCATCGATTGGATGCAAGTGGAAAGTGTTCACAGTATCGCGGGCTATCAAGTGACATTGAGCAACGGTCAGCATCTCGCCGGCACAATTGAAAAACTATCGCCAGAAGAATCGCCGGACAAAGATTTCAAAGTGGTGACGAACGGCCACGAAATCGCCGTTTCAGGCGCAGATGTGGTCACCATTGAGTCGCAGAAGCAGAGTTTCTGGAGACAGCTGACCGGGTCGGTTGACTTAAGCTATGGATTCACGAGCGGGAACAGCCAATCAAACTTTGGATCAAACGGTAACAGTGAGTATCGCACGACAGCCTGGTCCGCAGGCATATCCTATAACACTTCATTCAACGGGCAGGCGGGCGGTTCAAAAACGAATTTGTGGGAACTCACTCCGAGCGGCGAATATTTTCTAAATCGTAATTCGACACTCGTGGGAGTCGTCGACTTCTTACACAGTTCCCAGCAGGATCTCGATTTACGAACCACTGTGGGAGGTGGTTATGGTCACTATTGGAAGCGAACGAACCAGAACGTTCTGAGTTCGATACTCGGAACTGTTTACACGCACGAGACGTTTCAGTCCGGGGCAACAGGACCTACGCAGCAAAACGTCGAAGCCCTAATCGGAGTCAAATATCAGTTGTTTCGCTTCACCAGGTACATACTGCAGGCACAAGGATTCGTTTATCCGGGATTGTCGGATGCCGGCCGCATCCGTGCCACTACACAAACAACATTCACTGTGAAACTCGTCAATAACTTCCATTCTGACTTTTCCTTTTGGGATAACTACGATAGCCGTCCGCCAGTGAATGCGAAAAAGAACGACCTCGGTATCAGTAGCAGTTTTGGGTGGTCATTTTAGAAGTCCACGCACCCCGCGGTTCGAGTCAGCAACTTCAGAGTCCTCACATGGCATCGCTTTGGGTGTACTCGCTCTGCGAGGCGGGACGAGGCCTCGCAAAGAACGCTCCTGAGGCAGCCTGTACTTCGCACTCCTCCAGAAGATCCCTTGGCGCGAGAACGCGCAGCAATTTCATTCCAACAAACAGCACTGCCAGGTCATCGAGTTGACCAATAACAGGGATAAACGTGGGAATCAGTTGAATCGGACTTAGAAGATATCCCAGCGAGCAGCCCGCCACGACCTTGGCGGGCCAGGGGACAGCGGGATGCCTCAGCAGGAGCGTCATGGCGCGGGTCTGCCGAACAAGACGCCGCATACCTGCACGATACTTGCTCGAGGGCTGATGCTTTGCGCCGTCCGCCTTCATCACATCTCCATCCTTACTATGCCGCCATTCGTCGATTCATCTGGGTCGGTGCCTCGTCCGCAGGTTGCTGTTTGCGCGACGAGGGCAGCCACGATCGCCGAGATGATGAGATAAAGAGCGATCGCCGGCGTCGCCAGCTTCTCCTGCGGAAAGTTCAGGTCCGCGATCGCTACAGCCATGCCAGGGTGGCGGGTGGCGGTTGCCAGTCCCAGTACTCGACGATTCTCGGGGTCTGGTCCGCCCAGCAGATGGCCGATGAGGAAGCCAACGATTGCGAATACGATGAAGCTAACAAGGGTACCATCGCCAACCAACGACAGAATGGGTTTGGTCGACATCAACAAGACCAGGATTATCGCCAGGATGAGAAGTATGTTCGCTAACCTGCCTATTTGGTCTGCCCATGTCTCCGCAACTGGGACTAATGCGCGAATAACTATCCCCGCTAGTAAGGGAGCCCAAACGGTTGTGAAGACCAGGCTGGCCACTGCCGCGGCAGACATGTGAATGGGTACGGTTCCAACTCTGTTCAGGATAGCCATCGTTATCGGGATCACGGTAATCGAGAGTATCGACGCCGCCACAAGCAGGCCGATGGTGTAGTTTTCGCCACCACCGCCTTTCATCGCCTTCTTTGGAAAGATGGGCGCGGCACTGGCGATACGGCGAGTGCGACCAATGCAATCTGTACCGCTGGATTGAGGTTGAATCTTATGACGAGGAGGTATGCCAGCAACGGCATGAGGGTGTTCATCGACATACATGCGCGTGCAAATTGGCCGGGACGCCGGAATAGAAATGTTGCGTCCGCAAATGTAGCCTTCAGCCCCAGTGCAAATACGCTGAGGCCGATACTTATCTTCAATACCAGAAGTACTACCGCTCCGAGATTCACGACTATGTCCCTCGGCCTTGTTCAGTCCTTGTGCTTCCCTCTGCTGATCAGCCGCAAACCCACATGGCACGCCGCGGTATCAATTGGTTGTGCCATGCGAGCGGCCGGACGATATCGACGGCAGTAATTTGGGGCGCACAAGAACGAACCACCTTTAATTACTCTGCGCGGAATTTTGATCTCGGGCATTTGAGGATCGTAACTTTGCTCGCGGTCCCCGCCCTTTGTATTTGCAACTCCGCAACAAGGCTTGGTGACGGGATGTCGCGCGGCGTACCAGTCGGTTGTCCACTCCCAAACATTGCCGATCATGTCGAAGAGACCATAGCCGTTAGGCGGGAATTGACCGACCGGAGCTGTCCCCGCATATCCATCGGCACACAGATTTTGCCAGGGAAATTCTCCCTGCCACGTATTCGCCATCGACTTGCCCCCCGGCGTGAACTCTTCTCCCCAGGCGTAAGTCGCACCGTCCAGGCCGCCACGCGCGGCAAACTCCCACTCCGCTTCCGTTGGCAATTCCTTCCCTACCCAGTTCGCGTACGCTTCTGCATCCTGGTAAGCGATGTGCACCACCGGGTGGTGAGCGCGATTCTCGATTGAGCTCTGTGGCCCCTCGGGATTCCTCCAGTTCGCGCCGGGGATGTATGTCCACCAATTAAAGTGATTTCGAAGATCTACGCGATGAGCTGGCTTGCGAAACACAACTGAGGCGGGCTGGAGCATTTCAGGCTTTGCGCCCGGGTATTCCTCGGCGCGTGGCGGGATCTCGGCTAGTGTTACGTAGCCGGTCGCGTCTATGAACTGTGCGAATTGCTCGTTCGTCACGGCGTACTGGTCTATCCAAAAGCCCTCGACGATGGCGGCGTGCGCGGGTGCTTCTTCGGGGTAGTGGTGATCGGAGCCCATGAGGAATCTGCCCCCAGGGACCCACAACATGTTGTCGCGCGCCGGTGGAAGGTCGAGTCGGGGATTTGTGGTGAGCTGTGGCTGGTTCATCGAGAAGCACCCGTCGCGATGATTACAACGAGGAACGCATTCGGGTCACACTGTCAGATTTGACAAGCCGCAACCCCGACTGTGCTAATCGCTGGCCATTGCCTGAGCAGGAGGCGGCTCCACGAGCAACATTGGCCGCTGTTGACCGGCCAGGACGCTTTGCGCGTCAAGTCCCACTGAGAGCTGGAGTAGTCGGCCTACCAAGCCGGTCCACCCCGTCTGATGGCTTGCCCCCAAGCCTGCACCGGTGTCCCCGTGGAAATATTCGTAGAAGAGAATGTTGTCGCGCCAGAGCGGATCACGCTGAAACTTCTCGGTCAAGCCAAAGACCGGACGCCGTCCATCATGAGCCTCGTCGCGCAGGAAGATGCTGCACAGGCGGCGGCTGATCTCCTGTGCCACCTCAAATAGTGTCATTCGCCGGCCCGATCCGGTTGGGCATTCGACTTTAAAGTCATCTCCATAGAAGAGGTAGTAGGTCAGAAGTCCGCGGATGATGAGCATGTTGACCGGAAACCAAATCGGGCCGCGCCAGTTCGAATTTCCGCCAAACAGTCCCGAATGCGATTCAGCAGGCTCGTAGTCGACGCGGAAGTCGTGCCCTCCCGCCACGAACGTGTAAGGATGTTCCAGGTGAACGCGCGATACGGAGCGAATGCCATAATCACTAAGAAATTCTTTTTCATCGAGCACGTAGCGGAGGATGCGCCGCAGTTTGTCTTCGTTTAAGACCGCAAGCAGATGGCGCCCGTCGACGCCGGCTTTCTCCGGCGGAGCGATGTTGATGGTGAGATGAGAATTTCGTTCCAGAAAATCCTTGATGCACCCAACGAATTCTGGAAACTTGGCAGGCGCTTCGCGATACATCACCGTCGCCGCGCACAACGGCAACAACCCGACCATGGAACGGACTTTTAAGCGCGTGGCGCTCCCATTCGGCAGCATCAAGACGTCATAGAAGAATCCATCCTTCTCGTCCCAGAGCTCGTCGGCGTTCTCGCCGATGCGGTCCATCGCGCTCGCGATCCATAAGAAATGCTCACAGAATTTAGTCGCCACCGGTTGATAGCTGGGATCAGTGCGAGCAAGTTCCAATGCGATCTCCAACATGTTCTGCGAGAAGAACGCCATCCATGCCGTGCCGTCCGCTTGCTCCAAGCTCCCACCCGTGGGCAATTGCGCGCTGCGATCGAAGACACCGATGTTGTCGAGGCCAAGAAATCCACCTTCGAACACGTTGCGCCCGGTTGGATCCTCCCGGTTGACCCACCACGAAAAATTGAACATCAAGCGATCGAACGAGCGTTTGAGGAAAGCCGTATCTCCCTTGCCGGTGAATTCTTTCTCATGGTTGTAGAGGGTTAACGCGGCCCAGGCATGCACGGGAGGATTGACGTCACTGAAATTCCATTCGTACGCGGGAATTTGTCCGCTCGGGTGAAGGTAAAGGGTGTCGAACATGATTTCCAGTTGATGCTTGGCAAAATCCGGGTCGACCGCTGCGAGCGTGACCGTATGAAAAGCCAGATCCCATGCGGCATACCATGGATACTCCCACTTATCAGGCATTGAGATCACGTTGTCATTGAGCATGTGAAACCACTGCTGGTTTCTTGCTGTTCCGCTCTGCCCGGGACTCACATTGTGTTCGCGTAGCCAGACCTGTAAGTCGAAAAAGTAGTGCTGCTTGCTCCATAACATTCCGGCGAATGTCTGGCGCATCACGGAACGGGCGTCGGCCCCCAACTGCGATGGCGTGATTGAGTCATAGAATTCATCGGCCTCGGATTTTCGCTGCTCAAACACTTTTCCAAACGCCGTTGAGAAAAACGCGGACGCCAGTGTTTTCTCCGCCGCCACAGGAGGACAAAGTCGGAGTCGAACAGTGTCGGACTGTCCTGCCGGAATATCGAGCCTATAGTGGGCAGCACATTTCGTTCCCCGTCCGTCAGGATTCACGGTGTGCTGTTGCCTGTTGACGATGAATTCGTTGATCCCATCCTTCACAAACGCATTCGTGTTTGGCTGCTGAAAGAGCCGCTCAGTGTTCGTTTCGTTCTCCGTAAACAACAGTGGTACAGGCCGGTCGACATACAATGCGAGCGGGCCAAGATTGGGATGGCTCACCGTCACGTAGGGCGTTTCGTCCTTCGAGAAAGTTTCCTCAAGCGACGGTTTGTTACTCCCTTTCCGCCATGACCACGTATTGCGAAACCAAAGCGTTGGTAGTACGTCCACGCTCGCGAGATCTGGCCCCCGGTTCCATAGTGTGATTTGAATGAGAATGTCTTCCGGATCTTTCTTGGCGAACTCGATGAAAACATCAAAATATCGATCGTCGTCGAAGACTCCCGTGTCCAGAAGTTCGTATTCAGGGTCAAGCCGTGAACGTCGCTTGTTCTGCTCGATAAGCTCTACGTAGGGATAGGCCCGTTGTGGGTACTTATAGAGATACTTCATGTACGAGTGACTGGGAGTGTTGTCGAGGTAAAAGTAGTACTCCTTCACGTCCTCGCCATGATTTCCCTCGCGGTTGGTCAAACCAAACAGCCGCTCTTTGAGGATCGGGTCGGCCCCGTTCCAAAGTGCCAGGGCAAAGCAAAGCCACTGCTTGTCGTCGCTAAAGCCGGCCAGTCCGTCTTCGCCCCAGTGATATGCGCGTGACCGCGCCTGGTCGTGGCTGAAATAATCCCAGGCCTGCCCGTCGCTGCTGTAGTCCTCGCGGACCGTGCCCCATTGACGCTCGCTCAGGTATGGACCCCACTTTCGCCAGGGGATTCCATGATTTCGAAAATCTGCGAGACGTTGTTGCTCAGCAACCTGTTTTGTATAGGCGGTCGTCAGCACCATTGGGGACCTCGTTCCTTTGTTGCATGAGTCTGAGAGAAGTGGTCAGGCGTTCAAACTTATGTTTTTCGCACAAGGGGACAACACTGTTACTTTTGGCAGGGGCAGGAGCAACAAACCGAGGCTTAGCACCCTTTGGTCTGATCCAACGCTTTGTTGATACGGGCGGGTCAATACGCAGAAACTACACCTTCGCGGATCGCAAATCGCACTAAGTCCGCATTGGTTTTCAATCCAAATTCTTCCATGATTCGATATTTGTGAAAGGCGACCGTCCGTGGAGTTACGTGCAGAAACGCTGCCGTCTCTTTCATCGTCCGACCTTCACTCAGCAATTGGAGCACCTCACGTTGACGTGTCGTGAGCTCCTTATCCGGCACCGGTCGAGGATCGTGAGGGGAGGAGTCGACGATGTCCCGCCCCACGCGTGTCATATAAGATTTGCCTCTGAGCGATTCGCGAACCGCTTTCACGAGTTCCGAACCGGCGGACTTCTTCATCAGATATGCGGTGGCCCAAAGCTTCACGGCCGTGGCGGCAATCTCCCAATCTTCACTCATCGCAAGGGCAATGAACTTTGTAAATGGCAACAAAAGTTTGAGTTCCCTTCCAACCTCTGTGCCGCTGAATAAAGGCATGCCAATGTCGACCACAATCACGTCTGGCCTCAGCTCGAGGGCGCTCGTCACAAGTTCGCGACCATCCGATGCCGTTCCAACGATCTCAAACTCAGGCTCAAGGAGTTTCCTGAAGGCTTCCAGCACCATCTCATGGTTGTCCGCTAAAAGAATTCGCGCTCGCCCCATTTTCGTACCTCCATGTGCCGTATGCACTGTTTGTGTTGCCTGTCATGGCCTCCTGCAACACCCGAAAATAACTTCGTCCCATCAGGGTCACAGCTGCAGATTTGCTTTCCTTGCATCACCGGTCCCGTTTCGGTTTTCGTACCACTTACTATCCTCGGGCAATTGTTGAGACCAGTACCAACAGTCCGAAGACGCTGACGATGCCCGCCACAAGCTCGGCCTGTGAGTAACGCTTTACACCCCCACCGAGCGCCAACTCTCTAATATCCCGTCGATGCCCGATGGTTGCTAGAAGCAGAGACACAAGTCCGATACTCACCATGATCAATGCAAAATCACGCGGAGTCAGCAGACGATGCGTCGCTGGAGAACCGCGACCTTCTTCAAACTGAAAGAATTTATAGATCGTGAAGCCGAAACTGATCATTGATGCCGCGGTTCGCACCCACGCCATCAGCGTGCGCTCGTGAGCCAGCCACGTGCGATCCATCGCAAGTGCGAAGCTGTCGGGTTTAGTTCCTGCGGGTTTGGTTCCTGCGCTGCTCATATCGTCATGGTCAGCCGCTCTAACGCTAGCCCGCAGTACGATGACGACACACTCGCGAAAGTGCCGTCGCGGTTCAGCTGCGAGGTCTTTGTGATTTTGTTCGCGGGTCGCATCCCCTTAAACCTGTTATATGTAACAAGGGTGTAACCTTAGAGGAACATTGCCATTACTCTCGCGATTGTGCGACTGGGTTTTTAGGAAAAAACGTATCGACGCGATGTGCGTTCGCGACTAGCAACATTTTTGGCGGCACACCGCGCTCGTTTCCGATCAAGATTCGAACAATGAGGATGGCAGCGTCAAACCACCTTGAGACCGATCCTCGGAATCGACCGATCCCCTTCGTGCCCGTGGGCTTCGTCCACGAATTTCCGTGCGATGGATGGGAGCAAAACCCTGTAAAAGATACCAGTATTGCAAGATGCCGGTCAGAGATAATATCGAGGCTCTGCAATCGGTCGCTGCTTCGTCGGGGAATCTCTTAATTTGCAATTAATCCAAGCGCTCCGGCGCTTTTGCTGTGAGGTCATCATGCCCGATACCGGCCGAGCTCGCATTCTCATCGCCGATGATCACGTTCTCGTAGCCGACGCTTTCAAAACTCTGCTTCAAGCTTATTTCGAAGTTGTGGCCACCGTCTACGATGGACGGTCGCTGGTTGAAACTGCGATCGCTATGTCGCCCGACGTAGTGCTCGTCGACATCGGAATGCCTCTGCTCAATGGACTTGAGGCGGCGGATCGAATCAAGAAAGTGAAGCCGGAGGTCAAGGTCATCCTCATAACTGTGAGCTGCGACCCAGTGCTTGAGGAAGAGGCGTTCGAACGCGGCGCTTCGGGATACTTGTTAAAAACATCAGCCGCGGACGAACTGGTGACTGCCATCAATCGTGTTCTTGCTGGGGAAACATATTCCACAACAAAGGTCGCCACTCCGAGAGCGTCACTCGTCGACACGACAAAACCACGATCCGACCAGGCCCATGGACCTTTGACCGATCGTCAACTCGAGGTGTTGCAGTTGCTCGCGGAAGGGCGATCCATGAAAGAAGCCGCGTGGGTGCTCAAGCTGACGCCGCGGACCGTGGCTTACCACAAGTATCGGCTCATGAAGAGGCTGGATCTCAGAAGTGACGCAGATGTCGTGCAATACGCGCTGAAGTCCCACGTATTGTTCTCTTGACGTAATACAGTCACCGGAAATTTTCGACGGTCTGATGTAGTGACGTCACACGGACCTTCGCGAAAAGATGGAGGTGCAAGATGCGGACGATGGGAAGTTTCGAAATCGCGGAACTCAGGCTTCACTGTCGCACTCCCGGGATCGTCTTGGTCTGTCGTGATCTGAGAAGACTATTCCATTGGTTGCAAGTGCATCTGGTGCACTAGCGAGATCGGACTCAGATCTCATCACGCTCTCGCGTTGATGGGACTCCGAACTCACACGCAGCACCAAAAGTCACCAAAGGCATGCGCGCCTCGTACAGCCGTACCCGCCTTCGACGTCGTTTCCCGCAATCGTACGCCCGAAATCGCAAGTCCGACCAAATGGACATCAGTGTCCATTGTTGTCCATTGTTGCAACGTTCGATCTGTGTTTTCTTAACAGTTGGGTCTCTACGCGTGGATCGATAATGTCCGTAAAGAGGGGGCGTTCTTTTCATCCTCGCGCACGAAAAGGCGCACAATCCAATGACAACCATTGTGCATAAGCCAACAGTGGTACTGGCGGACGACTACGCGCGTGTCTTAGAGGAAGTCTCAGGTTTGCTTGAGGACGAAATTCAATATTGTGGGCACAGCTCACGATGGAAGGGACGCTGTGCGGGCCGTAGCCGTTTTAAAACCCGATGCGGTCGTGCTCGATATCGCGATGCCGGGCACGAACGGGCTGGAGGCTGCCCGTGAAGTCCGGAACCTGGGGTTGACACCAAAACGTGTTTTCCTGACTGGACTGGAAGATTCGGATCATGAGGCGGCGGCCCACGATCTCGGGGCAAGTTAAGTGCTCAAATGCCGCATGGCTTCTGCCTTGATGATTGCGATAAAAGAAGCCCTTGCCGGCCGGCGCTTCGTCTCTGACTCGTCAATCCACTAACTTGACGACCTCGCCTCTCGCGGGTACTCGCCGATTCGTGCCAACGACCACTAGGTCGATAGTCAACGTTCCAAAAAACGCGGGCGCCGCATGATTTGATTGCGGCGCCGATTCCAGCATTCACAAATCCTGCGTTACTCGGCTACAGGCGGAAGAGTTAGCGGAGCAGACAGCTTGAACGTCAGCGCCGATTCCGCCGGCAGTTCGACCTGTTTGTTTCCGGTCATCGCACCTCCCACCAACCCCGCTCCCGCGCCCGCCAGAGCACCGATCGCAGCGCCTTTGCCACCTCCCGCAATGCCTCCGATCAATGCACCGCCCGCAGCTCCTCCGCCGGTCGTGGCTGCTGTCCTTTTACCCTTGCCTTTAACTGTGCTGTCGTACGTCCCCGTCTGGATCGCGTGAGTCCTCCCGCGCACGGTGATGCTCGTCAGGGCAATCGACAGTTGGCCCTCACCTTTGATCTTGCCTTTCTTCTTGGCCGAGATCACCGTTCCCGATGCGGTTGAGCCAGCGGGAATCGCGGTCTTGCCGCCGACACTCACCGGTTGCGCCAGCGTTGCGAGGAAAGTCTGGCCCTCCTGGCTGTCCTTGGAACTCAACCCCTGCTCCAACCTGACAGTGAGACTCGTACCGGCAGGGACAACGATCGGCTGGGGCTTGGGTTTCTCCTCGGGTGGCGGCGCCGCAGCCGCTGGCATTGCAGCTTGGTCCTGCGCCATCGGTGCGGACGCAACTGACGTCCGATCGTCGACACCGGTCGTCCCTGGCTCGTCATGCGCGATCTGCTCCGCTCGTTGCTGTGCGGCTGGATTCTTTGCCGTCCCACTTAGGGTGACTTTGCCCTCCTTCGCAACAACTTGAACTTGGGAATCGCTCGTCGCCGGGTCTGACGCAATTTTGTTCTGAATGTCCTTTGCCATGGCATCATCGTCCGGACGTTTGGAACAAGCGATCGACGCAGCCAGGAATGCACCCAAAAGAGCGATCAACGCTGCCTTACTAATGCTTTGCATAAGAACCTCCTCGCTCAGGGTCAACGCCCCAAAGTTGAGGTCGGCGATGTGCTACATCCCCGCTTTCGCGACTACGCTAGGAAACGCTGCGCTCGGCTGGTACTGTCATATTTGACAGCGCTCCTGGATGACGCGAGCCGATTAGCATTGAGATGGGATTCCTCCGGCTGAATTGCCGCCATGGAAATGTGATGTCGACGCTGCGTTTTGAAATTCGATGTGGGGTCTACTTGTTTTTCAACTGCTTAGAACCATACACTTGAACCGCTTTCTAACTGCAGCCAATCGGCTGTTGCGGGGCTGACGGCTACACAGGGGGGACTCTCTTGGTCGTGCGTCCGCGAGGGCAATCGCCGTCGATTCCCGAGATCGCCGGCGCGCCTCCCGAATTGTCCAGCGCGTCCACCACGCACACTTCATTCGTTCATCGCATTGTTCGCGAGCTACCACCTCTAATAATTTTTGCTGTCGGCTATGCCCTAGCCTACAAATATGTGAAGTTTTTTACGTCCAGTTCGCCTGCCCCGCTCTGGTTCCCCGATTCTGTTCTGCTCTGTGCTTTTCTTCTGGTCCCGAGGAAACGATGGGCATGGTATGCACTCGTCGCGTTACCAATTCGGTTCATGGATCCGGACGCGCCCGCCTGGTTCCTTTTCGCGACCTATGTCAATGATTGCCTCAAGGCGATGCTCTCTGCCTACCTCTTGCGGCGATTGCTTCCTGGATCACTCCGCCTTAACACCTTGCGTCAGTTAGGAATCTATATAGGAATAGCGGGGGCGTTTACACCGCTGCTTTCTGCGATCGGCGGCGCAGCGACACGCCTCGCGCTTGGCACTCCGTTCTGGAAGTCGTTGTACCAGTGGTTCATGGGAGATGCGACAGCTGCCCTAGTCCTGACTCCCACCCTGCTGTACTGGTGCATGGGAGATTGGAGAGAACTCAAACTCCGCAAATTACAGTTTCTGACTTTGCTTGCCGGACTCGCGGGTGTCTTGGCGTTCACATTTTTCATACCTCACCCGGGAGATGTTCCGGTCCTCCTGTACGCACCCGTACCGTTCTTGATTCTTGCTGCAACCACGTGCAAGCCAATCGGAGCGTCGACGGCGATATCGCTGGTCGCTCTTATCGCCATGCTGAGCACCGTAATCGGCAAGGGGCCATTCGTCACCAGCTATCTGCACCATAGCGTGTTGTCGATGCAACTCTTCCTCATCGTTACGGCCCCGCCCATGCTTTTTGTTGCTGTCCTCATTGAAGAGCGGCGCGCAGTTGAACGCGACCTGAAGAGAAGTCGCGCAAGCCTCAGGCAGAATTACGAGCGCATCCACGATCTCGCCGGCAAACTGTTGCACGCTCAAGAAGACGAACGGCGCAGAATCGCGCGTGAACTTCACGACGACATCGGCCAGCGCCTCGCGCTTCTGGCCGTCATGACAACAAGACTCTGCCACGGGTTCTCACCACAAATGGAGAATGAGCGCGCATTGGCACAGAGCCTGATCGTTGATGTGCAAAACCTGAACAGCGACATTCACACGCTATCGCACCAGTTGCATTCCACGGCTCTGCAGCACATGGGCTTAGAGGTGGCACTCAAAGGTCTCTGCACAGCTATCGCGCGTCAACATCAGATCGTCGTTGACTTCCACTCGAACGGTATTAGCGGACTGCATCGTGATGTGGACCTCTGCTTGTTCCGCGTTGCGCAGGAAGCTTTAAATAATGCAGTGAGGCATGGGGCGGCCAAACAAATCGAAGTTTCTCTGAGCAAAAGCGCGCAGCTGCTATCCATGAAAGTAAAAGATGAAGGCGTCGGTTTCGATCCCGTGCGTGTGTCGAACGGCTTGGGGTTGGTCAGCATGCGCGAGCGTCTGCGATTCGTGGGCGGAGATGTGATCGTAAAATCAGCGGCGGGATCGGGCGCCGAAATCACAGCGCAGGTTCCGCTCCGCGAATCTGACTGACAAGATGCATCATTCAGATCCCTCGCAACTGCGAAACAAAATCACCTCAAACGGACGCTCTCGGCGTTCCTACCGATCAGTTTGCAGCCGACAGTACGGCAGTGTACTCGCCTTGCACTGTCAACATATCCAACGGCGCATTTGCGGAAGAACCGCGTATCACACATTGACAGGTGCATTGCTGCGAGCGGAAGGCACAGTAAAACAAGTCACCATCGGCGTCGGCGACGATACCTTCGCGGACTCGTGCCTTATGCTCGCGAATGAACATAAGGACAAAGAGATGAATGACGATTAAGCCTTGTGCTCGACAACGAGGCAAAATACTAGTTTTGCCCAGCCTGTAGAAACCGAGGGAGAACTTTATGGGCGTGCCAGCCAGACATCCAGACTTCAATCCGCAGATTCGTCGCGTCCTGGAACCTTCTCCTACTACTTCCGACCAGGACGCGTACGAGGCCGCAGGTTCGATAGTCCAAAGATTCTCTATCGTTGTCGGAGGCCCGATCTACGACTTCCTGCTCCGCATGGGACTCATGCACATGGGTCTCCCGAATGTCTTGCGTAGGATCGCGCTCATGGTAGCCGTCACGTGGTTGCCACTTTTGGTCCTTTCCATAAAAGATGGTCTGGCCTTTGGCCACCAGGTCACAATTCCCTTTCTTTCCGATTTCGCCGTGTACGGGCGCTTCATCCTTGGGCTGCCTCTCTTGATTCTGGCGGAAATCGTAATCGATCCGGCGATTCGGCAGGCCGTAGGGGAATTCGTAGATGCACGTCTCGTATCAGATCAGGAATTGCCCGAGTTCGAAAGAATCTTGCGCAGAGCGCAACGACTGCGTGACTCATGGATTCCCGAAATTACGTTGTTAGTGTTGGCGTTCTTTCCAATTTTTGTTTTCCAACATGAGTGGACAAGCGGCGCGGTCTCCAGTTGGCATACCTCGCCACAGGGACTTACTGCAGCGGGATGGTGGTATGCGATTTTCAGCGCTCCGATGATGAAGTTCATTACGTACCGTTGGGGATTTCGCTATTTCATTTGGGCCTATTTCCTTTGGCGTGTGAGCAAGCTGCGCTTGGTTCTCATGCCGACCCACCCTGATCATGCCGCGGGCCTCAACTTTCTCGGACTCACTCAGAAGCGTTTCGGAATTCTTTTCTGCGCGATGGGATGTTCGTTCGCCGGACGCGTGGCAAACAGCGTTTTCCTCGAAGGCATACCTCTGGGATCTTTTAAGGCCTTAATGGTGGGATTCGTGGTGCTGTCCGTAATCCTTGCTCTCTTACCTCTCGTTCTTCTGGCGCCTAAGCTGTCGAAGGTGCGGAAAGCAGGGCTGCTGGAATACGGGCGGCTGGCCAACTCTTATACCGAACAATTCGATCGCAAGTGGGTGCATTCAGCGCAGAAAGCGCCCGAGCCGTTACTGGGTACAGGCGATATTCAATCGCTCGCCGACATGGGCAATAGTTTTGCCTTCGTCGACGCCATGTCAATCGCCCCGATCACCAGGAGATTGACCGTGCAGCTCGCTGTGCAAGCGGCTCTGCCTCTGATTCCGTTGATCATCCTCGGCACTCCCACTCCCGAGTTGATCCATGCAGTGTTGAAGATGGTGGGATAAACAATTCTGCGATTGCTCAGAAACGTCTCACTGGGTGTTGCTAATTCTGACAGTACATTGGCGGGAACCCATCCTGTTCAATCACACGAGATACTAAGACGTCCTCCTCAGACGACAACCTCCATTCTGCTCAAAGATGTAAGATCGATGCTTCTTCGACAAAAAATCGTAGCTGCCTTCATCGTCGCCATAGTCCTCACATTTGCAATAAGCACTCCGTTAGTCGCTCAAACCGCGCCAAACACTCCTTCCGAACAGCTCAGCTTCCGCAATGACAAGTGGCATGCCAGCATCTCTCCGTATCTGTGGATGGCCGGCATGAATGGAACGGTGGGGTTCGGTGGGCACGAAGTGCGGATCGATCAATCCTTCGGCGATATCCTCGGAAACCTGAAGTTCGGAGTGATGGCTCTGTCGGAAGTGCGTCGGGGCCGCATCGCCTTCCTCATGGACGTGATGTACATTCGCCTTTCGGACCAAACGGCAATTCCAATAGAAGGCTTACCCGCTGCTCTCAACGTGAAGTCATCCTTATACACTTTCACTTTGACTCCGTACTTTAGCTATCGGATCCTCGGAAACCGACGTGGCTCTATCGATTTCCTCACAGGTGGTCGTTACTACCACGTGAATCCCAGCATCACCGCCGACACGGGCACGACCAGGTTGTCATTCTCAACTGCAAATAATTGGGCAGATTTCGTTGAGGGCGGACGATTCGTGCTGAATCTCACTCCCCGGATCGGCGCATTCTTTATCGGCGATGCCGGTGGAGGCGGATCGGTCCTGACGTGGCAAATCATGGGAGGGTTCGGGTACAAGTGGAGCAAACGGTGGTCTACTAACGCAGCCTATCGCCATCTATATTTCAATCGCCAGACCAGCAACGGCTTTGGCCTCGAGCAAACACAGCACGGTTTCATCGTGGGCGCGACGTATCGATTCCGCTGACTCGCGGCGGAAATCGCAGCTGTCACCACGCTGAGTCTTAACTGTCGCGAGAACTCCGGCGAGCGTTACGGCGGAGGCACCACTCCCTCGTGGATCGCAAACATGACTAAATCGTAGATACTTTTGAGACCGAAATCTCCCATGATTCGGTACTTATGAAATGCGACCGTACGCGGAGTCACCTTAAGCACCTTGGCCGCCTCGCGCATCGAACGGCCTTCTGCCAGCAAGATTAAAACTTCGCGTTCTCGCGGCGTCAGTTCCCTTTTGCGCTCTGGCCGCGGGTCCCGGATGAATTCCTGCTTCAGCCGCTCCGCGATGATTGGCGTGATGTATGACTTGCCCCGCAGGACCTCCCGAATCGCCTGGATGAGTTCAGAGCCAGCCGACTTCTTCAGCAAATAACCAGACGCCCAAAGTCGCATCGCTTCGTGCGCGACGCTTGAATCCTCATTCATCGTCAGAACAATCAGTTTGGTGCACGGCAAGAGCTTCTTGAGCTCGACTGCAGCATCGAATCCGCTTAAGTCAGGCATCCCCATGTCGAGAACGATGACATCAGGCTTCAACACGGGCGCGAGTTGCAGGAGTGCCCGGCCGTCCGAAACAGTGCCCACAACGTCGAATTCGGTCTCGACGTGCTTTTTGAAGGCTTCCAAGACCAACGTGTGGTCATCCGCCAGTAGGATCTTGGGGCGCGCCATCCTGTCCTCCTCAAGGAATCTGTGCACCCGGGTCGATGGAGTTTCTGACCCTCAGCGGTGGACCGATGTCCCTTTTCTGGGTTCTCTTTTCTTCGTCCCTCGACCGGGAGAGAATTAAGTCTGGGTGCGCAGAAATGCCCGATGGCAGGACCGTGAAGCCGAGAATTTTGTTCTCTCGTGAGTCGTCTCTTTAGAACGGGCACTTCATAGTCGCAACGTATCGATTCTGTCAGACACTGTCACTTTTGACAGTTTGCTCTCCTCCCTCGAGGCTCGAAGACCACAACTCTGAGTTCTTGTAGTTTGCTCGCGAGTTTTGAGCGTTGACTTAATGGGCCCTCACGGGAAGCTAGTGCATCCCGCCAGATCGCACGACTGTCAGAGTTAACAATCGCCGCCATCGTGAAAGCGCATTGCAACCCACAAAAAAGGTCAGTCACGCGGGGATCAACGCGTGACGTGTGATGGGATTCCGCTATGGTTGGTAGTTGACACAAACGCCGCTTCGGTCTACTGTGCCGCGCGCGAAACGGTGCGGTGCGCGAGGCGGGGACGGGGGAAGCCCCGCTGCGCAGCTCAACAGGTTTGCGCGTGCGCCGCCCCGTTCTCCAATTTCCCCCAAACTCCGCTTCTTTATTTTCACCGAATGCCCCGTTGTTCATAGCGCGACACGCGCACCCCGAATTCCAGTGTAAGGAGGATCTTGCAAACCATCAGGCTTGCAGACCATTAAGATTCCATTCGCAGCTTGCACAGTCAGACCTTACCGTCTCGAACAGTTCCTCGTGGTTCGATCCCATTTTTGGGGAGCCCCTCTGAAATTTATTCGAAGCGATGGGAGTAAGCGTATGAGCTGTAAGCGGTGCTCCTCCGATAGGGTCAATGAATTCAGCGGAGAACTCGCCATCCACTTTCCTGGCTGGGAAGGTCTGGAGAAACCGGTGGTGTGGGCGTTTCCGAGGCTGATGGTTTGCTTTGGTTGCGGCCTCGTGGAGTTTGAGCTGCCACCAGAACAGCTCGCACAGCTAAACCTAGACGAGTCGCCAGCTCAGTCGCAGGAGAGCGCACGGGCGTCGTGACCATTCACTGACGAAGCCTCTACGGCGGGTAAGAGTTCTTCCATTGCGTTTGCCTTCAACAGATACCGTTCGGCGCCGGTCGCAAGAGCTTCGCTCCGGATGTCCGCGTCATTTTCCTGGGTCACAAAGATGATTCTTGAACTGGGAGAGTCCTGACGAATTCGTTTCGCCGCTTCAATCCCATTCAATATGGGCATTCCAATATCAAGCAGAACGATGTCTGGCTGTAGTTCTGTCGTTCGCTGCACTGCCTCGAGTCCGTCGCACGCCTCGCCGATCACCTTCCACTCCGGCCGCGCCTGCAACATGGATCGCACACGGACTCGCCACTCGGCGAAATCGTCCACAACAAGGATACGGAGAGGGCTCTCTTGTTTCATGGCTTCACGGTTTAGCAGAGTGCAGGGTAGTCGACAATGGACAAAACGTGCCATACAGTTGGCTCTGTATTTTGAAACCTAGCTTTTGGACAGGTTTTGGGATTTATTGTCCATTTTTCCCTGAATGACGTTTTCTCCTTCCGACACAGTTGTTCGTGTAGTTGAAAATTGCACCCCATAAGTGCAGCCAGCTGCGCTCGAAATCGCCTTGGACAAACATCGGTTGGGCCCGCGTACGGTACAATTCGTGCGCAAGCCCGTGAACGCCTCCATCCCATCCACTCTGCCGACGATGATGCGATTGGGACCATTGGAGCGACAGATGCTGGAAGCCGTCTGGGCACGCGGAGATGGTACCGTCCGCGAATTGCTGAACCATCAAAAACTGCGCATGGCCTACACGACGGCGATGACGACCCTTACGCGGCTCTACGAAAAACAGGTGCTGACCCGCACGGTTGAAGGCAGAGCCTTTCGGTACAAGGCGCGTTTTACGAAGGTCGAAATGCAGCGCGCCGAGGCTGAGCAGCTGATACGTCAGCTGCTGCGCTCCGCAACCACTGTCGCTTTACCCCTGTCCTATCTCGTCGAAGCAGTGACAGAACACGACGTTCGCTTGCTTGACGACCTGCAACGGCTCGTCGAGCAAAAGCAGCGGCAACTGGGCAAGGGCGAATAGCAGGACCGATTCCGCCTGCCTGGCAATCTTTACAGCAAAACCTCACCCTTATCATCATCCGAGGTCGCCGCAGTGAAGGAGGCGTCATGGACCGAGATGACACCGCTGCTCATGTCAGTTTTTAGGCACTGTACTTTTTTCCTCAGGAGAAACTCGTAGATCGTTGTGCGAAGTGCGAGGCCAATGCAAGGTCTAACGCTGAGACCTCAATTAATAACCGGAATTTACAACGCTTACGTTTTGCCCGCGAAAGTTCGGTGTAGAATTTTGGTCTTCCCCTCAATCGCATCTCTGCGCTTCTCTCTAAAGGACTGTGAAACTCAGGTTACCGAATCATCGATACCCCGTTTCACAGATTTCAAGTTAGACGCTGGCTCAGCGCGCCGAGCGTCGAAAGGATGCGTCAAACTTTCGATCCGTGGGTAAGACTCCGGTTCGTTGTTTGCTGTGGACTTCAGGAGAATGTTTATGCGTGGTACACGGACACGCAGATGGCAAGAACTCTGCCTCAAGGCCAGCCAGATCGAGCCCGAACGCAGAATGGCAGTCGTCGCGGAACTTGTTAGTCTCTTACGTGAAAATGCCTACCGCTTCGGGCCGCTCTTGGTTGATGTCGTCGAGGGAAAGGTAACTCGAAACGATGAGCCTGTTTCGCTCACGCGTCGAGAATTTCAGCTTCTTCGCTATTTCATCGAGCGAGCCGGAAGCCCGGTGACGCGCGACGAACTTCTCCGATACGTTTGGGGTTACGACACCAACACGTGGACACACACCGTCGAAGTCCACATCCATCATCTTCGCCAGAAACTCGAACGCGACGCCAGCCAGCCCGAACTGATCGTCACCGTCCCGGGTATCGGCTACAAGTTCGTGGCATCTGAGGTATCTGAAGACTGGACCGCTGAATCTGCGTAAAACCGCGCGCGCCGAATCCGGCGGTTTCCTGCAAGTCGTATGGTTCGACCTGTGTGTTATTGGTCTGCTATTTTCCGTACAACACGGGGACGTTTACCCATGCGACGCATCGAACACAATCTGGTCGTATTGCCAAAGTCGATGAAAAAACTCCACTAGACGAGTTTCGTCCGTTCCCGAATTCTGAGCAATCTCACCCAGCGTCCGTCGGCCGTCGATCTCATTGAATAAGCGAAACTGCGCAGCGTTGACCTTCAGCACAAGGTCAGGATGCTTGTGCGCTTGGTTCAGCAAGACCGCAACGAAGCCAGGGGGAACGCCGTCACAAACACTGACGGTCCACGGTAAGCGGATGGGAACATAGGCACGCCACTGTTCGCCACTGAATTGTATGGGTTGTCCCTCTTGTGTTCGATCACTGCGATACGCAACAAACTTGTGTTGCGTAATCGTTCCTCGAAAGAGTTCGACGGCCGCATGCTGCGCAGTCTCGGGCAGCTCGTTCAAGAGGGCGGCATGAGGCGTTCTCGCCACTGCTCCGCACTGCGGAAGATAGGGAGCCTGCTCGATCCACCGTCCGAATGACATCCTGCACCGGTCAAGCCATGACCGGATTTGCGGCACGGTGTATGCACGATCTTGGGGATGAAGAAACGCATCTGCCAGCGCGCCGGGATGTTCGAAGTCTTTGTTCTTGTCCAGCAGGTGCGCCATCGGATGATTTTTTGGTAGGGCCTGCAGCGTTGCGCGAAGATCAAGCAATTCCTCACTGGAAGTGGCCATCCTGAGTAGTTGGCAATACTCCCGGATCATGTAGATTCCGGTTCGACCATAGCTGCCGTACACCATGATCTGCATCGCTCCATCGCGCTTCAGCACACTGCGTAAGGCCAGCAACCCTGCATCAGGATCCAGCAAATGATGCAGGACACCCGTGCAGACGATGTGATCGAAAGTTTTTCCCAACGATGGAACATCAAGGATCGAGAGTCGATGGAGCGTCAGGTTGTCGAGTTTGTATTTTTCCTGAAGTTTGCGCGTGTGAGCGAGACTCGTTTCGCTGATGTCGATTCCAGTGACACGAGCGTCTGGCTCCCGGAGGGCATATCTCGCTGCCTGCGAAGTGCCACATCCGGCGACAAGAATCTCCAGGCCCGAACGCGGATGTTCAGTCGGAAACAGCAGATGGAACAACGCTCGACGTCGTTCCGGATTGCGATAAAGTTCGCGGTGTTCATCCAGACTGGTGAGCGGAGCTGGATAGGGCATCCTTTCATAAAAATCGCGGAGCACCGCTGAGTCGTCCGTGCCCGGCTCTGCGCTGTGCTCCGCGCTCAATTCTGTTTCCATCCGATCACTCCAATCCTGCATGCCATCCGACGAACGCGTTATTTGACACCACCACCAATCGCTTTCGCCATCGCGGCTTCTTGGTGCCGTGCTTTCTCGAGTGCCTGACCGACGCTGAAGCTGGCAGGCGTCTGCCGCGGCGGGAATTGTTCGAACGTCTTCAGAAATTGCCCGACGATGGCCTGCGCTGGAACAAGCAGGAACGCGCGGTCGGCCAGCCATTTCGCGTAGAACATGTCAGCGTCAACGTCAGCACGTTCAAACGGATCACTCCTCAAGTTAAAGACCTTGGGAAGACGAAGCGTGACGAAGGGTTCGCTCCACACTGCGAAACCTTCCTTCCGCTGTTCGATGAAATTTGCTTTCCAGTTGCCAACGCGTAGGGCCATCAAGTCGCCATCGTCACTCCAGTACAGGAAACCCTTGCGGGGATTTTCCTTTACCTCGCCTTTCAGAAATGGCACCAGATTGTACCCATCAATGCAGACTTTGAAAGTCTTATTGCCCGCTTTGTGACCCTTCTTGAGCTTCTCCACGATGTCAGGTTCGCCGGCAGCCGCAACTAGTGTCGGCAACATGTCTGTGTGCGAGAAGACTTCGTTCGACACTGTGCCGGGCTTGATAACTCCGGGCCATCGAATTGCACACGGTACACGCCAGCCGCCTTCATAGTTGGTGTCTTTCTCTCCACGGAACGGTGTGGACCCGCCGTCGGGCCAACTCATGACCTCGGCCCCGTTATCGGTCGAGTACATGACGATGGTGTTGTCTGCGATGCCGAGATCGTCCAGCTTTTTGAGCAGCTGTCCTACGTGACCATCGTGTTCCACCATGCCGTCTGGATAAAGTCCTAACCCTGTGACACCCACCGACTCCTTTTTCAGGTGTGTGAATATGTGCATGCGAGTCGAGTTGAACCAGCAGAAGAAGGGCGTTCCGGATTTTGCGTTCCTCTCGATGAAATTGAGACTAGCCGCCAGAAACTCCTCGTCCACCGTCTCCATTCGCTTTGTGTCGAGCGGCCCTGTGTTTTCGATCTTCTGTGTGCCGTCGGGATTCGCCCAGCTCTTGAGCACTCCACGGGGACCGAACTTCTTCCTGAACTCTGGGTCCTTCGGATAATCGGGGCATTCTGGTTCTTGCTCTGCGTTGAGGTGATACAGGTTGCCGAAGAATTCGTCGAATCCATGTGCTGTGGGCAGAAACTCGTCGCGGTCGCCGAGATGGTTCTTGCCAAACTGTCCGGTTGCGTAACCGAGCGGTTTCAGCATGTCGGCTATCGTTGGATCTTCAGGCTGCAGACCCAGATCTGCTCCAGGAAGTCCGACTTTCGTGAGGCCGGTGCGGATCGGAGACTGGCCCGTGATGAACGCGGCGCGGCCCGCGGTACAGCTTTGCTGGCCGTACCAGTCTGTAAACAGGCAGCCCTCTTGCGCAACACGATCAATATTCGGCGTGCGGTACCCCATGATTCCGTGGTTATAAGCGCTGACGTTAAACCAGCCGATGTCATCGCCCCAGATGATGAGAATGTTTGGTTTCTTTGGAATCTGCGTCACTTTATCGGGCATAGAGATCTCCTCCGGTTTGAATCTGTGAGTCGAGGTGTGAGCACACGTCCGGGTGAACCTGGCGGCTCCGGATTTCAAGTCGAGGTTGCGGCCCCGATGACTGTGTCGTATTGAAGACTAGCGAGCGTTCTGCAGGACCTGCCAACAACGACAGTTGGCGGATGAGGTAACAGCCGCACCTCTTGGCAGTCGAAAATTAGCCTGTCGGACTAGGCTGCTTCTGCCAGACCATCTTTACAATCGAGACGCGCTTCGGCCTCTAACTCCGTTCCAACTCCAGGAACTGAATTGAAGCAAATGCTCCCTCCGATCATTCTTACTCGTTCTTGCATGGTGATTAATCCAAGACCATTTCGCGGTATCGCCGAATCGAAACCAACTCCAAAATCTCGGACTCTCATGCGAAGGACCCGACCGTCGTAAATCAGGCTCACATCGATTTTTGGAGAACGGCTGTGCTTTACGGCGTTTCTTAACGCCTCTTGAGCAATTCGATAAAAAGAAAGCGAAACGTCTTCCGGCAAATGATCCGGAACATCTCTGGTGCTCAAATTGATGACGATGTGATGCTGTTCGGCGAGTTGTCGACAGACGTCATTCAGCGCGACCCGCAGACCGAGATGTTCCAGCTTCGACGAATGCAACTGATGCGACATATTGTGCACATCGGTAATGAGCTCGCTGAGTCCAGCCAGTATTTTGCGGATCTCCGCGCGCTCAGCTGTTCTTTCAGCCGGTACCTTAATTCCCAGGACATCCAGCTTCGTCATCCAGAGCGACAGCCTCTGTCCAATGTCGTCGTGAAGTTCGCGAGAAATCCTTCGCCTCTCGTCTTCCTGTGCCGAGAGCAAGCGTGGCGCCAGTCGTTGCAGCTCTGCGTGAGCGCGCTCTAACTCCTCTATCGCCTCTTTCTTTTCCGTAATGTCTTCGATCGTGGCAACAACAATCGGCTGTGCTTCGCCCGAGTTCAAGATGGAAACATTCAACCGCCCCCACATCCGGCCGCCGTCCTTGCGCAAATATCTCTTTTCAATTTGATAGCTCTGCTTAACGCCTGCACGCAGAGCCTGGAATTCTTCCCAGTCCTGTTTCTCGTCTTCCGGTTCGGCGAACTGTGAGCAGTTCATCCCGGTCAGTTCTCGCTGCGAATAGCCAAGCATCGCGCCTAATGCTGGATTCGCAAACAACAGATTCCCGTTCAGATCCTCAAGTGCGATCCCAATCGGTGCTTCGTTGAAGAGGTAGCGGAATCTGGTTCCGCTCTCGCGAGAGGCTAACGTTGCGGCCCTACGTTCGCTGATAACCGCGGCCAGAATCAGCATCGGGGCCGCCACCATCATCCAGCACATTTGCAGCATAGTGAATCGGTCGAAGGAGACGAAGCTTAGAGACGGACCGCGGCCCAAGTAGGCGCACCAGCCAGAGATGCAAACCAGCGCAGTGATCGACAAACATGTCCCTACGGCGCCAAATCGAATCGCTGCCCAGAGCAGCAGCGGGATCGGAAGCAGATAGACTGTCGAGGGCACATCACCAGATGCATACACGTGGCCATACACCTGAAAAGTGAGCGCGACCAGCAGCACCGCCAGGAATGCCCCTTCGACAACCTTCCGCAGCGGTAACCCGCGTAACCAGCTAACGCCGCGCGCGTACCCGACTAGCATCGCCGGTACAAAAACTATGAGTGATGCGCTATTTGTAATCCAACGACTGGTCCAGAGTGTGCCGAAATCTCGTGTCCATCCGTGCGCGGCCAGAAAATCCACCGGCGCCAGTTTTAGAATCGGATAAATGACAATAAACGAAACCATGCCGGGAATCGCAAGCGACACGGTTAGAAACGCCACGACCTCATTCAGCGTCTCGAAATAGAGCACTTGGGGCTTAAACCGTCGCAGTATTGCTGCCGACACGATCGCTGGGGCCGAGTTTGCCACCAATTGATAGGCCAGCCACCATGCCCCCACGTTGAAGAAATGCATGCCCGCAATATGCGCAGGAATTACTGGAAGCAGTAGACCCACCAGTGGCGTCTCGAACTCAACACCAGCGTCGCTACCAGCAAAGCATTCGATGGCCACAGTAACGCTAGTGTTGACGTGGAAACACGAAGCTTCATGCTGATCACAACCATGAAGTAGTACAGGACGCCCACACCACAACATTTCGCGAGCAGCAGCAAAGCAGGACGCATCTGACCTTTGTTGGCAGGCTCCCAAGGTCCCTCTATCCCTGTTAGTCTGTTGAGAAGTGCGTACCCAGCGGGTTCACTCATACTTCCCCGAGTCGTTTACGATCTCGCGTGGTAGACAGCCGCACTTGAGTCGTTAACTGTTAAAATTTCCCGATACACTACTCCCTTTTCATTCCGAAAACAATTGGAACCACTTACGTTTTGTCGCAGAAATCGTCTCAATTATGCGACTTAAGGAGACATGTCGAAGACTATCGCCGTAGTAGACGCTCGAACAAAGAGCCAGGCTAACGCGAGGGGCACACTTACTCCGAACCTTTTTCTGACTTGTTTCTCACTGTTACTACGTTATCCCATCCTCCCGACTGCCGGGAGTCCAGCCATGACTCCAACTCCCTCGGCTGTTGAGGCACAACCGCGACGGAAGGAGAACTGCGTGCAAGGTTGAATCGGCCTCCTGTTATGTATCCGGCGAAAAAGCCCGCAGTAACCCACGGATTAAGGAACACCAGTGGAACCACATACTTCTTGGACCGCACGAGTGCCTCGCAGACCCCGCGAACCTTATGGCTGCGGGCCAATTCACCCGGAATTTGCGGAATAACAAAAATCGAGAGCCTCAAATCAGGGTGGAGCTTCCCGTAGTTCACCAGGCACTTCGCGATTTGCTTTGGCGTTGTGAAACCGAGATCTGCGGAGAAACTCCGTCGCGCTGATTTCGGATGATTCAAATCAATTACCTTACGCGCAAAGTCAGCGCAGTTATGAAAGAAGAAATTAAAATGACTTCGATTGGGCTTCGAGTTAAGTTCTTGAATCAGCCGATCATCCTGTTCTTCCGTTGTTTCGATCTGTAGCCCATAAATACGCCGGTTGTAGGCTACACCGACCAACTGAGTCCACGCGCCCGATGAGTCATCTTCCGGCACCAATTCCCTCAAGTATTGATTCCTGTAGGATTGCCTGAGAACTGACACTGCCTTGGGGTTACTCCACTCCAGTATTTTGTCGGGCTGATCTACCGCATAGAGATAAGGAACAAGAGGTATGGCGATCCAGTCGTATCCATGGATATGACTGTATCGGCTGATGACCACTCCCGACTCACCCGGCCTGCAGCGCCGCAGACTGGTTGGGGTTTCCGCGCAGACGTTCGTGAGGTAGATCGCGGCATGACCGGTTGGGCTAAGGGCTCCGAAGGGACCATAGGGTTCCTCTACGAATAGCGTCATCGAGCCGTGGAGTCGTGCAGAGAAACAAAGCAGACAGCACACTAACCATCTTGTACGACGCGTCGTCATGTAGGTGTCCGCCTCCGCGCCGAATCCGGTCCCACTTATGCCGTTAGGTCCACACATCCGGGAAGTTTCTCCGGTCTAATGAACCTGCCCTACTGCTGTTGTTTGCAATATCTCAGGTCGGTGTCCGTGGTAGCTGCCAACGATGACAGGAGTTGTTGAAGTTAGTTCGAGGTTACGATTCCGATATCTCTATCGGTTGTGAGAATCGTGTTCCTAAACATTACCCACCTGTCAGAGATGACAGGTCCGGGTTGGTCCTTTTCTCGCCGCCATCCCGCCTATTCGCCTGAACGCCGCGCCTCAACCTCTCGTCATCAATTCGAGGAATACCTGCTCCTGCACAAGCTATCTAGAAATGTGAGGCTAAGTACTGGCAAACGTAACAGTTTGGCAGCGACAGGATTCCGGAATAATCAAAGTTCAAGAATCTTGCCGATCAGCCTCGACGCTCGAATCGGGTTATTTATCGTCTGCAGACTGGTCGGGTGAGTTCTTCGCATGAGACAGCTCGCTCGCAAAGCTTCGCTCTTGGTGGCTCTAGCCGTCGGCCTCCCTTCGTATGCACAGATCGTGAACACGACTGATAATTCAGCGACTGCACAGGAACGCTCTCTTCAAAGCTCGCCTTCGGCGCAGGTTCAACTACCGCAGCACGCGCGTCTCGTCAATGGGAACCATCTCGACTACGCGGCTTCTGAGCGCCAACCGCGAGGTTACATCTCGGGAACGGTTTTTGATCAGTCGGGAGCAGTGAGCGTCGGCGCAGCAGTGCGCCTTAGCCGCGAAGATTCAACCCTGAATCAGGAAGTGCACTCGGGCAACAACGGTCAATTCTCATTTACCAATGTTGCCCCCGGCGAATTCCATCTGACTGTAGCCTCATCCGGCTTTGCAACACGAGAATTCGCAGGAACCCTGGGGCCCGGCGAGGCCTATCTGGTGCCTCCGATCACATTGTTTGTAGCCACAGCCGTAACGGAAGTGCATGTCAAAGAAACGCCTCTCACGCAGGTCGAACTGGCCGATGAGCAGATCAAGCAGCAAGAGAAGCAGCGCGTGTTCGGCCTGTTTCCAAACTTCTATGTGAGCTATGTAGCCGATGCGGTCCCGCTCACGCCGAAACAAAAGTTCCGCCTCGCGTGGAAGACATCCGTCGATCCTATGACCTTGGTCGGCATCGGTGCGATTGCAGGAGTTGAGCAGGCCACGAATGCGTTCGAGGGATACGGACAAGGTGCCGAAGGCTATGCCAAGAGGTTCGGCGCAACCTATGTCGATGTCGTCAGCAGTACCGTGATTGGAAGCGCGGTGCTGCCTTCGCTGCTTCGGCAAGATCCACGGTACTTCTACAAAGGCACAGGAAGTACGGGATCGCGTCTTCTCTACGCGCTCGGCAGCCCTCTGTTCTGCAAGGGCGATAATCAACGCTGGCAGCCGAATTACTCCAACGTGCTCGGAGCTTTCGCTTCGGGCGGTATTTCGTATCTCTACTACCCAGCGGGCGATCGTAACGGCGCAGGATTATTCGTCCGCAATTCATTGATCCGGTTTGGAGAAACAGCCTTCGAAGGCGTCCTTCAGGAATTTGTGATCCGCCGACTGACGCCGCGTCTTGGAAAACGCGCTTCCGATCAGCGGTAGAGCAGTGTGAACTCTCATGACCACGAGATGGAATTCGACTCTCCTGATGACGCTGATGCTTTCGGTTCTGTCGTATTCAGGTCGAACCGGAATCGCACACGCTCAAGTGTCGACGCTGGCGGAAGCTCCTCATCCTGACGCGACACGCGTTGCAAGTCCCTGCGAATCGAGCTCAGCACCCGAGGCCACAAGGCAGGCTCTGCGCCTGGTGTGTTTACGAGAGCCCCTCGAACTCTCACACCCTCACCTTCGCAACGCAATCATCATCGGATTTCTAGGTGGTTTCGTGAAGCCGGATGACCTGAAACATCCTGAAGTCTTATTCGCGACTTATCTGCGTGATCACTACGGGCCGTCTGCACATATCGAACTATTCGGAAATCACGACGCGAAGAGAGCTCTGCACGATCTCGTTCAGAGGTTGGATACGAATCACGACGGCAGACTGAGTGCCACCGAAAAGCAGCAAGCCGAGATCATTCTCTATGGACACAGCTGGGGGGCTTCCCAGGTAGTCACGTTCGCCAGAGACCTGGAAAAGCTTGAGATCCCGGTTGCACTAACCATCCAGATCGATAGCGTCAAGAAGGCGCACCAAAACGATCACACCATTCCTGCTAACGTGGTGAGCGCGGTGAATTTCTATCAGGAACACGGCCTCACTCCGGGGCAACCACACATTGACGCTGCCGATGTCACCCGAACGAAAATCCTGGGGAATTTCCACATGACCTACCGGGACCATCGAATCAAGTGCGACAACTATCGGTGGCTCTCGCGACACTTTAATCGTGGTCACCACGAGATCGAGAACGATCCTCACGTTTGGGACCACATTGCATCGCTGATTGAGTCGCAGCTGGTGGACACAACTCCGGACTTTCATGGAACGCCGCAAATCGAGCCATCGCTTGTGACTTCGACTCGATGAACGACTTTTTTCACATCGCGGTCAGGCCTTCATTCGTTCCAGTGTTGCATTGTTAAAACTGACAGGTCCCTTCGCATGGAGCTCTCCTTAAGGTGGACGTAGAAGGTCACTCCTCTTGACCGGCGAGAGACCGGCCATACGGTGTCACGCCTCCGAAACCTGGCAAAGGAGATTCCCATGAATTTGAGTTACAGATCGCCGCGGCTCTGGCTGGCGCTCGCAACAGGCTCCGCTTTCCTGGCCATGTTGCCGGCCCATGCTGTGGCTCAGGATGCTTCGGCCGGTGCCGCTGCTCCCGCAGCGGCAGCATCTCCCGCAAAAAGCATCGGCATGTTTGCCTATCCAAAGAACAAGCAAACTCCGGACGAGCAATCGAAGGATGAGAACGAGTGCTACGCGTCCGCGAAACAAAACTCAGGGGTTGATCCGCAGGCGCCAGCGCCCGCCGCTCCAAGCGCCGACCAACAGCAGGCCGCCCAAAAAGACGCTGCCCAACAAGCTGGAAAGGACGTTCCCAAAGGCGGCA
>Ga0126371_10000105_pt1 | contig 61372 bp, 76 predicted proteins | sample PanSoiMetaPlot_4_FD_110145 | JGI IMG/M metagenome (GOLD analysis project Ga0126371, IMG submission 110145) | Tropical forest soil microbial communities from Panama - MetaG Plot_4 | ecosystem: Environmental > Terrestrial > Soil > Tropical forest > Bulk soil | place: Panama | collected 2016-02-17
CGCAGATCCACGACCAACAGGACTAGGAAGATACAGACCAGCGTCGCCGCCGTACGCAGCACCGCCGTCAGGATGTCGTTAAGCATGCGCAAGGGAGGAATCCGCGGCGACCGTAGCACAACCAGTTCGCGGCGGCAATGCCAATTCGTGCATCTCGGACCAATTCCTCCCCGCCGACGCTTCGACGTCAATGTAGAGCCCCTCCGGCGCGATCGTGGGATGCTTGAGGACCGTAGACGGCGAGGTCAGCACGGGATAGACCTCGGCGATGTGCTGCTCGATATCCTCCTCCCGCAGATGGAACATGAACGAGTCGTGGACGTTGTTGAACAAGCCATAGCGAGCGTCGAGCCCTGCTGCCGCCAGCTCCTTCATCTTCTCGCGGATGTGGCCGAAGGCGATGTTCGACAGCCAGAACGATATTGCTTCCTCAGATTGATCACCGTGGCCCCAGTCGCCCTTGCGACCATTCCAGCGGAAGACCTCATAGAAGCGCCGGATGTGCCCGAACTGCGTTCGCAGCATCATCTTCTCGTGGGCCTCGCGCTGTACCTTGCGCTGCCACACAAAGACCTTCGGGAACAGTTCCTTCTCGATAATCGTCAGGAACTTCTGCGCTTCCTTCTGTCCCACGAAGTTCTCCATATAGCGCTCGTAGAGACCCTTGGCCTTGAGGCCGTTGCCGATGCCCAAGATGGCGTGCTTGGCCTGATCGTCGCGGACGTGCTTCCACGCCGGATTCTTCTTGAGCCATTTGAACCTGGCGCGTAGTTCGTCGTCGGACTCGCGCAGGATCGACGGCCCGTCCCACAACTTGAGAATGTGTCCCGTAACGAACGAGTGCATGTCGAGACGGGCAAGGCGGATGTAGTTCGGATCTTCGGCTAAGAAGCCCAGCGTCAGTACGTGGCAGGACTTAAAATCCCACTCGGAGATGAGGTGGCCAGGCTTGGCCGCGACCATCTTCCGCATCGACTTTGCGAGCGCTGGCGTCGGCTTGAGCTTCGGGAAGTTCTGGATGTTCGGGTTGCGCGAGGAGGTCTGCCCGATCGCCGTGTCGAAGGTAAATGTCGTGTGTACACAGCCGTCGGGGCCAGGACGAAAGCCCTCGACGTAGGTGCCGCGCATCTTCGTCAAGCCTCGGAACTCGACGACTTTGAGATAAAACTTGTCGCCGGTCTTGTGCGCCAGACGTGTCAGCTCCTTGGCGTTGGTCGTGTCGGCAGGCTCATCGGAATCGCCCTTACTGCGGTGTTTGTCCTTCGGCCTCGGATGCCCCTTGGCGTCCATATACTCGAGCAGCTGCTGCCACGAGTTCGGATTGAAATTATAGACGCGGCACCAGCGGGTCGTAGCGCGTGCTACGGGCTCACCAGTCACCGCGTCCGTATCCGCGATGGTGAAGGGGCGTCGCTCGTAATGGTAGCGTTCCCCGTCGTCGCCGGATTCCTTGAAGTCGTTCGACGGCAATCCCATGACGTCGTTGCCGTCCTTGTCGCACCATTTCTTGATCTCGGGGGGAACGCCCTTATAGCCGTCCTTCGGATGCACGCGGCCGAACCCCGCAGGCACCGCCGCCGCCAGTTCCGCGCCGACCGCCTGCTGCGCCCGGTCGAACTCGACGTCGAGCGCAACCCGCGCGACGTCGTCGATGGGCATCCCCCGGTCCTCCATCGCCGCGAGCGCCGGGCGGACGTTATAGACCTGGCCGATGTACCCGCGCGTCTCGTCGCCCCAGAGGCCGTCCCGCCGCAGCGTCGCCTCGAGCATCCGGTACAGCCGCAGCGTCGCGTCGGCATCGCAGCAGCCGTAGAACTCAATATCCGTCGCCGCCAAATGTTTCCACGGGAACGGGAACGACGTGAACGACGCGGCGAACTGCAGATGCGCCGGGAGATCAGGCTGCCAGTGGTGGAACATCGCTAGGGTGTCGTGGATGACGCCCCGCACCTCGACTCCGTTGGCCCGGAGCACTTTGTTGTCGAACAGCCAGACGTTGTGTCCGCACTTGACGTTGGGCGTCGCCAGTATCTCTGCAATCAGTCCCCGAAACTCTCCGTCCCAAGGAACAGCAATCGCTTCCCCAAGTTCCGTAGAGAATTGGACAAGTCTAATACCTGTGTCGACAAAGCCTTCTCGCGCGTCCTCATCGAGGGAAGCTGACTCAGAAGTTTCAATGTCGTAGCTAACCACAATTCCCGGTGTGCTTCGTACTCGATGTAGGTACGCTCGAACTTCTCCCACGCTGGGCCGGATGGCATAGTCTAGTCCTTTCGTCGTGAAGTTGTCGGCGTCGACGTCCCACAGGTACGCCGTATCGGTACCCTTGGCGACGTTCACCGCGCGCTGCAGAATCCTCGCGAACACGCCGTGATGCGACGCTTTCCCACGACGCAGGAAGGCGGGGTGGAAGTTCGGGATGACCGGGACTCCGCCCGGCCCTGGCAGCACATAGCCCACGAGGTGGGAGACTCCCTGTGCCTCCCCCGCCATCCCGGTCAGCACACGTGTCGCGACGCCGCCTAGCGCGACGATGCACCGGGGCCTGCGCTCGGCGATGACGGCGTCGAGGTTCGGCCGGCAGTGCGATAGCGCGGCGTATTCCCACGGCGCTTTCTCCAGCCAATTGTTCCGGGGGCGGCAGCGCAGGACGTTGGTAACGCTGAACTGTTGACGGTCGTAGCCCATGCGACGCAGAATGCGTTCTAATACTCCACCAGCGGGCGCCGATGGCCTAAAGGGTAGTCCCTCGCGCTGTTCGTGTTCGCCGCTTGCCTCGCCCACTAAGAGAACGCCGAGCGACCCAGTCCCCTCGACGGCGGAGAAGTCCGTCCCGTGGGAATAGCAGGCGCAGCCGACGCAGCCGTCCGGCTTCCTGCGTCCCCCAACGCTCACGACCTCAGCCACTCCCACGCGCGAATGACGGCGTAGACAATCGCCGCCCAGAGGCCGAAGCTAAACACCGCCGATGCTGTCCACGCTGCCGTGCGCATCCGCGCTGGTGTCACTGCATCACCCGGTCTAGAGCAGCCTCCGACGCCGGATCGACCACGCGCATTACTTCCGCATAGACGACGTCGTCGTTCTTGGCCTGTGGCGGCACGGTAACGTCGATCGCGATCTGCAGCAGTACGATCCGCCGTCCGCTTTTGCCGCCGTCGATCGCCGTGATGTTCGGCTCGATGACATCCATGACGTGCGCGATAATCCCGCCGTGCGCGATAGCCTCGTTCGGCCGCCAGTGTACGAGCTGCCCCTTCTGCAACTTGTTGCCAAGGGCGTCCCGCATTTCAGTTCCCTCCCGCATAGGCTTCCGGGTAATCATGCCGCATCCGCGCGATGGCGCGCGCTCGGCTACCCAGTTTCTTCGTCAGCATCCGCTCGACGCGCGCCCGGACCTCCGGGAAGTCCCGGATATTCTCCGCCGCCTGCTTCCGCGCCCATTCCGTCGTCTGGCCATGCTCGGAGACGATAACTGGAGGCTCGGTCGAGCGTCGCGCGTGCGGCGTCACAGCGCCGTCGGGCTTCTTCGTCGATCGCTTCGTTCTCATAGATACTTGTCCTTGAGATCGCGTAGCCACCAGAGTTGCTTGACGCTAATATCGTAGCCGACGTCCAGCTTATTCCCCATCGACTCAATGAACTCCCGCTCACAATCACTCATCAGCGACGATTGCCCGTCTAGCCCCATCTCGAAAATGCTCCGCGCCTCATCGTTGATCTCCGACTGCGACAGCGTCGTCGACTCTCTTGTCGCCCTATAAGCCATCGCCGCCCCTCACAACCACCCCCTCACCCTCTCGTCAATCTTGCACTGCTGAACGAACCGCTCGCGGCTCCCGACGACCCGCAGCCCACCCGCCGTCCGGCATCGGCTAAGTGCGACGTACGCCATCGCAGGCTTGCCGAAAAACTGGTCGCGGACGTCGATCTGACACCTGTCGAGCGTCAGCCCCTGGCTCTTATGCACCGTCGAGGCATACGCCAGTCGCAGCGGAAAATACTCCACCTGCCCGATGACCCACCCGCGCTTCTTCCCGACCTTGTGAATCTCCGGGCAGTACGACGGGTCGAGGGCTCCCACCTTCCGCCCATTCCATCCCGCCGGCTCCTCGGCCGTCGTAACGTTCCTGACGATCCTGCCGATCCTGACCGTCTGGCCCGTCCTGACCAGCTTGACCGAGAAGTAAGGGATGCCGTAGTCGTCCGAGTATCCAGTGACGTGTCCGCAGTCTCCGTTGACGTAGGTGAACTCCGGCGTGTCGTTCGACAGAACCATCACGTACGCGCCGATTTTGAAGTCTGTCCTCGGCGGTATGCCCCACTCATGCGTCGTGCGGGATTCTCCCCACTCACGCCTCTGCTGCCCCCATCGGCGGGACGTCACGGTGATCCGTTCGCCTGCGACCTTCGCCAGTCCCAGCTCGTTGTACCGCGAGACCATGTCGTTCTTCGGGAGGATGGTCGTGCCGTCGAACGACGTATCGAGCGCCTGATGCCAGACCACTCCCGCCGACGTCAACGCCTCCGCGGCCTCGACGCCCCTGCCCGCTCGCGCGAAGTTCAACCCCTCTAGGAACACGCCGCCGTCCTGCCGCCACACGCGGTCCAGCCGGACCGAGTTCGCCGCAAACCTCGGCCAGCAGTCGGCGTCGAAGGCGAACCGCGCCTTGATCGGGGGAAGCTGACAGAAGTCGCCGACGGTCAGAATGCCCAGCGGCCGTTCGACGTCTCTGTATCGATTGACCTCCTCGGTCGCGCGATAGAGGATGTCGAGCTGCACGGCGTCCAGCATCGACTTCTCGTCGACGATGAGCCAGCGCCGTTCGACCGCGATATCATGCAGCCGCCGGACGATCTGACCCGACAGATAGGCGTCCTGCATCGACGCCGTATCGAAGTATCCAAGCGCCGAGTTTAGCGTCACGGCGCCAAGGTTCACCGCCGCGATCCCCGTAGTCGCCGTGAGCATTCCGTAGTCCTCGTTCTCACGGCAGCGGCGCAGCACCTCGAACGTCTTTCCCGTACCCGCCGCGCCTGAGAGATCCGCGCACGGGACGCCTGCTTCCACCTGCTCTACCTCTGTCGCCGCCTCCACAGCGGCAGCGTCCAAGCAGGCATCGGCAGGCGTCTCGTTCACGTTCGTTTCTGGCGTGGGAAAGTCTTCCATCTACGTCTCAGACCGCCGCCTACGCCAGCCCTCGCGTTGGCTTCGCCTCGTTGACGCTCAGGAACGCCGCCACCCTTGCCTGCGCCCGGCACAGCGTCTTGCACGTCGGGCACGAGACGAACGGGTCATGTCCGACGTCGTTCTTGGCCGCCGGGAACCGCTGCATCCCGATGAGGAAGTCGCCGACGCGCTTGCCCGTCTTCTTCCCCTCTTCCTGACAGCGCTGGCAGCTTGCCCGCCATATCGTCTCGACGATGACGCTTGGCTCCGACGCCAGCGTCTTCATCAGCGCGTCCATGCGCGTTTTCTCGGTCGAGGGCGACTTCGCCGGTTGCCCGCCCGCCTTCGACGTGATCGTCGTCGCCTGGCTGACGTTCTTGCGCCGGTCGAGCACGCTCTTGACCCAGTATTCGGTGATGGTGACGCCGTCGAACTTCCCCGACAGATCCTGTAGATGCGCCTCGACGTTGGTGGCGAGGTACGGCTTGCCGTCGTTCATCTTGGGCGACGCTGCGGCCCTGACCGCCACCTGCTGCCCGTTGGCGTCCTCGATCGCGGCCGCCTTCAACTTCGCCAGCCACTTGCCGTCGGGCGGCGGTGGCGGTACGGCATACGCATCCGCCGCGACGTTCTCATCTAGCGCCTCCGACGACAATTGCGGGTCGTTTGGGTCGATGAACTGCTGCTTCTGTTCCTCGGCTGCCGACGCCGACGCTGGATTCGGGTCTCCGGCATCCGACGCTACTGGTGCAAAAGACGCTACTGGTGCAAAACTTGACATCGTATCCTCCGTCCCTCTTTTGAGATTATGACTTCGTTGACGCTACTGCGCCCTCGGCTGCTGCCCCCGTTGAAACCTTCGCCGCCGCTGCCGGCCCTCGTAGCCGCGCCGCCGCCTGTTCCCGCCATCCCGCGAGCGTGTCCGCCTGCTCCGACGCCAACTTATCGAGTTCCCGCAGGTAATCGGCGAATGAGTCCGTCCCGTCGACCTTGGGCTCGAAGTATCCGCCGGGGAATCGCTTTACGAGCGCGCTGACTTTCTCCGGCGTTACGCGCGGCTTGCAGGGGAATGGAATCGATGTCACCGGGTCGAGATGCGGCTTGAAGTAGTAGCGGACGGTAACGTCGCGGACGATAGAGTCGATCGTCCCTCCGCCGTCTGGCGACGGAACCTTCTCTGTGCGGGTCATCGTGTAATCTTGTCCGTGGAGGAGGTCCCCGACCCAACTTCCGCACTGTGCTGTCGCCTTCTTGCCCGCGATCGACGGGCCAAACGTCGTGACCCGGTCGTCGTCCTCGGCCTTCGACTCCAGCGCCGTGTACAACACATACCGGCACGGCAGCGCGTTAAAGTTCATCACCAAGCCGTAGAGGAAGTTCTGCACGAAACCGTAGTCGCCGCGGGTCGTCGAGCGGAAGTGCCCGGTCTCGAGCTTCCCGTTGACGTTGACCGGCTGGCTGAACCCGCCGAGCTTATTGCGGTCTTCGCCGCCGACGCTGATCCCCGAATCCGGCAGGAACCGCAGCACGACGTTGCCTATCGACGTCCATCCCTCGACCGCCACCGCGCCAACTTCCGCCCAGTTGATCGGCACGAGCTGGATGCGTTCCGGGTCGGTTTCCTCGACGTCCTTTGGCCAATAGCCGCGGGAGATGTTGCGCAGGATCGGCAGAGGGATCGTCGCCATCTCCACGCGGTACGGCCGAATCATCCCCGCGCGGACTTCCGGCTCGCAGGGCTCCCAGCCGCCGCCGTCGGTCGACAGCAGCAGCGTCGACTTCCCCGTAGTCTCCGCGATGTAGTGCGAGAACCACTTGACCTGCGATGTTTTGAGACAACCCGTCGGGGCGTAAAGACATCCACTACGCGCCATTTGTTCCCCCCTCCACGCGATCAACGGCCTTCATCGCCTCGACGCGCAGAAACTCCCCGACCTTGACTCCCTGCTTCGCCGCGACCCGCTGAATTCGGGTAAGTGCGCGCCGGGACAGACGGACACTGACAATCTCGTCCTTCTTATTATCGTTTACGTTTGTCATACGATTGTTTACGGCGTCGCGGAGTCTCTCACCATCCACGCCGGCTGTCAAGACCCAGTACCCAACTATTTTTGCGCGGTATTCGGCGTTGCTGGTGGCTGGCTCGCTAGAGCCCCCGATACCTCGACGCGCTCGACGTCCACGTCGTCGATCGCAGTGCTCACCTCCAGTAGCACCGCCGCGCCACCGTCAGCCCAGAACCGATGCAGCGTCCCCGGAGTGATCCGCAGTGGCGACGAGAGCCCGGCGATCATCCTGACCCGCGTCGGCACGTCCCCCTCCGCCTCCTGCGTCTCGACGACCGCAGCGCCGTCGACGATGACGAACGTCTCGTCCTTCCGCGCGTGACGATGCAGCGACGACTGCCAGCCCTCACGCAGGAACAGGAACTTGGCCCCATACTCCGGCGTGTCCACGAGCCACCGCTCGACGCCCCAAGCCTTCGCTACGATCTCGGAGCCGGGCAACGATGCCAACTGTTCAGCGATCGTCATCGTCGTGCCCTCGCCAGCGCGTTCTCGACGATGCGATAGACGCGCTCGGCCGCTGCCACCGCCGACGCTCTCGTGACCTCAATCGTCGTAGACACTATCTTGTCGTCTTCGTCATACTCGTGCTCAAGGGCCGTAGCGTCTTCGATCACCGTTTGTAAGTCGCGAATGTCGTGCTCCTGTAATACCCGCTCCGCCACTACTTCGACTGCGGCTGCTCTGTCGTCTGCCATGTCGTCTCCTCTATCTCAATGCCCACATCTTTCCGGCGATTATTCGGCTTACGTGCGCTGGGTGGACGTTATACATCTTGGCGATCTGCGTCTGAGTAAGTCCACCGGACGCATGAAGCTCCCTAATTTTGGCCGCTGATTCCCTCGTTAATTTATTCTCATGGGGATTACGCATTCCCTTTGGACGCCGACTCGCTCTCCATATCTCGATAACGCTACGAACCCGTTTTCTAGCCGTCTGAACCTCCTTAGGGGACTTGGGCTCCTCGGCCATTACCTGAGCAATACCCGTGACCGACCGCATCTCCACAAAGAACATATCGGCGATTCGATCCATCTGGGCATCGGAGAAGTACAATTTTTGGTTGCCGCTGCGAAACGAGTGACGAACGTTTTCACTGGGAGTAACGTACTCCAAATTGTCCGGTCGATTGTTGGTTCGGTTGCAATCTATATGATTGACCTCCATCCCCTGTGGCCTAGGTCCGAGGAAGGCAGATGCGACGAGGACATGTACGGCTACTCGTACCTGCCCAGTTAACGTTACTGCTAAATATCCAGTGCCTGTAGCTGGGCAAGGAGTCAACAAACGCATCGAGCGCACCCTACCTAAATCACTCACCTGATAACGGCCATCGCTTCCGGGAATATCTCGCCAAGATTCTTGCATCAGGCACATCTATACTACTTTATCGCCTGAGTCAATAACATAAAATTCCTGCGGATGGTTTGCCTCTCTAATCTTATAAAGACCTGAGCCTATAGGGTCTTTGCGTATATCGTCGCTGCCATAACACAGATTTTGATAATTGCAGGGAACCGGCCAGACGCACGCGCGCCGGGTCTTCGGGAACCAGCGATTGAGCGCCGATCTTCGCGCGCCGTCGTCTCCAGCCTCTTCCGCCGCCCGTACCGCCGCGACGCCTCCGGCCACCGCCCGCTCCTGCGCCTCGGTCTCCTCAGCCCAGTCGAGCGACTCGTCCTCTTGGCGATAGACGATGACCGGAGGCGGCAGCGCGGCGTCGAGCGGATGAACGTCGGTCGAGCCGGTAGACTGCGCCGGACCCGTCCATCGCGCCGCAATGTCGCAGCCCAGGATGAAGGCATCGGACGATCGCTCCTCCGCTGTCGGCCCCTGGACCTCCGAAGCGTCCAGCATGTCGATCCACGCCTTGACCGACATCCGCTCCCAGACCTGCGCCGGAGGCCAGTTCTTCGCGTAGAGCCGCGACGTCGTCCCGTCGTCCTTGCGGTACCCGAACGACCAGTTCCACTGCTCGTCGCCCGCCGCCATCCCTGCGTTCAGGTACGCGCGCACCAGATGACTCTTCTGCACGTAGGGCGCAAAGCCGAAGCGGTCGGTCAAACGATCGTCCTTGTCCCGCGAGCCTTTGAGGAGATAGTCGTAGCGGATAGCGAGGATGCGGGGCGGCGACGCCAGGACGCGGAGGAATGCCATTGTTCTAGCATCCGAGGATGTCCCGCCGACCTCGGCAGCCAGTTCAGAATCGGTTAGCTCGTCTTCCTTCAATTGCTGCGCTATCTCCCACCACTCCGCCAGCCGCCGCTCCACCTCCGGCGCCTCGCTCAGCCCCTGCATATCATGCTCGGCGTCCTTGAGCCTCCGCGTGTCGAGCACCGACGCCGTCTTGAACGACTGCAGCACGAGCTGCCCCGACGTCCTGTCCAGCAGCAGCGCGTCGGGCCGGGACATGAACCAGAGTTCCTCGACGTCCCAAGCGAAGGCGACGTCTCCCAGCCGCCACTCTCCCTCTCGTTCCACCTCCAGCACCTCGTACTGCTCGAGCAGCGGACGCAATCGCCGCCTGGCCCACGCCCGGACCAGCCCCTCGACCAGCGCTGACTGCTCGGCGAAGAGGAAGTCGTCGTAGGCAGACGTAGCAGATGTCGGCGTCGCCGTCGATACTGTCGAAGCGTCCAGCATCATCGGCGTCCCGAACGGCGCAGCCTCGGCGGCATTGGCTTCTACCAGTCCCGCGTCCGTGGCATCCTCCCGCTCCGCCGCAATCGCGTTCCGGTACTGCGCGAAGTCGTCGAGGGCGGCGATGACCGCAGCGTCCTCCATCGCGGGCGTCGGAGCCACCTCTGGCAACGCCATCGCGTCTCGCAGCAACGACGCTAGCCCCTCATGCACCGCGCCGCCGACTGCCAGCGGCAGAGACTTCCTCCGCGGCACGATCCCCCGGCCCTCTGGCCCTGCGTGATACTCCCACCAGCGCCGGCGGCGGCACGCCTGCGCCGTCTCGACCCGGCTGCGGTCAACGTAGATCCGTTTCGTCGTCATCGTCGTCTCCGTTCGCTCCCCCTCCGTCAGCTTCACCGTGTCGCTCATGGCCGCCCTCCCAACGCTAGGCAGTGCCAACGCTTGTCCTCCGACATCAGCAGGAAGCGCGTCGGATCGGCGCAGGTGCGGTGATGGACGCGCTTTCCCGGAAACTTCCAACTCAAATCTCGGTCCGCAGCTTCTGCCGTTGCTCCACTACCGCAGCATTCGTATCCAGAGTGCTCTACCGTGTCCCATTCCTTCGGCTTCACGTCGAACGGGGCTGCCGTGCCAGTACCGAGCATTGGATACACAGCCCCGTTCTTGTCAGCGCAGATCAGCGCTCCGTCCAGAACTGAACAGGACAGCGGCTTCATCGTACTGGACGTTTCGTTCTGCCCCATCGCCCCCGGCACCGCTAGCAGCAACAGCGCAATCGCGTATCTCATGGCTTCCCCGCCCTCCGTTCCTTATACACAACCTTCCCGCCCTCGATGACGGCGTGCTTGCCGGTGATGCGGTCGAGTTCGGCTCGGTACATGTCGCTATGCAGCTGTGTCCAGATCAGCGACCACGCCATAAGAACAGCACCGATGGCCACGCCAAGCCCCGCGTCTGCTCCGCTCATCCCCGTCCTCCCGTTGTAAGCTTTCCATCGGCGGCTCTACGCTCATTGAGCTTGCGAAGCTGCGCCAAAATTTCCTCCTGCTCGTGAATTAGGAATATCCCAAGAGCGACGATTTGTGTAGAGATCCCGATAAACATCCAACCAATTTTCCACATATCGGAGGCGCTCACGGCTTCTGCTCCAGCGCGGCTTTGATTTCCGCTATACAGGCTCGGTATATGCGAGCGGACTCTCTGCGAACGGCAGCGGCAAGTGTATGTCCATCGCGTTCGTAACAACTAGCGTACTGTTCATTTCCTTGCGCGAACATTTCCCAACTCGCCGTCCGTTCCTCCAGCGCCTTCCTCAGACGCTCGTTGTCGCGCTGCAAGGCCGCAATGCAGCCCCTATACCGCTCCAGCACCGTCGCGCTCATTCGGATGCTTTCCTCAAAGACGCGCTGGCATCGATTCCGCTCCGCAGCTACGGCGGCGTCTAAGTCGGCTTGGGTGAACATCGGCATCTCGCCCACTTTCTCGTTTATTGTCAGTTTGGCGAACTTATTAGCGTTCCCAGAAGTATCACTCCCCATCTCCCACCTCCTCATCCCGCCCTGCGGCTACGCAATTCTGAACAATGCTGCGAACAAATGGTCTGATTCGCACCTTTCGTGCCAGACCCTAGCTCTCTTGTCCTTCAAGCGGTAGTTGTCCTTCACGGCGATTACATGCGCATTAGCCATCGCTTCATTGCGGTCAATCGCATGGATATATGTGGCGTTTTCCGTGTAGCTGTAGCTGACCACGGCGAAAAGGTCGAGCCTGCCTCTGGGAAATCCGTGTTTATCAACTTTGAATGCCTTCGCCATCACTTTCTCTCCGCGAGCTTTTCCAGCTCGGCGATGCGCTCACAGCAGTCGCCGCAATCGTCTCCGTGTCCAGTATGGTGTTGCCATATCCGCGCTTCCTTCAAAGCCGCCTCCGCCCGCACCCGGTCGAGCGCGGAGAGTTGGGGGCCGGTCAGCAGGGAACGGATTGCGGTGTCGTTCATTTTGAGCATACGGTTCATGCCGTTCATAAAACTTTGGGCGTCTCCCTCGATCTGAAACTGTTGGCCTGGACGCCCTCCAATCACGTCGAGCATCCTCTCCGCCGTCGCCGCTATCTCGGCATCGCGCTGGCGCCCAAGGTCGGGGAGGAGGGCTTCGAGTTCGTCGGCACAGTAACCCATGTTAGCCGAGAAGCAATCGTTATTCATTTCGCGCCACTTCCCCACCAGCTCCCTCAGCTTGCTCGTTCGGTCGGTCACGGGCGCTCCTTGGGCGGGTTGCTCGTGAAGAGGCTCATGATGCGCCGCCACGGACTTCGCCATTTGAATCCAGTAATCGCACCGCAAACTCCACAACACGCCGCCGTGTACTCTGGCCTAATCAGATAATGCTGAACGTTCCACGCATAGCAAGAATGCGGCGGATAGGCTGCCGCAGCCCGGTATTCAGCTACTTTGTTGTTTGTGTCGCTCAAGCCTTCACCTCCGGCGCGTCCTCCGGCCCCGCAATGTCGGCTGGCGGGATGGCGGAGAGTTGTGATTCTGGAACGTCATGCTTCCAATCGGATATACGATAAAGGTAGCCATCGTTACTGTGCACACATTCAGTTACTTCGTAAGCGCCGCTAGCGTTAGCAACTTTGACAATCTGCCCCTTGCGTCCCTTTGTCGCCGCGCGAAACTTCGGCCTCGGCAGATCGGGCGGGATGAGAGTGAAGTTTCTTACCGTTCCGTTTGGCAACTTAATGGAAAAACCAGATTCGTTTGCGCCGACCACGGAAACGAACTGAACACCGTCGCCGCTATTGGTGGTTTCGTGGAACCTCTGCCCCTTCTCCAGTTTCATCGCTGGGTCTCCTGTCCGCGCTGCTGCGCCTTGATGAACTCGGCAATTTCGATTAGCTCGGCAGCGGTGAACTCAATGCCTTCATCCTCATCGGCCCTAAATGTGCCGTCGCTCCGGTAGACCGTTCCGAGTACCTTTTCTCCACGCTGAACATACACCCAACTCTTACCGGTCGGCCCGAACCTCAACTCTCCCGCCATCGTCTGCCTCCTCAGCGGCCAGGAACGCTAACAATCTCGAATTCCATACCTTCAAGCATGATGTCTTTCTCCGGCCAGCTTTTTTCGTCGTTCGGATCAAGAGCATGCATGCCAAATGCAGCTCCGTAGCCGTCAAGGTAGTGGTAGACCAGCGTTGCCATCCTGCCGTCCTCAAACTTGATTATCGTGCCTGCTTTCATTTCATCCTCCTCAGCGGCCCTCGGCCTTGGCGAGCATTCGTTTAAGCGACCGCTGCAACATCCTGCGTGGGATTGTGAAATTGAATCCACACTTGTTACCAAGCTCATCGGCGCTAATGAAAACTTCGATGAACCTCTGGCTCTCGTAATACCAAATGCGACCAGTCCTAACTTTCTGCGGACTCAAACTCGGACCTTTCGTAAACTCTGCCATGCTCTCCTCCTCAGCCTGCTACAAGGGTGCTCGGCCCTCGACTACGACTGCTGATTCTCCGGTTGACTCGCCATCGCTTTCTTGGCGAAGAAACATGCCTCTTCAAGCTTCGTGCGGAAGATTGCAAACTCCCGCGACTTCGGGTTCTCAACGCTGATTCCAGATAGCGCAGCGACGCTGTAAAGCAACTGGTTGAAATCTCCCGCTATCGCCACCGCTTTCTGCTTCCCCTGCTCGTTCAACATATGCACCTCAAACGCCGCATCCATCGTTATCTCCTTTTCCCCGAGCACCCATGTAGAAAGCCGCCCACTCGTTCCCGTTCTCCCCGCTCCGTGGGTCGCCGGGGGATTACTTAGCCTCTCCGTCGGTAATCCAACCATGCCAGTGCCCCGACGCGCTGGCGTCCACTGATGGCTGTACGGTCAAGTTCTCGAACGTTCCTGAGATTGACCACGAGGATCCTGCGTTGCACGGAACTACTTTCATATTCCAATCCGGCCCAAACTCCTTTTCGTACAGGTCAAACTGCTCGTGGTCAGAGATGACCGCGTTCTTGCACGTTAGCCAATCCTTGCGACAATGAGGACACAGAAACACAAACATATTCGGGTGAATCCATCGCGGCTCAAGTTCTGTCAGTCGCATCCCGCATCACCTCCGTTTCGATGGAAAGTTAACAATCAGTCGCCAGAATCACACTGAGTTCCAGCACATAGTTCATCTCAGCGACCAGTCTGCTCAACGCCTTCTCGTAATCCACATTCTGCCGCCGCTCGCGGTTCTTGATAATCTTGAACACGCACCACAGAGCCGCTTGCAACTTGTCGTCCATCATCGGCCTATCTCCCCAGGGCGGCGTCTTGTCGGCGGAACCTGAAAGCTCAAATGGCCATCCCGCCGCTAGCAGGCCCGTACCCGCCGCCCCGAAGAGGTCCTCAGATCCGCTGGCAAGGGTGCTCGGTCTTGCTCACTGGCCGTTTTGTGCTGCACGGAATCTTGAGCGGCTGTCCGAGCACCCATGTCAACGTGTCCGCCCCTTCCCCTTCATCTCTCCTCCGGTCTGCGGCGCAAGGCACGCAACCGCTTGAACAGCGCCCGTTCTTCGTGCTTAAGATTGGCGTCGGAATATCCGAGCCAGTAGCCGTTGAAAAATAACGCTAGTACCGCCAATGCAATCAGACAACTCACGCCTTCTCCCCTGCCAGTGCGAGGGCCTCTTCGAGCTTCTCAATCACATCGTCGCAATCCTGAGAGTAAGGACTACACAACGCCTTCAGCGCCGCCCTGCACGCCTCCACCAGCGCCTTGTGAGAGTTGACTGAGCGGACGATATACTGGCCGTTCGCTTGGTCGGTATGAAAGTCTCGTCCATTGACCATTGCAATGAACTTCGTGCGCTCGCGGATGTCGCCGTAATCTGGAAAGATGCGCCCACCGTCGCTGCCCATCATCCGAAACCGCCACGGCCTCGCCGTCGCCTTCGTCTCCGCGCTCATTGGGTGTCCTTGATATTGTCAATAAAGGAATAGTCGTTGACGGTTTTACGATGCACTCTTTTATCTCCACCCGGTATTGGGAATTTCTCATATGCCTTATCTTCGATAGCTCGGAGCACAGCAGGGTGGTTGTTCATAACCCACCGCCTACATGATGTTTGAATGAAGTTATTTCTCCTTGCGCCAATTGTGTTAACTTCGGCGTACCGCTTGTCCGTCTTCGTCCGCGTCAGCTTCTCCTTCATTGCCCGCCCTCCGCTAACAAGCTGTCAGGGCATCGCCATTCGACAATCTCCCGCACGACAGTCTTGGTTTCAAAGGTGACTGGAACCTTTTCCTCGACGGTTTCCTTGCCGATTACAACGCGCTTGCAGATAAGGTTGTGCTGTGCGCTGATCTGGTAAACAAGTCCAGACGGAAATTCGCATTTGAGATTGAAATATCCATCCTTAGAGGACTTTTCTGCTTTCGGAAGCAGCCGCGCGATTGCAGCAAATTCATCTTTAGAATAGACAATTGACGTAGCGTTACCCCAGTTATATAGAATAATAGGGATTGGGAGTCCTGGATGCGATTCCAAAAAGTCAGCCATTTCTCGCAACTGTAAGATGTATTTCTCTCGTTCCATTTTCATCCTTTCCCATGCAAAGTTTGCACTGTCTTTCCCTGATACTCGTCCCACTTATTCCAAGCTGTTCTGACCCCTTCCCATCCTCCGCGTATCCAGAAGCATCCGCCTGTAATGGCGAAGATGGTTGAAACCACGATTCCGATAATGGCAGGCAGGGATTCCATTCAGCAGGCGTCCACTCGGCGTCTATTTAGCCCACAGCGCGGATTCGTCGCCAGCCTCGCGCTGGGTGTCCCCCTCCGCATTCGCCCTAGCAAACGCCCCGTCCTCGACCGTCGTCGCTGCGTTACCTGTGAACGGCGCCCACGGACTCCCCTCGGCCACCGCCGCCTCGCACACCGCCACGACGTACTCCCTGAACCGCAGCCCCCGCGCCGCCGCCGCCATCATCATCCGGCGATGCACCTCGGGCGGGAAGCGCCGGATCTGCAGCGACCGCTGCTCGCGCCGGCGCTTGGGCTCGGGCACGATCGGCGCTGAGGTGTCCAGCCGCGACGCTGTCGTCGCACGGACCGACGACGACGCTCTGCGCACATCCCGCTCCATCTCGGTCAGGTCCGCCGCGCGCTGCCGCTTGGCTTTCCGCGCCGCCTTCTCCGCCGCCCGCTCCGACTTCGATACTACATGATGTCCCATGCGTCCCTCTAATACTTCGTGTACTACCACGTCGCCGCCAGTCGTGTCAAGTGTTTTCTGCATAGCGTTATCACCTGCTCCATCACCAGCGTCGTACTATTACTCTCCCTGCGCGTCATGGCGTCGCACGCCGCTGACTCCCTCGTCCGCCATCAGCGTCGCGCCTTCCGCCGCGCTCGCCGTCCTACGCTCCTCCCCGCCCTTCCGCGTTCCCTGCCTCGCTCACTACAGCGATTCTCCTTGACTTCCTACTCGCCTAATGGTATTCACCGATCCGCTGGGTAATGTCTGGCGCATGAGCTGCGGAGGAGACGGCCTGCAGTCGCCTCCTCCCGATTTTCTGTGTGTCGGAACTCCCACACTCATGCAAAGGACATTTCGATGACCGACTCCGGCTTGGCCCCCGCAGTCCAGCCGTCTCCTCTCCGTTCCCCTTACCTGATCGACGCTATCCTCCACGAACACGAAGTCCATATAATCTCCGGGCCGTCCGGCGCGGGCAAAACCGTACTTGCCCTGCAGATCGCCAGTGACTTCCTCGAGGGACGCGAAGTCTTCGGGCACGCTGTATCCACTGTGCCTCTGTGCTACATCGCCTGCGAGCGCTCGAAAGCGTCGCTCAAACGCACGATGAGTCAGCTTGACATTCCCTGCTCGACGATACCTCACGATTCCCTGATCCATCCTCTCCGGCGCGACGAAAGCCGCACGCTCGACGACGCCTTCGCGCTTGCCCGGCGGGTCTGCCCATCCTGCAAGCTACTGTTCCTAGACGGACTTGCCTCTCTGTGCCCAGGCCGCATTACCGACTACCGCGAACTCTCCCATTTTCTTATTGGCCTTTCCAAGCGCTGTAAGCATGAGCAAATTACCGTGGTCGGCATCGTCTATTCGTCGAAGGTACGCGACGGCTCAGGGTACATCGCGCCGCGCGACCGTATTGCCGGCTCCGCCGCATGGTCCACGCTTACCGATACGAAGATCCTCATTGAGCCTCTCAAGCCGTCCAATCCCGCTGACCCCAATCGCGTCGTTTCGCTGCTACCGACCTCCCATGCTGCCGAGGTATTCGCCTATCAATTCGTCGGCGGCCGCCTGCTACCGACCTCCGAGGCCAACTGCCCAGCGCAAGCTGACCTTGATCGCTGGCTCGCTGGCCTGCCCGAGTCGCTGCAGGTCTGCACGCAGGACATCGTTGAAGCTGGTTCATCCGCTGGGCTCTCCCGTACCACCATCTACCGCTGGATCGATGATCAAGTCTCACTCGGGACGATGCTACGAGTCTCCCGCGGATGGTATCGAAAAGCGCCTTCGGGCGTCGTGCAATAGCGGCGCCCGACGGTCGCCGCAGCCGCCGACAGCGGTCGCCGCGAAAGGCGTCGCGGGACGGCGTCGCGGGACGGCGCCCCTTTTTACCTATATATATTATGTGTGGGACTTGGGACTAACTCCCTCAACTCCAATCCTCTCTATAATATCTGGCGTCCCACGACCATTGGGACGATGTGGGACTTGGGACTAACTTTTGGGACTTGGGACTAATTGGGACTAGCGTTTGGGACGCCGAAGTCCTGCGATTACATAGACATGAGCCAGTTAGTCCCAAAATCCCACCACCCTATCATCACACAGCGGCGAGTAACATTACCGCTGAGTAATTATTCCGTCCTCGGTGACGTCGGCGCTGGAGCGTCCTAGTACCTCTCGCTGACACCGCGCGCATACCCCGTGCGTCGTACCGCCCGACGCCTCCTGCCGCCAGCGTCGGCAGCCGTCGCAGCGTCCCCACCAGACGATAAGCCAGGCGCGTCGCAGGAACCTGCCGCCGCAAATGTGACACTTCGCCGCGTAGGGGAGGCCGCACCAGGCGCAGGCGGCGATCACTGAGCACCGCCGCGACCGCCGCCGCCGGGATCCTCGCGCAGACGGAAGTACCACCACCATTCCTCGGCCTCGCGCGACCAGTCCCGGCGCAGCTCCCACTCGCGGTACAGCTCAAGGCAGGAGTCGCCGGGGTAGACGACTAGCGCGATGCCGCCGTAGACAAACGAGAGCCCGCGGCCGACGGTATCGGCAGCGTCGCACATGAACGCGATGGCGTCGCCGATCGACAGCGGACCCGGCGAGCCGGGTGCGGGCGTGCGCGACGCTCCGTTGCCCTCAGATACCCCGCCCGCGCTCACGGCAGCCATCCTGTGACCTTGGCCGCCGTCCGCAGCGCCCACCACACCACGACGAGCGCTGCGACGCCGCAGACGCCCGCTAACGCCAATACGCCCCTTGCAGACTTCATGTCTCCGCCTCCGTTGGACCTCTTAGACCTCTCGGACTCCCAAGCCCTACTGCGCCCCCACCAGTGCAAACGTCAGCCAGATTGCCCCATACACCACCGCCGATGCGACGATTACGTAGGCGACGAAGCGCACCAGGTCAAGCGTTGTCGGGGACATGCTTGGTTTTTCGTCAGCGTTCATGGCCGTCTCTCCACTTTGTCAATCGCATTCGTCGCGACGGTCACATAATTCCTGATAAGATTCTTCAGTTTCCCTACTGTCCACTTTTCACCGGCACCCGTAAATCCGCCATTGGCCGCTCGATGCAGACCATCTGCGATGAACGTCAAAGTGGCCAGCAATTCCGGCGCCGCCGCGATCAGCTTCGCATTCACTCCCGCAAACGGATGAGCGGCTGGAATTTTTGCAACCCATTGGACGCCATCGGAGATGCCAATAACGTCCGGCGAGATAACCTCTTGCGTCCATGATCGCGACCGATACTCTGCTAGTAGCGCCTCGTAACGGTCCCATCCCGCGTCAAGAGCCTCACCGAGAGTCATGTCGCCTATTCGTCCTATTCGCTTCGTCTCATTCGCCATTTCGTCCCTCACCTGCCGATTTGTCTCTTGCTGACGCGCTGAATACCTGTTCGCGTCTCGATCCGCCGCCTGCCTGACCTCATTCATCCGTTGCTCGTGCGTCTTCGCCATTTTCACGCCTCCCTTTCGTCGCCCTTTGAAAAGGACGTGTCCCGTCCGATTCACCGCTCCCGCTACGTCTACCGCTATTCGACCGCCTCCACCTTAATCGCGCCTGTCTCGTCGCCGTTCACGTCATATAAGCGCCGTGACGTGAAGTTACGTTCGACTCCTACCTTGTTATAACCATCGACACGTTCCGCCACGTCTCTCAAAATACGTGCCACTTCCGACCCGCACGTGACATCGAATGCAGCATTGTCCATTTGAATCCGAATCGTCATTCGCATCGTCCATACCCTCCGCCACGCTCTCATCTCTGGCCGCCGTCTGAAAGCGTGTCGCAGCGCACGGCTACAAACCTATCGTTCACAATCAGCGCAGCACGGCCATCCGTACTTCGACACCTCGAACGGTAATGCGCTTGTCGTGTGAACTCCACAGAACACGCATCGTTCCGGCGCGTACAGTCCCAAGCGGCAATACAGCCAATCAACGGCCTTGCGGTATAACGTCAGCATCGTCCTCTCCCTCCTCAGTGCACGCCTGACGTGCATACGGCGGTCGCCACGCGCCGTTTCGGGATCCTCTGTTAGTGCGCGTCCAACGTCTCCGCGTCCTTGTAATACTCCGCTAGCGCCTCAACCGCCAACTCCGCTTCGATCACGCGCCGGTATTCGTCCGTGGCGTCGTCTACGCATCCGACAGACGCGATAACGTCGCCATCCCCATCGCGCAGCAAGCAGCATTCGCACGTTCGCGGATTGTTGAGATACGATTCGGAACTAAACTCGTTTACGTGGTCTCCCACGCGCCAGTCGTCATGCCATTCAAATCCCCACCCGTCAATCCGCTTTGCGTTCGCTTCCGCCGCTGCTAGCTCCCGCGCGCAGCGAATCCGTCCTTGCGCCTCTGTCTCCGTCTCCGGCTGATAGCTATATCCCGCGTGCTCCCAGAAGAACATTTCATCGCGCGATAGCAAGCGCTCCGCCTGCTTCCGCTCCTTCGCTTCCTTGCTCCGTCCCTGTTTCCGAGTGTCCATTAGCGTTCCCTCGTCTCTCCCGCGCCGTCGCCAATCGTCCCGGCGATTCGGTGGCTTACGTCTCGTATCCCGCCTAGCGTCCTGCTCAGCACCACGCTACGCACTGTAGTATGCGCAGTATCAGCAGTCAAGAGAAAAATAGTCCCAGTACGCGGAAAAGTTATCAGCGGTCTGTGGAAATGTGGACGATAATGGCCGCTGACGTGCTATGCGACGCCGACCGCGACCGCAACCGCGACTCTCAGGGAAGAAACGTTACCGATTGCCTAAATACCGGCATGGACTATGCGGAGATTGGCGAGCGGCCGAAATGTCGGCACGCCGACAATTTGTCTCCCCTGCCAGAATGTTCCGGCACTAGCGCGACGCATCGGACGGCGAAACACGGCACTAGTACTGGGCCTAGCGATGACTAGGCGATGACTCGGATACAGCGTAGTCCCACGACTGCTAGTACTCTCGACGTGTATACAATCGTATACACTCACGCCGCGCCGACGACGCTCGCCGCTCCCCGCTGCGACGCCGCGACGATGCGCACGCTCGACGCCGCCGGCTTGGTCGACGCGATCGAGCTGGACGCCGACGTTGACCGCGAGTTGTCCGTCGAGGGGGTGGGGGTGGAGTAGGACGTGACCGCGCCCGCCCTCGCTCACCTTTTTCACATTTTTATTTTCGTCGGAGTCGGCGTCGGGGGCGTCGGCGTCGCCACCATCACTATCGTCGCCGTCGGAGTCGTCGCCTTCGCGTCGGTACTAGACCTTGACAGACCATCGCGTGTCGTGCTATTCGTCCCGCCATGACCAAGACTTCCGCTTCCGCTGCGCCCTCCCGCGTTCCCACCGTATCAGACCGTATCAACTTGCTGCGACGGCAGATAGCGGCGTTGCAGTCGGAGATTGTGGCGCTGGGAGGCGACGCAACGGCGCTGCCCGTCTGGGACTGCCTGCGCTGCCAGCATCAGTGGCGGGCGACGACGACCACGGTGCCGAAGCAGTGCCCGAAGTGCCGAACGCCGTACTGGGACCGTCCGCGAGGTCAGTCGCAGGCGCGGCGTGGCTCTGAGCAAGTGCCGGAGGTGCGCGGCGGCAGGGTGGACGCAGCGATGGGCGTGGCGACGGCGGAGGTGAAGACGGAGGTGGCGGTCACCGGGCGCAGGCCGCAGCCGACGCCAGAGCCGATCGCAGCAGCGCCTAGGACGCCTGTTCCACCGCCTAATGTGTTGGGGCTGGGCGCTGTGGACGCCGCCGACGCCGACTACGCTGCGGGAGTCATCCCGTTGCCACCAGCGCCCGAGCCGACGTATCATCCAGCGGAACGGGCGCAATTGACGGAGGAGCGCGCCATCGAGGAATACACCAGCCAGCGTAACGCTATCGAGAGGGAGAACGCAGATGATATCGCAGACGCCAACGACTCAGCCGACGCCGACACAGAAGATTCCGACGACGCCGTACTGGCCGCAGCCGAGGATGACGCCGCCTCCGACGAGACTAGCGTCGTCGTCGAAGACGTCACCCGCAGCGCCCGCAGCGCCGACGCCGACTGACGCCTCGGCTCCCGCTGCTCGCGTCGTCGCCCGGCAGAACGCATCGTCCCGCGGCGTTGACGCTTACATCGCTCGGCGCTTCCTCGTCCGCTGGAAGGCGTGGGTGGCCATCGACGCCGCGCGCCGGGGAGCCGACGCCAACGCCGCCATCGCCCACGCCGAAGCCGTTCACTACCGCCGAATGCAGCGGCTGCGCGCCATTGGCCTTCGCCGCCTGACCTTTCGCCTGGACGTATCCGGCATCGACGACCCTCGCTTGGACGACGCCCACTTCAACTCGCTTCTTGCCGGACTCGTAGGACAACGAATCGCCCGGAACGCCCAGCGCTCCGCGGATAAAAGGAGAACGCGCCGTGCCAACCGCCCGTGAAGTGGTACAGAACCGTCCGCTCGCCGCGTCGGAACTCCGCCGTCTCATCGCCGCCGACTTCGAGCGCCTGCTCGACGGCTTAGGCATCCTCAACACCTTCGTCGCCTTCGGCCGCGTGGGCTTCGATCTCCGCATCGCCATCCACACCGACAACGCGATGTCGCCCGAGCATACGATCGAGGTGCATTCGCTGCGCCGCGCCAAGCAGGAGGTGGAGGCGGATCCGGCGCTGGCCGCCGTCGAGACTCCTCCGCTCGCCGATGCCTCCGCCGACGCCGTCGTGTTCGCCGCCGAACGTTCCCGCCGCATCTCCTCGCCCAACGCCGAGCGTCTGCGCGCCGGACTCCCCGTCACCGTATTCGCACGAGCCGAAGACGGCAGCCGGGTGGACCACGAGGTCAGCTATCCCGCCGACTCCGCCGCAGGCGACGGAGACGTCACCGATAAGCCGGGGGACGTGGCCGCGGCCGAGGCGCGCGCGCGCTGGGGACTGCCTCCGCTGGGTGCGGCTCCGGTTGCCACCTCCGCCGTGGCTCCGGCGCCTGCCGTCGAAGTCGTCGAGTCCGTCACCCCCGCCGACGCCGCTGCCGCTGACCGAGCCGCTGGCGTCTGACGCCGCTGAGGCCCGCCGCCCGTGTTCCGATCGCTCCGCGCGTTCCGTCTCTACCGGCTGCTGCGGCGGCTCGTCCGCTCGCTCGACGCCATTGCCGACTCCCATCGCCGCATTGCCGACTCGCTGGCCACGCTTGTCGCCGCACAGCAGACGCCGTCGCAGCCACGGCCGAAGCCGCAGCCGATGGTCTTCGGCGAACTTTCGATCTCCGAGGCGTCGTTGGAATGGGAGCGCCGGCGCGCTGTCGAGGCGGTGGGCATCGACCCCGACTACGGACGTGACGAGCGCGCCGGTCGCTCCGGGCGTGGGCCCGTAGCCTGATGTCCGCCGCCGTCACCGTCGAAACCCTTCGCGACCGGGCCTACGCCGCTCTCGGCGTCACCCGCGAGCAGGTCTGGGCCGTGCCGTGCGTGACCCCGCAGATCCGGCAGCAGATGGCCGAGCTGCGCCGCGCCGACCGCACTGCCTCCGACGGACGCCGTACGCCCTCCGAGCCCATCTACTACGTTAATTGTTCCGACGATCCCGAAGCCCGGCGCTTCCGGGAAGCATGGTACACGCTGCCAAAGTCGCACCGAAAGATCGTGCCGCTCGAGGCCTACTGCGTCGCCGCCGGCATCTCGCCGATCCGGCTGCTCTCGATCATCGCGGCGTCGATCGTCCGGCTGAACGCCTCGGCGTCGGCCGTGCTCGCCGCCTCAGCTCATCCGCGCGTCGTGCGCAAGACGATTGAGATGGCCATGACCGACTACGGCGAAGCCGACCGCGCAACGCTCCACAAAGCCGTGGGCTTCCTGCCGACGCCCAAGGGCACGCAGATTTCCATAAACGCCACGGCGAACGCGCAGGCTCAGGCCGCAGCGGCTGCTGCTGCCATCCCCGCGCCGCCGCCGGAGGCTACTATCCGCAGGCTCGCCGAGCGGCTGAACGCCGCGCGCGGACTCCCCGCCGCGCAGCCGTCGGCCCTCTCCGCCGTCGACGCCGCATCCGCGCTTCCCTCCCCTGCCGCCGAAGTCATCCAGATGCCGACGCCGACCTACGTCTCCCGGCCCGACGACTCGGGGTGGGACGACGCCGACGCTGACGCCGAGTCCGACTCCGCCGACGGCTGCTCCGACGCCGATGTATAGTCGCTCAAAAGTCTCCGAACGCATCGCCATCGCCGAAGCTGAGTTTGGCTTCTCCCTCGAACCGCACACTGTCGCCGAGGTGGACGCCTTCGACGCGCATCTAGTCGCCAGCGGGATGTACGAATTCGACGACTCTGGCCGTCCATCCGCCGTCGTCCGCCTCTCTGACCTCGAGCGCGAGTGGATTCAGAACGAGCAGGCGCTGGTGCTGTGCGACGCCGACTATTTCCTGTCCCATTATGCCTATATCAAGGACGAGCAGAACGTCATTCGCAGGTTCCAGTTCCGCACGCCGCAGCGGCTGCTCTATGAGATTATCGCTGGGCTGGAGGAGCGCGACGCCGCGATCGAAGTCATGATTTTGAAGGCGCGGCAGCTCGGCATGTCCACGCTGGTCGAGCTGCTCATCGCCCACCGCATCATCTTCGGCTACGGCGTCAACGCCATCATCGGCTCGGCCGACCAAACCAAGACGGCGCTGATGGCCAACATGCTGTTCCTGTGCTACGACTACCTTCCGGTGTGGCTGCGTCCGCAGTGGACCCGGCGCGTCGAGTCCGACCGCGGGATGCTGGTCTTCGGCGCGTCCTCGTCCGGCGTCTCGTTCCAACACGGCGCGCAGGCTTCCGGAATCGCTCGCGGCACGACGCCCACGGTCTATCACCTGTCCGAGTGCGCGAGTTTCACCGATCCTGTCAATCAGATCGAAGCGTCGCTGTTTCGCGCCGTCCATGCGTCGCCAAACGTCTTCGGCATCCTCGAATCGACCGGCGAAGGCGACAAGGGTTGGTGGCCGGACACCTGGCGTCACGCTAAATCCAACTGGCATCTGAACCGCGCACGCCTGTGCCCGCTATTCCTCCCCTGGTTCTGCGGCACCGACATCTACCCAACGCCGACGTGGATTGGCCAACGCCCGGTTCCAGCCGACTGGCGTCCGAACCGCGACACCCGCGAGCACGTCGCCAAGGCGGAACTCTACGTCCGCTCGTCTCCGCTGCTGTCACGTCACCTCGGCTCGGCGTGGCGGATGCCCCAGGCGCAGCAATGGTTCTGGGAAGTCGAGCACGAACAGGCCAAGGCGAAGGGTATCGAGTCTGTCTTCCTGCAGGAGATGGCGGGCGACGACGAAGAAGCGCTGCAGCGTTCGGTCGAGTCCGTCTTCGGGCACGAGACCATCGCCGAGATCTCCGCTACGCGCAACCGCGACTACGCCGTCTATGGACTCTCCGGACAGTCCATCGAAGACGACCACGAGCCGCCGCCTGACGACATCGACTACAACGCCGAGCGCATCCCGGTGCGCTACCAGTCGAAGAAGGCAGGCGCGGCCCCGTATCTCTGGGAGCTCATACCGCTGACCTTTTCGACGCCGCTGCGCGAGAACAACCCAGACGACGCCATAGGCAAGCTCATCGTCTTCCGGCCTCCGGCTCCCGGAGTCTCCTACTCGATCGGTGTTGACACCGGCGGCGGAAAGGGCGAGGACTCCACCGTCGTCTCCGTTTGGTCCATCGGCGCGCGCGGCCTCCCCGACATCCAAGCCGCCGAGTTCGCCTCTCCCTACGTCAATCACGTCGAGGCGTTCTCGTTTGTCTTCGCCATCGCCGCCTACTACGGCCAGTTCATGCGCGAGGGGATGACGCCTGAGTACCGCTGGCAGATGCCGTACCTGACCGTCGAGCAGGTTGAAGCCGTGGGAGACGTCTGTCAGCTCCAATGCATTCGCATGGGCTATCCCGTGCGCAGCGTCCATGTCTTCACGCGGCTCGACTCTTCTCCCGCGCGCATCGCCCGGCAGAAGAAGACGGCGACCAAGCTCGGCTGGTATACCTACGGCTGGTCGCGGCCCATCCTGACCACCACCTTCGTCAACTCCGCCAAGAACAACTGGATCAAGATCAACTCGCCGTGGCTGGTCGAGGAGATGCGCCACTTCGAGGTGCATTCGACGGCGACGGGCAAGGAAAAGCTGGAGCACGAGGAAGGCGAGCACGACGACCGCATCTTCGCCGCCGCGATGGCGACGACGGCCCCCCACCTCACCGAGGACATGTCCGAGCGGTCGAAGAAGCGGCCGACAGAGGCCGCCGGACTCCCCCTGCTCGACCTTGCGCCGTACCGCGGGGGCGTCGTTTCGGCCGCCGACATCCGCCGCACCGCAAAATCCGCTAGCGAGTCGTGGGAAAGTCTGGTATACGGAGGCAGATGATGTTCTACACACTGATGGCGGTTTGGCTCGTGGCGTTCGCGCTATCCTACGCCGCGCTCGTGGCTATTCTTCTGCGGCGCGCGCGCCGGAGCCCCCGCTGATGGCAGGCGTGCTCAAGCCCGGCTGCATCGAAGCCGTAGAATACTTCGTGCGCAGCGACGGCCATCTCATCCTCGCTGCGTACTCCGGCCAGCCCGTGCCCGAGGGCTGCGTTCGCGAAGCCGCCGATACGCTGCACGCCGCCGAAGTCCTCGAGCGTAGGCTGGCCGAGCAGGACGCCCGTGAGCGCGCCGCCGAATACGACGGCTACGAAGCGTCCTTCGCCGCCTCTCGCCAGCGCGTCCGCGACAACCTCTCGGCGATTATGCAGTCGTCGGCGACGTCTCCGTGGGAGCGGGAGTTCATCGAACTCTGGTTCCGCGCGCGCGACGAGCGCCGGGAGAAATTCCGCCAGCGCTGGCTCGAGCGCACGACCTATCTCCACGCCCTGCACTTCGACACGCCGCGCGACCGCCGCGTGGACGAGGAGCGAGTGAATCTCGACCGGGTTAACTTCTAGCCGACGATGGCCGACAACGGACTATGCGAGTGCGGTTGTGGACAGAGGACGGCCATCGCTGACCGTAATCGGCGATCTCGGCGCTGGATAAAGGGGCAGCCTGTCCCGTTTATTCATGGACACAATCCGACGATTCCCTATCCGCAGCGGCTTCTGGGGTTCTGGGGAGGGTTTAAGACATTTCCCTCTCAAGGACTGCCTGATTGCGTAGAGTGGGGCCGTCTTGTTAGAACTAATGGGTACGGCGTGTCTGCCTCTATTTGTGGTGAGCGTCAGGTTCATCGAATAGCCTTCGTGTTGACATTTGGACAGCCGATTCCCAAGGATCGAGAGCTAGACCATCTCTGCCGCAATAGGCTATGTGCCAATCCTTTTCACTTAGAGTTAGTCACGCGAAAGGTTAATTCTCGTCGTGGAGCTAAAGCGAAGCTGACTCAGGAACAAGCAGACGCTATAAAGTTGGATGCGCGGCCGACGCGAGAATTGGTTTCGCAGTACAACGTTAGTCGAGCTACGATTAAGGCCATTCGTCGCGGAGCTATCTGGAGTTAACTTGTCTGACAACGTTAAAATGTGGGACTGGCAATGTCCGCCCGCTGCGTGCTCGGATGCACAAAAGTTAGGATGGATTAACTCCGCGACCGAGGAGGGCCAAGCGTGGCTCGGATCGCAGCGCGGCTCGCGGGACTTCCGCCGCGCGCTCGACGTTCTCGCCGGGCTCGATACCATCTCTCGCTCCGCCGCGACCTACCGTTCCCAGCTCAATACTAACCCGCTGAAGCGCAACGTCCGGGAGATTGTTGGCACGCTCGCCCGGCTGCGTCCGGTCTGGGGCTACGGAGCCGACAACGCCGCCTTCAAGCCGCACGCGCAGATGATGAACCTGACCGTCCGCGCCTTGTACCTCGAAAACTTCTTCGACCTGCGCATCCGCGACGCGCTGATGTGGGCGGCGGCGACCTCGCGCGGTTTTCTGCATCCCATATTTCTGCGTCCGCCGGGGCAGCACGAGTCGTCGATCGAGCTGAAAGCCTATGGCGCGCCTTCCGTACTCCCCGTCCAGCTTCCCTCCGACGGCAACTGGCAGCGCGCCTACGCCGTCTCCATCCTCGACGAGATGCCGATTTACCTGGCGCACGGGATGTGGCCGAGTAAGCAGGGCGTGCTGCGTCCCTCGTCGCCGCGCTACTGGTACGCGAACGACGCTATCCGCAAATCCGTCTCCGGCAACTGGATCCAGCGCATGTACTCGTGGACGCGGCGCGCGGCGGGATCGGACGCCCTGCAATCGAACCTGCTGATTCCCATCCGCAAGACCTACGTCATCGACCTTTCGATTAACTCGACCGACCGCCCGATTCCGATGGGCGAGCCAGGGACGACTTGGTCCTACACCGTCCCTTACATTGGCCAAGAGATTCCCATCGGCCGCGACCCCGTTACCGGGCAGCCGCTGACCCGCCGCGCCGACGAGAACGACGCGCGGCTGTATCCGAACCGCCGGCTGTTGATCTCCTCCGACACCGCCATGCTCTACGACGGCCCGAACTTCGACTGGCATGGGATGCTGCCCTTGGTCTCGTTCTCGCTCGACGACTGGCCGTGGGAGCCGCTCGGCTTCTCGCTCGTCCACGAAGGCTACGAGATCAACGAGGCGATCAAGGAACTCGACCGCGGCAACATGGACAAGGCGCGCGCGATGCTCGACCTGCCGATGGCCTATGACACCAACGCCGTGTCGCTGGCCGACGCCCGGCGCTTCGACCCGATGCAGCCGCGCGCGCGAGTTGGATTCGACAGCGCCGCGGGCTCCGACTTCGTGATGAAGCCGATTGTCGAGGCCGACGTTTACAAGATCGACCCGACGACTCTCCAATTCCGCGAGCTGCTCAAGCAGGCGCTCTCCGAGCAATACGCGCTGACCGACGTCATGGCGCTCGGTAAGCTGCGCGCCGTCGGCGCGATGTCCGATCTGGAGAAGATCGTCGAAGCCAACGGGCCGATCGTCGAGGACATGTCGCGCGCGATGGAGCCGCCCATCCGCGACCTGGGCAACATGCTCAAGTTCCTGGTCTGCCAGTACATGACCACCGCGCGGGTGATGCAGTACGTCGGCGAAGACAACATGACGCCCGAGGCGTTCGACTATAACCCGGCGTCGCTAGTGCCGTCGCATCTGCCGGGCGAGGACGCCGACTCCGCGTCTCCGACGACCCAGATGGAACGCGCGCGCATCTTCGCTGGCAACCTCCGCTTCCTGATCCTGCCGAACTCGCTGCACGAGATCACGCAGACGGCGCAGAAGCTGCTGCTCCTCCAACTCCGCAAGATCGGCGTTAAGATCGACTCGCAGACCGTCGCCGAGGCGTGCAACATCCCGAACTACGGCACGATTCCCGGCACGACAGTCATGGAGCGTTTCGCCGCTGAGCAGGAGATGGACCTGGAGTTCGCCGCGCGGATGAAAGCCATCGCCGAGGAAGAAGGGCTGATTCCGCAGCAGCCGGGAGCGCCTAACTCCGCCGGGCAGAAGCCGGGAGCTTCCGCGCCGGGCAAGGCGTCGGAAGGCCGTCCGCCGTCGTTTGAGTCCTCTCCGCAGCTCAAGTCCAAGGACAACGGTACGCGCTCGACGATTTCCACTTCCAAGTAACGATGGCCGCGACGCTCCGACGACTTCCATCTCCCCCGCCATCGCCGTCCCAGCCGTCGCTGCCGCCCTGCGCCTCCCGCGACTCCCACTCGCTGACCCGTGAGCGCCAATTCGCGTCCAACATTCCGCTGATGGAGTTGTTCGTCATGCTGCGCAATGAGCGCGCCACGGGGACGATCCTGATCGACGTCCACGACGGCGGCGTCGGCGGCATCCGGTTCCGCGAGGAGCGCCGCATCGAGCCGCGCTAGCCCGCTGATCGCCTCTCTCCCTCTCTCTCTCTCCCCTTGACACTCGTGCTATCCTCGTCCCGTTAGACTACTCTGACAACCCTCAGACTGGGCCGTGGCGATCGTCTCTGCTGCGGCCCTTTTTCATCCTCTCCGTCACGATTCTGAAAATAGTTGTTGACAAAGCGATTCCTGCGTGCGTAATGTGCGTCCGGGTTCCAACTGGTCTCAGCCGCCGACGGCGCGAATCTGAGGCACCAAACGGCCCGCATCGAGCGTCTCCCCGAAGACGTCTCCTTTGCGGGCTTTTTCTTTTGGGACCGACTCTGACACGGGAGAGTGGAATGATCTCCAACGATCGTTTCGTCGCCAACCGCCGGAAGCGTCATGGCGGCAAGCGCGGCCGCCGGTAGTCACCGTCCCTAAGCCGGAAACGAGCTGGCGCCACGCGGATGTGGGCCGCCAGTTCTCCGACTGACGGATCGACCGGAATTAGGGGCGGAGGGCCGTCGCCGCCTCCTTCGCAACCGTAGGACGCAGGACGCAGGACGCAGCGCCGCAGGACGCAGTCGCCGCTGACGCGCGGCATCCGAGGGGAGAAAGCATCAATGGCATACGGAAAGGGACGCAGCAAGTCCGGGGGGTTCGTCGGCAATCTGTCGAAGCTCGGCGGCTCCGGTCGCAAGCTGAACCTCAAGACCGATATGAAGACCGACTCGCATCACGCGGCTTCGATGAAGAAAGCGCACAAGCAGGCGCACAAGCGCGTCTGAGGACGCTACGACGCCCTCGCCGCCGACGCACACGAGACAGATGAATGGCCTCAGCCACACGACCTTTGCCGCCGCCTCCGGGACAGGACTCGATTCCCGACGGGCCTCCGCCCGACGCGACCTCGACGTCCGACTCTGGCGGAACGCAGCCCGCGCAGGAGTCTCCCGCGTCCTCGATGGGCACGCGGATGGTTCTCAACGTGGTGCGCGACCTCCGCGCGATTGCCAAGGCGTTTCCAGCAGCGTCGCCAGCCGTCCACGAAATGCTGGCGCAGGTTCCAAAGATTCAACAGGCGATGTTCGCGTCCGCCAAGCCCGCAGAGCCTGCCGCTCCGCCCAACGCCTGACGCATGGGGGATGAACGACGATGACTTACGCAGAGTATCTACGGTCCCTAGGGGCCACCGAAGACGAAGTCAAGGTGATGGACACGGGCATCGCCCGCCGCGCTTTCGATAAGCAGCAGGCGGATCTCGAAGCCGCCAACACCGCCCGCGACGCCGCTGTCCGCGACCGCGAGACCAATATCAAGTGGGTGGACGAGCAAATCCGTCCCGCCTACGCCACGATGCAGAACGCGGTTATCAAGGCGCAGGCCGAGGAAGCCAGGGCGAAGCGAGCGCTGCTTTCGGCGCAGGAGCAGGGTCTTGTCGACGTCGCTAAGGACTTGGGCTATGACCCAGCTCCCCCCACGACGACACCAACGAAGACCGCTGACGGATTCGACGCCGCCCGCTACATGACGCGCGACGAGATTGTCAAACTCGCCGCCGACGAGGGCAACGCCATTGCCGTCGCGCAGGACATCGCCGCCGAACACGCCATCCTGTTCCCCGGCCAGCGGCTTAACTTCCGCGATCTGCTCTCCGAGGCCCGCCGCCAGAACACCACGGCCGAAGCGCTGTGGATGACGAAGTACAAAGTTTCCGAGGCTCGCGCCACGGCCGAAGCCAAGCGTGTAGCCGACCACGAAGCCGCGATTCGCAAGGACGAACGCGAGAAGGCGCAGGCGGAGTTCGCGTCGAAATACGCTAACCCAGCCACGTCTCCGCTGATGCCCTCGACGATGTCTTTCACGCCGCGCCCGAATACGCCGCACGACAAGCAGCCGTGGGAGACGTCGCAATCGCAGCGCTCGAACGACCGCGTGATGAAGGTTGTGCCGAAGATCGTCGGCGACGCAATGCGGCAGGCGTCGTAGGGGAGAAATGCGCGACCGCAAATACTATCGCCGGATACAAAGTCCTCGCATGGAATGGCGAGGCGCTGAGTATCTCGGATATAAGCTGGAGCCTACGGACTGGGCTCGGCTGGCCGCGTATATCGACGGTGAGGGGTCGATCAACTTGGTCCCCCGAAAAACCCCGCACATGAAGTCCATGACATACTGTGCAAAGGTCGTTGTAACTAATACTGATTTTCGCTTGGCAAAGTGGTGCTACGACACCTTTGGCATGAAGTTCTACGGCCACTCAAACAATAATCGCCAAAATCCTAATTGGAAGTCATGCGTAGTAGCGCAGGCGTGTGGATTCAAGGCCGCGTGGATTCTCAGAAATTGTCTTCCGTGGTTCGTGCTGAAAATGGCGCAGGCTGAGGTTGTGCTGGCGCACCAAGAAACCTTAGTTCCTGACGCCTTTCCTCGTGGGCAGGGATATCAGACGCCAACCGATATTCTTGAGATGCGTCTTGGTCTCAAGCAGCAGTTGACCGAACTCAACAAGCGCGGGCCTTCAAAGCTCGACGTGGCGTTACTAAATGAGACAGTTAAGGAGTCGTAAATGGCAGATCCTACATTTGATCAACTTAGTGCGACCACGCTGGCAGAGCTGAAAGACGACGTCCTCTACGACGAATTCTTCGTCGACACCCCTTGGCTGCGGAAACTCCGCGCCTCGGGCGCCCTCGACGAGTTCATGGGCGGCCTGTTCATGCAGACGCCGTTCCAGTACAACCGCGTCAACGGCGGCGCGATCGCTCCTGGCTCCGACATTACCGTCGTGCAGGTGCAGATCCTCGCAGCGACGGCCTTCACGCCGAAGGAGTACGTCGAGCAGGTTCCGCTCAACCTGTTCCGCACCAACGTCATTCAAGGCGGCGGTCCGGCAGTCAAGGTGAAGGAAGTCGACGCCTACATGACCAACGCCGTGCAGGCGCTCAACACCGACATTGCCATCGACTTTTACCGCCACGGGCAGAACATCTCCGGCTCCAATCGCGCGATCTACATCAACGGAATCTCCGAGGCGCTCAACGACGGCGTCAATCCTTCCTGGGACGGCAACGTCTTCACGACCTACGGCGGCCAGACGCGCAACGGCGCGGTCGGCAACGTCCTGAACTCGATTCCGCTGTGGGTCGGCGACCAAGCGGGCAACACGGGGCAAATCACCTACAAGGCCGTCGTCGAAGGATACCTGAACGCCGTGCAGTCCCCGGACATCGGCCTCTGCAACAAAGCCCTCTATGCGTATCTGCTCGAGCGCCAAGAGCCCAAGCAGCGCGCGAATATGACTGAGCAGGACGTCACCATCGGCATGTCGGGCATCAAGCTGATGGACATGTATATATTCGTCGATAAGCTCGCGCCGTCGACCAAGTTCGGGCAGATTCTGCCGTCAGGACTCTCCCAGACGACCTCGATCAAGCCGGCGAACTTCACGACCCCGACGCTGACCTCGGCGCAGAACGCCATCTCGAACTTCCCGTCGGCGACGCTGTGCAAGCCGGGCGAGCCGCTGTTCCTGCTGCGCTCGCAGGGCTGGAAGCTCCGGCCCTCCGCCGACCCCGAGTACAACGGGAACTTCACGCCGCCGATCCGGTCGCAAACCAACCCGGACCTCGTCGTGACGTTCCTCAAGATGGCGCTCAACGCCTACACGACCGGGCCGCGCGACAACACACAGTTCATCGGAGCGGGCTTCTAGCGGTAGCGAGGTAGCGGCGACAACGATTTCAACCGGCGGCGGCGTCCGCAAGGAGAACAGACGATGGCTGGCAATTACTTCGTAAAACAGGCGGACTTGCTCTCCGCCAGGTTCCTGAACGACGTCAACGACTCGGTCTCCGGCGGCGCGGTCGTTAGCGTGCCCTCGGGCGTCCAAGCTCCGCAGTCGTCACAGACACAGCCGGGCGACCGGATCTGCCTCGACGACGCGACGGCCTTGGCGCTGTCCGACACGACCATCGGCACTCTCTACGGCGGTCTCTACATGTACGTCCAGTTCAAGACGACCACGCGCGCGGCCGTGCGCGGCGGTGTCTGCTTCTTCAAGACCGCCGACATCGGTACTGCCTACATCGTCTACGGCGACGCCGACCCCTCGACCACCGTTCCGACGCACATCGCGGGCATCCTCATCTGCGTCATCACCGCCAACAACTTTGGCTGGATTCAGATTGCTGGCGCGGCGTCAGTTCTGTTCGACTCGGCGTCGCTGACCGCCGTCGCCGACGGCAACTGGGTCACGGCGAAGGTTTCGGCGTCAACCGCCTCGACCGCCGACGTTGGCGCGACTGCTGGTGTCGTCACGCTTGCCGCGCTGCTCGGCGTAGCCTGCGGCATCCCGACTTCCGCCACCGTCTCAACCGTCATGCTGTTCCGCGGCGCGACTTGCGGCCGCATCTAGTCTAGCCTAGGGCTCAGGAGGCCGCAGCGATGTCGAACACAATCATCCCCGGCTACGAGATGCCGGTTTCCGACAAGAAACTCGTCGTCTTCGACCACTACGGCCCGGCGTCTTACACGCAGTTCTCCTCGGGCACGGGCGGCGACATCATCAACGCCTCCGACCTCAACGAAGGCGGATTCGACGACCTCGAAGCCGACATGACCGACCCGACGGGACAACTCTATGCCTTCGTCATTCCCGGCTCCGGCGCGGCCACCAACGTTGGCAACGGCAACGCCTTCACTTCCGCCGTCGTCGTCTGGTACTCGCGTGTCAGCGCCACCGTCGGAGGGCAGTCGCAGACAGCCGGAACGCAGGTCGCCGCGTCCACTAACCTCTCGACGTTTGCCCTGCGCATCCGCGGGCTCTGCGTCTAGGGAGGCCCGGCCATTGCCTTCCAAGACCTTGCCGCTGAGATCCGGGGCTGCGTACCCAAACTCCCGTTCGCCTATTCCCGCACCCTAGTCAACCGCGCTTGGCTGACCATCCGGCGCTCGCAGCTCTGGTCGTTTCAGCTGTTCACGTCATCGTGGATTACCCCGCCGCCCATCATGGGCGTGGGCACGGTCACGGCGACGCAAGGTTCCGACGCTCTCATCTTCGACGCCACGGCCATTGCCGCGATCAACTCGTGGCAGGCGGCTAATCCTTATGTCCTGTCGACGCAGATGCAGTTCCGCATCGCCGTCGGCGGCATCTATTCCCTCATCCAGTACGACCCCATCGCTGGCGGCGCGACGCTTGACCGCCCGTTCGGAGACCCCGGTGGCTCCGGCCTCGCCTTCCAGCTTTATCAGCTTTACTACGCGACGCCCTACGCCGACTTCCGCGCGTGGCTGACGATCCGCAACCCGTCGATGTACACCAATTTCGACTTGACCGCGACCCGCTCGCAGATTGACGCTGTCGATCCTCAGCGCACCTGGTACCAGTTCCCGACCAAAGCCGTGGCGTTCATGCGGGACCAGCGCGGCGCGGGGACCACCAACGCTTCCGCGACGCTCGGCTTTCCTCTGTTCGAGCTATGGGGCCAGCCCGTCACCCCGTTCACCTACCAGTGCTACGGGATTCGCTTGGGCGCCGACCTCGTCCAGCCGACTGACACTCTGCCGCTGCCGATCACCGAAGACCTCGTTGCGGCAATGGCCCGCGTCTACGCCTATGAGTGGGCCGAGGCCAACAAGGACATGGCTCCGCGCGCCGTCGGCCCCGACTTTCGCTTTCTCATCGGCGAAGCCAAGGACGTATACAGGAAACTATTGACAGAGGTACGGCGTGAGGATAGAGAGTATTGCGACAACTATTACGCTCAGACAGGGCTAAATGGCGGTCGCGTCAACGCCATCTACAATACTATTGCGGGGGTAGCGTCACCGTATGGGCCGTTCTAGCGCCGTCGCCGTGCCAACCGAAGACTGGGTTAACGCACCTGACCCAGAGTACAAAGGGTCGCAGGCGAAGCACGTCGTCGCCGACCCGTCCGGCGCGCTGACTGAGTTCGCCGCGACGCAGGCGCAGGCCAGCGCTTATCTCGCCGCGCATCTCATTCCCGGCCAGGACTGGATAGACCTGCTGAACCGTTCCTCGGCGCTCTACGTCCTCGGACGCACCGCCGAAGCTTTCTTGTGGGCGCGGCTGGCTCTGGACGCTCGCCGCACGACCTCGACGCTGCTCAATCTCGCGGTCATCCTTGAGACCTCCGGGCGGTTCCGCGACGCCATGCCCCTGATCCGCGAGGCCAACGCACTCGATCCCTCCGACCCCTTCGCAGGCTCGCTGCTCGCCGACTCCCTCGTCCGCTCCGGCGATTGGGCCGAGGGCTGGTCCGTTCACACCCGCTACCACGCCAATTGGAACTTCCTGCGACCCTTCATCCCTCAGTGGGAGGGCGAAGACCTTCATGGCCGCCGTGTCCTCGTGCTCGCAGGCGGCGGCTATGGCGACAATGTCCTGTTCTCGCGGTGGATTCCGCGGCTCAAGGGCGCTGGGGCGGCGCACGTCACCTATCTCTGCCATCAGACGTTTGCACCGCTGGCCCGAACGCTGGCAGGCGTTGACGCTGTCCTTGAGACCTCCGACGGCTACACTTCCGCGCTCGACGATGTTCGCCCCTCGGACTTCGACTGCTTCGTTTCCGTCCTCTCGCTCGCGGGACGCTTCGGCGTTCGCGTCGACTCCCCTCCCGCGACGCTCGTTGCTCGCCGTCCTTACATCCACGCCGACGCCGATCGCCTCCGCCTGCGCCGCCTCTGTCTCGTCCGTGGCGCGACCCCCGTCGTCGGCTTCTGCTGGCGCGCGGGCGAGCACCAGATGCCCCGGAAGCACCGCACGCTCTCCCCGGATGCCACCGTTCGCATCCTATCCACGCAGACTCGGGGCGGCGCTGATTGGGTATCGCTCGTACCCGATGCCGCCCCTCCCGCCGGCGTCTCTGACCGCGTCTCCGTCCTGCGCCCGGCCCTCCGCGACTGGGCCGACACCGCCGCCGTCGTCGCCTGCTGCGACCTTGTCGTCACCGTAGACACCGGCCTTGCGCATCTCGCCGGAGCCATGCACGTCCCGACGTGGGTCATCCTCCCCGGATTCTCCGCTTGGCCCTACTTGCTCGACCGCGACGATTCCCCGCTCTATCCGACGATGCGGCTGTTCCGCAATCGCGGCGAGGGCATGGCGGGGGCCGTCTCCGCCGTCTGCGATGCCCTAGCGTCTACTGTTCCCCATCGGAGGGCCGCGTGATCTACTCGTCCGAGTACCTGGACTCCCTGCTCTCCCGGCTGCGTCCGCAGGTTAGCTATCCCGTGGTCCCAGGGCATCCCTGTCTCTACGACGCCCTCCGCACGGTATGCCTGAACTTGCGGCCAACGTCGTATCTAGAGATCGGCGTCAACGACGGCGTCTCGCTTGCCGCAGTCCTCGACTCGGCTCCCGGCTGCTCCCGCCTGACCCTGTGCGACGAGTGGGGCGCAGTGGACGGCGGACGCGCTCGCGGCTCCCACGCGCATATCGGCGAGATGCTCCGGGCCATCAGCTACGCGGGCTACGTCCGCTTCCTCGACGGCGACTCCCGAACGCTGATTCCGCAGCTCCCCGCCGACGACGTCTACTCGCTCGTCCTTGTCGACGGCTGCCACTCCTACGACGGCTGTCTCGCCGACCTGCGCAGCGTCTGGCCGCACGTTGCGCCCCTCGGCACTCTCGTCCTCGACGACTGGGGCAGGCCCGATGTCTGCCGCGCCTTCGACGATTTCATCATCGGGCTGGCCGGGCAGCCGCAACCCGTCTATGTCTTCGAGACCCACGACCCGGCCGACGGAACTCTCGTGCTGCGGAGGTTGTCGTGATCCTGCGACGCAGTCTTCTGATCCTCGGAGTCATCCTCGGTTCCGCGCTTCCCGCCTCGGCGATGGAGGCCGCGCGCGGCTGGTGCGAGATGGGGAACAATCCCGTGGTCACCTCCGGCCTGACTTCGACGACCAAGGTGCAGCAATCGTTTCCGCGATGCACAGTTCAGGTCTTCGTCCACGGCGGCGGACTGGCGACCATCTTCTCCGACAACGTCGGCACGCCTCTGACGAACCCGTTCACCGCGCAGACTGACGGCCAGTGGATCTTCTACGCGGCCAACGGACGGTACGACGTCACGATGTCTGGAGCCGGATTCCCGCAACCCGTTACCTACTCCGACATCCTCCTGTGCGACGGCTGCGGCGGTGGTGGAGGCGGCGGCGGTCCCACGATCCAGACCAACAGCGTCAACAATCTCGCGCAGAACGTACTGAACTTCGTCAATACCACCGGCGCATCCGGCATCAACGCCACGAACCCGTCCGGCGGCATCGAGAACATGAATATCGCCAATGAGGCGCCCGTGGGCTCCGGCTCCTCCGTTCTCATCGGCACGCTGACGGCGCTGCAGGCAGGACAGGTCATCTGCGCGTCGTCGTCCTCGCTGCTGGTTAACTGTACGCTCGGAGTCCCGGTCAACGAGCAGAACGGAACGTCCTACGCCATCGTCGCCGCCGATCGCTCGCACGCTATCTTTCACCATAACAATTCCACCGCGACGTTCACGATTCCGCAGGCGTCCGCCGTCGGCTTTGGCGCTGGCTACCAGACCGGAATCGCCAACGTCGGCACGGGCCAGACCATCACGCTGACCTCGTCGGTCTCGACCTTCACCTATGGCTCGCTCATCGGCTCCTCGACGCTGGTGCTGAACGCGGGCCAATCGGTCTATCTCTACACCGACGGCGTCAACTGGTTCGGGATTATCGTGGGCGCAGGCGCTGGCGGCACGCTCGCCCGCGTTTGCATGATGGACTTCGGCACGCAGAACGGCACGGCCCTTGCCAACGCCGACATCGCGCCGCAGCAGTTCGTCTGCCAGGTGCCCGACAACGCCACGCTGCTCGAGATCGATCTCACCGGGAACGCAGGCACGCCGTCGCTCATCCCCGAAGTCGAGCACTGCACTACCTTCACCGCAGGCGTCTGCACTGCCTACACCGATTCCGACCTCGTCTCCACGGCGCTCGCGACCAACGCTTCTGGCGTCGTCGCTTGCTCCTCCGTCGCTGGAGGCACGGGTCAGGACGGCGGGACGAACTGCTCTGCTACTCTCCAGAACACGACGCTCGACAAGGGCGATTGGCTCGGCACGCGCACGGGCACGGCTGGCGGCACCGCAGCCTTCCTCAAAGCCGCTGTCTGGTTCACGACCGCAGGCGGCGGAGGCGGCGGCGGCGGAGGCTCCGGCACCGTGACATCCATCGCCACCACGTCGCCCCTCACCGGCGGCACTATCACGACGACCGGAACGATCGCCTGCGCAACCTGCGTAACTTCCGCCTCTGCGCTGACATCAAACGGCGTCGTCATTGGTGGCGGCGGCCAAGCATCCTCGACCATCTCCGCTGACACGACGACGACTCACGCGCTGTTCGCGACGGCTACGGCTCCCGCGTTCCGCGCTATCACTAGCTCCGACCTCCCAGCGATTAACCTCGCGGCGTCCGGCGCTGGCGGCGTCACCGGCAACCTCCCGGTTACGAACCTCAACTCCGGCACGTCTGCGTCCTCGTCGACCTTCTGGCGTGGCGACGGCACTTGGTCCGCCGTGACATCGTCTGCCGGCGGCACCTCCGGCCAGATTCAGTGGAACAACTCTGGCTCCCTCGCTGGCTTCACGATGTCCGGCGACGCCACGACGAACACCTCGACCGGCGTTCTCACTCTCGCCAACTCTGGTGTCACCGCTGGCTCCTGCGGCGACACGACCCACTCCTGTGGCCTGACCGTAGACGCCAAGGGCCGCGTGACGGCGTTGTCGAACAACTCCATTGCGTCGTCGTCGTCGTTCGCGTCTCTGACCACCGGCACCAATACCTCCGCCGCGATGAATGTCGGCACGGGAGCGTCGCTCGGCCCCTCCGGCACCGGAACCATCACTGCGACGCAGGGCCAATCGACCGCCACGTTCCCGGCGCAGTTCTTTGAAGCCTCTGGCACGGCGCTGGTCTCCGGTGACTTTGTCCTGACCGGCTGGGGCTCCGGCGCCACGATATCCTCTGGCCCCTCCGGCACTGACCAAGCCGCCTTCTTCACCATTACCTCTGGCACGTCGCCGTCCGCCAACCCGACCATTGCGTTCACCTTCCACGATGGCGCTAAGACGCAGACTCCTGTGTGCATGGCGCAGCCGACCGGCGGTAATGACATCTTGGCCGATTACACGGTCTCGGCACGCTCGACCACGGCCTATACGTGGGTGTTCAACGGAACGCCGACAGCTTCTAAGACTTACGAGCTAAGTTTCATCTGCTCAGGGAGAACACATTAATGCGGCGGTTGTTATTGCTGTTAGGAACCTTTCTGTGCGTTACCTGCGTTTGGGGGCAGGCGACCACGTTCAACACGACGACAGGACGCCAGTACCAGCAGCCGTGTCCTGTGTCGGCGGGCTGCACGGGCGCAACGGCTACTACTCCGCCGACGAATCCCTTGCCGATTAAGGCGCTGACGATTCAATACCCCAACGAGGGGACGACCGGGACAACGCTGAATAAGCTGGTCAAGATTGTCAACGACCCTCCGGTAGCCATCCTTCTCGGAACATCGGACACGAACCTGGCCTTCGGCGTCGTGTCTTCTGGCGCTGGCACAACCGGCAACGCAAACGTGGATGTTTACGGGGAAACGTCCTGCGTATTTGACGGAGCTACAACGGCGCTCGATTATGTGATTTCCTCGACTACGACCGCAGGGGATTGTCACGATTCCGGCTCTGGGTCTACGTTCCCGGTAGGCGTCGTTGTTGTTGGCCGCGTGCTTTCCACTAATGGCGGTGGCGGAACCTACACTCTCAACCTATTCACGCCGGACGTTTCCGCCTCTTCATCGGGGCCGAACGGTAAAGGCAGCACGATACAGGTCAACGGGACAAACTCAAAGACGACCGCCAATTTCAATGCCACGACGCCAGCAGCCAGCGCCGGGAATCTGAATATACCGTTTGCCAGCTCGAACTCCGGGAATACAACGAGCGTTTCCGTGGCAGTGCCAATCAGCGGCAACGGGACTAAGGTAGCCTCGACATCGGGAACTTTCACTGCCGGACACATCGTAACCAGCGATGCCAGCCAAAATCTGGTAGATAGCGGATCTGGATTGACCGTTCCGTTCACATCGCAGATTCCGAATAACGGGACAGGAACGACGGTCAACAATGTTGCGGTGGCTGTAGGCGCGGCTAATTCCGTGCAGACCGCTGCGACCACGGACACCGGAACATCCGGCAACGCCATCGTCGGCATCGTCTCGGCGGGAGCAGGTACGACCGGCAAGGCAACCGTCATCATCCTCGGCCCGGCATCCTGCGTCTTCGACAACGCGACGACCGCTGGCGATGGCGTAGTGCCATCCATCATTACTGGCGGAAAATGTCACGATGTAACTACCTCATTCGGCTCCAATAACGGCTCCTTCATCATAGGCCGCGTCGAGACGACCAACGGCTCCGCAGGCACGTATGTCGTGGATGTGGGACTCGCGGGTCAGACCGGCACATGGAACAATCTCACGGGAAATACAGGGCCGCGAGCTTTCGGTTACGGACAGTGGGGGATGATTCCTTACGCGATGAACTTGTTCCAAGAGGGATTCACGAATGGTTCATCTATCTCCACCAGCGGCGGCGCTACTCTTCATACACGCAACGGCAATAACACGCATTACATTGGTTGGGGATGGTCGTCTAGTGGTAACAGTGGCGCGGATGCTGAAATTGATCTTTCCCAAGGTCTGTTCTCGAAACTCTTTATCAGCAGCGGCGCGTTCTACAATTCTCCGGCGAACAAAGGTAGCTGCACGGGCACGGTAGACTATACCGCGAACCTCGGCAACTTGTTCCTGTGCAGCCTGACAGGCAACACCACGCTCACGACGAGCCGGAACGACGCAGGCCAACTCATCATCGCGCGCCAGTGTCAGGACGCTACCGGAGGCCGCACGCTAACATGGCCTTCTTCTTACGTCGGCGCTTCCGCGATGCCAGCGATTCTCTCGACCTGCATGGCGCAATTGTTCGTTGACGTGGACGGCGGAACGACCATTCAGGCCGTGGCTCCGCCTGTGCCGATTACCGTGGAGAAGACTTCTCAGACCTCCGCCATTGCAACGACGACGCTGACCAATCTGACCTCCGACGGTTTCTACCGCGCTACCGCCGCGCTCGATTGCGATTCCTCTTCCGCCGCCGCGACTGTGAACATTACATTCGGATGGACTGACCCATCCGGCACAGCGCAGACCTCGACGCTTGGCTCCGCCGTCGTCTGCACGACCCTCGGCGCGGCCAGCATCGGCAATCTAACCGTCTCATTCCGCGCGAAGTCCGGCACGGCCATCACCTACTCCACGGCCATCGTCAACACGCCGACCTACGACGTGAGCGTGGCGCTGGAGACGTTGGCGATAAAATGACCCGCGCGGCCCTGATTCTCCTGACGGCTCTCGCCTGCGTATCCTCCGTGCTCGCGCAGGGTATGGCCGACTCTGGTGGAGGAACCATTGCTTCCACGGCGTCCATCGCCACGACTGCAACCGGAGTCGTCGCTAACGGCATCTGGATTGTTACCGTAGACCCGACGCAGACAGGTACTCCATCAGTCAGCTTCGTATCGCTCCATGATACCTTCGGCTTGATCTTCACGCAGATCGCCGCCGATAGTGCGGAGCATCGCGTCTTCTGCGCTCCCATCGGCTCTAATTCTGGTAGCGATACTCTGACGGTCACCTACTCCGGCCCCGCCACCAACGGAAGCATCGTTGCACAGGAATTTCTGGATGCAACCTGCACGCTGGACGGCACACCGCAGATTACGACTTCCCCGACGAACCCGATCAACGGAAACTACACGATTACCGCCAATCAGGACTTGGTGCTGACACCGCTATTCGCCAACTTCGGTGCTGGCGGCGGCTGCGCTGATGGGAACGTACCTAGCGGGAATACCCTCGGCATCGTCCCTTATTGGATTGTCGTGACGCCCTCCGGCACGACTTTCAGCCAGGCTTGTGCGCCGAATAGCGCAGGCGGCGTTCTCATCATGCTAGCTCTGTTGCCCTCAACCCTTGGCCCATTCCCTGCGCCGATTCGCACTGGCGCTTCGGCAAACTGTCAGAATCCATGCGCCGCAGGAACCAACGTGGTACTGAATGTCCTCAAGGGAGAGACGTTGATCTATTCCGCTGACTGGTGCGCCAATCCGACTTGCTCTTCCCTTGCAGGCAGTATTGTCTCGATGAGTGATTCGCAGTCGAACGCGGTGACATGCACATCGCAATCCGGCCCGAATTCCCACTCGCAGATATGCTTCACGCACGCCTCAGCTTCCGGCTCGCTCACTGTGAACTTTACAAACATCGGCGCTGGAGGCACACACTTCTACAAAGGCATATTCGTCGCAGTCGCGCTTCATGGCGGAACCTTCGGCCCCTGCGACTGGTGTAGCACCGGCGGCGCTACTAGCGGCAGCGGCAATCTCATTCAGGTCAGCACCACATCTACCCCTGCGGCCTACGATACGGAACTCTGGGTTGGCAGCGTCATAAATTTCAACACCGTCGCTTGCCGATCAAATGCTGTGTGGGCACCATACTGGCCGCTAGTGACTCCGGTGACGCCGCCATCATCCATCCAGAGCATGAACGTAACGTTCTACAACAATGTCGCCTTCGCCATCGTTCACGGCGTCGCGGGAACTATCCCTGAGATGACATTCGACTGCACGCAGTCAGCGGGATTGCTCAACTGGTCAGGCAGCTTTATGTCGCTGAAATACGTGCCGCCATCCGGCCTACGTTCGCAGGTCTACGACGACGACCTCGACAACAGGATACGACCATGAGACAGAACGAACGAGACTGGCTGGCGGCAACGATCTGGACGGTGATGATCGCCATCGTCGGCCTGCTGCTGTGCGAGGGAGTGCAGGCGACTGACTTTCCCGTCCATGGCGGCGGCAACATTCAGACAGCGATAAACTCCGCCGCGTCGGCTGGCGTCGGCTCGACTATCACGATTGACGTTCAAGGCTCCGGCGGATCGTTCACTCCACAGATCCTCACCCTCCCCGTCGTCACCGGATGCACTACAGGCCAATACGTTACCATCCGCACGGCGTCTTTCGCATCGCTTCCCAACCGGCGCATCCTGCCGACGGATTCTGCGCTGATGCCGAAGATTACGCGCACCGGGCTGGACGCCGGAGGTCTATTCGACCTCGCTCCCGGCACAAACGGCGGCTGCTGGAAGCTACAAGGGCTTGAGTTAACGACCGACGCGGTGAGCCAGATGGTCTTCGCCCTCGTCAACTTTCAAGACACTGGCAGCTCTCATCTCTACATTGACCGCTGCTGGATTCATTCCGCGGAAGGCTCGACGGGACGCACTGTGCCGTACAACTCTTCAGCAGGCTTGGGCGGCGTCCTCTCTGACGGCTCCGATGTAACCATCATCAACAGCTATATCAACGGCTGGTGGGGGTTGCCGCTAGGGGCGTCGGCGGGTGCAACGATGACGCAATCGTCCGCTATTATCTCTGACGTTGGCCCCTGCAATACTTGCACATGGACCAACAACTACCTCGAAGGCGGCTATACCCACATACAGATGGGAGGATCGCCGCAGAACGCGACCGTCGGCGGCACTGTTTCGGCATCGCCAGCGCCGACTACGACCTCCGCTACTATTTCCTCCGTAAGCAGCCTCTCCGTGGGAATGCCAATCGCACTCCAGGTCCCTTGGTCATCATCGTACTGCAAGCGCGACAACACGCATCCTTGCTGGGGAAACGGCGTCGTGCAGACTATCGTCGGCAATGCTATTACCTTCTCCGCGCTGACAGGCGAGCTGCCGGATGGCACGCCAAAAAGTACGGCGGCTCCCTCATCTGGCGGCAATGCGGTCTGGTCAGGAACGCAGCTATCCGGTATCACGATTAACCTGAACGAAATGGTCTTCAACTACGCCTTCGAGTTCTGGCTGCGCTTTACCAGCGGCAACGGAAACCACGATAAAGGCTACATGGAAATCAAGAACGGCACGACTCTCGACCTCGAAGGGAACGTCTTCGGTGAGTGGGGCGGCTGGCCGTCAGTCTTCGGCATGGGGAACGAAGAGAATCAGGTGGGCGACTCCCCCTTCGCCACACAGTCGAACATCACCGTCAAGAACAACTGGATTCGCGGCTTCACCAACTGTGTCTACTTCGGAGACTCCATCTCCGGCGCTTATCTCGGCTTTCTCAACACCGCCGCATCGAATATCGCCATCACCAACAATATCTGCGAGCAGCCGGACACGCTCTCGATTGACGCCGCTCCAGCGACGGCCACGGTATTCAACGTCGGCAAATCCGGTTACGTCCATCAGCACAATACAATTCTGACCGGATACAGCAACGTTTACTCCGGGTCGGTGATGACCTTTGATCAGTCGCCAGCAGCCGCCTACGGTTCGCTCTGGACTCCCAATCCGGCATTCGCGGACGACCTGATCGGTTGGGGAAACTACGGCGTGGGTTGCTCTGCCGGAGCACTTGTCAACTGTCTCGGCAGCTACACTTCCAGCCATCTGCTGATACCGCTATGCACGGCGAGTGCCTGTACCTCTCCAGCGAACCCCGTTGCCGATGGCACGTTCGCATCCTCGACCGCCGAACCGGGCTGGGCCTCAATCCTATTCACGAACGCCGCCGCGCATATCTGGTCGCTGACTCCCTCCTCTCCCGGATATCACGCTGCTTCGGACGGCACTGACATCGGCGTGAACTGGCCGAATCTCTGCGCGGCAATGAGCAACGACAACCCGTTGCCAGCGGGCTGCGGCTCCTCTCCGCCGCCTACGGCCACGCTGACCGTCGCGTCTTCTAATCCCGGTTCCGGTTGCTCGTTCACCAATTCTCCTCCCGACAACGGTAGCATCAGTTCTGGAACAACGCCGACGACGCTGACTTTCAACACGGGAACACTGGTCACGGTGACCTACGCCGCCACCTGCGGAAGCAATACCTCTCCGACGCTAGTAGGGTATAGCTCGTCTACGGGAAACGTTGGGACGGTGACTATCTCTGCCAGTGTCACCGGAACTGCCGTCTACCAGGGATCAGCGCCGATCGTGCCGCCGGGTGTCGTGCCGCTAATGGTTAGCGCCCCCGCCGGCTCGCAGGTCACGCTGCAACCGCCTGACGCCAACGGCATAACCTCTGGCTCGTCGTTCTCGCTGACGCAGCCATCGACGCTGACGTTTGTCCCGCTACCCCTCATCCCGCCGCCGCCCGTCTCCCTATCCGGCTCCTGCCAAGGACCGCCAGCGACGCGCAAGGGCCAGAAGACGACGTGTACATGGACGGCAACTGGAACCGCAACGCAGTGTTCGTGTGTATTACACTGAACGGACGAGGAGGCAACGAAGATGGACCCAGCAACCAGCGCCGGAACAGCCCATGTCGGGAGCACGCTCATCGCCGTCGGTGCGATGCAGTGGCTCAAGAAGGCATCGTGGTTTCCGCTGCTCAAAGACGGGCAGCGCGTGCTAAACCGCACAGTCAGCGTATTCGTCGCCCTTGGGATTCAGGCGGGCATCAGCTACACCTACACGTCGACGGCCAACGGCGGCCACTCGATCACGCTTCTGCTGCCGAGCTACTACGCGATGGCCGTGGGCTTGTTCCACTGGGCGTCTCAGTATCTCTATCAGGAGACTGGCTATACCTTCCTCACCGGCCTGCAGGCGTTTCAGGAGGGAGCCGGGAAGCTCTCTGGCATCCTCGCACACATGCAGGACGTGACGGATACGCGCCGGGACGCGGTGAAGGTAGAGCCGGTAGTGCCGTAGACCAAGTCCAATCACAGGGGGCCAAGGGGCCATGCACTTCGATATGACAATCACGCTGGGCGGCGTTATCCAGACTGTCTCCATTATCTGCGTCATCTTCGGCGGCGTATGGACGCTGCGCGGAAAGTTGGATGCGCTGATGGAGACGTTTCAAGCGGACATTCGTGACGCCAACGAAGGCACGTACCGCCGCCATCGTCAGAACACGCAACGTCTTGACTTCATGCTGAACTTGATTAACGCTTTGCGGCGGGACAACGGACAGGCGGAAATTCCCTGTCCGTACCGCACAATTCTCGACCCCTGACAGGGGAGACGGAGGAAGCCGATGTCACATTTCACCCGCGACCGCATGACCGGAGACCGCGACGAGACCAACGCCGAGGACGTCGCTCGGACGCGCCCGTTCGGGCAGACCCGCTATCACCATCGCAACGACCAGACCGACGAAGAACTCGACCGCGTCGCAGAGCCCGGCGAGGGCACTGAGGATCGCTGCGCCATCTTCAATCGCCAGCTCCGGGGAGAACGCTGATGCCGATTTCTAAGCACTACGGCGGCCACGGCGACGAGGTCATGTCGTCGATGAAGAAGACCTACGGCGACTCGGAAAAAGCCAAGCGCGTTTTTTACGCTACCGAAAACGCCCGCAAAAACGACCGGAAGCCGCGCGGCCGCAAGCGCATCCGCAAGCAGGGCGGCAAGCGCTGACCTCTGACGAAGACGAAGGAGTCCGCCCCTGCCCTCCTACACCTACATCACGCTCGCGCAGGCCCGGCAGCAGTTGGCCCAGCGGCTTTACGACGCCGCGCAGACGTTCTGGGCGTCCGCGGAACTCACCGTCTACATTGTCGAGGCGCTGCGCACCTTCAACGCGCTAACGTCGTTCTGGCGCGGAGACTTCGTCTTCAAGTCGAACGACCCCTCGCTCATCGGAACGCAGTGGTACGACCTTACCGCCGTCGCCAACACGCTCCGCCCATACACCGTTACCGACGCATCTCTATTCCAGACCATCGAGTACCACCTGCTCGAGCCCGCGAACCTTCCCTCTGTCCCGTGGTCCGGCTCATCGCAATTCTCCGTCGACGACATCCTGCAAGCCATCGCGCGGCGCCGCGACGAACTTCTCTCGCTCACCGGATGCACGCAGACGCGGAGGCTCGTCGGCGCGGCCGCCGGACGCACTTTGCTCCCGGATACCGTCATCGACGTCCGCCGTCTCAGCTATCTCCCGAATGCGCCCGGCGTCCCCTCCGTCCTGTGGCCCGCCGACGCTTGGGACGAGCAGTCGTTCAACGCCTTCTACACCATCCTCCCGGCGGGGACTCCCGGCACTCCCTCGACCTATCTCCTGTCGACGCAGCCGCCGCTTTCATTCGACGTCGATACGCCGCCGTCGTTCGCCGGCTCCTATGAACTCATCACCGTCGAGGCCGGGGCCGCGGCTAACCCCGCTGTGCCGTCGCTGCTCTCCATCCCCGACGACTGGTCGTGGGCGGTTAAGTGGGGGGCGCTGGCCGACCTGTTCTCCCGCGACTCTCTCTCCCGCGATCCTCTGCGCGCGGAATACTGCCAGCGCCGCTACGACATGGCGCAGCGGCTGCTGACATCGGCCCCGGCGCTGCTCGCTCTGCGCCTCGATAACGTCGCGCTGCAAATCGACTCCCTGCGCCTGCTCGATCTCTACGACACTTCGTGGGAGGCGCAAGCAGCCGGGACGCCCCTCGCTGCCGGGCACGCGGGACTCAACCTAGTCACGCTTGCCCCTGCCGCCGACACCAACGGAGCCGCCGGGTTCTACATGCTCGACGCCACGGTCGTCTCGAACGCCCCGGTTCCCTCCGTCGACGCCGACCCCGTGCAGGTCTCCCGCGACGACTTAGACGCCGTGCTCGGCTATGCTCAGCACCTGGCGACGCTCAAATCCGGCGGCGCAGAGTTCACCGCCACTCTCCCGCTGCTCCAGCGCTTCCTCGACCAGTGCGCCGTCTACAACTCAAAGCTGCGGGAGTTCGCCGAGTTCACAACCACGCTGCTCGGCGTCTCGGCGCGCGAGTCCCAGACCAATCCCCGGATGGAGCCGTCTACTGTGGAGGCCGCCAGTGGCGAGTGAGCAGTTCAATCGGCCGCGCGCGGGACTGCGCTACGCAGGCATCGGACTGCGCACGACAGACGTCGCCGACGCCTTGCCGCCCAACCGCTCGCCTTACCTCCAGAACGTACGCACGACGCGGGACTCGAACCTGCAGACACGCCCTGGCCAGACGCTATCCTTTGCGCTGACCGGAGACACCGCGCATTACATCGCCGACCTGCGGGCCTACTCGGCCCTCGGAACCGACAATCTCCCCCGCGTTGTCGCCTACGCCGTCGATGGCCGCGTTTGGCTCGACTCTGGCGCAGGTGTCGTCGGCTCGCTCGCCATTACCTCGGCGACGCCGCTCGGCGCGTCTCTCATCCCGTTCCGCCCGAACCAGTCTCCTGTCCCGTACCTCTACATTGCCAACGGGACCGACTATCAGAAGTTCTCGGCTCCCAGCCCCGCCGTGACGCAGCAGAAAGTGGGAATCGCCGAGCCGCAGTCTCCGCCCGACGCCGCTCTGGATTCCCTCGCCATCGGCCAGTTCACCTTCACCGGAACCTATACCCACGGCGGCACGGCGACCGGCGTGACCGGAGGCTCCCGCGTCTCGGACATCGCAGGCACGGTGCTGCCGGACCCGACGCCAGGCTCGGCCGTCTGGTCTATCCAAGTCTCCTCGTCGATCTCCTACCAAAAGCTGATGCAGGTAGCGATTGGCCCGACGGTCTTCGTGATCCAGGACGTCATCCCGCCGCTCGCTACCGCCCTTGCCATCTCCGCGATCGCCTACTTCACCGGGACCACCGGGCGCTGCATCATCGTTCCGGCTAACCTATCCGCAGGCCCCGGCAGCGAGGAATCCTCCATCTACACGCAGAATATCCTCGCGTCGCTGCGCCGCGGAGCGCTCATCTCCGTCGGCGCAGAAGTCTGCATCGTTTGGTCGGTGACCATCGGCCCTGACGGCTCGGTAGCCATCGAAACCTCGACGACCGGGACGCACACTATCGCCGACTCACTGACATCGCTGCCGACGGTGACCGTCGTCGGCGGCTCTCCCACCGCCGGGCAAGGCATCGCCGCCGCACAAGTCTCCTATCAGGTGGCATCGGGCGTTGGCACGCAGACCGCCACGCTCAACACAAACCCCTTCGTCACCTCCGGCGGCACGGCGTTCCAGCCCGACGACCTCATCTCCGTCGGCATTCTGCTCAACGTCGCCCTAGACAACATCCAGACGCTCACCGAGGTCAAACTGCTGATCGACATCGACGACGGCTCGTTTACCAAAAACTTCTACTACTACGCCATCCGCGCGTCCGACATCGCGCAGGCGCTCGCGCCGACGAACCCGCAGACACAGCTGGCCGTCGCGCAGACGGTGGACCAGCGCGCGACCGTCGACGAGGAAGCTGCCGCCGCCGCCAACAACCAGCTCGCGACGGCGTCGTCGGCACAGCTCGTCCCCGGAACCGACCAATGGACGCAGATTGTTTTCCCGATCTCCGCGTTGACGCGCGTCGGCGGTGACCAGACCAAATCGCTGCAGAACGCCGTCAAGATCCAGTTCCTTTGGAATTGCACAGGGACGATCAACGTGGCAACCGATAACGTTGTCACCGTCTTCGGCACGAACCAACCCGACGTCGGCGATGTCGGCGCTCCCTATCAATACCGGGTGCGGCCGCGATCGTCGGTCACCGGAGCCGTCGGCAACCCCTCCCCCGAGACACGCTACGGAGTCTCCGCCCGGCGCACGTCCGTCCTCGTCGCTCTCCCGTCCGCCGCCTACGACGCACAGATCGACACCTGGGACGTCTTCCGCTACGGCGGCTCGGTCAACTCTTGGCGGCAGATCGGCTCGACGCCGTCGTCGAACACGTCCTTCGTGGACAATTTCGACGACGCTGCAGCGACGGCCGGCGACGCACTCGACTTCGACAACTTCGAGCCGTGGCCGTCGGTCGACATTCCTCTGAACGCCACGACGATCTCAGTCACCGGAACCATCGCGCTCGTCACCATCGCTGCGCCGACCAACGCTCTGCGCTTTCTCCCCGGCAACCTCGTGCAGCTCGGCGGACAGAACGTCGTCACGCTGCGCTCGCGCCCGGTGTTAATCTCCGGCACGACATATCGCTTTGAGTTCGAGGAGAACGCCGGGGCGCTGGGAGCCGTCTCCGTGCAGATCTACGAACCAGCTCTCGCCCGCCAGTTCCTCCCGTATATGTTTGGCCCGGACGCCTCGGGCACGGTGCTAGCTGTCGGCGACCCGCTCCGTCCCGGCACGCTCTACTTCGCCAAGCCGTCCCAGCCGGACTCTGCGCCCGACTCCTATAACATCGAAATCACGCCGCCGTCGGAGCCTTTGCTCGGCGGTGTCATCGTCGACGGCCTGGCGTTCGTCGCGTCGCCGGAACGCTGGTGGGCGCTCTACCCGCAATTCGGCAACGCGGCGCAGCGGTACTCCGTCGTGCAGCAGCCGGCGCTGCGCGGACTGGCCGCTCCTCGTGGCCTCGCCACCGACGGCGTCTCGTTCTACTACTGGGCCAAGGACGGCATTTACTCCTCGACCAAGGGACTGCTCACCGCCGACCTCTATAACCTGTTTCCACACGACGGCGTTCCCGGCGTCAACGTGACCTACAACGGACGCACGGTGTTCGCTCCCGACTATCGCTACGCGCAGCAGTTTCGCCTCACCTTCTCCAATGGCTACCTCTACGCCATCTACGCCGACCAGACACAAACCTTCCGCTGCCTTGTCTACGATGCTCTCCGTGCGGCTTGGACTCTCGACGTCTACACCCCGCCCGTCTCCGCCTGCTACCACCCGGAGCAACAGGCCGGAACGCTGCTCGACACGGCGACTCCCACGCGCTACCCGGAACTGCTGATGGCGACGATGCCGTTCGTCTCCCACACGCCGCAGTCCGCGGCCGTCGTCGTGCAGACCGACCTCTCCGACGACTACGCCGGGCAAATCGCCTGCATCGTGGATTCCGCCGAAGCCTCCGCCGGAGACGACCGCGCGCCGAAGCAGTGGGGCGACCTATTCGTCGATGTGACGCCCGTCGCCGCTGGAGCCGCGCTCACTGCGCAGCCGATGTCGCTCGGAGCCGCCGCTGCGCCCGCCGTCGTCGTCCCGGCGACCACGCTGCGCACCCGCACTCCCGTATCGGTCGGCGGCATCGTCCTCTCCGCCTACCTCGGACTCGAACTAACTTGGACGGACAAGTATTCCGGCGGCGGTCAGACCGCCCCGACGCGGCTGCACCTCTGGCAGCCGTCGTTCGCCATCCAGCCCGCCGCGACCGTCGCGTGGGCGACCATCGGCTCGAACTTCGGCTGCGAAGGCTACTTCCACATCCGCCAGCTCGTCCTCGCGTATATATCGTCGGCGGCGATTACCCTGACGCTGACGCCGTTCGACGGCCAGGCCCCGGCGGTGGTGACGCTGCCGTCGTCCTCTGGCGTCCTCGTCAAGCGTTTCTTCCCGCTGACGGCGAACAAGGGGCTGCTGTATGCCGTCGCTGCGGCATCGTCGGCTCCGTTTCAACTCTACCTCGACGACTCGGAAATCGCCGTCGGGCCGTGGGCGCGCACTGGACCCTACGTCATCGCGCGCGACTTCGGAGGAAGGACGGTGGAGAATGCCGCGATCTAAGCCACGAGCGACGGCGCCTGCTGCGACCGCTCAGCGCTGGTATCCGACGACACAGCAACTCTCCGACCCGGCGACGCTGGAGCGCTCGTTCCGGCAACTCCTGACGCAGCACTACGCGCTGCAGGATGAGGTGGCGGCGATGAAGACGGCGCAGGCAGCGGGAGGGACAGGCGCGACCGCTACGGCTCCCAAGTATCCCCCCGGCTCCGGGCCGACCGACACGCAGCTCTGCGGCCTGCACGTCGAGCCCGTCGACCCCGGCGCGCTCGCTGATGGCACGAAGCTAACCTATGTCAAAAAGACGGGGACATTCAAGTTCATGTAGCCGAGGTACGGGGAACGTGGTATAAGCGCAAACGGAGGAATAGACGATGACGACGTCGGTTCAGAAGAACAAATACGGCCCTTTCTGGCCCCAGGGATGTATCCTAGTCCCGACTCCCGGCACCCCAGTTCGTCTCACGTCACTCATTGACCCGAACTCTGTCAACGCTCCAGAAGCCGCGACCTCGTCCACCGCCGACGAATACACACCAGCGTTCCACACTATCTTTCTCCAAGGGTATACGACCAACGGCGCGCCGGGAAATCACGGCCTCGTCCCGAACTCCGGCAATATCTACGTCATCATCAAGGGCGGCGCGGGATCTAACAATCGCGACGACTCCGGCTCGATCCTCTACGTCCTCGGTCCGGGACTCAACCTGTTCCTGAACGCAGCCGAGCTAAACCTGAATGCCTTCAACCCCTATCAATTCTGGTTCGACGCTGACACCGCCAACGACGGCGTGCTGGCCGTGGGAGTCGTGGGATGAACGGGAGGCGCGGAATGAACGTTCTCAAGCTGTCGCTAAAGCTGTCGCTAGCCGCTGCCGTCGTCGTCGCTCTCGCCGCGCTGCCATCCCGTCCGCAATCCGGCGGCTCCGGCCCTCCGTTCAACGCACAGTTCGGCGCGGGAGCTCCGACGGTGAACTGTACGCCGCCGTCGCAGGGGGCGCTGGCCCGGATGCTCTACTGGGACACGACCAACTTCGTCTGGTATTACTGTTCGGCGGCGAACACTTGGACGTTGTTCGGCTCAGGCGCAGCCCCTGCCACTCGCTATACCATCCGCACCTGCCAGCCGGGTCTAGGCGATGGCCTAAACGCCATCCCCGCAGGAACCTATCTGGTATCGGAATGCTTGAACGAGTTCGGCTCGACGTTCACAATCACCGCGATTAAATGCTTCACTGACAACAACGGGACGAGCACGCTCAATGTGACGAACTCGGCGGCGACTGGTCTTCTTACCGGCGCGGTTACCTGCACAAACGCATTCGCCGCAGGAACGCAGAGCGCGACAACTACGCTGGCATCCGGGGATTATGCAAAATGGACTTTCGTTGCTGACGGCACGTCGAAGCAAGTGACCTTCGTTCTTACGGGGACGCTGTAATGCGACGCTGGATACTGTTAACACTAGCAGCGTTGGCTTGCGGAGCTTCGGCTCACGCCGCCTGCTCTAACACAGCTTTTGGGGCTGCGACGTGCATACATGCCGCCAGCAACACCAATGCCAGTAGCGGCAGTTCCGTGATAACAACCCTTTCAACTACGGCTGGTCATCTCTATGTCTTGCAAGCCCAATGGTGTCAAAACAGTAGCTGCAACTCAGCAACGACTAGTAGCAACGGAACCATAGCTGCAACCGGATGTACGGAGACTTTCCATGTCGCCGCCGCCAGCACCGCCGACTTGAGTTTTAGCGGTGTTTTTATGGCAGTCAAAACTTGGTATGTATTCAATTCAGCCGGTAGCTGTACCAGCTTCACAATAACGGTTACTGGATCGCCTTTCTATATGCAACTTGCGGTTAGCGAATGGAGCGGCCCTTCTTCTTTTTCGCAGACGGACAGCTATGACAAGGGGGGCACGGCTATCTTCAACCCTTGCACGACTTGTACCGTCAGCACTTCATCTTCCACCACACACGCGACGGAGCTTATCATCGGATTTGAGAATAATGGCGGACAAACCGCAACGCCAGTGTCACCAGCTATAGTGGTTGTCGTCAATGCGACGAACGGCCGAGCTTTCGTAGCCGCTAATACGGTTAGTTCCACGGGTACGCAGTCAATGTCATGGACGCAATCGTCAAGTTCCGCGCAAATGGCGCTAGCTACGTTCAATCTGGGTTCACCCATACCAAGGAAGAAAATGGGGCCGTTTTGATGACGACGACCGACATCACCTACCGCTGGATCGATGGCCCCACGGCCTCCGACGCCGATTGGACGCGCATCGACGGCATCCTTGCGACGCGCGGCTGGATGCGGCTTAACCGCCGCGTCACGCGGATACTCGTCGCTGAGTCCGACGGCGGCACGCTCCTCGGCTTCTTCGTGTTTCAACTCGTCCCGCACACGGAACCGTTGTGGGTCGCGCCGTCCGCACGCGGCACCGACATCCCGCAGCAACTCGCCGACCGGATGCGCGAGTTCCTAGTCGCCGACGGCGCGCGCGGTTGGATGCTGGTCGCCGACTCTCCCGTTGTCGAGCGCATGGCGCGGGAGCGCGGAATGCGGCGCGTCGAATCTCCGGTCTATATCGATGTCGCGGAGTCACGCTCAAAGGAGGCCGCCGATGGCAGGCATATTCAGTAAAGGCGCTACCACCGACCGCGACGCCGTTCGCCTCGGCCGCACGTTCGAGAAGAACGTTTTCCAGTTCGGTCTGCCGGCGGGAGAGGAATCCGTCGGCGCAGGACAGGCGGCGCAGGGCGCGGCGCAGAACTATTTCTCGAACATCGTCTCAGGCTCCCGCGCAGGCATCATGCAGGCAGCGGCGCCGGAAATCGCCTCGACGCTCTCCGCGTCGGACGCCTCGAAGCGGCAGCTCGCGACGTCGGGCACCGCGCGCGGCGGTGGCGTAGCGTCCACGAACCAGCAGCGCAACGACGCGACGCGGTCGACCGTCGACAACTCCATCCTCGCCGCACGCCCGGCCGCTGCGCAGGCTCTCGTCAACCTCGGCGGCTCCGAGGTCGCTGGCGGATCTGGCCTGCTCGGCATCACAGGCTCGACGGCCGGGAACCTCGCGTCGGAAGCCTCAGGCACTCGCCAACAGGACATCTCCTCGAACGAAGGCGCGTTCTCGACCATCGCCAACGCCATCGGCTTTGTGATGGGGCTCTGAGGAAGGGGGACGCATGGGAGCAACGCCAACGCCGCCGATCATGGAAACTGAGTCCGGGTTGCCCCCGGCTCCGGCAGCGACCGTTCCGTCGGCGTCGGCCCCGGCAGCTCCGGCTGCTCCCGCTGCGCTCGCCGCTCCCGTCCAATCCATCCCGCTCGACAAGAAGGAACGTATCACGGCTCTCCTACAAGGCCGCGTCCTGAACGCCGTAACGGGGATGCCATCGTCGAAGCTCTCCGACACCATCCAGCAGCACTATCAGCAGCGCATCGCCGAAGCGAGGATGCACCAGCAGAACGCACAGACGCTGGCGAGCATTCTAGCGACCGGCCGCGACCCGAAAACCGGAGCCGCGCTGACGCCGGAGCAGGAAGCAGAGTATCAACATCAGTACGACGCAGCGATGGCGGCGTATCAGAAAGCCGCAGGCGTCGACAAAGCGTCCAAGGAGCATGTTAACAAGGCGAAGCAGTTCGTCGATCACATCATCACGTTGGGGCGGCAGCGTCGCGCGCAGGCGGGGACGACGGTGGGTCCAGGAGGCTCAGCCGCTGCGGCCCCGGCAGGCGCGGTGTCCGGCGCTGCCTCTCCTGCGGCTGTCAAAGATCCCGGCATGGGAGGACTGCCACCAGCGCCTGCCGGGACACCTGCAACGACGACTTCGATTCCCGGATCCCAGCAATCGGCGCTTCCGCCAGCGCCAGAGCCGACAATGACGGCGCAGCAGGCTCTCGCCGTGCCAGAACTCCAACGCGAGATGACATCGCAGAACGCCATCGCCGACAAGGTAGCCGAGCAGAAGGCCGTCGGCGCGGAATCGCTTGCCGAGCGACGCCAATCCGCCCAAGCCGCAGGACTGCAACCGGGCACTCGCGAGTACGAGGAGTTCCTCGCAACCGGCAAGTTCCCGACGGGTACATCTTTCCGTCCGCAGGTGCTGTCAAAACAGGTTTCCGGCGCTGACCTAATCAAAGCCGACCCCTCGCTGCGCACGGTGACGGGCGAAGCGCTAGATCCGGCTGGCCGCTACGACGTAGTGAACGATCCCGCATCCGGGACGCGCTATGCGACGCCGTCGGGAATGTTTGCGTCACAACTAGCTGCGCCGAAAGCTGTGGGCGAGGCTGGCGGTCCGCCCGTCGGTATTACGCGCAACGGCAAGTTCCTGCAGCCGGGGGACGCCGAGTGGGCGCCTGCTGACCAGAAGCAGCTCGACGCCATGCGCAAGAGCTACGACGAGGCCAACGCGGCCAAGGACCGGAGGATGGCCATCTCCGCGCGCGTCCGCGCCGACGCTTATGCTCGCAGCCGCGTCGTCAGCGTCATCGACAAGGACACCGGAGAACTTGTCGAGACCACCGCCGCTGACGTTGCCTCTAATCCCTCGAAATACGCTGGAGCGTCCACCGCCGTCCAAGCGATGCAACGCGACGCCATTTTCCAAGAGATCGGCACGTCCGCCGACATCCTCCAGAAGTCGATCAACGACCTCGGAGACTCGGCATTCGACGCCTCCTCGCGCGCGCAGATGGCAACGGTGTTGCGCGACGCAGACCCGCGATCAGCGCTATCCACCTTCCTGAACTCCACCGCGGCGTCTACGCTTACCGACCAGCAGGTAGCCTACGTGACTGCGCTTGCCAATCTCGAGGAGTCGGCGATGTCGCTGCGCACCGTCGCTGGCATGGGCCAAGGCTCAGACATGCTGCGCAGCGCGATCGTCGGGATGCTGCCGGGAGCAGCGACGCCGTCTCGCGCCTACGCCAACCGCCAGTTGAGCCTATTCCGCACGCAGGTTGGCCAGCTGCACAAGGGGCTCCCTGGACTCGGAGCGACGGTGCGTCGCGGCAATCTGCCGAATGCTCCCGCTACCTCCACGCAACTCCCCGACGGCGGAGGCAAAACTCTTGACGCCATGACTGCCAAGCAATTCCTCGACGCCGCTGGCGGGGATAAAGACGCCGCGCGCAAACTAGCCAAGCAGCATAACTGGAAGTTCTAGGGCAGAAGACGACGATGCCGCTACCCGCCGCTCCCCAACAGTCCGGCTCACAGGACGTATTCGACAAGGTCGCCGGAGCGTCCGCCGCTCCCGCCGCTCCCGCGGCTAAGAGCGGCGACGTCTTCGACCAAGCCGCAACTGCGGCGCCACAGCCGCAGGGAGCCGCGGTGCCGACCGCCGACGCTCCGTTCACCGAAGACGAACGCCGCCGCGCGACCTCCGCGCTCCGCTGGACCGAAAACAAGGCCGTCGCTAGCGGCCGCGTCCCGCCGTCTGAATCCGACATCGCCGATTACATCCACGCCGAGCGCAGAGGGGAGATTCCGCAGACGCGCGGAGCCGCCGTCGCCAAGACCGCCGCGCGCACCGGCTCTGCGATGATCCCCATGGTCGGAGGCATCGTCGGCGGCCCCGAGGGATTCGCCGCAGGCACCGCCGCCGACTCTATCATCCAAGACCTGATCAGCGGCAAGAAGGCAGACGTCAACAAAGCCGCCACGGACACTGCGGTCGCCCTCGCCGCTGGCAAGATCACCGAGGGTGCGCTGAACTTGATCGGCCGTGCGGCGTTGCGGATGCCTCCGGTGCAGAAGGCCGTCGAGGGGATCTTCCGCGCTCTGCCTTCGGACCATCCCGACTATCGTGGACACGTCGTAGCCTCGCTTTGGGACTTACAGCAGATGGCGAAGAACGGAACGATCCCCGAGCGCGCCGCCGGCGGCATCGTCAACCCCGAGATGTACTTCCGGCAGATGTCATCGGCTATCGACACCCGCCTCCAGCAGATGTACAACACGGAGTACTTTCCGCAGATTCAAGTCGCCGCACGTGAAGGACTCGGTGTGCAGTTGACTGAGCATCCAGACGTTTTGCGTCAAGCCTTGCGGCACGTTGCACGCAGTGAGGACGCCGACTCTCCTGTGCGTACGCTTGCTCTGCGGCTGATGGAAAATCCCAATCAGCGCATCCCAATCGAAGACGCCGCAGCTTTAGACAAGTCTGTGAACGCCCATCTGCGAACTCTCCAAGCAGCATCAGGCGAACAGCGCTATGTAAAGATGATGAAGTCAGCCACGCTTTCCTCGCTTGATCGCTTGGACACCGATCTCGGCAACCTTATCAACTCACGACTCCAAGACATCGACCAGCCTGGCATCCGCAGCTACGGGCGTCGGTACGCCGCGCTCTCCGCTCTCAAATCAGAGTTGGAATCACAGAAGAACGCCCTCGAGCGGATGCGTAAAATTCCGTCGGCTACGGAGATTGCAACCTCTAAGGGTCGGGCGCTAAAGAAAGTCGTAGGTGGAAATCCCGGCGCGCAGCTTGAGGATGCTATTAACATCCTCCGCCAAATGCCAGACCTCCAAGCTGCGGCGATTGGCGCTCGCCCGGTCGTCTACAACGCCGAAGATGCAGGAACAGCGCCGATCCGCTCCGCCCGGCGGCCTATTGAAGACATCACGCGCGGCGGGGGCCGAGGCGCTCCCGTCCGATCGGCTCTTCCGCCTCCGCCCCCGACGACGCAGTGACCAGCTTCGACTTCACCCTCACCGCCCGCTCGCTCTCGGATTGGCAGACGTGCCGCCGCCGCGCTCTGCTCTCCGCCGACTACTCCGTGCTCCGTCCGCGGCCCAAGGCTGTCTTCGACCGCCTGCTGCGGGAGGGCGTCGCTGCCATCGGCCGCGGCGAGGACGCTTCCGCTGTCGCCGCGACGCTCCGCGCCGACTTCCTCGATGCCGCGCGTTCTCCGGGACTCGACCTCTGCTCGGGGTCGAACGTCTACGCCATCGCTAAGGACTGGACGACGATGCTGACGACGGTGCTGTTGTCCGTCGCTCGAGGCTCGGTCGCCGTCACCCACGCCGTCCAGCCCGTGCGCCTTGCCCCGTCGCTGGTCTGGCAGCCGTCGTCTCCCGCCGACGACTCCGGCGAGCTTCACCGCTGGATCACCGCCGCTGACTTCTCGCCCGACGACCTTGCGCGCGAACTGCACGGCTGGACGGTGTTCGGCGACTTGGCGGTGCTTCGCGTTCCGCTGACCCTCCATGTCGTCCTCACCGGCAGCGTTCGCAACGGCCGGCGCTACTCCCCTTGGACGCGCATCTTCCGTCACCCAGGTCTGCCGCACATGAACCCGCATTTCGTGGCGAAGTCGGGCGCACCCCTGCGCCAATGGAAGCCGGAGTGGTTGTCAGACGCCGCTTATCCCGACTACGACGCTTGGGTCGAGCAGATGCACAAGGAGGGAGTGGCTGACTCGCTCATCCGCGTCTATCGCGTCAACGTTCCCTCCGACGCCGTCTGCGCTACGGCCGTCCGGCAGATCATCGAGGAATCGTTCGCGTTGCGCGTGGCGCTGGAGAATCGCGGCGAGGATGCTGCGTCGTCCGCCGTGCGGCGGCCGTGGTCGGCGTGGCCGATGTCCCGCGGCGCCTGCGACGGAATCGTCCCGTGCCCGTGGCAGGAGTGCTGTCACGCCGAGGGAGCCGTCGAGCCTGCGGCGACGGGACTCTATGAGCTGCGGACTCAGTCGGCGATGTCGCCGACGACGCTCAGAGTCTTGTCGTCGGACGCAGCGACCAGTTCCCGCACGGCTCGCGGCATGATGACGCAGCCTTCCGACGCCGTGCCGGGCTCCGTCACGCTGTCACCATGAATCAGGAATCCCGCGCGCCCGAACATCTCGTTGTCCGCCGATGGCGACAGCGGCAGCACGAACGGCCCGTGCGTCAGCGTATCCTTCGGAGGGCCAATCGTATACGTCCCGGCGGGAATCGGCCCGACGTTGTGCTCTGCCTGCGCGGCTGGATCGTTCTTGCCGTCCCCCGCGCCTGAGTATCCCGTGGCGACGACGTCCCCAGCTGGAGACGTCAGTCGCCCGGTGCGTTGTTCGTAGGTCCACATGAGGAGGGCGCGCGGACTACGGAGCCAGGGTGGTTGTCGGCGCGGGCTTCGTCGTTGTCGCTGGAGAGGACGTCGCCGTCGCCCCGATCGCCGCCTTCGCCGACGCAATCACCGCGCGAATATCGGTGACGACTCCCTCGTTCAACTGCACGTTCAGTCCGTTCGACGCCGATGCTTGCCCCAGATCCTCCACCGCCTGCGCAACCTGGTTCATCACGGTGTCGGTGACGTCGAACGCCTTCTGCGAGTTCGGCAGCAGCCCCTCGAGCACAGGCTTCACCGCCTGCTCGACGGTCGAGATGCCGGAGACGACAACCGGAGCTTCCACGGCCGCCTTCTCGAACCACGTCTTGACTTCCCCGCCGACTTTCTTAAAATCAGTAAACAGCGTGCCTAGTATTGACATCGTCATCTACTTCCTTTCTTGGTATATTTGGCTCTATGAGCCTCTTTGTACCTCTTCATGCGTCCATCTATAGCGTAGCTTCTATTTCTGAGTCTTCGGCATTCCTTGCATTGTCGTATATAGTCGCCACCAAGTAGTCTCTTTGTCCGTCACCGTGTCTACCATCCGAAGAACTTTCCTACCAGCCTGACCGCTTCCTCCGCCAGCCACTTGAGCTTAGACGGCGGCGTCGTCAGCGCCTTCAACTCGTAATCCGCGGCTTTGCGCGCGTCGGACATGGTCGCGGCCAGGTCCACCGACGCCGTCTGCGCGTTGTGCGTCGTCGCAGCCACCGCATCGAGCGACTGCCTGACCTGTGCGCCGCCGACGGTCTCTGCCGCTGCACGCAGCGTCGCTGTTGTTTGATTGGTAATCCCAGCGACTGACAGCGTCACCGTATCGGCCAGTCCCGCGAGTTTCTTCTCGTCGTCAGCGGCTCCGGCTAGCACCTCAGCGGCATTGGAGTCCTCGCGGCTGATGGCGACTGCCGCCGCCGACAGTACCTGCCGCGCCTGCTCCGCGACGCCGTGCACATCCGCCGCCTGCTGCGCAAACGCCTTCTGTTCGGCGAGGGCGACGTGGCGGGTAGCGTCGGCCAGTCCCGCGACCTCCGCCTCTGTCCGCGTCGTGTTGACCTCAATCGCCTCAACCGACGCCAAGGCCGACTGCGTGGCCGACGACAGCGCCGCGGACTCGCGCCGCAGATCCACGACCAACAGGACTAGGAAGATACAGACCAGCGTCGCCGCCGTACGCAGCACCGCCGTCAGGATGTCGTTAAGCATGCGCAAGGGAGGAATCCGCGGCGACCGTAGCACAACC
>Ga0126371_10000106_pt1 | contig 60197 bp, 45 predicted proteins | sample PanSoiMetaPlot_4_FD_110145 | JGI IMG/M metagenome (GOLD analysis project Ga0126371, IMG submission 110145) | Tropical forest soil microbial communities from Panama - MetaG Plot_4 | ecosystem: Environmental > Terrestrial > Soil > Tropical forest > Bulk soil | place: Panama | collected 2016-02-17
CGGGCTGCGGACAATTCGTCGTAGCGCCGCCGAAGCCCGCGCCCGCGACGGTGCTGATATTCCCTTTCGTGTCGATTTGCCGTAGGCGCTCTCCCGCAGTTTCAAGCGCGAATACGTTCTCGCTCGCATCCAGCACCAGAGTTTGCGCCAAACCAAGCACCGCACTGGTGGCCGCTCCGCCGTCTCCTCCCGAGCCACTGCCCGCGAGATTGGCGATCGTCGCGTTCGCAGCGCTGACGACGCGTACTCGCATATTGAAGGTATCGGCGATAACGATGTTGTTGTTCGCGTCAACGAAAACACCTTTGGGAAAATCCAGCGAGGCTCTTGTAGCGGGTCCACCATCACCGCATCCTGGCTCATTGCTGCAGATGGTTCCGAGTCCCGCTACCGTGGTGATGATGTGGTTCGCCGAAGTGTCAACCTTGCGAATGCTTGGATTGCCGGAATCGGTGATGTAGAGGTTGCCGTTGGCATCGGTCGCAACCCCGGAGGGTCGGTCGATCTGTGCCGATGTGGCTGGACCTCCATCTCCGTTCTGTCCCGGCACACCCGGAGTATTGAGCGTACCGGCGTAGGTGCTGACATTTTGAGATGCATCTACCTTGCAGACGACGTCGAGGGACGTATCGGATACGAAAAGATTCCCGGAGCCATCAACGGCGACGCCGGTTGGCTTCGTCAGAATTGCATTCGTTGCGACACCACTGTTACAGCCAGCCGCCACGCCCACGGGCGGAGAATTCGTTGCGACATGGGTGGTAATCACCTGCGTAGTCGCATCAACGCGCCGCACGACGGCGTTGCCGGTATCGGCGATAAATAAATTACCGTTGCCATCGATGGCGACGCCAGTAGGAGTATTCAACCGGGCGTTGGTTGCTGCTCCGCCATCACCGCCATAAGCACCAAAATAAGGGTCCTCACTGCCGGCGACTGTGGCGATGTTGTGCGATGACGCATCGACGCGGCGAATTCTCTCGTTGTTCTGGTCGGAGATAAAAAGGTTGTTGTTCTTATCGATCGCGAGGCCAGTGGGGAAATTGAGCTGTGCCTTGGTTGCTGCTCCGCCATCTCCGGAGAATCCCGCTATGCCGGTTCCCGCATAGGCGCTTATCGCGCCACTGGTGTTCACGAGGAACACAGTGTTGAGGGATGGGACAGCGATGTAGGTGTTTCCAGCGCTGTCTCTCACCGCAGAGGTTGGTTGCGGCAAAAAAGCGCTTGTCGCCAGGTTAGGCTGTGGGCCGCCTCCCGCGATGGTGTTGATCGCATTTACAGTCACTTGTCCCGCGGCCCTGAGCGCGGCCAGCGACATGACAACGAGAAGGCTGAGCGTACGTCGCATTCGTATTTCCCCGGATTTTCAATCTCGGCATCGCAAATTCCCCGGCCACGGAATCCTCGCCGACAACGCAACAACGTCTCCAGAGTTCCACAGTTCCCCCGCCCGGGTTCATACACACCCGTCGCGAAGCCTGCCTGTGAATTGGCGAGGGCTGGGGGTGTGAACCCTGTGCTTGGGATGATCCAGAGACTCGGGTTGGAATAGTACGACAACTCAGCCCTAAAGAGATGTTGAAAACGTGTATACGTTTACAAATCTGTTTCTTATGCGCCCAACATTAGTTGCTGTCGCGCAGTATGGGTGAGTTGTTCTTGCAAAGAGCCGTTTGAAAACGTACGTAGGTCATTCGGGAAGGATCAATTTCAGGCGCGAGAGACCTGCAGCAGAGGCAATATCGGGAAGTATCGCGAACGCAATGAGGAAACCTTTTAGAAACCTGCGATGTCCACAAGCTCCCCTCGAAGGGTGCGCCGCAGAGTGATGAACTAGCTAACGGGATCTAGGTCTAATAGCCCCGACGGTGTCTAAATTCCGAACGCCCTTGCAAAAATCGAACAGCAATTGCGTTATTGGTCATCGACTTGGTCTACAATGGGTCGCCCAAAACCAGCGCCTTACGCCTCGACGCCACGGTTAGTGGACGGATTGTATCCCATCAAAGCGTCATGCAGTGCAGAAACGGGAACACGAAGCAGGCTAAAAGGTTAATAACCCTCCCGATCTGTGCACTCGTCCTCAGCCTGTCGACAGTCGCTGTAGATCTGTGCGCAGAGTCGAATCAGGCTAGTCCAAGGCAGGCGGTGTTACATATAAATGTGGTTGTAATGCCGGTGGTTCAAGCGATCAACCTAGCGCCACCACTGCCTCGAGATGGAACAGTCGTCTATAGCCTGCAGACCGCTCCCCTCGAAAAGAAATATGAAATGCGCCCTCTTCCCCGAGATAAGACCGCGCAAGATAATAAGCAGGGCACGGCGATTCTGAAGACTCTGTTGATAGTCCCCGAATAGCACTCCCCGCCTACGGAAAGCTTGCTGCTGTTTTTCGGGTTTTACTTTGTGATATAAAGTACACTGCACATACAAGGAGCATGGCGTGTTCAAGCGAATCTCAGCAATTGCTTTGATTTGGGTATGCACGACAGTTGCCTGGATGATCCTCGGTGGCACGATCTTCTGGAGAACATATTCTTCGGACCACAAACTACAGTCCAAAGTTGGATCCACCTGGGGCACAAAGCAACAGCAGCTTCCTCCAAATGCCTGCTATTGGACGACAGAGGAAAAGACTGTGGAGCGCGAAGTCGAGGGCAAGAAGGTCCTGCGCACAGAGCCGCTGACATATGCGCATGAGCTGTCGCTCGACGGCAGTCGCATCAATGTCGATCTCGATCTTGCGCATCGTCAAAAGGGCTTGCTCTGGTACGGCACCTACGCTGTGAAGTTCGCGGGCGATTACCAGTTCATGAATCCGGGTTCCGAAACGCAACTTGTTAGCTTTCGCCTTCCCTTTCCAGCGCAGCAGGCGATCTATGACGACCTGGTGATGGAGGTAAATGGCCATCCGATCGCGTTCACCACGGACACGTCTGCCGCCTCGGGCAAGGCGGACGTGAAAGCAGGAGAGACCGCGGTGCTTCACGTCGGTTATCGTTCACAGGGCATGGACAGTTGGGAATACAAGCTTGGACAAGATGTGGCGCAGGCAAAAAACTTCACACTCAATATGCGAACGAACTTTAAAGACATTGATTTTGCTGAGAACACGCTTTCACCCACCGAGAAGCACGCAATCTCTGGCGGATGGGAGCTAACCTGGAAGTACGTGAATTTAATTTCGGGCTTCGTGATCGGAACTTCGATGCCAGAAAAGCTGCAGCCCGGCCCGTTGGCTGGCCAGATCAGTTACTTTGCTCCGGTCTCACTGTTTTTCTTCTTCTTCCTGATGTTCATCATCACAACGGCACGGAATATCGAGCTGCATCCGATGAACTACTTCTTTCTTGCGTCTGCATTCTTCGCCTTCCATCTGCTGCTCGCGTACCTTGTCGATCACATCTCCATTCACGTGGCCTTTGCCGTGTGCTCTATTGTCTCAGTGTTTCTGGTAGTGAGTTACCTGCGCCTAGTAGTGGGAATGCGCTTCGCAGCCGTGGAGGCGGGATCCGCTCAGCTTGTATACCTTGTGCTCTTTTCGTACGCGTTCTTCTTTAAGGGCTTCACCGGGTTGGCAATCACGATTGGAGCTATCATCACCCTGTTTGTAGTAATGCAGGCAACAGGCAGGATCAACTGGGCCGAGAAGTTCGCGGCTTACACCGCGCCTGGGATACCACCGAGCCCGCTGCAGCCATCGAGGTGAGCGGACAGGAAAGCAAGTGTTCGAGCAGCCTGTTTCGCAGTTGCGTTACACTCGCCCGACATGTCTTCGAAAGTCTTCTCGAAGCTGGCGGATCTGAAGTGTGCAGCGGCGATCGTATTTTTGGCTACGCTCGCAACTCCACTTGGACTCGCCGCGCAGGTACGCGCGAAGGCGCCGCACTCGAAACTCGAGCTACTGGTGCTGGGATCAGGTGGTCCGCGGTCGTTCGGACGCGCATCGACTAGTTATCTTGTTCTGATCGACGGCATGCCAAGAATTCTTGTGGACGCCGGTCCGGGCGCATTTCTCGAAGTGGGAAAGCTTGGCATTGCTCTGGCACACGTCGATATCGTGCTATTGACTCATCTTCACATTGACCACAGCAGCGATCTCCCCGCCATGTTTCTCGATCGCGCTTTGACCTCTGATCAACCAATTCATTTCAAAGTTTTTGGCCCTCAAGGTGGAGGGCTCTTTCCCAGTACGAAGCGGTTTCTAGAGTTGCTGTTCGAATCGGGAGGTGCGTTTGAGTATGAAAAAACCTTCGGAGCCTATGAAACCATCGAAAGCGTAGACTTGCCGATCGCCCTGGATTCGCCTGAAAGCGAAATCGTCTCGGAAGGCGATCTCCAGGTGAAAGCAATCGCAACCCATCACGGGGATTGTCCTGCAGTGGCCTATCGTGTTGACTACCAGGACAGGAGCATCACTTTTTCGGGCGACATGGACGCCTCAGCTCTTCCTAATCTCGAACGCCTGGCGCACGATTCGGATCTGCTTGTCTTTCACGTTGGAGTGCTTGACCCTCCGGGCTCGCCGGAAATCCTTTACACGCTCCATACTGCGCCGAAGCAGATCGGGGAGGCTGCTCGAGACGGACGAGTGAAACACCTCCTGCTTAGCCATATTTCCCCAGCTATTGAGGAGAGTCGCCGGCAGGTTCTGCGGTCTATCAGTGGCTCTTATAAGCAGGGGATCGAGTTCGCCCATGATGGCATGCAAATTCCCGTGGTGACATCCCATGAGACGTCGGCTCATCCACAGCGTTTGTGGCCTCCCCGGTCCTCTGCGCTTCCGAATAAACGATCACACCCTTAAGTCTGGGTGCGTCCGCTTCCGAACAGGTCCTCACATCCATGAACGGTCGTTAACTTTCGCGCGAATTGTAAGTCCTTGAATCATCAACGTGTGTCAGGGGTAAGGAACTTGCTTCCAAACCCAGACGTACCCCAGGAAATTAGGAGTTCGCCGATGGCTTTCCTCCATGGAGTGTCTGAAGAGATTCGCTACGCACTGCGGCTTCTGGTCCGCAATCCCGGGTTTACCGCTGTCGCAACACTCTCACTCGCGCTGGGAATCGGGGCCAACAGCGCCATCTTCAGTCTGGCCGACGCGCTGCTCCTGCGTCCGCTGGCGATCTCTCACCCCGATTCAGTCGTAGCCATCAGCACTGATCCAGCAACGGAGTCCGGAGCAATGGGTGGCGTCTCCTATCCGGATTATCGCGACTTTCGCGACAAGGCCCAGTCTTTCGATGGGCTGGTGGCGATGAACCTCGCCAGGGTAGGTGTGGCCAAGTCGGCGAAGGACAGCGCTCACTTGCGGGGCGCATTGTTGGTGAGCGGCAACTTCTTTCAGGTGCTTGGAGTTGAGCCCACAATCGGCCGCGGTTTTCTCGCTGAAGAAGACGCCGTTAGCGGGCGGAATCCCGTCACGGTGCTCGCCTATGATTTCTGGCGCACTGAGTTCTCTGCCGATCCCGCGATTATCGGCTCCACGATTCGGATCAATGGCATTGATTTCAACGTCGTTGGCGTCGCTCCCAAAAGGTTCACTGGAGTCGATCAATATGTGCGCCCTCATCTTTATCTGCCGGCGGCGATGTCGCAGCGGTTGAGCGCGAGCACCGAAAATCCCATTGAAGATCGAAAGAATCACGAGTTCGATGTGAAGGGCCGGCTCAAGCCTGGTGTCACCCGCGAACATGCGCAGGCAGAGCTGGCAACGATCTGGAAAGGACTCGAGCCGCTGCACTCCCCTACTGACCAGAAGCGCATCGTTCGGGTGCGCACGGAACTTCAGGCGCGAGTGGTCCAGGATCCGCCCGACGCTTATCTGATTACGCTACTGATGGTGCTGGTCGGCGTCGTGTTGATCATCGCCTGTGCGAACGTCGCCAATCTGCTGCTGGGACGCGCCCGCGGGCGAAGTCGTGAGATCGCGATCCGTCTGGCGCTCGGGGTAACGCGTGCACGACTCGTCCGCCAGTTGCTTACCGAGAGCGTGCTGCTCGCCATTCTGGGAGCGATCGTCGGACTTGCCTTTGCCTACGGAGGCATTCGCTTTCTGCAGACGATCCAGATACCGACGGATCTGCCGATCATGATCGTTCCGCAACTCGATGAACGTGTACTCGTCTTCAGTCTCCTCTGCGCCATAGTTAGCGCGGTGACTTTTGGTCTGGCGCCGGCACTGCAGAGCTCGAAACCGGAACTAGTACCAGCGTTAAAGAGTACCGAATCGGGAGAGTCGTCCAGGCTTCGCCTCACTGGACGCAACACCCTGGTGATTGGTCAAGTGGCGATGGCGATGATCCTTCTGATCGCCACCGGCATGCTGCTGGATGGGTTCCGCAAGGCGATCGTCTTCAGTCCGGGATTTCGCGTTGACCACGTGGTCACCATGCAGTTTGATACCTCGCTGATGCGATACACCGACGCCCAGAGCCACGATTTCTACCGCAATCTGGTGGAGAAAGGGCGTGCATTGCCTGGCGTGCGCGAGCTAACGCTCTCAAATACGGTCCCACTCTCGCCAGCGCAGGAGTTGGAGAACGTTGTTCCGGAGGGCTATGACTTTCCTAAAGGCCAGTCGACGGCTTCGACTTTCACCAGCGTGGTAGACGAAAACTACTTCGATGTTATGCAGGTTGCGCTTGTTCGAGGACGCAGCTTCAAGCCCACAGATAAGGAAGGTGCACCGGCCGTTGCCATTGTGAACGAGCAGTTTGCAAAGACGTATTGGCCCGGACAGGACTCTATCGGCAAGCGGCTGCGTATCGACAGAAACAAAAATGAATGGTTCCAGGTGGTTGGTGTCGCCAAGACCGGCAAATACACCTTCGCCGCTGAGCCGCCGATGTCTTTTCTGTATTTGGCCTACGCGCAGAATCCGCGCAAGAGCATGTACCTGCTTACGAACAGCTACGCTGATCCGGCAGCACTTACTGCGCCGCTTCGGGAACTTGTGCACACGCTCGATCCCGACCTGCCGGTCTTCAACGTTCGCACGATGGAGGATTTCTATCAAATCCGAACGATCGCGATCATGCGCATCCTCGTGGAGACGGTGGGCACGATGGGTGCCGTTGGACTATCGCTCGCGCTAATCGGGCTCTACGGACTGATCGCCTTTTCCGTCGCGCGACGCACACGCGAAATCGGGATTCGCATGGCCATCGGAGCGGCGCGTTCTGACGTCCTGAATATGATCCTGCGACAAGGATTTAAACTGTCGGTCTCGGGAATCTGCATTGGCGGACTGATCAGCGTGGCGGTATCGCGCGCCCTGACCGCGGGGCTGGTTGGCCTCGGCCATCCAAATTCCGCCACATATCTCGTTGTGCCGATACTCTTGTTCTCGGTGACCATGGGCTCATGTTACCTGCCTGCCCTGCGCGCGTCGCGTACGGATCCGATGGTTGCTCTAAGGTACGAGTAGAGAACGAGAAAAAAATGGTCGTGCAAGGCGATGCAACTTGATCGCGTTTCTCCTATTTCACATTCTGTACTAAGTTGCTTATCTTGACCCGAAGTGGGGGTGGCAATTCTGAATACCCGGCATTAGCTGCGATCTGCTGGCCATCGGAGAACACCCAATCGAGGAATTCCCTCAGAGCTGCTGCTCGTCTCACGTCGTCCATACTTGTGCGCAGGTAAAACCAGTCGTAACTGCTGATAGGAAACGAGCGCGCACCTGGAGCATCTGTAAGGGAAGCGGAAAATTTGTCGAAGGCTGGGGCTTCGACAGCGCGACATGCTTCGGTGAGGGTCTCCGGTGAAGCCTTGACGAAGTGTCCGGAAGCATTGAGAACAAGCCCGTAAGGGATTTTGGACTCGATCGCATACTGCGCTTCTACGTAGCCGATCGTGCCTGATTCGGAACTAACAGCCTCTACCATTTCGGAACTGCGCTCAGCAGGCTTGCCTGTAGGCCACTTAGGAGAGGCGCTAACACCAACCTGGCTTCGAAACGTTGGGCTTACTTTCGAAAGAAATTCGGTAAAAATGTAATTCGATCCCTTTCCCGCCGGCCGATTTATTACCCTGATCGGCACATCGGGCAGACTGACTCCAGGATTAAGCTTTACCAAAGCTGGAGAGTTCCAGCGCTTGATCTTGCCCAAAAAGATGTCCGCTAAAACCTCGCCTGAGAATCGCAATTCGGTTCGAACGCCGGGAACGTTGTAAATAGGAACGATACCGATCACCACAGCTGGAAGCTCGATCAGTCCGCCTTTAGAACGTTGCTTGTCTGTTAATGGCACTTCGCCGAGGGCAAAGTCGCCACTGCCATGAGAAATAGCAGCAATGCCTTCATCGGCTCCGATCGCAACATACCTCATCTGCACTTTACGGTTGTGTTGGTTGTAGGCTTCGGTCCACTTGTTGACGAGTGGGGCTGGAACCGTGGATCCCGAACCCACAAGGACAATAGCCTGCTGGCAGGTACCCATTGACGTACAACAGCTAAGTAGGAGAACTATTCCAAGGCTACTCGGCAAAAAACGTCTCATTTGGCACTCATGCTTACGTCTCGCAGCGGATTCGTCAAGTATCAGTATTTGGGCGCACCAATTGTCCCATCAAGCACAGATTTCCGATGCGTGCCAACCCTCGCGCCGTTCATACCACGTGGGTACTAGACGCATCGATTTCGGCATCCGCTTGAGCGCTTCAGAGGCTCTTTAACTTCAACCTACGTCCTTGATGTGAGTAGCGATGTACCACTGGTTGCCGAAAGCATCTTTGACACCTCCACTGCGATCGCCATAGGGATGGTCGGTTAGCTCCGCGATTGATGTGGCTCCTGCTGCCAAAGCGCGGTGATACACGGTGTCGCAATCCGGAACGTACAGATAGAACATGCCGGGCATTGGTTGATATATGCCGTGGGCCTCACCCATCTCCAAATGCGAGCTGCCGATCTTCATCGTCACATGATGGATCACTCCATCGGGTGACGCGTGGCGACCAAGTTCTTCGGCACTGAAGGCACGTTTCATGAAGTCGATCACGGGTAGCGCCCGCAATGGATGCAAACACGGCTGCACATCGGGCGCCCCCTCCCACTTGTAGTTCTCACCTTTATATGTGGCGATATACCAGAAGTTGCCTGCCGGATCTTTCACACCTCCAGAACGTTCACCATAAAACTGATCTACGGGCTCCGCAATCGACGTTCCCCCCGCCTCGAGTGCGCGCTTGTAAGTCGCATCGCAGTTGGGGACATACATGTGGAAGGCCATTGGGATCGATTCACCGCGCCACGAAAGTTCCCGGCCGCCGCCCCCCATCATCAGCATGGAGTCTCCCATGCGGATCTCTGCGTGAATACCTCCGGCCGACCCAATGGCGCGGAATTGCTCTTCGGCTCCGAAAGCGTGCTTCACGAATTCGATGAGCGCGTCCGCGTCCTGCGCGACAGGATAGGGTGTCACGGTGCGATACCCTTTCGGGACTGGATCCACCTTCGGTTTCTTCGGCTCCTCGCTCTGCATGGCGCGGAAACGGCGATGCATCTCCTCGACCGACATGTGTTCTTTTATGGTGGAGACACCCCAGAGGTATCCGAAGGGATCGCGCAGAGTGCCTTGCCGGTAGCCATAGAACTCATCCGTCACGGGTTTAACCACTGTTGCGCCGGCATCGACCGCATGCTGCACAAAGGCGTCGACGTCGGGAACGTTGAGCTCGATACTGATGGGCGTATTGCCAAGGGTCTCTGCGCTGAAGCGTCCACCTTGCGGCCACTCTTCGCCTAGCATGATGACCGAGTCCCCGATCATGAGTTCGGCATGTCCGATGCCTCCTTCGGTCTCGAAGCGCATGGTCTCCTTAGCACCGAAGGCGCGCTTGTAGAACTCGATCGCGGGACCCGCCTTCTTGAACCGCAATGCTGGCGCCGCATGTGTGCGAACAGCGGCGATAGACTCAACTTTGGCTGCCATGGAAGTACTCCTTTCCAAATCGGATCTGAGTCTTTGAATAAACTCTTCGCGCGGCATGCCACGCAATTTCTCTGCGAGGCGCACCAAGGGAGCGATTTCAGGGTCGGCTCGTGGAGGAATTGCATCGCTGCGGGAGAAAACCTTATTGACTGCCTGATCTAGTCGTTCGAAGCGCGAGAGCTTAGCCATTGCTGCCCTCCACGCTTGCTCGAAGCTTTTCCAAAGCGCGGAACTGAAGTTGCTTCACTGCTCCCTCACTCCGGCCGAGCTCCTGCGCAATCTCCCGAATGCTCTTCTCCTCCACGAAACGCAACACGACTACGCGTCGCTGATCCTCAGGAAGACGCTTCACCAACTGGAAGAGAGCAGCGCGTTGTTCAATCTCTTCCATGCGCATATCCTTCGGATCATCGGTAATTGGATTTCCCGCCTCCCGGGCTGTGCTTCGCCAGCGGTCGATAATGCGATGTGCTGCAATACGAATGAGCCAGGCGGCAAACGGCGCCCCGCGCCACTCAAACGCTCCCAAGTTCTCCAGTGCGTGATGAAAAACGTCGGAGGTAATATCTTCCGCCTCTTCGCGCGTGCCGACGCGACGCGAAACGTAGGCATACACCTGATAGACGTTGCGCTGATAGAGATCCCCAAAGCGCGCAGGGTCACGCTTAGCAGCCTCAATCAAAAGCCGCTCGTTCGCGTCGTTCTTCAGGGCCTTCAACCGGCACTCCGCATGTCGCGCTCATTAAGATAAACGGACCGGGAGGGGAAAAGGTTACGCGGCGTGGCTTGGCATCGCCGCATGACATGCCCCTAACCGTTTGGCTGGGAAAGAGTTCGCTTTGACTATTGACTCAGGCCCGCGACTTCCGCCTTACGCAGCGCTCGTGGATTGGGCTGAGAGGGCGAATGTGAGTTGCGTAATCAGAACTGACAAGGAAAACACAATAGATTCGATCCAAATGTTGAATCAGTTCATCTGTTCGCAGGTAAGAACGCTTTGTCTTACAACCTAGCCTGAAAACGATTACGTTTGAGGAAAACTGAGGATCAATATGCGCAAGGACTTCCATCCGGCTCTAGAGGTCGGCATGCGTCACGCACTCGAGTACCTGCGAACCGTAAACGAGCGACCGGTCGGTCCGACGGCTTCGATCGAGACTCTGCGGCAGCGACTCTGCAAAGAGTGGAATCGGCATCCCATGCCGGCAGAATCCGTCGTCAACGACCTTGTGAGGGACATTGAAGGTGGCCTTAACAACTCTGTAAACGCTCGTTTCTACGCATGGGTAATCGGCGGTTCCCTGCCATCGGCGCTCGCCGCTGACTGGCTGACATCAACCTGGGATCAGAATGCAGGCATGTACGCCGTCAGTCCTGCATCGGCGATCGTTGAAGAAGCCGTGGGTTCGTGGCTGAAGGATTTATTTCGGTTGCCGGCGTCATCATCCTTTGCGCTTGTCACCGGTTGTCAGATGGCCCACACCACGTGCCTGGCAGCAGCTCGAACATGGTTGCTGAAAAAGGAAGGCTGGGATGTGGAACGAGAGGGCATGAGCGGCTCGCCGCGGATCCGCGTCTTCTGTGGCCTCCGCCACGCAACCATCGACCGCACACTGCGTCTGCTTGGCTTCGGCGATGAATCGATCAACAGGCTGCGCGTCGATAACGCTGGCGCACTCGATCCTGGCGCCCTCGAAACAGCATTGCGCGAGATCCACGGAGAACCAGCGGTTGTTTTGCTGCAAGCAGGCGACGTGAATACCGGCAGCTTCGACGATTTCGCGACGCTCATCCCCATCGCCCGTAAATACGGAGCCTGGACGCACGTGGATGGCGCCTTCGGCATGTGGGCCGCTGCCAGCCAACGCTACGAACGTCTCGTTAGAGGAATGGAGCACGCACACTCCTGGGCAACCGATGGCCATAAGTGGTTGAACGTTCCCTATGACTGTGGCTACGCGTTCGTTGCCGAACCGGATGCGCACCGCGCATCGATGAGCTATCAGGCGAGTTATCTCACACACCAGGAAGTTGCACGCGATCCGCTCGATTGGAATCCGGAGTTCTCGCGCCGCGCTCGAGGATTCGCCAGCTACGCCGCGCTGCGCGAACTCGGCCGCATAGGGGTGCAAGAGCTTGTCGAACGCTGCTGCGACTGTGCTGAAGAATTGGTTGCCGGCCTTGGAAGGCTGGAAGGGGTCAAGGTGCTTGCCAGTCCCATTATCAATCAGGGATTAGTGACGTTTGCCGATCCATCCGGAGCACTCTCAAACGTCTGGAATGACGAAGCCATTGCTGCGATCGCGGCCGAGGGCACCTCATTCTTCTCTGGGACGACAACCTTGAATGGCTTTCGCGCCATGCGAGTCAGCGTCTCTAACTGGCAGATATCACAAGAAGATGTAATTAAGACCATTGCCGCTGTTAACCGCGTTCTTACACAAATGCGAGAAAGCAATCGGACGAAACAAGAATCGAGCAGAGCTTTACAAGCTACGTAGCTACCGTGGAGTATTCAGAGCTTTTTTATGGGACAGGTCGGAACGAACTGCTGTGATAATTGCAGAACTGGGGAGTAGAATCTTTTCGTATGAGGCGGGTGCTGGCAGCGACGTTTCTGCTGGCGGCGTTAGCAACTCCGGGCGCTGCACAAATGCGCGCGATGCGGTCTTCAGCGCCGATGAGGCCCTTTGGTCGACCTTCCATGGGCTTGTCCAGGCCGATGGGCATGCGGCCTGTGTTCGGCTCAAGACCAGCGTTTACGCCGCTTGGACCGCGCACATCATTTCGCCGAGAAGGCTTCGCAAGCTTCAGCCATCATGGCCCGATTTTTGTCCACCGACCATTCTTTCCCCGACATCATCGAGTCTTCTTTTCAACATTCCCATTTGGGTCCCCGTACCTGCTGGGGGCTTCTATTTATCCGTATCCATCGGATTACCCGTATCTGGCGGACTATCCGGGTGTCTACGCCAGCGACACGAGCGCTTATCAACAAAGCAGTGATGATAGTTACAACCGGCTGAGCAGCCAGCTCGACCAACTCAACTCGCAAATGCAACTGCTTCGTGACCAGAATGAGTCCTTGCGTTCAGACATGGAGCGACAGCAACAAAGGACGAGAGAGCAGGCAAGCACTCCACCGGAAGCTCCCACAGTCTTGGTTTTTCGCGATGGCCATCGCACGGAAACGCAGAACTACGCTGTTGTGGGACAAACTGTTTGGATTCTCAGCGCCAACCATGCCACAAAAGTTCCTGTTGCGAATCTGGATCTGGACCAGACCATCAAGGTAAATCAGGATCGTGGAACGACATTCCTCATCGGTAAACCCACTAACTGAGCAAATGCGCCGGAACCCGATCGGGAGTGAGCGCAGCGACGAACAGATCTGAGTTCCATCCGAAATCCCGCTTTGGGATCAAACCTTAGGGCGCTGAACCAACTGCAGGCGGATGCATCTGATACTCATGGGGCGGCTCAGCGCCTAGCAAATAACGCACGAAGTAATCCCAGCGGCGGCGCATCATATAGTTGCTGGCATTGCCATATCCATGACGTTGATTAGGAAGCATCAGGAGATCGAAATCCTTGTTTGCCTTGATCAATTCATCGACGACGAGCAGCGTGTTGTAAGGCGGCACGTTGTCATCCATGGTGCCATGGGCCAGCAGCAGATGCCCTTTTAGGTTTTTCGCCAGTGGCTGATTCGCCTGGCTAGAGTAGTTTGACGTTCCGTCGGCATTCTTCGTTAAAAGGCCCATCCACTTCTCAGCCCAGTCATCTTCGTATTCACGATTGTCATGATTTCCCGATTCAGAAATGCCCACCTTGAAAAAGTCAGGATAGCGGAACATAGCGTCGGCAGCGGCGTATCCGCCACCGGAGTGGCCGTAGATGCCAGCGCGATCGAGATCAATCCATGGGTATCGTTCTGCAAGCTGCTTCATGCCCGCGACCTGGTCGGGCAGTGTATTGTCGCCCAAGTCCTTGGCGTAGAAGTCGTGGAAGCTTTTCGATCTCAATGGATTCCCCATACCGTCGAGCTCGATTACTACAAAGCCAAGCTCCGCCAGGGCCTGCACATCGCCTCGCGCTACAGAAAAGGAGCGACTCCCCACGCTGCCTCCCTGCGGGCCCGGATAAATATGGTTCACGATTGGGTACTTCCGACCCGGATCGAAATTTGTTGGTTTGAACAGCAGTCCATACAAATCGGTCTTTCCATCGCGCGCCTTCACCGTGAACGGGGTCGGTGGCTTCCATCCTGATGCCAAGAGTTTCGAAATATCGGCTTTGCCGAGAGTCGCGACAACCTTGGCATTGCTATCCCGCAAGACAGCTATTGGCGGCACATCGGGTTGCGAATAGTTATCAACGAAAAACCTTCCCGAAGGGGAAAACGACACTTCGTGATTTCCGGGTTCAGGAGTTAACAGTGAAATCTTTTTGCCATCGAACCCGGCCCGGTAGAGATACGCGAAATACGGATCGCTTCCCTTCTCACGTCCAACACCCAGGAAAAAAACTTCTCGATTCTTCTCGTCGACATGGAGCAACTGCGTCACGGCCCATTCGCCGCTGGTGATCGTGTTCTTCAACATTCCCGTGGCAAGATCGTAGAGATAAAGGTGTCCCCAGTTGTCGCGCTCCGAATACCAAATGAGTTCGTTGGAAGACGGAAGGTAGCGCCAACTGACCCGGCCTGCGCCGGATTCGTAATAGGTAGGTGCCGTCTCCTGCAGCACATCGCGTACAGCTCCTGTGTCGGCATCGGCCACACGAAGTTCTTCCTGTTTGTGATCGCGTGAGGTCGAGACAAATGCCACATGCTTGCTGTCGGGACTCCACTGCACATCACTCCATTCACCACCTCGGCAAACGAGATGATCGCAGAGCGATCCCCGATGCTGGTCCGGGGACATCTGCAGACGGACGACTCGTGGAGTGTCCACATCGATGATCACGCGCTGAATCATCGTCACAACATCATCCCCTGGCAGCGGATACTTCCATGTCTGTAATACCGGATGTCCTACTTTGGTCTGAACTAAGTACATCTCCCCGACGTTGCGTTGATCCTGCTGGAACGTGGCAATGTGCTTCGAATCCGGCGACCAGACCAGGATGGCACGATTGCTGTGCGTCCAGCCGGCATTGTCAGTCGCGTAGCCAAAGTCCTTTAGGCCGTCGGTAGTGAGTTGTGTCTCCTTCCCAATGGTGAGATCGCGAACCCAGAGGTTCCAATTGCGAATGAAGGCAGTGAGCTTACCGTTGGGCGCCGGCACATCGAGACGTAGCGGGAGGGCTCCCGGTACTGGCGGAAGGGCAGGCTGCTCGCCCTCAGCTTCGCGTCCTCCTTCCGCAGCGCATTGCGAACCCTGCACGTCGCATTTCCAGCGGCGTCCCTTGAGATTGAACTCGACCATCTGCTCGTCAGGTGAAAGTTCGACCTGCTCGAACGGAAGGTGCCCGGCTTGATAGCTCGCATTCGCTGCCGAGGAGAGCGCAGCCGCGAGCTTGGAGTGTTCAAACAGCGTAGAGCGCTTGCCAGTAGCCGCGTCTACCACGACGAACTCGCTGCCTTCGGAGGTAGCGTCACGGAACCAGAATCTATCGCCCTTCAACCAAGACGGACGCACTGTTCCAAATACCAGGCGACTTGTGTTGTACGTCGCGAACTTCTCAGCCCGCGCGTAATCAGCCGCTGTGATTTTAGAAACCGAGTTCGAAGTCTGTGCGAAAGAAATTCCTATCGCAAGAAAGTAAAAGAGGTTTATGTATGCAACTTGGATGGTCCGAAGCATGCCACATAGTCGCACACGAGATCAGAATTTGAGAACCTGACACTTTCGTCTCGCAATAGCCAGTTGGTTTTGCTGTTGCTCTTATTTGAAAAGAAGAAGCCCCACGTCTGTGGGGCTTCCTAAACAAACGAGCCTACGCAGCTCGGGCATGAACATTGATGGTCTTTGCCAGACCGGTGAGAGTCTTGTCTGCTTCCTTCTCCTCCTCCAGCGTTTGTTGCAGCAGGTTGGCGAATTCCTTTTCACCGAGCAGTTCGGCGTAGCTACGAACCGTTCCATATCCCGCCATTTCATAGTGCTCCACGCGCTGAACGGCGCTGATGATCGCCGCGTCGATTACGCTCGGGACGCCGTCACGAGTTGACATGTCGTCGCCCTCCTTTATCAAGCCCTTCATTCCCTTGCAGCTCTCGCCGGTGGGTTTTTCTTCTAAGCGTTTAAAGATGCTCTCGAGTCGCCGAATCTGTCCGCGCGTAACTTCGAGATGCTCCTGAAGTGCGCTCTTAAGCTGCGGATACTGCGCTTTCTCGATCAGCTTAGGCAACGCCTCGGTGATCTGATTCTCGGCGTCATACAAATCGCGCAGCTCGTCCACGAAAAGATCTTTCAGACTATCCAGGTCCATCGAAAACAAAGCCATACAAATGCCTCCATGCTGATACGAAGATGAAGTCCACCACCGATGGGTGGCCTTTACACTGAGCTGCTCATTATTTTTCCAGACGCTCCGGCGGGAGTTGCAATCAGGGGAAGACTGTCACTATTTTTCGGTCGTGATTCTGGCCCTTCAAACTCTCGAGCTATCGAGGAGTGGCGAGGGAGCTACTTTTTACTTTGGAAGCAGAGTGAAGGCGTGTGAGGATGTCCTTCATGTAAACCGTCACCGCACGCAGTTCTTGCGGATCCTTCAATCGCGTTTGCAGCCGCGCTTCGGGATTCTGGCTCCTTGCCAAGCGCTCGACAAGCGTTGTGCCGTCGGGCAATTTCTTGCTGCCATCCTCATCGTGGCACTTCGCACACCGAGTCACGAAAACACTCTTGCCTTGTGCGCGAAGCGCAATCTCGGCTGAGCTTGACTGCAAGGCGCCTTTATCGGAGGCCATCGCGTAGCTTGAGGTTAATGCGAATATCAAAACGAGAGTTGAGCGCTTCAAGATCCAACTCCGGTTTACCACCACAATGTTACATCGTCAGACCACTCCAAAGGGACAAAAGGAGATTAATAAAAACTCGTGTCAGACCAACGGATTTGGTCAGCTACAACTTATCAGACTGGATGACCTTGAAAGTCGACGATCGAAGTCCCTAAAGGAACAACTCGTCCCTCATTGTCCCGTGTAGATATTCTTGATCTTCGTAGGGCTGTAGTGAATCTCCGAAAACGTAGCGTCCGCTCCTGCGCCGGCTGGAGACTGGGCTTCAAATCCGACCATCTGTTTCAAAGTGGTATCGAGGCTGAACGTACGCAGAATCCTCCAGTCGTGTCCGTCAAGCGAAGAGTAGAAGACATAAGTGCTGCCGCTTTTAGCAACTTGAAGGAAAACTTCATTGCCCGTAATGGGAAACGAATTGCAATCGTCGGATAGGCCGCGGGTTACGACCGTAACCATCGTAGGCTGGTTGTCTGGGGATAGTTCGAACGAAAGTTTTGCCCAGTGATGGTCGTCGGCCCAAATCATAAAGGCCCCTGCATCCCACTTGGAATGGAAGGCAACACGTACTTTCGAGTTAAGCACATAGTCAACGCCAGGCGCGAAAAGGAGAATCGGCGCTGAGTTATCTACCTTTCCGTCGAATGGATCGACAAACCAATCGGTTTTTTTGCCTGCCGAGATCTGCAGCTCACGGCCGCCTTCAACATGCCATGTAGCAGGCGCATTCTTCCATGAGAGTTTGTTCGGGAGACCGGACAGCGTCTGCTCCTGGCAAGCCGCCTCAACTGAAAGAGATATGGCGAAACACAGGACTACTAGTCGAGCGCAACCAATACTTCGGAGCGACGCTGGCCGGTTCATTGACGTGGTTCGTCATGGTACAGCTTCAGAAGCTGAGGAGGAAGACTTTTTCAAATCTCGGAACTTCGTTTAGCTTAATTTTGCTCTCGCTCAAGTAATCTGTTGTTTATGAAGATTTTCGGAAAGCCAGCCACACCTACGCTGGTTACCAGCGGCCGCTTTGAAATCGAGCAGGATGGCGCAGTAGCTTTCCTGGAGTATTCGCTAGCCGGCAAGGTTCTGGAGCTGATCCATACTGAGGTACCTCTGAAAATGAAGGGCACGGGCGCCGGATCAACTCTTGTCCAGTCCGCTTTGCAGTGGGCCCGGGAGCATCACGTGAAAGTGGATGTGATCTGTCCCTTTGCGACCGAGTACATCCGACGACATCCCGAATTTTCCGATCTCCTCTTACGCTAGCCGTACCAATCTCGGCGTTGTTCCCGCGATGGATCACCGCGCCATAACAATTCTCATTGAATGCGGGGTCGATCCCACACTGGGTCGCGCGAGATGTGCTAACGAATCGTCCATCATCCACTGGTGGCTCGCAGTTTCCCTTATGCCGACTGCGTCAGGTGTGTCCTGTGGCTGGCCTGGTAGTGCTGATGCAGTAGATCCTCGCCAAAGTCGCCGCTGAAGTCACGCCACACAGAATGAATGTGGTTGGCATCGTCCTGCGTGTCGTCGAGTTCAATGAGGAATGAGGATGTCTGGATGCGGTAGTAGTGCGGGTCGCCGCGATTGATTCCGCCCGACCAAGCAAAGTAGACATTCCGACCAGCCTGGTTAATCTGGGCGATCCGGTTAAGGGCGAGTTCGTCGGGCAAATTCTTTGCGTATTCCTCCATGAGCGCCTTCAGCGCGTCGAATTGCCGGGTATTCATACTGGAAGCCGCAAGACCAGAGGGTTGTCCACGAAGCGCTGCCTTTCGGCTGGCCGCAGTCAGGATGTCGGTGTATGCAGTCGGATCCACAATCGCAATTTTCAGCAGTGGTTCTTCAAGAGAGCGGACCATCTCGATGCCAAGGTCATCTTCGCCGGCCAGCGCGCGCAGCCCCTTACGCTGTCCCTGCCGTACTTCCGCAGGATTGGCCCCGAAAAAGCTCGGGCCATCGACGACCTTGCCATCCACCACGGTATAGTTCTGGCTCAGATGGTGGCCTTCGATGCGATAGCCCCATGCACCATGATCGGCGGGCGTGCCAAAGATAGAGAAATAGTACTTCTCCGGGTTTCGATATTCGCCACTGGCGTTCTCGATGATCCTGAGCACGTCTTCCAGGCTCATGATCGTGACGGCTTTGATGTAGCCTCGTTGGCTCAGACCAGCGGCGAGCAGTGCACTGGCAAGATGCTTTTGGTAGGGCGTCATTTCACGCAGAGATAAGCCCTTGCGGTCCCTGGGAATGAAATGCCAGTTCAAGCGTTCATTGCTGTCGAACGGGAACGTCGCTTTGCCGCGCTGATTGTTGTCCAGAGCTGAGACCAACCGATTCGCACATTCAGCCATTAGCGACGCTGCATTCCCACCGTGGGGATGTGTTTGTTCCGCCTGACTGTGGATAGAACCAACCACGCCGGCTGCCAAGAGTCCCCCAGACGAATAGAGGAATGAACGTCGATTCATCTTGTTTCCTCCAGTAGCATCAGATAAAGTCTGTAATTCCGCGCTTCTCGTGCGAAAACGGCGAGATTGTACACCTGTATTTGTTTCTGCGATTGCCGCAGTGGATTCGATCTGCAACGGTACGTGCCCTCATCACAAGGGTTAATGTTTTCGAGCCTACGCCGAACCGCTCGTTGATCCCCAATTTCTGAATCGGAACTATCGCGCTTATCATCTACGCCGCTTGCTCAGATCGAGCGAGGAGAAATAACTGCATGGCGCGAAAAGTCATTTATTGGGTAACAACCGGTTTGCTGGCTGCGATGTCAGCCTTTGCCGCAGTTAGCTACTTGACGGGGAATTCCCAGGCGGTGGAAGGGTTTACTCATGTGGGATATCCGCAGCAGTTGCGGATCCTTCTCGGTATCGCCAAGCTCCTGGGAGCAATTACGCTCGTCGCGCCTCGCCTGCCCAAGCTCAAGGAGTGGGCCTACGCCGGGTTTACGTTCGCGTGGATCGCGGCCTTCGTCGCACATTACCTCGCTAAGGATGGTCCAAAGGCCTTCACTCCCGTTGTCTTACTCGTGTTCCTGGCTATCTCGTACGTCACACGTCCTGCGAGTCGACAGTGGTTGGCGAAGACTGTGGCATAGGGATAAGCGATGTCGTGCATGCTCCGTTGGAATCTTGGAGAGAAAAAACTAGCGTCCGCCTGAAGTATTCTGCACCGCACTTCGAGTCGGTAGATATTTTTCGAACCAATCCAGCGTGCGCTTGATGGCGTCGATCTGATTTTCGCGTTTGGCAAAGCCGTGTCCCTCCGCCGGGTAGTAATGGACATCGACTACGTTGCCGCGCTTCTTGAGCATGTCGACCACCTGATCGGTTTCTTCTTTCGGGACACGCGGATCATTGTCTCCTTGCAGCACCAGCAGCGGAGCCTTGATATTGCCAATGTATTTACTCGGTGAAGTGTCTTCATAAATAGACCGATTCTTCTCGGGATCGCCCAGCAGGCTGACAATGTACTGCTGCAGGAGAGGATCTGAGTTCTTCATCATGCTGAACCAGTCGAGCGGCCCAAAAAGGTCAACGGCCACCGCAAATGTTTCTGGGTATTTGCCGACAGCCATCAACGTCGTATAGCCGCCATAGGATCCGCCCGTGACGCCGATCTTCTTTGGATCTGCGTAGCCAGTATCGAGAACAAATTGAACGGCAGCCATGTCGTCTTTCAAATCCCCATTTCCCAAATCCTGATAGTTCGCTCTCTGAAATTCAATTCCATATCCACTGGAACCCCGTGGATTCGGAGCGATCACGATATAGCCGCCTGAGACTAACGCGTTGATGGTTCGATTGAAACCATCTTCCGTTTGCCCTGTCGGACCGCCGTGTGGATACAAAACCATCGCGTTCGATCCATCACGTTTCAAATTAAACGGCATGTACAGGAAGGCACTAATAGTTTTCCCATCGAAACTCTTGTAATGCACGATTTGGGATTGTGGAAAGTTCTCGGGAGTCAGGCTGGCCAACGCCGAATGCGTGAGCTGCCGCGCCTGATTGGTAGTAATGTCGTAGATCCAGAGGTCAGTTGGGGTATTCGATCCCGCGTGACCCAACATCAGGCTCTTGCCGTCGGGTGAGAAGTGTTGCGGGCCATAGAAGGCGTTGATACCTTCCGGCATCCTGAGCTTGCGCGACTGCCCATTGCGATCGCCGAGGTATACGTCTGTGCGTCCATCCAGATTTATGTCGTAACTGAAATGCGAACCGTCGGGCGAGAATTCCCCCGGAGTCGCCTCCCATTGCGTGTCGGTCACCCAAGTCACCTTTCTGCTGGCAACATCGAGCAACGCAATGTTCTCGAATCCGCCTTTCTCGTTCGATGCAAGCAGAATGTCACGGCCATCGCGAGAGACTGAGCTGCCGTTGTGCGATGACTTTCCGGAGTGGACTGTGAGATTCTTCGCGTTTCCCGAAATGATATCGATTGCATAAACGTCGCTATTAGTCCGTACGAGATCGCCACGATTTGCGTACAAGGTCTTCCCATCCGGACTCCAATCGACCAGCGACCAGGTGTATTGCGGATCGTTCTCGCGTGTGAGCTGCCGGAGCTGCCGAGTCATCACGTCAAGAACGGCAACGTTGTAGGAAGGAGCTTCTTTGAGCTTGATGATGCATGCGATCCACTTGCCATCGCGAGACCAGCGCGGAGACTGCTCTCTCACGTCAGGAGTGTTCGTGAGATTTGCGACCTGTGATCCGTTGCTTGAAATTAAGTAGATATCCCAGAGTTCATTTCCTCCCTTATCCTGAGCAAAGGCAATCCATTTGCCGTCGGGCGACCATTGCGCTTCTTGCTGCCGCTCATCGGACTGTGAGATCTGAACCGGCCAGCTTCCCTGGACACCAACCTTCCACAGATTGGCTCTTCCCGTGAGCGTCGTGCTCAGCTCGATTTCTTTGCCGTCGGGAGACCAGGCAGCGTCATAAATGAGGCGTGTGAAGAACAGGTCTTCCACAGGAAGTGCTTTTGCATTGGGGTTCTGCTGAGATATCACAGACTTCGGATCTGTGATTTGCCGATCGTTGGGACCGGAAACAGCGAAGGTAGTTCCCAACAGCAACAAGCACACCAATTGCCTCATGACGTCCTCTTTGTTTGTCCGGTAAGTTGCGTAGCCGGGTTTTGGAAATCAGATCATTCACAGCGGCCGGCTGACTCCAGCCGCGTTCGTGTAAGGCTTACTTCTTGTCGTACTGCAGGGCTAACTGAAGTTGGTGGATTGCTTCGTTGCAGGCCTTTAAGGCTTCAACGCGATGTCCACCGAAATCGTGCGCCGCAGACTGAAGCTCGCGCTTGGCTTCTTCAAGCTCATTGATCGCAGACCGGATATGGGGATGATGCTCGCGTCGGTCGTCTCTGTCCTGGGTTGGATTGGTTGAGCGAAAGCTGGACTTTGGTGCGGCTTGCTGGGCCATAACCGCTACAGAAAGAATGCAGATAAGCAGCGTTGCAATGGCTGCGCGAATCACAGTTTTCACGAAACGCCTCCGAGAAGGGGGATTTTTGTTGCGGCCATAGCATACAGGAGCGAGCACGGCATCGCTTATAATCGAGGGTTCCGCTGTACCTCTTGCACGATTCTGCATATCCCAGGTTGAGGAGTAATCATGTCAACGGCCCCTGCAGTTGGTACCCGTCTCGAGAAAGACTCCATCGGCCCTAAAGAGATTCCGGCACACGTGTACTATGGCGTACAGACCGCGCGGGCCGTCGAGAACTATCCCATTTCGGGAATGAGTGCGCATCCGACATTAATCCGCGCCATTGGCATGATCAAGCGCGCAGCAGCTGAGGCTAACAAAGAGCTCAAGTTAATTGATCCCAAGGTCGCAGATGCCGTCATCTCTGCGGCTCAGGAGGTTATGGACGGCAAGTGGGACCGCGAGTTCGTGGTCGACGTCTTCCAGGCAGGAGCCGGCGTCAGCTTCCACATGAACTCCAACGAGGTGATCGCCAATCGCGCGGAGGAGATCCTCGGCGGCAAGCTGGGTGAGTACAAACGAGTTCATCCCAACGATCACGTCAACTATGGACAATCCACCAACGATGTTTTCCCGACGGCAATGCGTCTTGCCACGCTGATCGAGTTGGAGAAACTTTATTCCGCACTCGACGCGATCGCCGGCAGCTTCGAGGAAAAGGGCAAAGAATTCTGGGAAGTAATGAAGTCGGGTCGCACGCACATGCAGGACGCAGTGCCGATCCGCCTGGGCCAGGAGTTCGCCGCCTACGGGCTGACGATTCGTAAGGCTACAGACAATATCCGCTCAAACTCCGAGGACCTGCACGAGTTGGGGCTGGGCGGTTCGGCTGTGGGCACTGGCATCAACACGCATCCCGATTATCGGGGCTTGGCGATCGCCAATCTGATGCGCATCTCCGGGCAGAAGCTTATGCCTGCCGTAGACATGCGGTGGGCCATGCAGTCCAATGCGCCGATGGCGGAGATCTCGGGCGGTCTGCGAAACCTGGCACTCGAGGTAATCCGCATCTCGAACGACGTGCGCTTGTTGTCGTCGGGTCCCAATACGGGATTTGCGGAGATTTATCTGCCTGCGTTGCAGCCGGGATCGTCAATAATGCCGGGAAAGATCAATCCGGTAATGCCGGAGCTGGCGGCGATGGTCTCTTTCCAGGTGGTAGGCAACGATACGGCTGTGGCCATGGCAGTCCAAGGCGGACAACTTGAACTAAACGTCATGATGCCTACGATGACCTACAGCGTGTTGCAGTCGATCACGATCATGACCAACATGCTGCGTCAGTTCGACAAGTTCTGCATTCGCGGCCTTACAGTAAATAAGGACCGTTGTCAGTTCTACGCGGAGAGCACTGTCTCGCTCGCAACCGCACTGAACCCGTACATCGGGTATCAGAAGGCTGCTGAGATCGTGAAGGAATCGGTCGCCACCGGGAAATCCATCATCGAAATCGCGCGTTCCAAAGGCTTGCTCAAAGAAGAAGAGATCGCCGAGATCCTCGATCCAGTCAATATGACCGAGCCTCAGCGGCCACTCGACGCTGCGAAACAAAGAGAGGCCATCAAGGCGCGTTAGAATCAAGTATTCGATCCTATGTCCCTGACTCGACAGCAAGCTCTCGAGATGTTCCGCTCCGATGACCTGATCGGCATCGGCATGGAAGCCGATGCGGTGCGCCGTAAGCTACATCCGGAAGGCGTGGTTACCTACATCATCGACCGCAACATTAATTACACAAACTTCTGTACGGAGTACTGCTCGTTCTGCGCGTTCTATCGCCCTCTCAAAGGCAAGCTGGCCGCTGAGGGATATATCCTCGACTTCGACACGATCTACGAGAAAATTCGCGAGACTGTCGAACTCGGCGGCACCGGCGTGTTGATGCAGGGCGGACTGCATCCAGATTTGAAGATCGATTGGTTCGAGCGGTTGCTGCGGGGAATCAAAGAGCGTTTTCCGAGAGTCCATCTACACTGCTTTTCGGCTTCCGAGATCATCGCAATCGCCGAGTACAGCGGCCTCACGATCCGCGACACCATCATGCGCTTGCGCGATGCCGGCCTCGATTCCATTCCGGGAGGCGGCGCCGAAATACTCGACGACGAAGTCCGTCATCGCGTCGCGCGACTCAAGTGCTTGACCAGCGATTGGCTGAACGTCCATCGCACTGCCCATCAAGTCGGCATGCGTACCACGGCCACGATGATGTTCGGCGTCGGCGAGACCTACGAGCAGCGTATCAATCACTTCCAAGTTGTTTACAATCTGCAGCAGGAGACTGGCGGATTTACTGCCTTCATCCCGTGGAGCTTCCAACCAAAGAACACCGCGCTCGGCGGGCGCAAGTGGGATGAAGCTACCTCGGTCGAGTACCTGAAGCTGCTAGCCATCTCGCGTCTATTTCTGGACAATATCGAGAACGTACAGGCCAGCTGGGTAACTCAAGGTCTCAAAGTCCTTCAGCTCGGCCTGCGCTTCGGTGGCAACGACGTTGGGTCGGTAATGCTCGAAGAAAACGTCGTGCGCGCCGCCGGAACTTCGAACTGCACAACGGAAGAAGAGCTGCGCCACATCATCCGCGACGCGGGATTCAGGCCAGTACAAAGGGACACGCTCTATCGGACGATGTTCCTGAACTGATCCAGGTTCCCCAAGTTTGACTCGTCTTGGCGCACCTTGCGCTGCGGCCAAAACTGACAATTCAGCTACAATGGTTATTGTTTGTTTGCGCGCTGAATGTCCTTTCCTTTCCCCTCAATTCTGAGTCTCGCTGTCCTCGCGCCTCATGGGCTCTTGCACTACTTCAGGAGCCATTTTGGTGACATCAGGATTAATGGGTTTGGCTTCAAAGGCCTCTACCGTCTCAACGGCTTCGACGTTGCCCTTCTAATTCCATATTTCATCGTCTTGCTCGTTCTGGCGTCGTATGGCGTGCACCGCTATGTTCTTGTCTACCTCTATTACAAGCATCGCAAGAATAAGGTAGAACAGCCGCCCAATCGCTTCGCCGAACTTCCCCGGATCACCGTGCAGCTTCCGATCTTCAACGAGCAGTTTGTAATCGATCGTCTGGTCGATGCAGTCTGCAAGATGGATTACCCGCGCGAGAAACTCGACATCCAGGTGCTTGACGATTCGACCGACGAGACCATCGAGGTCGCGAATGCCGTCGTTCAACGCTATGCGGCTTTGGGATATCCGATTACCTACCATCACCGAACGAATCGCCACGGATTCAAAGCCGGCGCGCTGCAGGAAGGCATGGCGACAGCCAAGGGCGAATTCATCGCCATCTTCGACGCCGACTTTGTGCCTTCAGAAGATTGGTTAATACGCGTAGTGCATCACTTCGCGGATCCCGCAATAGGAATGGTGCAGACGCGATGGACGCACCTGAACCGCGACTATTCTTTCCTGACGAACGTTGAAGCGATCCTGCTGGATGGGCATTTTGTCCTCGAGCACGGCGGACGCTCGCGCAGCCACGTTTTTTTCAACTTTAACGGCACAGCCGGCATGTGGCGGCGAAAAGCGATTGAAGACGCAGGAGGCTGGGAACACGACACTCTCACGGAGGACACCGACCTTTCTTATCGCAGCCAGCTCAAGGGATGGCATTTCAAGTATCTGCAGGACGTCGAATGCCCAGCCGAACTGCCTATTGAAATGACTGCCTTCAAGACGCAACAGGCGCGCTGGGCGAAGGGTCTGATTCAGACAGCAAAGAAAATTCTCCCCACGGTTCTGCGCTCCGATGTTCCGTTCCGCGTGAAGACGGAAGCTTGGTACCATCTGACCGCCAACATCAGCTATCCGTTCATGGTAGTGCTGTCAACCCTGCTGCTGCCGGCGATGATCATCCGCTTCTATCAGGGATGGTTTCAGATGCTTGTAATTGACCTGCCGCTGTTCATGGCGTCGACATTTTCCATCTCTTCTTTCTATCTGGTATCGCAAAAGGAATTATTTCCGCGGCGATGGCCGAAGACGTTTTTGTATCTGCCATTTCTGATGGCACTCGGCATCGGCCTCACTGTGACCAACACCCGCGCCGTAATGGAAGCACTGTTGGGAGTGAAGTCTCCCTTCAAGCGGACACCGAAGTATCGCGTACAGACCAAAGGAGAGAGATCGATCGCTGCACGCAAGTATCGCAAGCGTCTCGGTTTCGTCCCTTGGATCGAGTTGCTCATTGGCACCTATTTCGCGGCAACGGTGTACTACGCGATGAGCAACGAGAACTACATCACAGTTCCCTTCCTTCTTATCTTTGTACTCGGCTACTGGTACACAGGATTGATGTCACTGTTGCAGGGGCGCTTTGAGCGATTCAGCAGCCTGACTGAATCTCAGAATCCCAAGCCATTTCCAGTGGGAGTCTAGTCCGATTCCGTATTTCTGATTGCGGGTTTCTGCTTGCGTGTTCCGGCCGCCCTCGGCAAGTAGAGTGACTGGGACTCGTCGCAGCAAGAGTTGACCGATCTCTCATCACAAATAACTTCATTGCGATTCAGAAGAGTCAAAATTCGGCTGAGGGCGCCCGGGACCCGCGGGGCGTTAATGCTGACTGCGAACTGTTAAGACTTGTAAATCTGAGTTGTAGGTGGCGGTCAGCGCTAACTTTTCCGGTACTTCTTACGTCTATTTAGCGAAGAGACATTGTGGGAAGTCAGGGGTGGCTTTCACCGATGCTCCTCCCAGGCTCCGGCGAGCTGGGTTCTTGCTGGCGCATGGAGTTTCGCCCTCTCTAATCGAAATGTTCTCTCCACCCGCAGGCTTGCACCTGCGGGCATTTTTTTGGAAGAAGCACTCAGCATTCGGCACTGAGCGTTCAGCCAATTGACCTAATGGCAGGCACTTGTTGTGGGTTTGTGCATCATGACACTTGCGATTCTTATCGTTCGGAATCGACGAGCAAGTTGTCTGGCTGAAGTGCCGAGTGCTGAATGCTGAGTGCTGTCTTTCATGTAGAATCGCGCTTCCCTGCTATGCGAACAAAAACGTTTTCTCTCCTGCTTGTCTTTCTTCTCTTCTCTTCGTTCTCACTCTCAGCACTTGAACGCCAAGACGCTAGCGTCTACCTCGCGCGACGAGTTGCTCTTTCCAAGAAGACCAACAGCGGTGTCGTTGTGTTGTTCGCTCCTATTGAGCGTGCCGATGAGATCTTTGGATTTCACCAGGAATCGAACTTCTACTACCTCACAGGCTGGATCGAGCCTGGTGCCGCGCTGCTGATCGCGCCCGCAGTAGAAGCAAAGGCCGATGCAAGCGCTCGCCCATATACAGAGATCCTCTTCTTGCCCACGCGCAACTTGGCCGAGGAAAAGTGGCTCGGGCCGAAGCTTGGTCCAGGAGATGCAGAAGTCACGAAGATCACGGGCTTCGATCGCGTTGAACCGCTCGACAAGATGCACGACGACATCACGTCGATCCTGAGTGCAGGGCGCGCGCCGATCTATTCCGATTTGGGAGGCTATAACGAAGAGTCCGCGTCAACCGAACCTCTCGCATGGCTGCGCCGCGGACAGGCATTCGGCGCGGCCGCCGGCTTCCAGGATGTGAAGAGATTGATCGCGCAGCTTCGCACCGTAAAAGATCAGGGTGAGATTGATCTCGTAGTGAAAACCACGCGCGCTTCCATGGCTGGACACGTTGCCGCATTGAAAGCAATTCATCCCGGCGTCAACGAACGCGAGATCCAGGCGCTTATGCAGTACGAATATCAGCATCGCGGATGCGAGCGTTCGGCCTACGCGCCGATCGTCGGCTCCGGATTCAATTCCACAGTACTGCACTACTCGGCCGATGCGGCAACCATGCAATCCGGTGATGTCGTGGTGATGGACGTCGCAGGCGAGTGCTCCATGTACGCATCCGACATTACGCGCACCGCTCCGGTGAACGGCCGCTTCACTGCCCGGCAGCGTGAAATCTACAACATCGTCCTTGGAGCTCAGCAAGCGGCAATGCAGGCGTTCAAAGCTGGGAATTCCTATTTGCGGCGCGGACAGGGGGAAGACTCCCTCGACAAGGTTGCGCGCGATTACATCAACTCGCATGGCAAAGACCTGCATGGCAACTCGCTTGGCCAATACTTCATTCATGGACTCGGACATTATGTAGGGCTCGATGTCCACGACCCTGGCGACTATTCAATTCCGCTCGACAAGGGAATGGTGTTTACGATCGAACCTGGCATCTACATTCCTGAAGAGAAGCTTGGAGTGCGGATAGAGGACATTTATTACGTCGATCAGCAACGAAGTCTCGTGCAGATAACGAAAGACTTGCCGCACACCACCGAAGAAGTCGAAGCGGCTATGAAAGCGAAATAGAAACAGAGAAAGATACACAAAGGACCTTGGGCCGCCCTCAGCCGGGTGCTTGTCCACGACCAAAAATGTTAGGAACTCGGCCGAAGTCCGGGACGATGAATTCTAGCCATCCTGACTAAAGCCCGCGCGAAGGCGCGGCGGTCCTAAGATCGTTTCGAGCAACGGATGAACGTTGCCTTTTCTTCCGGATCCGCGCATCATAGAGGACCGCGTGGGGCGCGGTTTCCAATTCGGGAATGGCGGAAGAAACATGTGCGGAATGCTCGGCTCCGTCTCGATTCCAGAAGCCGCTCCTGCGCGTGACGATGCACTTGAGATCTCCGGGGAGCGGACAGGATATCCCCTGTGATCCCGGGGGACTCGGCGGGGATATGCCCAGGGATTCACGCCGAAAATCCCCGGGGATCACAAATGGGACCTCATAGCTATCTCCTTATTTTTCAACACGCCGAAAAAACGAATGCTCATGCAATCCGTCTAAATGACCATTCGCAGGAGGAGCCATGGAATCGCTGCGTCAGGACATCCGCTACGGAATCCGTCAGTTACTCAAAGCTCGAGGGTTCAGCATCATCGCCATCCTTACCCTCGCTCTCGGCATCGGTGCGAATACCGCGATCTTTACTGTAGTGAATACGATCTTCCTGCACCCCCTGCCAGTAAGTGATCCCGACCACTTGATGGGAGTCTTCACTACCGATCAGCGAAATCGCGGTGGCTTGAACACGTTCCTCCCAATCTCCCAGCCGAATGCGCGGGACGTCGGCGAGCGCGCGCAGTCATTCTCGAAGGTCCTGATGTTCACCGGGGCAGGCATCAGCATGACCATCGACGGCAAACCGCAGGCCTTCTTCGCCGAGCTTGTCTCCGGCAATTACTTCGATGTTCTAGGTGTGCAGGCAGCGTTGGGCCGAACCTTCCGTCTAGACGAAGACCAACCTGGAGCCGCCGGAGTTGTGGTTCTCACTCACGGTGTGTGGCAGCGCTACTTCGGTTCGAATCCGAACATCGTCGGCCATAACGTCCTGCTTAATGGTCAAGGCTTCACGATCGTCGGTGTCATGCCGCGCGGATTCAAGGGTACCGCTGCGCTTGGCGGTCCGGATGTGTGGGTACCGATGGCTACCCACGATCAGGTGCTGGCTGGCGTCCTGAAAGAGATGTACAACGATCGGCGTTTCCTGAATTTCGCCGCTGTTGCACGACTCAAACCCGGTGTAACTATCGATCAAGCACGAGCAGAGTTGAAGAACGTAGGAGCGCAGCTCGAGCACGACTTTCCCACGCCAAACAAAGGCCGCAGCTTCACGGTAGTGCCATTGCTGGAATCAACACTGAATCCCAACGTCCAAGGACAGGCAGAACGCGCGGGACAATTGATGATGGCCGTCGTGGGGCTGGTGCTGCTTATCGCGTGCGCAAACATCTCGAACCTCCTGCTGGCGAGGGCCGCCGGACGTAAACGTGAGATTTCGATTCGGCTTGCGATCGGCGCTTCGCGCTGGCGCATTATTAACCAACTTCTCACCGAGTCGATCTTGCTGGCTCTCGCCGGGGGAATCGTGGGACTTGGAATCGCGTTCCTGGCGCGCGATCTGCTTTGGAGCTTCCGCCCGCCGTTCCTGCAACAGGCCAACAATATGGAATTGCCTCTCGACGGCCGTGTGCTGATTTTCACACTCCTCATTTCCGTGATAACCGGTGTGGTCTTCGGCCTGATTCCTGCGCTCCAGGCTTCGCGTCCTGACTTAGTAACTGAGCTGAAGGAGAGAGCGGGATCGGAAGTATTTTCAGGCCGCAAATTTGGCGTGCGCAGTGCATTCGTGACGCTGCAATTCGCACTGTCTCTGGTCGCGCTGATTGGGGCTGGCCTGTTTCTTGTAAGCCTTCGCAACGCACAAAAGATCGAACCGGGCTTCGACACCCACAATCTGGGAATGCTTTCGTTCGACCTCGGCGCTCTTAACTATGACCCGGCGCGCATACGCGAGTTCCAACGACGCGCTGTAGAAGGCGCGCAGACTCTGCCGGGCGTCAATTCCGTGACGCTTAGCACAAACGTTCCGCTCTTTGGCGGAACTGCGATTGCGCGCAGTGTCTTCCCGGAAGGGGAAGAAGGGACTTCTACGAGGAACGGAATTCTCACGCAAACGGATAACATCGCCCCTGATTACTTCCAGACGATGGGCATTCCCATCCTGCGTGGGCGGCAATTCGATAGCACCGATCGTGAAGACAGTCCGAAAGTAGCGGTCATCAACGAGGCGGCCGCGCGACGTTTCTGGCCTAATCAGGATGCCGTGGGAAAGCGCTTCAAGTTCTTTGGACTGGACTACTACGTTCAGGTGGTCGGAGTCGCGCATGATGCGAAGTACGGAACGCTCGGCGAAGAACCGACTCCGTACATGTACCTGCCGTTGATCCAGACACCAAGTCCGGCACTCACGCTCTTTTTCCGCTCTAGTGCTGATCCAAAGGTGGCGCTGGGATCCGTTCGCGAGCGAATCCAGGCTCTCGACCGCAATCTTCCACTCACAAATGTGTGGCCGATCGGCGAGGTGATCTCGCAGGCGCTATGGGGTGCGATGTTTGCCGCCGCCCTGCTCAGCATCTTCGCTGCACTCGCGATGGTTCTCGCGGCCATCGGCGTTTATGGCGTGGTCGCTTATTCTGTTGGACAGCGTGTGCGCGAAATCGGTATCCGAATGGCACTTGGCGCCAAACGCGAGGACATACTGGGGATGATCGTTCGCCAGAGCTCAGTCTCCCTGGTAGTGGGACTCGCTCTCGGATTCATCGCAGCCTTTGCGCTGGCACGCATGATTACGACGTTGCTCTATGGAGTGAGCCCGGGATCTCCGTTGCCGTTCGCGCTTCTGCCCGCGATGTTGGCGTTGGTTGGGCTAATTGCAACCTATATTCCAGCACGACGCGCAACGAAGGTGAACCCAATCATTGCCCTGCGGCAAGAATGAGGAAAAATCGGGTGATCGAGTCATCGGGTGAAGTGATAAACGACTCCTGAACCGGGGCGTCTTTTCGTCACTGCATGTGATGGGCTCCAGCGTAATCAGTAAGCATCCCGGCGCGCACTTCACCCGATCATCCGACGGCCCTTATCACCGATTCTCCCATTGAGTGTCTTTCACTCAACTTTAACCATTACGCTCTTGACACTCTGAAAGACGTGCCGTTACAATTAGCACTCGTTAGGCTTAAGTGCTAACAGCCGCTTTGCTCCCCGAAAGAATCGGCGATCGAGGAGCGCATAGAGGATTACCAGTTCTCATAGTTTCAACAACTTGGAAGTAAAAATTCAACACTCAGACAATTCAAAAGGAGTCGAAACAGCATGGCAAAGTTGACCCCGTTGCATGACCGCATTCTGGTTCGCCGCGTTGACGAGGGCGAGACCGTTCGTGGCGGCATCATCATTCCCGATACTGCGAAGGAGAAGCCGCAGGAGGGTGAGGTGATCGCCGTTGGTGCCGGAAAGAAGAACGATAAGGGCGAAAGACAACCGGTGGATGTGAAGGAAGGCGATCGCATTCTCTTCGGCAAGTACGCCGGAAACGAGATCAAGATCGACAACGAAGAATTCCTGATCATCCGTGAAGAGGAAGTGCTCGGCATCTTGTCTGGCGCCGCGAAGTCCGTAAAGAAGGCAAGCTAGGATCGCGCGAGAGCATTCAGCAGTGGGCACTCGGCATTAGGCCAGTTCGCATTCTGGTTGAGCTGAGTGGTTTAGGAGCTTACGAGCTCCGCAAGAATTTGCCGCTTAGGCGGCGCGAAAGTATAGGAGATAAGCAATGGCTAAGCAGATCGTACACGGCGAGGAGTCGCGTCAGGCGATTCTCCGCGGCGTCAACGTATTGGCTGACGCAGTGAAGGTGACACTCGGTCCGAAGGGCCGCAATGTCGTCATCGAGAAGAAGTTCGGTTCGCCGACCATCACCAAGGACGGCGTAACCGTAGCAAAGGAAATCGAGCTGAAAGACGCGCTCGAGAACATGGGCGCGCAGATGGTGCGCGAGGTCGCTTCCAAGACCTCTGACGTTGCCGGTGACGGCACCACCACCGCGACCGTGCTGGCGCAGTCGATCTTCCGCGAAGGCGTGAAGACAGTAGCTGCTGGAGCGAATCCGATGGCTCTGAAGCGCGGAATCGAAAAGGCCGTCGTCGCCGTAGTAGGCACCGTCGACGAGGAAGGCAACCGCAAGGGCGGCGCTCTCACCCAGCTTTCAAAGCCCGTCTCTGGCGAGATGATCGCGCAGGTCGGCACCATTTCGGCCAACAACGACGAGACCATCGGCAAGATCATCGCCGAGGCCATGAAGAAGGTTGGCAAGGATGGCGTGATCACGGTTGAAGAGTCGAAGACGATGGAGACTCAGCTTGAGGTCGTCGAAGGTATGCAGTTCGACCGCGGCTATCTCTCACCCTACTTCGTCACTGACCCAGAGCGGATGGAAGCTGTGATGGAGAACCCTCTCGTTCTCATCTACGAGAAGAAGGTCAGCTCAATGAAGGACCTGCTCCCACTGCTCGAGCAAGTAGCCAAGAGCGGCACACCGCTGCTCATCATCGCGGAAGACGTGGAAGGTGAAGCGCTCGCGACCCTCGTCGTCAACAAGCTGCGCGGCACGTTGAACGTAGCAGCCGTGAAGGCTCCTGGATTCGGCGATCGCCGTAAAGCCATGCTGCAGGACATCGCGATCCTGACCGGTGGCAAGGCAATCACTGAAGATCTCGGCATTAAGCTCGAGAACGTTCAGATCGGCGACCTGGGCAAGGCAAAGCGCATCACGATCGACAAAGACAACACCACCATCATCGAAGGCAAGGGCAAGACCAACGAGATCGAAGGCCGAGTGAAGGAAATCCGCGCCCAGATCGAGAAGACCACCAGCGACTACGATCGCGAGAAGCTCCAGGAGCGCCTGGCAAAGCTCGTGGGCGGCGTGGCGGTGATCAAGGTGGGTGCCGCTACTGAGACCGAGATGAAGGAAAAGAAAGCCCGCGTCGAGGACGCGATGCACGCGACTCGCGCGGCTGTCGAAGAGGGCATCGTCCCTGGCGGCGGCGTAGCGCTGGTTCGCGCCATCGGGGCTGTCGAAGCTCTGCAGAAGACGCTCACCGGCGACGAAGCAATCGGCGCCTCCATCGTGAAGCGGGCTCTTGAAGAGCCTTTGCGCCAGATCGTCGGCAATGCCGGCGAAGAGGGCGCTGTTGTGATCGGCAAGATCCGCGAACACAAAGATAACAACTACGGATATAACGCCCAGACTGGCGAGTTCGAAGACCTGGTCAAGGCTGGCGTGATCGATCCGACCAAGGTCACGCGGACGGCGTTGCAGAACGCCGGCTCCATCGCTGGCCTTATGCTGACCACCGAAGCCCTGGTAAGCGAGCTTCCTGAAGAAAAGAAGGAAGCTCCTGCTCCCGGCGGCCATGGCGGCATGGGCGGAATGTACTAGAAACAGCTACAGCTTCTAGTTACTAGCTAAGGCAAGGAAAAGCCCCGCACGACGATGCGGGGCTTTTCCTTTAGCGTAACAACGTGGACTCGGTCGGCCTTGGACCGGATTCACGCCTTCAATGACTCATATTTTGCACAGCTTTCTGAGTGGTACATGTCCTTTAGTACACCCAACTTTTGGCATCTCTGCGACAATGCCACAAAACCCTCATCATGAACCGAGAGGCTGCATGTCCCCACTAACGGCCGGGCCGAAAACGGTTCTGTGTGTAGACGACACTCCCTATGTCCTGCAGATGCTGGACATGTTCCTGACTGCAGTTGGATATCGTTCGATTCCTGCATCGAACGGGCGAGAGGCTCTGGAACTGGCTACGAATTTCACGCTCGACGCCGTCATTCTCGATTATGAGATGCCGGACCTTAACGGGCTGGAAATTGCCCAGATACTGAAACGGGAACATCCACGCTTGCCAATCCTGATGTACTCGGCGCGTCATCCGCAAACTGAGGCCAGCGCTCCGGGAATCGTGGATGCATACGTCGAGAAGGAACACCCGCAGGCGCTGGTGATGGCGCTCGCACGCGTGTTGAATGATCCCACGCCAGTCCTCGTTCGGCGAAGATTTCCCCGCTTCGCCACCTCGTCTGTCTTCACTCTGCGCTTCCCCGATCGGGATTCAGAAAATGGCGCTTTTGAAGGCACTTTGAGAGATCTGGCAGAGGGCGGCTGTGGCGGACAGATTGATGCCAAAATGGTTCCGGGCGAATTAGTTTCCCTTGCCTTTGGCATTCCGCAGTGCGAAGTAATGCTGGAGTTGCGTGCACGAGTCCGATATCAGAACGCGGATTCACACGGTTTTGAATTCGTGGATCTCACCACCGCGCAGCAGAAGGATTTGCAGCGCTGCCTGCACGCCATCGCATCGGCCTAACAACAAGCTGTTCCACTATTTTTTTCGCATCGATTAGCTTGGGTGAGGAAGCTGTCCTTCACGAACTGCCGCTGGCTTTCTCACCATAAGGAAAGCCGTGGTCCCAATAACGATCAGCAGGGTCACTCCGAGAGAGAGCCAGAGATACTGTCCAGGATGGCGCATGTAACGCACGATACGGCGGCCATAGTGCGCGGCGATCAGTGTCAGCAAGGTGTAGCGAATCGCCCGGCCGGTAAAGACAGCGCCAAAAAATCGGCGCATCCGGTACCCGAACGCCCCGGCTGCGAGTAAGAACATCGCCGTAGGACACGGAGGCGGAGCCACAGTCGAAACAAAGATCGCACCAGATCCCCAGCGCTCAAGCGCGTATTCCACCTGACGCGAACGGCGGGCGCCAAACTTGTCTTCGATCCACGTGAGACCGGTTTTCTGTCCAAGCTTGTATGTGAAGTACGACCCAATCATCGCTCCCAGCGTGGCCATGCATGCGTAATAAAGCCAAAGATCGGCATGCCGTGCAGAAAGAAAAGCAGTGAGGATGTCGAGGCTTCCGAACGTGGGAATCACGGAGCTGTCGAGGATCGCGAGCGGAATGAGGCCTATCCCCCCCCAATGTGCGAAAAGGCGCAGAATAGCGGGATTGCTCGCGCGTTGACGCTGCTGCGCAAGCACCTTTACCGCCATTTCTACGGTTGCTGTGTTGAATATGCTCGAAAACAATCTGCTCCTTAGATGCGCTAACTCCACATTAGCGACGTTCGATCTGGTTAAGTATTGCTTAGAAAGGATCGCAACAATCCACAAAGTCGGTTTCCACGTCAACACTCAAGTCGCCAAAGATAGTTGCCAGTACTCCGCTCGGAAGCCTCGATTAGTCTCCCGCGTTTGCTGCTATAGAATCTGTGCCAATCATGATCAAACGCCCGCTATGCTTTCTTGCGCTATTTCTCGTTACCGGTGCGTCTATTCCAATGCACGCCTGGGGCTGCGAAGGCCACGAAATCGTCGCGCTAATTGCGCTGAAGCACCTGCAGCCGCAGGTTTTGAGTCAGGTCAATGGGCTCCTGGCAGCGAATCCGGTTTCTTCCACACTGCGACACTTCTGCCGCTCTTCGGGACTGCCCCCGATGGTTGAAGCTGCAAGCTGGGCGGACGATGTACGGTCGGATCAACCTGAGACAGGCCCGCTACACTACATCAACATTCCTCTGAATGTTACGCGGGACAAGTACGAGCTTAGCCAGGCATGCCAGCAAGGCTGCATCGTGGACGCAATCTCCAAGTACACGCAGCAACTCAAAACCACCAGCGATCCAAAGGCTCGCGCAGATGCTCTGCGTTTCCTTATTCACTTTGTGGGCGACATTCACCAGCCTCTACACGATGAAACCAATGGCGATCAAGGTGGAAACTGCGTTCCGGTGGAGTTCGAGGATGAAGAGCCTCGGGTGACAAATGCGCAGCACGAAGATTATTTCCCTAACCTGCACTCGGTCTGGGACACCGGCATTCCCCAGAGCATGCTGGCTTCGCACGATATGACCGTGGAAGAATTTGCCGACTTCCTGGACTTTCGCTACCGGCCGCGCTTTCAGCGCTGGAACTCAGGCCAGGCTGCCGATTGGGCATGGGAAGGCCACGACTTGGCCATTTCTGCGTACCGATCCTTACCGGCAAATCTACCGCGTGACATCGATTTCAAGCCCGGAACTTGCGCAGAAAATAACCACATTGCCAAGCGCCTGGCCGACCTGCACATGGTCCTCGGGGAGCGATATGACAACGTTTCGCACCCCATCGTGGAAGAACAGCTCACAAAGGCTGGAATCCGGCTGGCAGCCCTGCTAAATGCCACACTGGGCAAATGATAGCCCGTTACCTTGGTTACCGTCCCTGAGGTAGAATCTCCGCTTCGGTAAGCCAACCGTAAATCCGACCGCCAGACCGCCTCGTTCTTAGGGAGAGTCAATGAGCACGGCGCCGAGCGCCAAAGATCAGCCGCAGATAACGGATTCCATGCTGATTTCGAGAGTCCGTGCCGGAGATGAGGACGCGCTCGCCGCTCTACACGACCGCTACGCGCAGGTTGTTTATTCAGTCGCGTTGCGGGTGTTGGGTGAAACTACAGAGGCGGAAGATATTTTGCAGGAAATTTTTCTCCAACTATGGCGGAATCCGCAGACGTTCGATTCCAATCGCGGCAGTCTCGGGGCATGGCTCGCGGTAATCACACGGCATCGAGCGATTGATCATCTCCGCCGCCGCCGGCCCGAATCCGACATCGAAGATGTAATCGTCGCGGTGGATACACGCATCGAACAGATAACCGATCGCAACATAGCGATTGCGAAGATTCGCGCAGTCGTGGATCGATTACCTCTTGAACAACGCAAGCCACTGGAGATGGCATTTTTCGAGGGACTCACCCACTCGGAAATAGCCAGCAAAACGGGCGAACCGCTGGGAACGATCAAGACGCGAATTCGCTCAGCACTCCTGACACTACGAAAGGCACTCGCCGCATGAGAGACCATCAGCAGATCACCGAAGATCTGGTGCTGTACGCGCTGCGCGAACTGCCTGAGCAGCACGCGTTAGAGGTGCGTCGGCATCTCGACGATTGCCCCGAATGCCGTCGAGAGTTGGGCGATCTCAATTCCGATATGGCACTGCTGGCATTATCGAGTGTCGGACCGACTCCGCCACAGCGTTCGCGCGAGCGCTTGCTAAAAGCCATAAAGGCTGAACCACGGCGCGCTAAGACCGTTGTCATGCGTCGCCCCTGGTGGAGTTTCGTGCCCTCCTTCGCAGCGGTTCTTTTAGCGATCTTTGGCCTGATGTTGTGGCGCGAAAACACAAGCCTGCGGCGAAAGCTCGACGTAGCACAACAGGTTTCCTCGCAGAAACAAGCAGATTTGGAGCGTGCACAGCTGGTTCTGGATGCGCTGACTTCGCCGGAATCGAGCCACTTCGCACTTGTGGCAGCCAAGGCCCAGCCGGTTCCTGAAGGACGCGCCAGCTATATGCAAAAGACCGGCACGCTGGTCTTCACGGCACAGCATCTGCCGGCGCTTCCGCCGCTGAAGGTTTACCAATTGTGGCTAATTCCCGCGAGTGGTTCAGCACCCATGCCATTCGGTACGTTCAAACCCGATGCTCAAGGCAACGCCGCGATCATCATGCCGAACATGGAAAAGGCCGCGCCCAAGATGTTTGCAGTGACTATCGAGCCTGAAGGCGGCAGCCAAACGCCCACGATGCCTATCGTGATGGCCGGCGCGTAGCACACAACGTAGAGACGCAGCATGCTGCGTCTCTACCGAAACAACTGCCTACTTGAACTGCGCACCCGGCGTCTTCGGCATCGGCCGATTGCCCATACGGTCGCGCCACAGGATCGCGTTCAGTATTCCAGCATCAGCCGCATCCGCGCGCGAAAAATTGAGCCGTGCCGATTGCTTTGCGTCTGGTCCCTTCGGCGGATTCACCTTGTACAAAAGGCCGTTGTCGCGATTCCGTGTGTCAGCCACAAACGGCGGCTGATCGCCTTTACCCGAGAACATAGGCGTCATCACCGCGGCATGGGAATCGTTATTGTTCATTGCTGGCACACCAAGCAGCGTCTCGATGGTGTGGACCATGTTCACCGTCGTGTAGAAGGTGTGGTCAACAAATGGCGATCCGCCCGGCCGAGGCGAGAAGCGACTAATCGCCCATGCGATGCTGCGATGGGCATCCACGTGGTCCGCCCCATTCTGCGCATCGTCTTCGAGTATGAAAATCGCGGTGTCCTGCCAGTAAGTGCTATGTGAAACAGCCTCTACGACGCGTCCAACAGCGAGATCGTTGTCAGCGACGAGGGCAGACGGTATTGCATATCCTGGTCTTGTACCCGCGGTGTGGTCGTTGGGCAAACGCAACAGAATGAACTGCGGCATTGTGTCGCGACCAGCGGCTCGCTTGGCAACAAATTGATTGAATTCGTTCAAGAATTCGTCGACGCGCAGCTGGTCTGGAAAACGGAGACTGAAATCGGGAAAGCGCGGATCAAAATGACCTTCCAATTCCGGTTTTACGGCGACGTTCTCCGAGATCATCGAAATTTCCCACGGCCATGGACTCTTGCTTCCGTGCGGCTGCCCCAAATAATCCGGCAGGGGATCTCCTAGCTTTATTGAGTTGATTGGACATGGCTTTCCTTGAGGAAGCGGCGTACCTTCTTGCGGCATCTCTTGGGTTCGTTTTTGCGCGCAAAACTTGGTGGAGATGTATTCGCCGTAATGACGGTAGGTCACACCATGCCGCGCAAGATTGCCCCATAGATAACCAGTTCCCGGCTCGTTGACGTCAGGAATGTGTTCCTGAATCGGATATCGGTCATCGACTACCCCCTCAAAGTCGTAGGTGCGCTCCTTGCTGCGATAATCGATTTGCCAGGTCTGTTCGGTGTAGTCGCTAGTAATCGCGGCATTCGACCACACGTGGCCGTCGCCGGAAACTTCTCCGCTGTCATAGAAGTTGTCGAGCACACCAAATTGCCGTGCCAGTTTGTGCTGATTAGGAGTAATCTCTTCTCCGTACATCACTAGCGAAGGATCGCCATCACCGGCTCCGAGATCGCCAAGAATCTGGTCATAGGTACGGTTCTCTTTGATTATGTAGATCACGTGCTTGATGGGATTGTGGCCGGTAGCAAACGCGAACTGGTCTGAGTTCCCACGCATCAGATTGCTGGCCATCACCTCGACGGTCCAACCGGCGAGATGTGAATCGATATCAGCGATTGGCAAGCGCGCCAGCGATCCATGCAGCAAAGTAGCGATGTAGCCGGTGCGTTCCTTGCCATCGACTTTGCCGGCAAGTCCCTTATTGGGACCCGTTCCCTTTCCTTTACCTGTGGCAATGAAGAGTTCACCATCATGGACGGCCAGCGCTGTGGGATACCATTCCGTCGGAATAAATCCACGAGGTTTCGAATTGGGACGCGGATTGTCAAAAACCGCCACTGCATCAGAGCTTGCGTTTGCTACAAACAACCTGTTGCCGTCGGGAGTGATGGCCAGAGCGATTGGGAAATTCCCTCCGTACCTCTGTTCCGGAAGTTTTGTGCTCAGGTAAAAGACGTTCCCACTACTGCGCTCGATTACTGCAACTTCGTCTGTATTGGCTAACGCGACATAAAGGCGCGCCTCATCAGGGCTTAATAAAAGCGCAGTGGGATGCGAGCCCGCTTTTTCAACTTGGGCCGGAGGATGAAGCTGAATCATCCGCTTTAACTTCCTGGTTGCGAGATCGAGTTCGGCTACGCGAGAAGCATTCCAGAGGCTCACGTAGCCAGTACTTCCATCCTTCGTCACCAGCGTTGCGAACGGATACGAACTTGGCACGGCGCGATAAACGGAAAGGTTAATACTACGGATCCCCCGCGAAGCCGGATCAACGATCTCCGCCGAGTCGGAGAGATTGTCCGCAGCCAGAAGCAATTCTTTGTTCTGTTGCTGGAACGGTGTAATGCCCGAAGGGAAGGGAACGGTAAAGCCCGGTCCAGAGCTGGGCTCCTCGTCTGGATCTTCAGGTGCGGTCTTCGGCGCGGCAGCTTTTCCGGAGGATGGAAAACGAATAAATCCGGCTGCGGAGACATTGCCGTCACCAAAGTTGTAGGCCGCGATACCGCTACCCGAGTTGCCGGGTTCTTTGCCGGCTGGATCTGTCATCGAGCTCATACTTGCGTAGAGCTTCTTGCCGTCTGAACTGAATGCCAAGCCATAGAAATAAGTCTGGTGCGCGTGGCGGTCTAGGCGCGCGTCGGGGAAATCGGTGAGCTTGTTGGTGGCTATATTGAGAACCGCGATCGACTGCTTGTAATCCGACTCGAAAGTTCCGTACCCATCATTCAGCAATGCCAGGTACTTGCCATCGGGCGATAATGCCATTGCTGTAGGAAAGCTGTTGGTCAACTGCGGGGCGCCGGGAACCGGCTCCAGCAATAGTTTGCTGCTGGGGAGACCAATGCGGCCACTTTTGTCAGCAAAACCCTTAAGAATCCGGAGCCCAAGACCAACCGTAAAGAAGATAAGGATTACCCCGAGCAGAAGCCTTTTCATAGCCAGCGATGGTAAATGACGTTCTTAAATGACTTATGAAATTCAGGGTCACCCATATTGTTATTGTGGGTTTGCATCCGACTCGCTAAACTTCCCTGCACCTTTCCCCCGGGCCTAATCAAATGAGTAAGCGTATTCTTCAGTCGGCCTGCCTAGCCGTCTTGCTGTGGATTGTCTCTTGCGGAGGTGGCGACCAACCTCAGCCCGCTCCCGCTCCACCTCCTGGCCAGCAAACCAATGCCAACCAACTGACTGCCCAGGACGTAACAGCCGTAGTAACGGCTGCTGCCGCGTCGGTAAACGTCCCGGTAGTTGTGGCGGTCACTAACCGCCAGGGAAATATTCTGGCTGTGTACGTAAAGCCGGGCACCGCAGCAACTTCTATCGGCAACTTCGGGGTAGCGACAGACACGCGCGAACTCGCCGTTGGCCTGGCGCGTACGGCGTCATTCTTTTCCAACGATCAAGCGCCTCTCTCATCGCGCACGGTGCGGTACATCAGCGGAGTTCATTTTCCGCCCGGTATTACCAACGTTCCCAATGCCGACCTGTATGGCATTGAGAACACGAATCGGGGATGCCCCTTCAACACCAACTACCTTGCCGGCAAGGCGCTACCACCTTCGCGTTCGATTGACGGCACCACAAACGGGACCGGTATCGTAACGGGCAAGGCCAATCTTCTTGACTCCGATCCAAACGCGGTTCTTGGCGGAGGAGTGCCGATCTTCAAAAATGGAAAGCTAGCGGGCGGTGTGGGAGTGGCCGGCGCCAGCAACGATGCTGATGAATTCGCGGCTTTTTCTGGCATCGTGGGCGCGGGTTTTATACCCAACCCTGCTCCGCCAGGCGTGGTCATCATCGGCGGTATTGCGTTGCCATTTGTACAGAATCAAGTTCCACCGACAGGAATCAGCGCGGGAACAGCCAACGGATCCTTCCAAATTGGACCTATGGATAGCCCTGGCCCGGCGCCTGATGGCGACTTGATCTCCAGAAAAGCAGGCGCCAACGGTCTTACGCTTCAGGACGTGAACAGCATTGTTGATACTGCCATTGCTGTGGCCAACAACGAGCGCGCTGTGATTCGTCTGCCTGATGGCTCTCCTGCACGCTTTATCTTTGCTATCGCCGATCTCAACGGCGATCTGTTGGCGCTCTATCGCATGCCTGACGCGACGATCTTCTCTGCCGATGTAGCGGTCGCGAAGGCGAGGAATGTCATTTACTTCTCCAGCGCAACCGTTGATCCGCAGGACATGCCGGGCGTGCCTCCGAGAACAGCGGTTACGAACCGAACCATCAGCTTCGGAGCACAACCGTTCTTTCCGCCGGGCATCGACGCGAATCCTCCCGGCCCATTCTTCAACCTGTTTCTTTACGACGTGGCCCACCCATGCACCAACGGGCACCAGCCCACAAATCCGTTCCAGAATGGAATCGTTTTCTTTCCCGGCAGTACGCCGCTTTACAAGAATGGTGTGATGGTGGGCGGGTTCGGAGTGAGCGGCGACGGTGTCGATCAGGACGACTTCGATACTTCCAGCGCGTCGCAGCAATTCCTGCCAGACCCAAGTATACGAGCCGACCAAATCGAACTGCCAGCCCCCGGCGGCCCCGTTCGACTGCCGTACTTCAAATTCCCTCGGAATCCGACGCTACTGGGGACGCAGGGATCCACCAGTCCATAGAAGCAAAGAACAAATCAGCTCTTCCAAGAATTGTCATCCTGACCCAGATTCTGCCGAAGGATTACGGGTTGTTCGCTTCACACTCTCAGCTTCACAGCCCTCTGCGAAGCACCAGCTTTGAACGCCAGGGCCGACGACGCCTTCGACAAGTCACCGCCATCGATAGTAATGGCGCCGCTGTTTGCGCCCTCTACCTGGAGGAATGTCGGCGCTTCAGCCAGCAGACGCGCGGCTGTCAATAGAATATCGCGCGACTCAATGAAGCGAAGCGTCGATTCCGACTCTTTCGTTCCCTGCACGCTCAAGCCATTTACGGCCGCGTCATACACATGATCGAAGACTACGGCTGGTCGAGTTTCTGTGCTCGCAACCTCAAAGCGCACGTTACTCAGTGTCAGTCCTCGCACGTTTCGCACGAACAGCGCGTAGGACGGAAGGATTCCCGTTTCGAAATACTCGCCTGCAACCTTGGGAACATCGCGCACCGCGGCCTCATCGGCGGTACCTCCACCCGGAAAGGTCACATGAAGATCATCGAATGTAATTTTCTCAAGAGTGCCCTCGACGCAGTTCAGTGACATACAGGATTTCACCTCAGCAGGACGATAATCGCTGGTGAACGGCACATCCACGAGCTGCACTGGGACGACCACGGTGGCGCGAATGTTGTTGAAGGAGATGTTGCGAACAATGCCAGGCGGCATGGGTTCCTGCTGTCTGGATTGTGTTTGCGTCGGCTGGGCCCCAGCCGTAGCAGGAGCAGGCGCCTGCTGTGAACGTCTCGGTTGCTGCCCGACGTTGATCGAAATCGGACCGGTAACGTTCTTCATTATCAGATTGGAAAACGACATGTTCTCGAAGCGGGCTCCTGATCCACAGTGCATTTTGATCGGGCACCCATACGTTTCGTAGATCAGACAATTGGAAACGGCGATGTTCTCGGCCTCGCCTCCTCCAAAACGGAATACCGACCAACGCGTGGTGAAGGAGCAATTCGTCACTGTGACGTACTTGCAACTGCCGAACAGGGCGCACGCATCGTCCTGGCATTCAACCGTACAGTTGCTGATGTGAACATGCTGCGCGCTGATGAAATGGAAGCCATCGTTATTGCCGTTGACGCGATTGTGGATGTGAATGCCTGTGAGGTTCACGTAGCTCGACTGAATAACGCGAATGGAATGATAAGCACTCTCGAGCAGCGTGATATCTCGCACAGCGATGTTCTTACACTGATGAAAGAGCAAGTGGTAGGGACGACTGTTTCCTCCGCGGCCTGATGGTGGCGGCACCCCGCGAGTGAGACTGTGAAACTGGAAACCCTGCCCGTCAATCGCTCCCGGGCCTTCAATAGTGAAATTGTCGGCCTTGACCGCAAAGATTAGCCCGACGTTTCCGTCGTTAAGCGTCGAGTCTCCGCTGAGCGGAATTGCATCTGCTGGGCGATACTGTTTGCCATCCGCACTACCGAGCAACTTCCCTTGCGCAGCGATCCGTAAAGTCACGTTGCTCTTCATCTCAATTGTGCCGATTACGAAAACACCAGCGGGAACAAGTACCGTTCCACCCTGATCCTTGTTGCAAACATCGATCGCCGCCTGGACCGCCGAAGTGTCGAGCGTGACGCCATCCCCCTTCGCGCCAAAGTCGCGAACGTTGTAGGTGCGCGTACCGAGATCGTGACCGCTACCACTGGGACTAAGTCCTGTTTGAGCCATCAAATTTGTCACGCCCATCAAACCTGAACCTGCGGAGGCGGTCGCAGCCAGGCTTAACCATTTACGTCGGGAAAGCGAGACTTCGTTCGAGTTGGTCATCTTCATCCTTGTTCGCCCGAGTAATAATTGCGGTGGATAGGTTATCCTCCCTTCTATCTCGTGAAATGGCTCAGGCGATGAGCGACCGAGCCGCGGGATTGAGAAGACGTCCGCCGTCCTGGCTGCATCCGACGAGAATGCGCATTGCAGAAATCGAGGAGATGAGACGATGAAGGCCTTGTTCTCACTGGGATTTGTCGCAGTGGTCGCCGGAGTACTCTTGCTCTTTGTTCCTATCCCCCACACTGAGAAGCACGGAGTGAAAGCAGGTGACATATCACTGGGGTTGGAAACGCGCACTCAGGAGAAGATTTCGCCTGCTGTTAGCGGAGTGATTGTGCTGGCCGGCGTAGGCTTGATGATCGCAGCCCGGGGCCGGTCTGCGTAACCAGTCTTTTCGTAGCGATATCTTTTCGCTAGCCTACCTACGCCACTCGTGGATCAGGTTGGCCACCAAACCCGTCCAGCCGGTCTGATGGCTTGCTCCCAATCCGGCGCCAGTGTCTCCGTGAAAGTATTCGTAAAAGAGCAGGTAGTCGCGCCAGTGAGGATCTTCCTGAAATTTGCGGATATTGGCGTTAATCGGGCGACGGCCTCTGGCATCGCGTTTGAATAGGTTGATCATCCGGTTGGCGATCGCCTCAGCCATTTCCGCGGGAGTAACCAGCTTGTCCCCACGATAGATCCCCCACCGCGGGCCCATAGCATCGCCGAACTTCTTCAACGACCGGATGAGTAGATAAGAAGTTGGGAACCAGATTGGGCCGCGCCAGTTGGAGTTTCCTCCCTTAATCTTCACATCTGCTTCCGCCGGCTCATATCGTACTTCTTTGTTCCCGAAGCGGAACGGATGCCGCTCGTGATACTTGGAAAGACTGCGAATTCCGTAGTCAGAGAGAAACTCGTTCTCGTCCCACAAGCGTTCCAGGATTGCTTTGAGTTGATGCTCCTCCAGGATGGAAAGCACATGCAGCTCAGTATTCTCACGCGCATCGGTGTAGCATCCAACCGCTAGATCAGGACGCTCGCTCAGGAACCACTTCACGCTCGCGAGAAACTCCTGGTGACGGTCAAGTTCGCGCGAATCGACGACTTCGGTGGCGTACATCGGGATGAGCCCAACCAGCGAGCGCACACGGAATTTGTGAAACTCACCGCTGGGAAGGCGCAGTACGTCATAGAAGAAGCCTTCGCGCTCGTCCCAAAGCGTGTAGCGCCGTCCGCCCATGTGCTTCATCGCCGAACCAATGTAGATAAAGTGCTCAAAAAACTTGATGGCGAGGCCTTCGTAGACTTTGTTTCCTTGGGCAAGCTCCAAGGCAATACGCATCAGGTAGAGACAGAAGAATCCCATCCATCCGGTTGCGTCGGATTGTTCGAGTACGGCTCCGCCAGGCAGGCGCTCGCTGCGATCGATAACGGCGATATTGTCGAGACCCAGAAAACCGCCCTCAAAGACGTTGTTGCCCTGGCTATCAACCTTGTTCACCCACCATGCGAAGTTAATCAGCAGCTTGTGGAAACACTTCTCGAGAAACTTCTTGTCACCGACGCCATGACGCTCAAGATCGCGGTTATACACGCGCCAGACCGCCCAGGCGTGCACCGGCGGATTCAAATCGGAGAACTCCCATTCGTAAGCCGGAATTTGTCCGTTAGGGTGTTGGAACTGTTCGAAGAGCATCACCCAAAGGTTTTCCTTCGCAAATTCCGGATCGACCAAGGCCAAGGTCGTGCACTGGAACGCCAGGTCCCATGCCGCAAACCACGGGTATTCCCAGTTGTCCGGCACTGACAAAATTCGCATGGAATTCAAGTGCCGCCAGTGGTGATTCCGGATGGTCTTGCGGGATTGTGGCGGCGGGAACCTGCGGTTGTCGCCTTCCAGCCACAGGCTAACGTCGAAGAGATAAATCTGTTTGCTCCAAAGCATTCCCGCGAATGCCTGGCGCTGGATCATTTTTTCTTCTTCATCGGCGCGTTCGGGATGGACGGAGTCGTAGAACTCGTCCGCCTCACGCCGCCGCGCCTCAAAAACTTTCTCAATATCCTTTAGCGGAGACTTCCTGTGATCGGGCGTCAGGCGCAGATATAGTACGTGGCACTTGCCGGCAGGCACGTTCACGCGATAGACCATGCAGGCCTTTGTGCCTAACTCCTCATGGTTAATGCAATCCTCGCCATTGATGATGTAGCGATTGAAGGCGTCTTTTGTGTGCCGCCTGCGGCTAATGTTTCCTGGACCGTAGACGCGCTCAGCATTCGTCTCGTTATTGGTAAAGAGCAATTGGGCGCCCTTCGGCCCATAGAGAAAGCGATTGCCGACGGAATATTCGAAGATGAGATTGTGGAGACGATCGCCGCCGCTGTCGTCAGCCCAGAGTACTGAGCACTCGTCTTCAATGCCGCGCAGGATCGTAGGCTCTCGCCCCGGCGGATCGGTCCATCCCCAAGTATTGCGAAACCAGAGAGTGGGTATCAGATGAAGTTCCGCTTCCTCAGGGCCACGGTTGAAGGCCTCGATCTTTATGCAGATGTCTTCGGCGTCAGCTTTGGCGTACTCGACGAAGACGTCAAAGTATCGATCTTCATCAAATATCCCCGTATCTATGAGCTCATATTCCGGACCTGAGCCGCCGCGCAGCCGGTTCTCGTCTACAAGTTCCGCATATGGGAATTGGCGTTGCGGATACTTATACAGCATCTTCATGTAGCTGTGTGTCGGAGTGTTGTCGAGGTAAAAGTAGTATTCCTTTACGTCCTCGCCACGATTCCCTTCCTGGGAAGTGAGCCCGAACATACGCTCTTTGAGGATAGGATCGCGGCCGTTCCAGAGTGTGAGGGCAAAACATAGAATCTGGTAGCGATCGCAAATTCCAGCAATTCCGTCTTCACCCCATCGATACGCCTTGCTCCGCGCCTTGTCATGACTGAGATAATTCCAGGCATCGCCATCCGCGCTATAGTCTTCGCGGACAGTACCCCACGATCTTGAGCTGAGATATGGCCCCCATCGGCGCCAGGGCGGAACGAAGCCCTGAAACGGCGAATACAGCCGCTCTTCTTCTTTTGTGGCTACGCGTCTGGTCTGGACAACCGGTTCGCTGTCCAGCGTGGCCGTCTCTGACTTCGCAGCCCGTTGGTCCACACGGGTGGACTTTGCCAAGGGACCCCTCCTGGGTGCCGCGTCGACTCCGCAAGCCTGTTTAGAATTCGGGGAGAGCGAGGATTGTACCAATCCCCCTTTCTTTAGGGCAGTGCCTTGTAGAGGTCGGGACTTCAGTGTCTCCAGCCGGATTCGGGGGCAGCATGGAAACCTTGGTGAGAAATGCGTTTCGGTGGCACGGAATCATTCATTTACAATTCCCGCCCGACACTTTTCTCGATGAGGCTCGATGCGAAGGATCACCATTGCCGTCCTGCTCGCCCTAATTCCTCTTTTCCCCGCCAAAGGCGCACAACCTGAAAATCTATTTGGCTATCGGCAGCAATCTGCCCAGGCAGAACGTGGCTGGGAGGCAAAGTTCCAGGCCATCCCCGACTCCGCTCTACAGCGCGAATACATGCAGAGGCTTAGTGCTCGGCCCCACCACGTAGGTTCTCCGTATGACAAAGACAACGCTGAATGGATTCTGAGCAAGTTCAAGGACTGGGGACTCGACGCGCACATCGAGACCTTCAATGTGCTCTTCCCCACACCCAAGGATCGTCTGGTCGAGATGGTTGCTCCAACGCAATTTCGAGCGAGGCTCGAGGAGCCGGCGCTGGCCGTTGATCCGACCAGCGGCCAGAAATCGGAGCAGCTGCCAACGTATAACGCTTATTCGGCAGACGGCGAGGTTACGGCTCCGCTGGTCTTCGTAAACTACGGCTTGCCCAGGGACTACGAGCGCCTGGAGCGGTTGAACGTCTCAGTCAAAGGCGCGATCGTTATCGCCAAGTACGGGAACTCCTGGCGCGGTATCAAGCCCAAAGTGGCTTACGAACATGGGGCGATTGGATGCCTGATTTATTCCGATCCGCACGATGACGGCTACTTCCACGAGCCCGTCTTCCCCGAAGGTCCGATGCGTCCGAAGGACGGCGTGCAGCGAGGTAGCGTGATGGACTTCGTGCATTATCCCGGCGATCCCCTCACCCCAGGAGTTGGCGCAACCACCGACGCGAAGCGCATACGCCGCGAAGATGCCGAGACCATCACGAAGATTCCAGTTCTGCCGATCTCATACGGCGATGCTCAGCCACTATTGCAAGCCCTGGCCGGACCTATGGCGCCCACCGAATGGCGCGGTGGACTGCCTCTGCCCTATCGCATCGGCCCCGGACCAGCAAAGGTACACCTGCGCGTCGCAGCGAACTGGGACATCAAACCGGTCTATGACGTGGTGTTCAAGATTCCAGGTTCCACTGAGCCCGACACGTGGATTGTTCGCGGCAATCATCACGATGCATGGGTGAATGGCGCGGAAGATCCGGTCTCAGGTCAGATCGCTCTGCTGGAAGAAGCACGAGCGCTCGCCTTGCTGCTGAAACAGGGTTGGAAACCGAAGCGCACGGTCATCTACTGCGCTTGGGACGGTGAAGAACCGATGCTGCTCGGATCCACGGAGTGGGCCGAATACCACGGGCAGGAACTCCAGCAACACGCCGCGGTCTATATCAACAGCGACGCCAACACACGAGGGTACCTCGACGCGGGCGGATCGCATTCGCTGGAGGCATTCGTCAACGAAGTGGCCAAGGACGTTCAGGATCCGGAGAAGCAGATTTCAGTGTGGAAGCGCAAGCAGGCTTCGCGGATCGAATCTGCCAATCCCGATGAACGCAAGGAGGCGAGACAGCGAGCCGATCTGCGTATCGAGGCACTTGGTTCCGGCACAGATTTCACAACCTTCCTAGATCATCTCGGCGTCGCGTCGCTCAACATCGGCTATGCAGGCGAGGACAACGAGGGCATCTATCACTCCATCTACGACGACTTTTACTGGTACACGCACTACTCTGACAGCGATTTCGTCTACTCGCGCGCTCTGGCGCAAACGATCGGGACCATGGTCATGCGCTTCGCCGATGCCGACGTCCTGCCCTACCAGTTCACTGACTTTGCGGAAACGATGAAGAAGTACACCGAGGAGGTGAAGAAACTCTTGAAGGATCAGCAAGATGAAGCGAACGAGACGAACAAGAATCTTGACGAGGGTGTGTATTTGGCGACTTCCGATCCGCGACATCCGATCGTGCCTCCGAAACGCGCCGAGGTGCCTCCGTTCATCAATTTCGCTCCGCTCGATAACGCGATTGCCACATTGAGCAGCAGCGCCGAGAAGTATCAGAAAGCGTCGTCGAACTTGCAGCACACAGATGCAAATGCCAGCTTCGACGGCCTGAATCGCTTATTGCTGCAAAGTGAACGACGCCTGACACTCGATCAGGGGCTTCCTCGCCGGCCGTGGTACAAGCATCAGATCTATGCCCCGGGCTGGTATACGGGATATGCGCCAAAGACGATGCCCGGAGTGCGTGAGGCCATTGAAGAGAAACGGTACACCGAGGCAGAAGAGCAGGTGTTGAACATCGCTAAAGTGCTTCAAGCCGAGGCCGAGCTGATCGATCAGGCGACAGCCGAAATCGGGAAGACTAAGTGATCTTCACTTGGGGTTGGCGATGAACTTGTAACCCACGCCGCGAACCGTCAGCACATGTTTCGGCTTCGAAGGAACAGCTTCGATATAGCGCCTTAACCGCACGATAAAGTTGTCGATGGCGCGCGTGTCCGTGTCTTCGCGCAGTGACCACACATCTTCAAGAATGGATTTGCGCGAGACAACTTTTCCTTCATTCCGAATCAAATGCCGGAGAAGCTCGGCTTCCATCACAGTAAGCTGAATCGTTTCCTTCTTCAGGCGGAGTTCCAGCGTGGTGAAGTCAATACTCTTGCCATCGAAGGCAAATGTGCTCGGCTCCTCCGAGTTTGAAGCCTCTGGCAAAGTGTTCGGATCAACTCCGCTCGCCCACTGCTTGCGGCGAATGAGTCCTCGAAGGCGCGCAACGAGAATGGCTAACTCAAACGGCTTCGGCAGGTAGTCGTCTACTCCCGCTTCGAAACCGCGCAGCACGTCCTCAGGCCGGCCGCGTGCGGTCAGCATCAACACGGGCACATATTGTTTCGCGTTGCGAAGCTGGGAGACTACTTCGAAACCCGAAATGCCCGGTAGCATTACGTCGAGGATTACCGCGTCAATTCCACTGTCGGCATGCAATAGACGCTGCAGACCGTTCTCGCCGTCGCCTACAACTTCTGCATCGATGCCTTCAGCTTCGAGGTTGAATTTGAGGCCACGAGCGAGGTGCTCCTCATCCTCTACGATCAGCACTCGGCTCATATGACGCGCGGAAGCTGCAGAATAATGGTCGCTCCGCGACCGGGTCCATCGCTTTCGGCAAACGCCTTGCCGCCATATTTCTTGGCGATGCTCCGCACAATAAACAGTCCAAGTCCGCTTCCTTTCACTCGGGCTACCTCGCGATCGGCAACACGATAGAAGCGTTTGAATACTTGCTTGAGTTCGCTGCGAGGAATTCCAATGCCATTGTCACGCACGCGCACGGAAACATTCTTGTCCGTATCGGCACGGAGCTGAACCTCGATATCCACCTTGTTACCGGAGTACTTGATTGCATTGTCGAGGATGTTCGAGATCGCAGAGCGCAGCTCCTCGCGATTGGCAGTCACCTTCGGCGCACCTTGGCTGTTCTCGACGAGCAAGCGCAAGGACTCGGCGGAAAGATGGTGGTGAGTGCGCGCCTCGTCGAGACAGTCGCGGACGAGCTTCTCCATGTCGATGATATCTTCCAGTTTGTCGCGACTATGACCGAGTTCAGCGGCTTGCAACACTTGTTCAACAGTCTTCAGCAGGCGATCGGAGTCGGAGAGCATCACGCGGTAAAACTCGTTCCGCTGTTCTTCGTCAACCTTTCGGCTTTGCAGGGTCTGCAGGTAAAGGCGGATTGAAGTTAGCGGAGTCTTCAGCTCGTGAGTAACAGCGTGGAGGAAGCTGTCCTGCTTCTCGTTACGCCGAATTTCCCGAACCAGGAAGATTGTGTTCAGTACCAATCCTGCGATGACGATTCCAAAAAATATTACGCCGAGGATCAACGTTCCCAGCTCGCGCCAGTTGATCACGATCCAACTGACGTTCAGCGTTACTGCGGCCGCGATCACGCACGAACTTAGCGTGATGAAAAACGCGATCGCTTTCCGATGGCTGGTAACACGCATACCGCTCAGAACCTTGCATTCGAGTGTAGCGCAGACGCCTAAAGCCACACAGGCTTGAAGGAATGTGTCACGGTCCCACTTCGTGTCAGGGCATCGACCTTTAGTAGTGCCACCAAAGTCTTCCTTTCCCTGCCTTCAGCCTCTGGGCTTTTGCTAAGCATTCCCCCAGCGGCTAAAAGCCAGGGTGCTACACACATCAATCGGCACGACTGAGAGTCGATGAGCCTGACACAAACCATTTCCAAAAAAAGAAAGTTCCGGCCACGCGCGACCGGAACTCGTCTAATGATTACAACTCGAGGGAGGAGAGCTTAGGCGGAAACCCACTCTGGTTTTGCATTAGCGAGCTTCTCTTCCTGCTCGCGCAACTTCTTCGGCATATCGACAACCTTGATGTCCTTAGCCAGGCCGAGCCCTTTGAGCATGCAAATGCCGTAGTAGTTCAAGTCAATCTCGTACCAGGCGAGGCCGTGACGTGCTGAAACTGGATGCGCGTGATGGTTGTTGTGCCATCCTTCACCGAAGGTCACCATAGCTACCCACCAGTTGTTGGTTGAGTCGTCCTTGGTGACAAAACGGCGGCTCCCCCACATGTGAGTCGCTGAATTCACCAGCCAGGTGGCATGGAGTCCGACGGTTACGCGGAAGAAGATGCCCCACATCACATATGTCCACCCGCCGACAGCCAGGAGAATCAACCCAAGAGTTGTTAGTGGAACCCAGTGCCACTTCGACAGCCAGGCGTGATACTTATCGCGTCGAAGATCCGGGGTATACCGCTCTAACTCCGGATTGCCATGGTGCAAGACTTCTCCACTGATGATCCATCCCATGTGCGCCCACCAGCCGCCATCGCGTGGGCTATGAGGATCGCCTTCCCGGTCGCTAGTTTGATGATGTATGCGGTGCGTACCTACCCAAAAGATGGGCCCACCTTCGAGTGCGAGTGTGGCGCAGGTAGTAAGAAAATACTCGACCCATTTCGGAACTTTGTACCCGCGATGCGTGAGCAAGCGGTGATATCCCATTCCGATTCCGAAACTCAAGGAAAAGTACCAGAGAACAGCCGTTACCAGCAGCGCTTTCCAACTAAACATGAACAGCGCTGCAACGGCGCCAATATGAAAAACCGCCATCACGAAGGCGGTGTACCAGTTGATCTTGCCTCGCTTTGCCGTGTAAACCTGCGAAGCTGCCGGCTTCGTAAGAGTCTCAGGTGGAATGATCGCGCTCATAGTCTCCGTTTGCCGCGTGGATAACACCTTTCAACATAACAACCACACCGCAAACGCCGTGTAATAGTTATGTAATACCGCTCGTCACAGGTTACTGAGGTAACATCAACTGGCGCGGCATGACTCCCATCGCCTGGGAGCAGCGCGAGAAAACTGCCGCAAATGCCCAAGTCTGCGTTAATAACAGGCGGTACCGGTCTTGTTGGATCGCATTGTCTTCAGTTCCTGCTCGCCTCGCCAGAGTACGCAAGCGTCACTGCTTTGGTGCGCAAGGGCAATGGAATCAATCATCCGAAGCTGCGGGAGCAGATCGTCGACTTTGACAGTCTGGTAGATTTGCCAGCGGCCGATGATATCTATTGCGCTCTGGGAACAACGATCAAGAAAGCAGGATCGCAGCCGGCATTTCGCCGTGTTGATTTCGAATACCCACTTCAGATTGCTGAACGCGGTCTTACTACAGGTGCAAAGCAATTCCTGCTCGTGTCGTCGGTAGGAGCGAACTCCAAATCAGCCAATTTCTACCTGCGTACCAAGGGCGAACTCGAAGATGCGCTCCGACAGCTGCCGTTTCGCGCATTGCACATCTTTCGTCCGAGCTTCCTGGTGGGAGAGCGCAAGGAACAACGCGCCGGCGAGCGCCTCGGGATGGTGGTCACCGAAGCTCTGAAATTCGTGATGGTGGGAGGACTGCGCAGATATCGTTCGATCCCAGCCGAAACAGTTGGTAAAGCCATGGTGAAAGCCGCTGCGTGCGAATCCAGTGGCGTTCACCTTCACCAGTACGACGAAATCGAGAGATTAGCAGGCAAGTAATCGAATGGTGGGCAGTGCAGGACTCGAACCTGCGACCTCCTGCTTGTAAGGCATTCAGAATCGCAGTCTGCGCGTCACCTCTGGAATCAGCAGCTTAGAGCTACCGAGAGGCCATTGCGTATTGCGAGGCAGTGGCTCAGTCGGGAATGTAGCACAAATTTTGAGCGTCACAAACCAAAGTTTGTAGTAGATCAGCTTGAAATTCTCGCTTTTATTTCGTCGTAACAGACAAGACAGACACAAGTCGTATGCAAACCCCTGCGCTCACGCTCTGTCTCGCACTGGTCACACCAAGCTCTAGGGTGCGTCTCTTCATCTTCTTGGCCGGGATGAAACCCTGATGCATTGCCAGAAATAGGATGTTCGCAAAGGAAAGCGAAGCCGAAAGACTCACTTCCGTGTTTTGGGAAGTTCCACGTTTGTTTCAAAGCGCACCGAAAGCATCAATCGAATCTGTCGAAATCGTTTCGAGCTTCCTGCGGGGGCTTTTGTGCCTGATGTTAAAAGGTGCCGTATTCGTCGCAATCCCGATTCACGGGACATCGCAGCTTCAAAGTGCACCGAACTAACTTTTTCCTTGCTGCTCTCAATGACTTCACTAACGTAGCAAGCCACAAGGACTTCTGTACTGGATCAGGGTGTTTCCCGCAGTGTAAATGTTTCGATAGTCCACACGTACACCAAGAGACCAATCACGAAACCACCCAAATTGAGAACGAAAACGAGTGACGCCACGGCAATATGCCCGAAATGAAGCCGCTGGTTGAGAATGCCGAAGACAATGGCTGAGACGTAGCTCGTCAGACACCAAGCAGCCAAGCCTGCGAGCAGGGCTAGTCCGAAATGAAGCCTCTTCCGCATGCCCTCATATACTGCCTCCCTTCAGCCCGAGCTGCATTTTATTTTGGATACCCTTGCCAACAATGCTTGCTTCGCAACCGGGGTAGTAGTCTAGGGCGGAGTACTTCTTACCGATAAATTTGCTGAAGCTCCTTCCGAACTCCGTATTTCCTGAAACCAGCGGGAAGCAGACGGGTCTCCAGCGTCGTCGCAAGCTGCGCCTTGAACTTATTGAAGCAACGGGGTCTGTTTCCGATAGGCCCCATGCCTTCCTGAAACTTTCAACCTGCTCACGCTTAACCAAAGCAAACCTCGTCGAGTTCTGTAGAAGTCTGACGGACTATGGCCCCGTCGTGGTGTATAGCATCGACACGATTGCGCAGCCTACAGCTTACTGACATGACAGTCCACTCTGCCCATGGCGCCTGCCTCTTCCAGCCTACGCGCGCGCAGCATGCGCAAACAAAATGGCCTCTATAGTGCGCGCACGATACAGGTCCCGACATTGAAGTTTTCATTGGGCGTCGCACAGAAAGTGCGAATCCAAAACGGGATTCAAAACATCGAACCAATCAAGAAAATGGGCAGAACAATTTCAGTCACTTCGCTGTCGCTCCTGCCGGAGCCGATTGAGCTTGAACCGGAGTGCGAACGCGGTGGCCTGAGCTGTTAGTGTAGTAGCGGTGATGGGTATGCGTTGTAGCTGGCGTAGAGTGATGATGTGTCGCGGTAGCCGTTGCGTGATGCCCCGACTGGTGGCGATTGCTCGGAAATGCTGAGACGGTTAACGACAGCAACGCTAAGGCGGCAATAGCCGTTTTCATAGGACGACCTACTCAGTTCGGATGAGGTTGTGCGGGGAGTGCTATGGAATCATAATGGGAAATCAAGGCTTGTCAACCCCGTCTGCTATGATTTGCCGCCATGAACGTTCGTGCGGTGGTTCTCTCGTCGCTGATCGTGTCGTCTGCTCAATTTGTTCCCGCCCAACACTGCGGTGGCACGGAACGATGGGCAGTAAAAGACGGCACTGATCCGGCAGCACAGCAGATTGATTTTGCCAACATCACTCCGATACAGGTCTCGGACCTCCTGGCGATCCATCAGCCGAGCATTCCGAACAACAACACAACTCGGGTCACTCCCGACGAGACCCATCTGTACCGAGTCTCAGCGCGTCTCGTGAAATGGAAGAAAGAGTGTTGCCAAGCAACGGATGACAGTGACTACCACCTAGTCATGACGGACGATACTCTGCAGTTCTCGGACGAGAACAACGGGGTTCCCGTGACCGGCCACAGCTTCGTGGCAGAGCTACCTGATCCAAACTGTCTCTCCGGTCGCAACGGTACCTTCGGTACAACGTCTCCGTTCTTCCAACTCGGGAATCCGTTGAACGTGACGAGTGCACGCCAAGCACTAGAGGCGCAGACACAGAGTCCCGTCTTCGACGGCAACTGGAACGATATGAGCGGCGTACCTGTCGAGATTGTAGGAGTTGGATTCTTTGATCGTGCCCACAAGCAGACTGGACGCTCTCCGAACAACATCGAGATTCACCCGGTTCTTTCTATCGCGTTCAATCCGGGACCCGGGCCTGGACCGGGGCCAACTCCTCCCGGCCCAACTCCACAGCCAACCGGCCAGAACTGGGAATACAAACTCATTACCTCGACGACAGCGCCGGATCTGGTCAATCAAGCAAATGATCTCGGCGGTCAAGGTTGGGAGCTGGTGAGCGTGGTCGTCGATACGACTCGGCCAGACAAGTATGTGGGCTATCTAAAGCGAAAGAAATAACCGATCATCGCGACGCTCCAGCCGGGAGGTGAGTTTCCAAAAGTCTATCCGCCGTCGTGCGTCGTTGGACTCCAGTTACCTTGATTAGAGTTGTACCAACTACGCCAGGCTGCAGGATCGTGTGGCAAGTTTGCGCCGGTGATGTCGCGCAGCGCCTGGAAGACCCATTTGTGCGTTTCTGGATCGAGCGAAGCGTCCTCCGCATAGTCGAGCAGGGTGGGAACAGCTTTCCGCCGCTGCTTTTCACTCAGCATTCCTGACTGCGCCAGTCCGCAGGCAGCACGCTCACGGATCATGGAAGAAGGATCGTCGTGAAAAATCTGAAGCAGCGGCGTGATGGTCTCGTCGGTGCCCAGATATGCCAAGCCTTCCACCGCCCAGTAACGCACGTTTATGTTGTCGTCGTGGATCGATGAGAGAAGGATTTGAGCGGCCCGCTGCGGTTCCACTGCGCGATTCCCAAGAAGAGCAATGTCCCAGAGGGCGTTGGCGCGCGGACCCTGCTCTCCATTGCGGGCATCGGGTTCGAGGCGGTCTACCGTTGCCGCGCTTTTCTCCAGATCGCGTCCCGCGATGTCGATTTCGATGGCGGCAGCACGCACGCGCAGATCATCGGAGTTCAGGGCGGTCATAAATAGAGAGTCCAGCCTCTGTTCCATTTTGATCTTGCCGCGCCAGCTCCCCACCCGTTCCGCGATTTGTTCGTTGGCTCCGCGGTAGTGATTCAGTGATCTCTCCAGCAACAGCTCCGCCTGACTTTGTGGAGGCATCTGATCAAGCACTTCGATCTCATGTTCAGAAAGCACGTTGGCAGAAGTGGGCTCAGGTTTGCCTTGCAAACTGAGGAGCTGCGCAACTTCCTGCCACGCTGCCCGCGCCCTCGCAGGACCGATGAGAAACGTTCCAGCGAGAAGAATGCCTGTGAGAATGAAAAGGCGAACAGCCCGGTTGCTACTGGCCTTTTCCATGGCCCACCACCGACCCGCACGGGCGTCCAGTTCGGCATTTTTCGTAAGCGGGTCGCGATCCTCATTCATGCGCTGAGTATAAGAATGAGTGAGCATAGACAACAGATTACGTCTGCGTCACGGGGGTAATCATTTTGGGACGAAATGGGTTCACTGCACGGTTGAGGGTATATTCGAGAACAGCAGCGACAACTCCCATTGCACATAAGCTGCGGTTGCATCGGGCTTCAGTCTCATCACCATCCCGCGAAGCTGGCGTGCCTTTTCCTCAGCCTCATCAACATCCGCCCCAATGATGACCGCGTCAATGCTTTCGTGCTCCTGTAGGTAGAGCACCTCCGACAGGGCCAACGCCTCAAAGACGCGGTAGCCAGCCAAGCCCAGCTCATCCCCGAGCTTCGAGGGGGAACGAGTCGTTAAGTGAACGAGGGAGATCATGAACATTCGGAAACTTCGCGGCTCCGACTATGGATCAGAAGTGAGCCAAGGTTGGTTTCCAAGGTACGACGGTCGCCTGTACAGCAACACCGTCCATCGTAACAACAACTCTGAACGGGAATGTCATGCAGTCGCGACAGTCAGATCGCGGTGGTTCAGTGAAACAAATCGTATACACCCAACGATCACCTATCGGGTGCAGCGTGATGTCGGTTAGTGTCCATTTCTCTCCATCAGCGAAAAGCTGCTTAAGGTATTCGGTTCCGACCAGCTTAGCTTGTCTTACTGAGAGTGGGGGATTGGGATCACCATCGGGCCACTCAGGAGTCTTGAGCAATTCATCGTGTGTGAGCCGGAAAGCGTAGCGGTTCTCGCCATAATAGCTGCTGAATTCCGCCGAATACTGACACATTGCGGTACCGCATAATCCGCCGACGATGAGTAGGAATATAGCTAACGTATTCGAGAATCGAATTCTAGCCTGCATAAACAACTCCCTAAAACCCTTTTTTGATAATTCTATTCAGTTCAGCTTGCTCTCATCGGCAGGAATTGACTGTGCGTCGGATTGAGGCTCGTCGCGGAGGAAGGTACAGCATTGAGGGCCTTGACGTTTATCTGACGTAGAACCTTCAGGATTACTATTTGAGTACGCCACATCGCGTAGAGCGCGAGACAGATGCAGACGAGGAAAACGAGGATGAGCGCGTTCATGAAGATCATGGCGTCGAACCTGCCATTTGCAAGCTCTTCTTCCACTTGCGATAGACATTGGCGACGGCTAGGGTCCAAAACGGAACGGCGTCAACTACTGGCAGAAGCTTCGTGCAGAAACTCGGAAGGAACTCCCAGTGCCAGCCGATCAGACGACCTAGAATGAGGGCCACTGCAACATCAAGCACGTCGTCTGCTGGTGATAAAGCGCCTTCACTGAAAAGCGGAAACAGGATTATTTGTAGGCCATCGGCGAGCAGGGCTACCAATATTGCCGTTCGAAATCGTGAACGTGCTGAGACCCAGGTCTCATTCTGTTGAGTCGCTAATTCAGTGGCTGTCATTCGAGCTACTTCTTCTTTTGCGCTTTCACCCTGGCCCACCTTGCCCGTTGAGATGCCGCGATTCGTGCTCTCGCCGCTGCGCTCATAGTCCTCGGCCCTCTTCCTTTGCCGGTTGCTTTTCCCGATCCGGTGCTGTTCAGCAACGCTCTTGCGTGCCGCAGTCTTGCAATCTGCTCATCTAGGGATTGGATCGCTTGCTGGATACTCATGGCCGGAAAGTATAGCGAACGTTATTCAGCATCCAAGACGTAGTTTCACTCCACAGGTTCTTAGGCTATCCCTTTTACGTCACGCGGGTTATAACGTGAGCCGCTAGGGTGAAATCAACGCGAATCTCGTCGCTCCGGCGCAAGATGGCGCTTCTTGAGTCGAACATTCACGTTAGACTGAGGCCCAAGCCTCCAGAACTGCTGATCTCATTGGTTCCCCGTGCCGGAAAAGAATTCGCACCCGCGAAGGGCGCAACCCACGCGCTCCAAACCCGTCCATGGAGTCGGGTTGTGGGTTGATTACGATCTGCTACGGAAACATCAAGGCCGCCCGCCACAGACCCTCATCACGCAGGAACGAGCACTGAACAATCGTTATCTGGAATTGGCCGACCTTGCGCTAGGAAACAACAAAACGCAGAAGAAAGGCCGAGTATGAAGGCAAGATCCCGCAACCTCGATAGCTGCGGGTTCGTGTGTCCACACTGCTGCTTCCGTCTCCTACTTTCTGATCTCCAAAGGCAACAGCGCATAGTGGAGTATTTCAAGGAAGGCGCTGCATCCTGCTCGATTCAATGTCCAGAATGCAGCACGAACACCGTCTTTGAGCGAAACGATCTGAAGTTCTTCGCTGCTAGGGGGAAAGAGATCAGCATTGCTCCGCCATCAGGCGTTCGCAAGGCTTCGTAGAGTCGCTGGTCTATCCGGGCGATCAGTCATTTTTCCTCGTTCCTCAACAATCGGCAATTCCGGAAAATTCTGGTCCGCCAGGAATGCAGCCTGA